>ERZ650308.1275-NODE-1275-length-13135-cov-8.117737_pt1 | contig 13135 bp, 22 predicted proteins | sample MGYA00376244_ERZ650308 | MGnify/ENA primary metagenome ERZ650308 (study PRJEB26733, sample SAMN07839295) | wastewater metagenome | biome: small river; feature: stream; material: water | place: USA: North Carolina | collected 2016-04-26 ...
CCTCGAACCGGGCGCCCGGCTGGGCCATGTGGTTGTGGTCGAGGATGATGTCGGCGTCAACGCGCGCCACTTGCTGGCGGAAGATGGCGTCCGGCATGTTCACGGCGCCTTTGGTGCGCTCGGTACGGGTGGCACTGATGCCCCAGCGCAGCTTCGAGATAGCACTGTTCAGGCTGTCCTGGCTGAAAATCATGTCCCGCGCGGCGCCGTAGGGCACGCCGGTGCGGTCTTCCTTCCATCCCCAGAACGGCGCATAGCCGAAATACTTGTGGCTGTAGGGGCTCGGGCCGTCGTGCAGGATGTGCGGGCCCATCATGTAAGCCCGGCGCACCCGGGCGATGGTGGCCTTCTGCACCTTGGCCGTGCCGGTGGCGATGGCCACGTCATGGGCTGGATTGGTGATGTCGTACTCCACCACCCGGCCATCTGGCGACTTGAGCACAACCACGCTCTCCCAGCGCCGATACCAGACCTCGAACAAGGCCATGCGTTTGTTCGTCGGGTCGTACCATTCCTGTTCTTCAATGCTCCAGCCGCGCTCCGTGTTCCAGCTATCCATCAACCCGGTCGACGTGGCGCCGTCGAGATTGATTTCCCAGCGCCCGGACCATCGGCCGTCGCAGCGCGCGATCAGTTCCTTGTGATTTGGGAATGCCAGGGCGATGCGCTTGGCGTCCATCCAGCGCCGACGCGCGAGCCACCGTGCCATGCTCATGTCCGGCTTCTCCAGCGCGCCGCGCATGTCCCACCAGATTTCATTTCGGTGCACCGCGGCGCAGCGATACGGGAAGGCGAACGGATCAGACTCGCGCGCAACCTCAACCCAGCCGATTCCAAGACAGAACTGCGTGCGGAATGCGTCGCTGCAGGCCTTGTCGGCGCCGCTCTGGCGCTCGGCCTGGTTCAGCTTGTAGCCCAGCGCGGCGGCAACATCGTGCCCGTCGGATCCGTTGTCCGAAGACAGGCGCCAATCCTTGCGGGTTTTGGCCTCGAAGCCCATCACCGACTCGATGGCCGATTTCATGATGTTCTCGCTGGCCGGCGGTATGCCCAGCGATGCCTGCTTCTTCATCAGAGCGGTGTCAAGCTGGTTGCCATCGATGTAATCCGCCTCCTTGTCCGCCTTCGCGCGCCAGGTCGGCTGCTCCTGAATCTCCTTCAGGATGTCCGCAAACTCGTCGGCGCTCATGGCCATGGGGTCGGCCGGTGCGGATGCCGTGGCGTCTTGGTTGTCGTATATCATCATGGTGTCGTCCTCAAAGTCGCCAATCGGGCTCGGGGGGTTCTTCGTACTCGTTTCTCGCCTCGCCTGGTGGCGGGATGCCCACGGCGAAGGTCTGCGCCACGCTGTCGCCCTTGTCAGGGCTGCGGCCCAAGGCCTCGCGGATGTCGTCCTTGTCGCGGATCTGGATGGCAGCCACTTTGCCCATGGTCACAACCTTGTAGCGAACCGCGGCCAGGTCGGCGGCGAGCTCGGGGTCAGGTGGCAGGGCAATCGTTTCCGTGGCGGCCGGGTCCAGCGCCTCGCGCAGCCTCCAGTACATTTCCGCACGCCGGTTCCTGAAGCGAAGCTGCCCGGCTTTGTCCATGGATCCGCTGGCGGCCGATCCGACAATGGGGAACACCGACAGGTTCAGGCCCACGAGGAAATCTAGCGCGCTCGATCCGATGCCGATTGAATCCACGCAGATTGCGGCACCATTGCGCACCAAGGGCACCACAAACCCCGCGGTCGTCGGCCCATCCTTGGTCACGACACCTGGCGCTGTCACGATCTGGTCGAACCAGTTGCCATGGCGGCGCGCGCAGGATGTCTTGTCGGCTCCACCACGGGCAGGGTCAAGCCCGACGGCCGTCATGATGCCCTTGTCGTCGCGCGGTTTCCAGCGAGCCTGGGCGGATTTGATCCATTCGGTCGGGATCAACTGCCAAGCTGGGTCCGATGCGCCGGCCTGGAAGTCGCCGCGCAGCATCTGGGAGCGCAGGGGCTCAGGCAGGGCCTGCAGCGTCGCCTTGTAGCCGGTCGTCAGCAGGAACAGGTTGTCGTCCACGCTGGACGGGATGAACGTCCGGCTCTTGGGCGTCATCCATTCGTTTCCAACCATCACCGGCGCCGGGCCGGGCACTTCCATGTCCTCGCCCTTCTCGTCGGTCACGTACCAACGCAATTCGCCGGGCTTTGCCGGGTTCGGGTGCGCAGGATCCAGCCATGGGGCCCAGTACCGCTTCACCCATTCGCCTTCGGGCTCGGTCGGCGGGTTGCCGGCGCACACCACGCGCTGGCGAATGGCCGGGTTGTCGGTCCGCATCCAGCCGATCAAGGTCCGAAACTGGCTTTCCGCAAAGTGGCAAATCTCATCGAAGGCCTTCAGGTCGTGCGGGCGGCCTTGGTATTTCACCCAGTCGTGAATTTCCTTGACGCTGCCAAGCTCCATCACCCGGCCGCCGGGCAGGCGCCACAAACCCACCTGCGAGTTGTAGCCGGTGCGGCTGCCCAGAATGCCCATCATCCGTTCTTCGATGCCGGTCAGTTGCACGGCCTCGCGCCGAAACACAATGCTGTGCTCGTGCTGGGTCAGGCACAAACCAAGGATCAGGTCGGTTTTCCCGCCGCCGGCGGCGCCGCCATAAAAGATGATGTCGGCCTCGGATTCATAGGCGGCCGTCTGCGGGCCGGGTTGGGGGATCCACAAAGCCGGGTTCTTCGCACGCAGAACTGCCGCTACCTTCGCCTTTTGGGCGGCCGTCAGCGACTTGGCCAGCGCCAGGGCCTCGGCCAACGTGGAGAACTTCAGGGATTGCGGATCCGCCACTGTCACGTTTTCACCCCAAGGATGTCGAACAGCCTCACCGCAAGCTCGGCATCGCTGATTTCCTTGCCGGGTTTGCCCGCGGCATCGTCGCCGCCAGAATCCAGACTGAAGGCCTCGCGCTCCAGGCCAATCATGGTTTTCAGGCTGTCGCCCAGATCCTTCATGGTCTTGGCGCGGCCGGGCAAGCTCATCAGTTTCTGGTAGAGGTCGTTGCGCTTGTCTTGGCCGTTGTCGTCCGGGTTGCGCATGACCTCGCCCAATTCCTCCAGCAGCGCCGCATTCTCGGTTCCGCAAACCGCTTCGAGTTCGGCCAGCAGGTTCATCACGATCCCGCGCGATCGGGCAATGTCCGTTCGATGCGACAGGCGAACGATTGCCTCTCGCGTCGCGCTTTCGTTGATGATTTCAACGTCGCGCTTCGTGGTTGCAGTTGACACCTTACCTGTCACCATCGCTTCTGCAACCATCGCATCAGCCTTCGCGCGCACCTTCGCCTTGAGGTCGCGCGGCACACCGAGTTCCGTGAAATGCTTGATGATGGCCGACCGGCTCACCGATATTCCGGTTGCCTCGGTATATTCTGACGCCAACTGGGCGGGGCTCTTGATACCCGCTCGCCATCCGGGCTCAATGCGCTCGTAGTCAACCTTCTTGGGTGCGGCCATGCTCGGCTTCCTTCTGGCTTGCGCGCCCAATAACTTCTCTTGTCGCCGCGCGTACAGCCATCATTACGGTGATGGATGGATACGGAAGTGGTATTACGCCAGCCAACGCGCAGGCGTCTTCAATCGTGGCGTCCTCTTTCGGGCTTCCGACACTTGTCCACATTAAGGCCCTCCGAACGGCCCGCACAACACCAGGTTTCGCAATCAACTGGGCGGCATACAGGCTGCATTGACCAATTCCAGAAACAACATGGGTGTAACCCTTTGTCCCGTCTTTGGCTTCAATGATGGTTGCCGTACCGTCTTGGTGAAACAGGATGATGTCGGCTCGCCCACGGCGAAATGAGTGCTCGCTCACCACAGAATCAGTTTTGGCCTGTTGCTGCAGCCGATCGTCAAAATAGCCGGCGTTGTGCGACTCAATGAATTGAGTGACAAGATCGCGCTCTGTTCCGTGCTGGGCCTGGTCATTGGCCAATATCAATGCACACTCGATCCCTATCTCCAAAATAGGGAATTCGTTTTCCTTGGAGCCTGGCTCACTGCAGGCGACCATGGTGTCACTTCCGCAGCGAAAAGCCACCTGAGTAGGTAAATACGGTTTCATGGGCGCAATGGTGCTGTCGTATGAGAGCAACGCCAAACCCTACAGCGGGCGGGCGTCACCGATTTCAGCCTTCCGTTCTCTTCTGTAGGTGGGGGGGCTTTTTGCCATTGGTGCGGCGCCTGGCCTCGATCAGCAGGTTGGCATTGGCATTCGCGTGCGCGCCGGAAACCAAGTTCATGGCCAGCCGTTCGATGTTTCGAATGACATCCTTGGTGCTGGAAACCATTTCCCGGTTGCGCGCGTCCTGGTCGGCCACGATCCCCCGCATTTCCCGGTAGGACTGTATTTCGGTGTGGGCGGCGGCGTAGCCGTGCATCATCATTCCGAATGTCCGAGCCTCTTCCGGCGTCAGGTCGAACACCACATCGCCCAGATCCACCTTGGCGTAGCCGTTTGGCAGGACCGTCAAGGACATCGCCCGCGGCGGTGGAAACTCGTAGATCGGGACAAACACCCCGCGCTCTATCGGCCGGATGCGCCGGGCATCCTTGAGCATCCGAAGGTGCTCGTCCAGCTTCTCGGGTGTGATTTCGATCACATCGGACAGTCGATCCCTAGTGGCAACCCGCCCGGATTCGTGAAGGGTGACGATGGCCTGGTAAACCTGCTCCCGGTGCACCGTTTGGGTGCGACTGGGGTTATTTGGCGGTGTCGGTGCGCTCATGGCTATCCTCCTTCGGGGTGGTGGGGTGGCTGTCACGGTGATGGGTGCACCCGATGCACTTCGGGTCGTCGTATTTGTCGTGCAGGGTGTACTGGCAGTCGCGCGCCATCCGGTTGGGGATATGCAGCGGCTCATCGCCCGGGTAGCGGGCCGGGAGTGTGTTGAAGTCCAGCAGCGGCGGCCGGTTGAAGCATCCGTGGCGGCTCATGGGGTGGGCATTTCGATGATTTTGAAGGCTTCCCGGCGATCACGCTCATTCGAACTTCGGCCGCCTTGCTCATCTGGGCCGGCGAACTGGCCATGAGGATTTCTTGGTACACATCCATCGCAGCGCGGAGCTCCACCACGGCTGAGCCATCGAGGGCCCACTTCCCGAGGCGGTCATGGCGTTCCCGGATCCGCTTCAGTGCTGCATTCGCCTTCAGCATGATCGGCAACATGGGGTTTTTATCCGGGTCATTTCCGGCAATCTCGATCGCCCGGATCGTTCCAACGTCGACGGCGTGCGCCAGGATGTCCCAAGGATCACCGCTTCCGGTGGAATCCTCCCCGGTGCGCAGGGTTTCAAAGGCCTCTCGAACCACCAGCGCGCTCTTGACGGCGGCCGACAGGGTTCCGGCGGGCTGGAAACACGGGAGGATGGGCTCGTCGGTGTAGGGGCGGCACCGCTCCATCGTGTTCATCCATGCGGCGCCATTGAATCCGGGCCCGGTGCGGCGGATCTTTCGGGCGTAGGCGGTCGTTTTTCTCACTTCAGTCCTCGAATGGAATTGATGGCCCATGGAACACAACGTCGACCCGGCCCGGGGCGATGTTCAGAATCTTGGTTTCCAGTGGAAGAATCCCGGAAACAAACAGGCGCGCGGCGCGTTTGGCATCCGTGCGCCCGTTCGCCTCGAAGTTCCCAACCCAGAACTCGGACCGGTCGGGCACCTTGACCTTTGCAATCCAGCTTGCTTTCATGAATTTCCTCTGATGCGAGAAAGCAAGTCGCCACCCCTTACGCCAACGACGTTGATGCCTCGGTAGCGCGCCGATGGCGGGTTGACCTTGCGCGTGCTGGCGTATTCCTGCTTTTCTTCGGAAATCACCTTGTCCAGCAGTTTTTCGGAAATGCCAAGGGCTTCGGCCATGTCTTCGCGGCCGTCTTCGGCCATTTCCGCTGCCAGTTTTTTGACCAGGTAGAGGGCTTGGGTGTTTTTCATGCCGGGTTCTCCAGGGTGGGAAGATTTGCGGGCCACTTGCCCATGGAGACAATGCTTTTCCGGGTCTGTGAGCCCCAGCGCGCGGCCTGTTCGCGCATCTGGTCACCCGGAATCAGGCGGTACTGGTCGAATTCAACGTGGCATCCGGTGATGAGTGGCCGGGTGCAGCACAGGGGGAAGCACTCGCGGTCGTCCTCTTTGATTCCCTTGCCGGTCGGCGGCGGGTGGGCGGCCTGGCTGAATCCGACGATTCCGCAGTGCGCGCATGGCAGCGCGGCCACGAGGCGGCGGTATTCCTCGCTGCGAACGGCCTGCTCCTTGGGAATGGCGGCGGCCGGCGCTGAAACCATGGCCATGATTGCTTGGGCCCTCGCGCTGTGGACTGAAGGCGTCCGAGCCACATCCATGACGACTTGGCGGACGACCGGGCTCCGGCGTGGCCATGCAGTGCGCTTCATGGGTGTGCGCCTCATTTGAGCCCCCACGAAGAATCAAGCCACAGTCCGTCACCAACAAAGACAAGGCTTCCAAAGTCGTCCATGACGCAATGGGCCTCCGGTCCGATCTGGCGCCAGCCGAACGGGATCCGCTGCATGTGCCAGTACCAGTAGCCGATTGGTGCGCTCCTCATAGCGGGTTCTCCCATGCAAATCCCGGGTGGCGCGCCTTGGAATGACCTTGAAACGGGCATCCGCCAAGAGTGCCAACAAACTTGGGGCTGCGAAGAATGCGGAGTGCTTGCATTTCAATTTGGCGAACCCTCTCGACGGTCACGCCAAGCATTTTCCCAATCTCCCAATACCTCATGTCGTGCAAATATCGAAGGGTCAGGACTCTGGCTCTTGACGGTGGAAGCCTTTCCAGAAGCGCCCAGGTGTGCCTGGCGAAATCCTGAATGTCCTCGTCCGCCGGTGATGTCTCGAACGCGCAGCGCATGTAAATTGGCTCTTCTTCTTCGGGCTCTTCGTGTCTTGACCTCCAGATAACTCCAACTTCCTGCGAAACGTATTGCGATCGAAGCTCTCCGCGCCGTGGCTTTCTCATGCGGCACTCCCCTTGAACCACTGGTTGACCATTTCGTACCGCTGGCGCGCGTCCAGGTGTGGCCACAGGAATGCCTGAGCCTGCGGTGTCCACAGAAAGTCATTCATCGCCCGGGTGAACTCGATGAATCCCTGTTCTTCGAGGTTGTGCCACGCGATCGAGCGCGGGATGGCGCAAGGAGCCCCGTCGCGGCCGGGCATCAGATCCGCGTGCCCGGCGCCGACTTTCAGCCACGCCAGCAGCCGCTCAACATCCGCGAATTGCTCCTGCCGGTCGAACAGTTCGGCCAGCTTGGCGAAGAAGAATCGGTGATGGCGCGGACTGCGCGGCAACTTGTAGGAGAACTGGACGGTTTCGCCCGCCTCCAGACCGGCCACGACCTTGCGGAACTTTGCCCAGGCGCGCCGGCCCTTCTCGCCCAAGCCTTCGAGCTTGCCGTCCTGGCCTTTGAAGATGACCAGATCGCTCATGCGCGCCTCCCGTTGGCACAGATCGCCCGGATGTAGACCACGGCGTAGGCGGCCACCAGCAGGCCAAGGCCGGGGGCGCCGGTGTCATACGCGAAGTACGCCCAGAAGGGCTGCCCGTACAGGCCGATCATGGGCGCCCAGGCGCGGCGCCGTGGTCCGTGGCTCAGTGCGAAGTACATTGATGTCAACCCGAACAGGGCCATGAGGAACTGGGTCATGACGGCCTCCGAAGGTCAACGAATGCGCCAGGAATCCCGCATTTCGATAGCGTTATGGCATCCTGTTCGCCGTAGGAAATAAGCACGCTAGGTGCGCCTGAGTTGGCATCGGCCCGGCGCCCGTCAACGTAGTGGAAATGCAGCCGGCCTTTGATGAAAAGCAGCGCGGATGCCTTTGGCCACACCCAATCGAAGAACATTGAGGTTTCAGTGCGCGCGAATATCAAGGCAATTCCTTGGCCATGGTCGGCCATGCGCTCCATCCAGCGCGCGGCCTCGGCGCCATACGGTGGGTTCATCCACACCCGGCCGAACCATTTGCGCGAAAGCCCGTCATCCTCGACGGTGAAGTGATTAGATGCAGTTGACCATGGGCGCTTGATTGGTGAACACGGGTCCAGATCGAACGTGCCGAGCTTTTCGATGATCGCAGGCGGCGTTAGCCACTCGTCGTTTTTCATCCTGGCGCTCTGGTGCCCGCCCATCCCGCCGTTTTTCTCGACCTGAAATTGATCGAATAACTGGGTCATGTGAACTCCAATCCTTGTTGTGCAAGGCGCTCGTCCTGAAGCGGTCCATACGCTGGGTTCAATTCGCACCCGAGCCAGCGCCGCCCCAGGTTTTGCGCAACCATGCCAGTTGTGCCAGACCCAAAGAACGGATCGAGCACCACATCACCAGGGCGCGAGCCGGCAAGGATGCAGGGCTCGATCAGCGCAGGCGGGAACGTGGCGAAGTGGGCGCCCTTGTACGGCACCGTGGCGACGGTCCAGACGCTGCGCTTGTTTCGGGTTTCGCTGGCGCCAACGTCTTGCATGTCGCGCCCCTCCCGGTTGGCCGGTCCTGTGTCGCTGTCCCGCTGGTGGCCTTGCCCTCGAAAAGCGTTCTTTCCGCCTTTCCCGCCAACAGCCTTCATATTTCCGTTGGTTTTTCCTGGTACGCGGTCGCTTCCAATTTGGCCCTCGATGTCTTGATTCCATCGCGCGATAGACGCAGGGCTTGCGGGCTCCTTCACCGCCTCATGGTCGTAGAAATACCGATCCGACTTCGACAGCAGAAAAATGTATTCGTGGCTCTTGGTGCAGCGGTCCGTGACCGACTCAGGCATTGGATTTGGCTTCGCCCAAATGATGTCCTGGCGCAGATACCAGCCGCGCTCTTGCAAGGCAAAAGCCACTCGCCACGGAATGCCGATCAAGTCTTTGGGCTTCAGGTTGTCCACGCTTGGGCGGCAGTTGTCGACCTTCTCGGCGCTGGCCCGGTTCGATCCCTGCTTGAAGCCTTGGCGCGTGCCATGCCCGGTGCGTCCTGCGGCGTTGTAGCTATCCCCAAGGTTGAGCCACAGCACACCGTCATCCGCCAGCACATCACGCACGCAGCGAAACACATCCACCAGCGCGGCGACAAAGGCGTCCGGCGTGGCCTCAAGACCGATCTGGCCGTCGTGCCCATAGTCGCGTAGGCCAAAGTAAGGCGGTGAAGTCACGCACATCTGCGCCTTGACACCGGCAGCGGCCCACGCGCGCATCGTGTCGCGGCAGTCTCCGAATTGGACGCGGTTCATGCTGCACCCCGATACGGAAGCGCGCACATTGCAGCGTCACGCTCATGCTGGTTACTCTTTCCAGTCCAGCCGGTAATCCGGTTGAACTCGTCCTGCTTTTCGATCTTGGCGCCCTTCACCTTCGGGCTGATACCGTGCGCTGGGATGCCGCGCTCTGAGCATTCCGCCACGATCAGCTTGCACCACGCATCGACCTCTCCGATGTTGCGTCCGATCTTGACGGCCGCGGCCCGTGTCTTGGCCTTCACCCAGACGTGAGACTGCAGTCGGCTGTCCTCGAAGATGACACGCTCCGGATTGTGCCCATCCAGCAGGCGGCCGATGTGCATGGGCTCAATCGTGATGAGGCGCGACAGCGCGCCATCCTCGAACACGGCAACGCCGGTGTCTGCGCCTGGATCTATGCCAAGGATCAGCATGTCACCCCCCACGCTTCCCGCGTCCGGTTCACAATGCGGTTGACAATTCCGGAGCCACTGGCATTTCGTCCAGCTTGACCAGCCGGCGTATTTCCGCCTCGCTGTGCCCGTACTTCATCCAGTCCTGCAGCACTGCCCGGCACCTGGAAACCCTCTCGTCTCGGGTGATCTGCTTGCGCTGGATCTTCCAGATCAGCCGGGCGCCGCAGTGCAGGCACAGAGGGTCGAACCAGGCGTGATCCGGCCCGACTCTTGTTCGATCGCAGCATTCGCACATCGGTCACGACCTCGCTCCCAGCCCGGCGAACGGGTTCGAGTAGTCTTTCCACGCCTCGTGCCGCTTGATTCGGCTGATGGTTGACTTGGCAATCCCGTGTTTCTTGGCAGCCTCTTTGTGCGTCATGGTTGATTCACGAATTTCCCGCACGATTTCATCAGTCAGTTTCCCGACCTTCGCCCGCCTGGCGTCACTGATCTTTTTGCGTCGATCGATCCGGTACGGGTGCCCGGTTCGCTTCACGATCAAGTCGGCCAGTTGCTTTTTCGTCACGACAAGCAAGTGATCTGGGCAGACGCAATTCGGATCACCGCATTTGTTTGTGACCAGTTTGCCGGCGATGTTTTGTCCGAGCATGGTTGCAACGTAGCGCCTGACAGCCCATTGCTTGCGGTCAGGTTTGGTGCCCATCGTCACCTTTGGAGTGCCGTTGGAGCTACAAGCCAGCGTCCAAATCCAGCAATCGCCATCCTCTTTGCAGCGGGCGCGGATGTATTCGAGTTCGTCGGTCATTGGGTTACTCCAACCAAGTCGCCAAGAATCCACAGGGCGCGGTTGATTGCCTCGACCGGAACGTCTCCACCGGCCCTGGCGAAATCCAGGATCAGCGCGGCGGCAAGTTCTTCGTCGTTGTATTTGGACCGCAGGCTCATGCAGCCTCCTTGCGCAATGCGCCTGAAACCATGCCGACGATCGAGGGCGCGAACCCTTGGGGCGCCGCGCCGCGTACCCGGGCTTTGTAGGCCGGCCAGTGCTCGTGCAGTTCATTCCATGGGCCGATGCCCTTGGCGATCCCCTCGGCCTCGATCGCGGTTCTCGAATCCGGGTCGACCGGCGCACTGGCGGGCAATGCCACCATGGCGGCCACATCGCGGCGTCGGCCTTCTGCGGTTGCCAGTGCGTAGGCAAACCCTTTGCCCTTGCCTACTGCGTCCTTCGCGGCATCCGCCAATTCCTCGGGCGTCACACCAGCCTGCAGGAGCGCCGCCAGCTTCGGATGACTGGGGTTCGCGTCCTGCAGGCCGGCGCCCCGCATTGCCTTGCAGACTTGGCCGGCGGTTGTCCCCTCGGGCCTGGTTTGCGGGGTTTCAGGCGCTTGCGCCGAAAGCAGCGCGCGCTCTGTATTTGGTATTGGTATTGGTATTGGTAATGGTATTGGTATTGGTATAGCCGTTGCAGGTGCGTCACCTGAAACGACCTGTTCGCGTTGCAGGCCCGTAACCGGTGGCGTTGCAGGTTCGGTGCAGTGCGTGTCAAACATCTGTTGCAGGTCCGATGTCGGCGTGTCCCACTTCGGCACGATCCCGACTGCACGCAGGGCCTCGAACATCGAGGCGCGCCGCTCTCTGTGGCGCTTCATGCGATCGCGTTCGTGGGCGCCCTTTTCCTCTTTGCCTGATTGCTTCTCTCGCATGGCGGCAATCTCCGCATCGGCCCGGCGGTTTACCCAGCCGGCATCGGTGCACTCGAAGAAATCATTGAGGACGGACTGGACGGCATCGCGCTGCACCTTCGTGGTGGCAACGACCAGGCGGCAGATCTTCTTTGTGTCTGCCGGCAGCGGGGCCTCGGATGTGTAGTAGACATCAAGCATCCGCCTGTACGCGGCATCCTCGTCCCACGTCAGGTGACGGGTGGCGCTGGCGTAATCACCAATGTGGAATGGGTAGAAGTTCACGAGTCACCCTCTCCCGCGTATTCAGTGGCCACCCAGACCACGGCAGCGTCACCACCGGCCGTGTTGCGCTCGTTCCCACTGTCCCGGATCAGGCGGGCCGCCAGCAACTCGACACGGCGCGGTCGCTGGGTGTTGGCGCCCATGGGAATCTCGCGCTGCATTTCATCGTCCGTGGCGCCGGCCGGTCCGCGGCCACGCAGGAACGCCAGCACGATGGCCCGTTTGGTGCCAGTCTTGGGTTCAATGCTTGCTGCAGCCGCGCGGCTGGTGCGCGAGTGGCGCTGATAGGGCGCCGGAGCCGGCGTGAAATCAATGGCCATCTGCTGTGTCATCACTGGCTCCTTGCTGTGTTGGTCTTCCCGATCAACTTGGCGCGCTTGACCTTGGCGCGCTCGACGCTGCCAACCTTGTCGCTCAAGGTGTGCAGATGAAGGTGTTGCGGGACAGGTGCGGTGATCTCGTCCTTGCGGAGCTGCCGGGCTTCCTTGGTTTCAGCCTTGGCGTTGTAGTCCGCCAGGTACTCTGGCCACGTCGGGACATTCTTCTTGTGGGGCGATTCCATGAGCGTCCGCCACTGGTTGAATGCCGTGGTGCATTCGCGCGGATCGGATGCGCGCTGGCTGGTCTTCAGGTGGTCTTCCGGGGTGTTGATCTCGAACTCCCAGTTGAATGGGGTGTGGAGCGTCTTCAGCGTGCCGTCGGGCCAGGTTGATGGGTACATGCTATGCCCCGGCCTTCATGCTATAGGCCGCCGTTTTCGCCCGGTCTGATTTCTCTTTTGCTCTGGCATGGGCGCCCAGAACGCGGTCCGAGATCCTTTGCGGAAGCGGGTCAGGCCACTTGGACACAGCCTGGAACGTAACACCCAAAGCCTCCGCCGCTGACCGCGTTGTGCCGCCAAGAAGTTTGATAGCTTTCGATTTTTTCATCCGTCGATTAAACCATAGTGAGCGCACAACGCAAAACTTTTCCAAACTTTTTTTCAAACCCGACAATTCATCATGAAACTGTGGTTAAATCTGTTTCTCGCAACGAAAAGGAGAAACCAGATGGACAATCTGCACCCGGTCATGCAGTCGGCACTGGCGCCGTTTGCGCCGAATCAGACCGCGCTGCGCGTCAAGGCGTATGCAGCATCGCTGCGCCGCAAGCCAGATCCAGTCGAGTACGAGGAAGGCGCCTGCGCTTCCTGCTCTGGGTCTGGTGAAGGCATGTACGACGGGCAAACATGCCACGCCTGCAAGGGAAGCGGTTCGCAGCTTTACCCGGTCTATGCCGCCGATCCATGCGACGAATTGGAGCCGGAATGAACAACACAAACACAGAGAGCTCTGTCGAAGCGCAATGCGTCGGCAAGCAAGGGTTCTCCAGCCGGACGCTTGCAATGAAGGTTGCCAAGAAGGGCGCCCGCGCCAAGGACAAGCCCATGGCGGCCTATGTCTGCCCGCATTGCCGCATGTGGCACGTCGGCCAGTCCGTGCTCAAACGCACACAGGCCGGCTTGGGCAAAG
>ERZ650308.1277-NODE-1277-length-13120-cov-6.026177_pt1 | contig 13120 bp, 6 predicted proteins | sample MGYA00376244_ERZ650308 | MGnify/ENA primary metagenome ERZ650308 (study PRJEB26733, sample SAMN07839295) | wastewater metagenome | biome: small river; feature: stream; material: water | place: USA: North Carolina | collected 2016-04-26 ...
GTTCTTGCGGACGTTATTCGTCGCAAAAATCTTGCCGTTCATCGAAATGTAGACGCCGGGGTCGAGGATTTGGAGGAATGCCAAAGCACTTCCTAGATTAAACATCCCATCCGAGCTACCAAACTTGTAGGGAATCATGGCACCGGTGAGGACGATGGTTTTTCCCAAATTCTGCGCGGCCAAATACTGCGCGGTTTGCACCATCGTATCGGTTCCATGGGTAATTAAAATGCGATCAGCAGTGGCAGATGCGCAGGAAGACGAGATGAGCTGGCGATCGATATCGTTAAATTCTAAACTGTCTTTCATTAAAAGCGTATCGATATTCACCGAAAGTCTGCTGCGGCCCTTCTCCAGCATCTCCGGCAGATGCGTGTCTTTGAAAAACAGGGAGCCATTCAGCTCGTTGTATTCTTTGTCAAAAGTCCCACCGGTTACGAAGATTTGGATCATATATTAGTCGTTCAAAAATTCCTCGCTTACTTTAAAATAGTGCTTGTTCAAACGGTATACTTTTAGGCGGGAATCGGTGTCTGATTTTTTGAAAATAATGAAATTGACATCGACTTGAAGGATGGCTTTTAGCTTCAGATTGAGTTGATTTAAAAGGTCATTTTTTAACCGAATATTGTGTGAAAAATGGACGCCTTTTTGCTCGATTAATTCGAGTAATTCGGAGTTAGGAACGTCGTCATTTTTCAATAAAAAGCGCAGCACTTTTAGCTCTGTTTCGTCAAAATTAATGGCCGCATTTCCTACATACAGCATTCCGTTTTTATCGGTAATAAGGGTCGGTTTTGCGGGTCTGTATTTACGCCAAATATAGGCGATTAAACCCAGCAAAATTAGACCTAAAACCAGGTTAAAATAGGAAGAGTAGGTGGACCAAAAATCAATTTTGATGAAGTCCTCTTTTGATTGTGAGTTGCCTAAAAATTCCGGTAAGGATATGGAGACTAAATCGATGCCTTCAGAAGCGTGGTTATTGGCAAAAAAATAGATTCGTTCGCTCTCCACAAAGGGTTGCATTTTAGGCGATATTTTGCTCGATACAGCTTCATTAGAGAAGATTTCGTAGAAATTATCATTGAAGTTTACGCGGATAATTCTACGTTCATCGGTGAAGGCAAAATAGTAGTTTTTGTACTGAAAATTTTGGGGATTATTTCCAAAAAACAGGGCCGTTTTTCCTCTATTTTCCCAGGTTTTACTCCGCAAATTAAAATGCCAAACGGTTTGATTTTTTTCAAACTTTAAATTATCGAAAGGATCAATCGACATGCCATTAAAATACGTAATTTCATCCCCATTTTTATATTGATTTACATCGAATAATCCAGGCGGAATTTGATCCCCTTGGACGGGTGAATAGGCTTCCCATTCTTTGGAGTTTAAATCAAAATAAGTGAAGAAATTACGCGCTGACCAAAAGCCATATCCCCCAAACTTAAAGATGCGATTATCAAAGGTAAACGAAGCCGAATTAATCTGCATTTTATGCTCAAAAGATTGATCGATTCGAACCAGTTCATTCTGCCTTAATTCATACACCATCCCGCCTAAATTATCCGCCAAATAAATTTTATTATTCACCTTAAACAGGTTGTGAGACGCGGGGGTAAATTTTCTGGCAAAGGTCGTATCTGTAAACTTAAAAGGAATGGGAGCAGACGCCGTCATTTCAGGAATCTTGATCGTCCTATATTGCCCCTTTTCGATGATGTATATATAGGGTTTCTGGTAGCTTATCAGGGTTTCTACCTCGTAGGCCAAACTGATTTCCTCGGATTTCCCCGGGAAATAAATGAATAGTATAAAAAGTATGAAAAGCGCTCTCATGTGGTTTAAAATTAAGCTAAATTTTTTAAAAACTGGCTAATTGTAAAATTTGCTCAAAATCTTGAGGGATTCGAGTTAGTCCAATTTTTTTTTGGACTAATTACTCAAATTGATCTCTAAAGATTGATTTTCCTTTGCCGTAACTTAGTGCTGTTAATTACAATTGTGGGTTTGTCGTCAACAATACGATAAACTTAAGAGTACCATTAACGGAGTTAAATCCGTGTTCTAAATTTTATAAATATGTCGATTTTAAACAATTGGAAAGGCTTTTTAAAGTCTTTTCAAAAAACTACTAGTTTTTTAATCCTGGTAGTTTCGCTTATCTTATTTTCCGGAAACGCGCATGCTGCCAAACTGTATTTCAATGATATATACAAAGCAACGGGTAGTTCTTATTCAATTCAGCCAAGTTCTCTTGATGGTATAAGTTTTATATCAGGTTCGGGATTTAAGTTTACGTCTGCTAACCCTGCTGATGTTAGTTTTTCTGGTAATAACATTGCAGGTATTCTTTCTTATACTAATTCGTCTAATCAACAAGTTAGTATCTATGGTGTTATATCCAGACAGAATAAAGCAAACGGTAACACAATGGCAGTCAATTTTATGCCAACAGATAATACCTATACTACTGTAACTGGAGAAGGATATATTTTAGTTATTCCTTCAAAAGAAGGATCTTTTCAAAATGGAATAAACGTAGCTACATCATCAGATCCTATAGCCGCAGTTTTAAATGACGTACTTACTACTCAGAATTCATCCCCTATTATTTCAATCAATGACGTGACAGTTAATAATACTGACTCTTACGCAGTATTTGCAATCACATTATCAAGGACTGCTACTGGTATTACAACCTTTACACCAAGTTTATCTCCAGCGACAGCCACATTAAATACGGATTACACAAATAGTCTTCAGTATTATAATGGAAGCGCTTGGGTCAATATTTCAAGTACAGTGTCAATTGCTCAAGGTGTAACAAGTTTACAAATTAGAGTACCCATTTTGAATGCAGGTGCAGTTTCCAGTAGAAAATTTAACTTAAATACAGGAGCTATATCTGGAAGTAATGTTTTGAATAGTGACGGAGCGTATGGAATAGGTACTATTCTACCTTCACCTTCCATAACCACCTCTGGAACTTTAAAAACATTCTCAACGTGTTCGGGATGTACGGTTAACCCCCAAGCATTCACCGTTTCAGGTTCAAACTTGACAGCGGACCTAGTTGTTACTGCGCCTACTGGTGTAGAAGTCTCAACAAGTCAAAATGGTGCATATCAAAGCTCAGTTACGCTTAGTCAAGTTTCAAATGCAGTTACAACAACCACCGTTTATACAAAACTAACTAATAACGCCGTGTCTACCTCAGGAGGTACGATATCTATTACATCCACTGGCGCAGTTTCAAAGACGCTTACTGTGACTACTAACCCAGACAATGCGTTGAATTTTGATGGTTCAAGTGATTATGTATCGGTGCCCGATAATAATAAACTTGATTTTACTACATCCTTTACAGTAGAAGGTTGGGTTTATCCTACCACAGCCTCTTCTACTCAAGTGATTTTTGGAAAAATTAATGATGCAGGAAGCGGGGATGGTTCTGATGCAGCTTTGATGTTGCGTTTATTTTCTGGTGGATTTAGAGTTGAGGTAGGAAAAGGAACAAGTCCATCACAATTTTTTGATGTCAATAAATACACATTAAATAAGTGGCAGCACATTGCCATGGTATATAACACTGGAATACTAAAGTTTTATATCAACGGTGTTGAAGAGGGGAGTTTTAACACTGGATATGGAAGTACTCCTTTATTAAACACACCATCAAGTTTTAAATTTGGTGTTTTCAAACCTGCTTTTGCACAATATTTTATTGGCTCCTTAGATAATTTCAGAATTTGGGATATTGCTAGAACACAATCGGAAATTTCTTCAAAAATGAACGAAGAATTGATAGGGACACAAACAGGATTGGTAGCTAGTTATACCTTTAATCAAGGGATTGGAAATGGGAATAATTCATCTATCACAACAATTGAAGATCAAACAAATAACGGTCTCAATGGAGTACTAAATACTTTTTCTTTATCTGGATCTACTTCTAATTTTATTTCTGGAATAATCCCAGAAATTTCTGGTGAAGCTATATTAAGTAAAGGCGCAACCACAAACTATACAAATGGATTAACCGGTGGAACTTGGTCTTCTACTGATACTAATATTGCTACAGTGGATCCTACTACAGGTGTGGTAACAGGTGTGAATGCTGGAACAAGTACCATCACTTATACTTTGTGTGATAAAACGGTTTCCAAATTAGTTACTGTTGTTATTCCTACAATCACCACATCGGGATCTTTAACGACATTTACTACGTGCTTAGGTACTGCATCTGTAGCCCAAACATTTACAGTTAGTGCTCAGTATTTAACAGCAAATTTAGTTTTAACGGCTCCGGCAGGTTATGAATTAGCGGCAAGTTCAGGCGGGACTTATTCCTCTACTTTAAGTATCGCGCCATCATCGGGTTCCGTCAGTGCAAGATTAATCTATGTGCGTTTGTCTTCTGCCTCTATTGATGGGCAATCTGGTACTATCAGTATCACTTCTTCGAATGCTGTTACACAAACTATTACCACAGGTAATGCATCTGTGACAAGTAGCGTAGGCGGATCAATTTCCGGATCAGCATCTGTTTGTTCTGGGACCAATAGCACTGTTTTAACCTTATCTGGCGAAACAGGATCCATAACTAAATGGCAATCCTCATTAACGTCTAATTTTACTTCCGTAACAGATATTGCTAGTACTTCGGCAAGTATCACAGCGACTAACTTAACAGCGACTACTTATTATCGTGCGGTTGTTACTTTAGGATCTTGTACTGCAGCAACTAGTTCGGTAGCAACAGTAACTGTGAATGCGTTACCTACGGTTTCAGTCAATGTCATTCCAGATGTGATGACATCAGCAACAAGCTTTACCGTTCCTTACACTAATTTGACTGTTGGGGCAGATCAGTACTCATTAACGGCGGGTACTACAGCCATGACAAATTTTGTAGTGGTTTCGAATGCTTCTGTTACAACTAGTCCATTGACCATATCGATTCCAGCGAGTGCTCAGAATAGTTATGATTTTAACTTAACGGTAAAGAATAGTACGACGGGTTGTACATCAGCAATTGTACCATTTGTGTTAAGTGTTAGCGATATAACGCCTGGAACAGTAAGCGGCGATCAATCGATTTGTTATGGTTCTTCCCCAGCAACAATTACCAGCTTAACTGACGCTTCTGGAGGGGGTTCGCCTACTTATATTTGGCAAATTTCTACCAATGGTCATTCAGGTACTTATATGGATATTATAGGGGCTACGTCTGCATCTTACTCGCATCCCGTTGCGTTGACGTCCACGACTCATTTTAGAAGAAAAGCGACGATCGGTGTTTCATTTGCCGTTACACATCCAGTTGAGGTGTTAGTAAATGCGCTGCCTACAATCGCCGTATCTCCGTCATCGGCCTCTATTACAACGGGATCTTCTGTGTCATTGACTGCCTCAGGAGCGAACATATACAGCTGGACTCCGTCTACAGGTTTGTCCGCCGCGAATACCGCAGCAGTCACCGCGACACCAACAGTTACGACCACTTACACCGTTACGGGAACGAATGCAACAACGTCTTGTTTTGCGACTGCATCTGTGACTGTTACGGTGAATCCGGCATTAACTGCCGGAACGATTTCAGCTGCTCAAACGATTTGCGTAGGAGCATCGCCAGCTACTTTATCATCAGCTACCGCAGCAACAGGAGGAACCGGATCAATTGCGTATGTGTGGTCATCAAGTACAAATGGAACGACATATACTACGATTTCAGGTGCCACGTCTTCGACCTATTCTCCAGGTGTGATTTCTGTAAATACCTATTATAAACGTGGAGCGAGCACGGCGAACGATGCGGTAATTTATACTTCGCCTATTTTAATCACTGTTCAATCAAGTGTGGGTGGAACGATAGCAGGATCTGCAGCCGTTTGTGCTGGAACAAATAGTACAGTGTTGACATTATCAGGTTACACTGGATCGGTAACGAGATGGCAATCTGCTTTAGCGGCGGATTTCTCTGGAATAGTAACGAATATCAATAGTGTTTCAACCAGTATTACGGAAACTAACTTAACGGCAACTAAATACTACAGAGCGGTAGTTAGGGTAGGTGTATGTGCAGCATCAAATAGTGCGACTGCGACAATTACCGTGAATGCATTGCCTGTTATTTCGATATCGCCATCAGCGCCATCGATTACATCTGGATCGAGTGTTACGTTAACTGCCTCTGGCGCATCGACCTATACTTGGACTCCTTCCACAGGATTGTCTGCGACTAATACGGCTGTAGTGACAGCATCACCTACAGTAACGACGACTTATTCTGTATCAGGAACTAGTTCATCTTGTTCATCCACTGCCACCGTGACTGTCACCGTGACTACTCCAACTCCAGTAGCTGACACAGATGGCGATGGCGTAACAGATGCACAAGAGGCCATTGACGGAACAAATCCAAACGACGTTTGCTCTTACCTAGTAGCTAGTCAAACTCTAACGCCTACTTCTGCTTGGTCAACGGCAGACTGTGACGGTGACGGAACACCTAACGTAACAGACTCAGACCCTAACGACCCTTGTGTTCATTTAGCAGGCGCAACTCCAGTAACCACCAATGCGATCTGGCGTGCGGCGGATTGCGATGGTGACGGTGTGACCAATGGAAAAGAAACGGATGACGGAACGGATCCGAATGAGGGATGTTCTTATGTAGTCGCGAGCAGAACCTTAACGCCTAGCACGGCTTGGGGAACGCTAGACTGTGATGCGGATGGAAATTCGAATGCAACGGATCCAAATATCGATGCGCCAGTGGCCTCTAATGATTTGGTTAACTTACCAAGTTCGGGTGCTTTAACGGTTAACATTTTAACGAATGATGATTTCTTGCCAGGTGCAAATACAGAAATTTCGAGACAATTGCCTCCAAATGACGGTACGGCCAAAGGAACCGTCACCTTTAACCCGCTTACTGGAGAGATGACGTATAAGCGCGCTCCATTTGAGACCGGCCTAGTAACGATGGGTTACAAGGTAATTAATAAGGCGGTATCGCCACCGGTTTCTGCGTTAGCTTTTGTGACGATTTTGGCTTGTGACTTACAGGATCCATTATCCGATTGCGACGGTGACGGAGAGCCGAATGGAACGGATTTGGCCCCTACAGATCCTTGCGTTTACGAACCTACACGTCAAGTGAAAGCGAACGTATCCGATGACTGGAAAGCATTGGATTGCGACGGCGACGGCGTTTTAAATGGAACGGAATTAGCAGATGGCACTTCGCCTTCCGATGCTTGTTCATTTAAAGCGGGAAGTATTACCATGGCTCCTAGCGCGGCTTGGTTACTATTAGACTGTGACGCAGATGGCGTGACGAATCAGGTAGAAGGAACGCAGGATTTAGATGGAGATGGAATTCCAAATTGCTTGGATACGGATTCAGATGGGGACAGCATCTCGGATAAATTAGAGACGATAGTGGATACGGATAGGGATGGTAAGCCGGATTATTTAGACTTAGATTCTGATAACGATGGTATCCTCGATTCCGTTGAAAACAAGGTGTGTACGGGCACTGGAATTCTGTGTGACACGGATGCAGATGGTACGCCTAACTTCCGCGATTTAGATTCTGATGCAGACCAAATCAAGGACGTAATCGAAGCGAGTGGTTCGGATTATAACCAAGATGGTATCGCGGATGGAAACATCGATGAGAAAGGAATTCCGTCCTCTGCGAATAAAGGTTTAACGCCGCCGGATACGGATCGCGATGGGAAATTAGATCCATACGATGTGGACTCGGATGGAGATGGAATCTCTGACTTTGACGAAGAGTATAATGAAGTAGCGGACTTCGCTGATTGTGATAAGGATGGGATTGTGAATCGATTAGATCCGGATGAGTGTGAGATTTTTGCACCTCAGGGGATTTCTCCTAATAATGATGACAAAAACGATCGATTAGTCTTCAAAGGATTGGTGTTCCGGAAGTTACCGAATCACTTGTCGGTGTACAACCGTTGGGGAACCTTAGTCTTTGAAATGGATGACTATGATAACAGCTGGAGTGGTACGATTCTGCCAGACGGAACCTACTTCTACGTGTTAGATTTCTATGGTAGAAAGCCTACCATCAGTAATTATTTAGCCATCGATCGTACGATTAAATAAGCAAGAAGATGAGAATAGTAATAATTGCAGTCCTACTTTTGGGATCTTATATAGCAAATGCACAAATCGAATCCATGTATTCGATGTATCGATTGAATCCCCTCATTGCCTCACCAGCGTTTGCCGGTGAAGTGGAGCACCAGGGCGAAATCATCGCGATGAACCGCCAGCAATGGGTGGGGATTCAAGGGGCTCCTCGTACGATGGGTTTTACGGGTAATTTCAAATGGAAACCGAACACTGGTCTAGGGTTTGTTTTTCTTTCGGATGTGTCAGGTCCCTCAAAAATTATGACGGCCGCTGGGGATTTTGCCTACCAAGTGAAATTGAATGAAAGCTGGAAGGTTTCCGGTGGCGTTCGCGTGGGGATGTCGAGTCTAGGTTTAGATTACGATGGTATCCAAGTCGTGGACCCTACGGATCCCGTTTTCCAAGGCAGTCGCACTACCGGAATGAAGTTCAATACGGGCTGGGGTTTGCGCTTAGCGAATAACAAAGGTTTGTTTGTGGCGATTTCGCAGCCGCGGGTGATTGGCTATGATTTTGGTTCTGGGAATGGGGGTTATAAAGATGTGACGTATCATTATGTGAATGCGGGAACGACCGTTCGACTTTCGAATAGCCTGGCTTTACAGCCTTCGTTTATGGCGCGTATCGCGAAAGATGTGCCGGTTAGCTGGGATGTAAACGTGAATGCTCGCATCGGGAATGCCTTCGATACGGGGATTTCGTATCGCCACAAAGATAGCTACGGTGCTCGTTTAGGCGTGCAGGCGAGTCCTAAAATCTATTTGACCTATATCTACGAAATGCCTATTTCGTCTTTAAGCAAAGTCACTTTGCAGTCTCACGAGATCGCGATTCGCTTATCGATTTTTAAGAAAGACGCACCAACTGAATCAGCCAAATAACATGAAGAACTTTATACTTTTATTGATACTAACGACCCTGTTTACGCCCACTTTTGCGCAGGACAGTACACAAGCCAAAACACCCAAGCGTCAGAGTTTCGCGCTGATCGGTGGCGTCTCTGATATGTGGCACCAAAACTTTGTGACTCGCCGGGATTACGTGCAGAGTTATACCCATTTTGGGATTCAATATGCGGCTGAAGTAAAGCCTAATGTGGATGTGTACGGAACGCTGGTTTATGGCATTCGAGATTCGAAAGATATGGCCTCAGCCGGCCTAGGTCTTCGCTACTATTTATTGGATCGCGAGACACACAAAAAGTTTAGACCTTTTGCGAATTTCAGCGGCGAAGTAGTGGCAGATAATTCCACGCGGATTACGTACAGTGATGTGGATTTGACGGGTTCTGTAGGAACGGGTTTTGACTTTAAAATACTAGGCTCTTTGTACGGTCGTGCCATGGTAAATGTGGGTTTCCCTTTCTTCCAACTGGGCAAAGTAGACTTCACGGATGGTCGTGGAACTTATGCACATTATACTGGCGGTTTAGTGTACGAATGGGGCAACAAACCGGTTCCCGTACCAGCTAAAATTACCGAGCCTGTTGCCATCGATACCGACGGCGATGGCATCGTAGATAAAGAAGACAAATGTCCTACGGTGATAGGCGTTCGTTCGAATAACGGTTGCCCACTGGATACGGATGGTGACGGTGTAATCGATGCAGAAGATAAATGTCCTGCAGTAGCGGGTGTTCGGGCTAATGCTGGTTGCCCAGCGGATGCAGATGGTGATGGTATCATCGATGCGGAAGATCGTTGCCCTACGCTAGCGGGTATTAAAGCGAATCAAGGTTGCCCAGCAGATTCAGATGGCGATGGAATTTATGACAGCGAAGATGCTTGTCCTAACGTAGCTGGAATTGCCTCCTTAAAAGGCTGTCCTGCGCCTAAAGATGCGGATGGTGACGGTGTAATTGATGCAGATGATTTGATGCCAAATGTGGCCGGCTTAGTGGCTCTTCAAGGGGTGCCAGGGAACTTGGTGATTTACTTTAATACGAATCGATATAGCTTAACGGCAGAGTCGATAAGCACCTTAGATATCGCGCTGACCTTGTTAAACGCTCAGCCTAGTCTAAAGCTGAAAGTGACGGGTCACACGGATTCTCGCCAAACAGTACAATACAACGTCGAACTTTCGAAGAACCGTGTATTCGAGGCACGCAACTACCTCATCCAGCATGGTGTGAAGAAGAAGCGAATGAAATTAGCTTGGTTCTCAGAATTAGTGCCTGCCGCACCGAACACGACGGTGGATGGCATGAAGCTGAATCGAAGAGTGGAAGTACAGATCGTAAAATAGAAAGAGGAGGCTTCTGAAAAGAGGCCTCTTTTTTTATAGACTTTCCAAATATTGGCTAGGCGTCATCCCCGTTTCCGCCTTAAACGTAGCATAGAAACCAGAGCGCGAGGAGAAGCCAGACTGGGCGCCTATTCCGTCGATGGACAGGGTGTCTGCCGTACCGGCTTTTAACAACTCTTTTGCATGCTCGATGCGTACTGTGGAACGGTAGGCCGTGAATTTTTTCTGCAGGATCATCGTGAAGCAATAGATGATATGGTGCTTAGGGATATCCAGTTTTTCCGAGATATCTTCGATATCGAATTCCGGATATAAATAGGGTTTCTCGTTCTTGATATAATCGACAATGATCTGTGCGGTTTCTGCCAAAGGATCCTCCGAATCAGCCTCCTGAATCGTTATTTTAGGCGCTTTTTTAGTCGAGGTTGCGATAGGCATCCCATACAATATTTGCGGGAAGAATACGATTAAAACGAGGGGTAATAAGGCGTAAGCAATTCCAGAAATGTTGTAGGTAGGCTCGGATTCCATAATGACGCTGTTAACAGGCGCATCATATAGATCTAGCGTCATCACAAGGAAATTCACCGCCACGATTAAGGTGACTAAAATGAGGGTAAATAGCCAGTTGTAAACGAGTTTATTTTGCTTGTTCCCGTCTAAGTTTTTCCGCTCTCTCCTATGGTATTTTTGCAGAAGGAAAACGCTGGCAACAGCATAGATAATCACCAAGCTAGGGCGTGTTATAAAGGATACGCTCGGCGGGATAAGAAATCCACTTCCTAAGGTTCTCACATTATTGATGTCTTCATTAACCAGTCGCGCAATTTCTAATTTATGTTCGAAAGAGCTGAATAAATAGGGCGCAATATTGACAGCTTGAATGAGAAAAGGCAACAGATGCAGGTAGTCTTTTTTAGATGAAAATAGGCTTTTATCCGTGATGGTATTCCGCGTATACACATACAACATCGGGCCTGGTAAATACCAGAATGGAGAGAGATTACCGTAGAAAATGGCTGTCCAAAAAATGTCGTGGTGGTAAACCGTGAAATAATGGGTTAAGCCATACGTGGAGAATATCCCGAAAATCCCTGTTAATAATAACGCGTTCGGATTAATGCGCCAGTTGTAAATGGCGATAATCGCAGAGGTGATAATAGAGAACAGGGAGATGTATAAAATCATTTAATAAATGAATGCCGTGCAATTTAGTACATAAAAAGGAAAGTATTTTTTCTTGTCCAAGAAAAGATTCTTTCTGGAGTAGTCCAAAAAAACACAATTTGGACTAAATCCATTTTATCCTATAAAGAACAATCGCATTATTAATTCCAATTTTACTTATTAAATGGTTCAGAAAGCAAATTAAATGGCCATTTGAAGGTAAAATTATGAAAAGAATCACGCTTCTTTTATTGTTCGTAATGAGCTCAGCATCAGCTCAAACCTGGAATTTATCCGTAGGAGCGAACACCACGAACTTTGTTTACACGGATTCGCAGGGGGTTAATCCTACCTATTTAAAGCCTAGTTCTGGGTTTAATATGACGCTAGGTTACGAGAAATCCATGTCGCGTCGTTTCCAATATGACCTGGGTCTAGCCTATTCACAATACAATGCCGTGGGTGATGTCCAAAATATTCCCTTCTCCTACCAGACCGATTTCATGGGACTTTCCGGGGGCATCGGTCCGAAGCTGGAATTTAGAAATGATTTCACTTTAATGCTGAAAGCGAGAGGAGCGGTCCAAAAAATGATTAACGGCAACCAGTTCTTACAAAACCATTACGAGGATTTAGCAGAAGACGAGCAGTTCAAAGGGCTTCGGTATTTCGTAGGATTCTCTTTAGAATTAGAGAAGAAAGTGAATTCAAACTTGTATGTGTATACGCAATACCAGCATTTGGACACGATTCAGTTTGGGACTTCGAGCCTGAACTTTGTACCCTCAACGGTTTCTTTTGGCATTAAGATACAGTCGAAATAGTATTTTTTATGAAGAAAATAAGTACACTCATCACATTCATTTTGATTTCTTTTGTCGGTTTTTCACAGACCAAAGGAATCTCCTATCAAGCCGTCATCATCGATCCGAACCCGATTCAAATTCCGGGTTCCGATGTGTCAGCGCAACCTTACGTGAGCAAGGAGGTCTGGATCCGTTTTGGAATCTATGCCGGCACGACCTTGCAATACGAGGAGCTTCACAAGACCAAAACAGACGAATACGGTCTGGTAAACCTGATTATTGGCGGTGGTGTCAATACGGGCAAAGCGGGTACGTTTACGTCTTTGAGCTGGGATGGCGTCACAAAAAACATCATCACAAACGTGAGTTTTGACCAAGGAGGTCGCTATACCGAGGTGAGCAATCAGAAATTAAGTTACACGCCCTACACCTTGTTAGCAGAGACAGCGGTGAAATTAGCGGGGGTTTTACCGATCGCTTCGGGCGGTACGGGTGCGACGAATGCCATCGCTGCGCGAACGAATTTAGGCTTAGGCAATGTGGACAACACGGCGGATATGGACAAGCCGGTGTCTACGGCGACTTTGGCCATCTTAGACGTTAAAGAATCTGTCGCAAACAAATCAACGAACATCATCGCGGACTCTGCTTCCTCTGTAAAATACCCGTCTGTGAAGGCGATTAAGGAATACATCGATAACAGAAACTCCGCCATGGCGCAGCAG
>ERZ650308.1278-NODE-1278-length-13113-cov-8.048170_pt1 | contig 13113 bp, 8 predicted proteins | sample MGYA00376244_ERZ650308 | MGnify/ENA primary metagenome ERZ650308 (study PRJEB26733, sample SAMN07839295) | wastewater metagenome | biome: small river; feature: stream; material: water | place: USA: North Carolina | collected 2016-04-26 ...
TTTAAAAGAATGTGAGTTCAGATTCAATTTTAGAAACCAAAACCTCTATGCTATATATTAAAATTGGTTAGAAATAATCCGCTTTGATTGTCTAGCCCCATAAATAAATATTAAAGGATTGAGAACCATGAAAAAAATATTAAAAAAAATTAGCTCGAAATTTAAACCAATGGGAAGCTTTTACGCAAATTTATTAGCTGACTCTGGCTATGTTAACGTTGTTAAAAATCGCGCAGCTAGCAAACGGTAATTCTAGTTTAACGAGTTGTAAATGGTATAGGACTGAGTTCTATACCATTTTTATTTGATAAGCATATAACTTTATGCTATAATTACCAACTCAAAAAATATTAATAACCCTCGGGGAGCTTACGCATTTAGACTAAGTATCTGTTTGTATTAGCGTTATACCCATTTTAAAGGTCTCGATAAATGGCAAAAAAAGTCATTGGCTTCATTAAGCTACAAGTCGGTGCTGGTAAAGCAAATCCATCACCTCCAATTGGTCCTGCTCTAGGGCAACGTGGTCTAAACATCATGGAATTCTGTAAAGCATTTAATGCAAAAACTCAATCAATGGAACCTGGTTTGCCAATTCCTGTAGTTATTACAGCATTCTCAGACAAGAGCTTCACATTTGTGATGAAAACTCCTCCTGCATCAATTTTATTGAAAAAAGCAGCAGGAATTAAGAGTGGTAGCTCACGTCCAAATGCAGACAAAGTTGGTAAAATCACTCGTGCGCAAATCGAAGAGATTGCTAAAACAAAAGAAGCTGATTTAACTGGTGCTGATTTAGATGCTATGGTACGTACTATTGCAGGTTCTGCACGTAGTATGGGTTTAGAAGTTGAGGGAGTTAAGTAATGGCTAAGTTGACAAAAAAACAAAAAGCTGTAGCTAGCTTTGATGCGACTAAATTATTTGCTGCTGATGAAGCAATTGCAATGGTTAAAGCTGCTGCAACTGCAAAATTTGACGAATCAATCGATGTGTCTTTCAACCTTGGCGTTGATCCACGTAAAAGTGATCAAATGATCCGTGGTTCAATCGTATTGCCAAACGGAACTGGTAAAACAGTTCGCGTGGCGGTTTTTGCACAAGGTCCTCAAGCTGAGGCAGCTAAAGCTGCTGGTGCAGATATCGTTGGTTTAGAAGAATTAGCTGACCAAGTTAAAAAAGGTAATTTAGATTTTGATCTAGTAATTGCTACTCCTGATACTATGCGTATTGTTGGTACACTTGGTCAAATTTTAGGGCCACGTGGTTTAATGCCAAATCCTAAAGTTGGTACTGTTACAGCAGACGTGACTACAGCAGTAAAAAATGCTAAAGCTGGTCAAGTTCAATACCGTACTGACAAGAATGGTATTATCCATTCAACTATTGGTCGTGCGTCATTTGCGGCTGATAAATTGCAAGAAAATATGGCTGCTTTGGCTGATGTTTTGCAAAAAGCAAAACCTGCTGCTGCAAAAGGTCAATACATGAAACGCGTTACTGTGTCTAGCACAATGGGTATCGGCGTTAAAGTTGAGATTGCTACTATTGCAAAATAATTGAATTTAGACGGTAATTAATTTTATCGTCTTAATGCGTATTTAAGAGTGATAACTTATTTACGTTAAGAGGGGGTAAGGCGCAAGTCTTATCATTATCAAAGACCGTGGGAGTAACTTTGATTTTATCAAGGTGCTTAATTGTTGAAAAACATCCTGCGCAGATAGTGGCAATCTCGAAAAAAGACAAAAGTTATATAAATAATTTGACTCAATAAATCGAATTGAAACCACTAAAGTTTAGGAGTTGAGCTTTGAGTTTAAACTTACAAAACAAAAAAGCTGTTGTTGCTCAAGTCTCTGAAACGCTTAGTACTGCTCAAACAATTGTAATCGCACAATATGCGGGTGTAACTGTTGAAACTATGACTGTGATTCGTGCGCAAGCGCGTAAAGCAAATGTGTTTTTACATGTAGTAAAAAATACATTAGCTCGTATCGCAACTGAAGGTACTAAATTTGCTCCGTTGGCAGACCAAATGGTTGGCCAATTGATCTACGCTGTTTCAGATGATCCAATTGCTGCAGCAAAAGTCATCAGTGACTTTGTAAAAGCGGATAGCAAAGTTAAAATCGTTGCTGGTATGTATAATGATCAATTGCTTGATGCCGCTGGTGTTAAACAATTGGCTGCTATGCCTAGCCGTGATGAGTTATTGGCTATGGCTATGGGCGTTATGCAACAAGTACCTGCTGGCTTTGTTCGTGTTGTTGCTGCACTTAGAGATAAAAAAGAGCAAGAAGCTGCTTAATTAACGAGTTTATATTTATTAACTTGTTGATTGGTTTAATTATTAATTTTTTAAAAGATTTATTAGGAGTCTCAAATGGCTATTTCTAAAGTAGAAATCATTGAAGCTATTGGTCAAATGACCGTTATGGAATTATCAGAATTCGTTAAAGAAATGGAAACAACTTTCGGTGTTTCTGCTGCCGCTGCTGTTGCTGCTGGTCCTGCTGTTGCTGCCGCTGCTGTTGAAGAAAAAACTGAATTTGACGTAATTTTAACTGGCGCTGGTGCTAACAAAGTTGCTGCAATTAAAGTAGTTCGTGAAATTACTGGTTTAGGTCTTGCTGAAGCTAAAGGCTTAGTAGAAGCTGCTCCTAAAGCGGTTAAAGAAGGCGTTTCTAAAGCTGATGCTGAAGCATTAGTTAAGAAAATCGTTGAAGCTGGCGCTACAGCTGAAATGAAATAATTGATTTAATTAATCAAAAAATTCATACTTAAGAGGTGACAATATCGTTACCTCTTTTGCCGTATTTGAATATTTGGCTCACCTAAAGTAAACTAAAATAATTATTGGTTGACTCTAAGTAGTTATTTTTGTTCTCTTTTTTCCTTCACCATTAGACTTCGGAGCTTTACATATGAGCTATTCTTTCACAGAAAAAAAACGTATCCGTAAAAGCTTTGCCAAGCAACCTGCTTCATTAAAGGTACCATACCTTTTGGCAATGCAAAAAAATTCTTACGAAGAATTTTTACAGAACAGCGTTACTTCAGCTATGCGGAAAAATATTGGTTTGCAAAAAGCCTTTTCAGATATTTTCCCAATCATTTCCAATAACGGTTCAACACGCTTAGATTTTATTAGTTATAGTTTAAATAGTCCTCTTTTTGATGTTCGTGAATGCTTATTACGTGGTGTTTCATATGCCGGGAAATTGCATGCTAAGATTCGCTTGACGGTTTTTGATCGTGAAACTGATTTTAAGACTATCTTACACAGTAAAGAAGAAGAAGTGTATATGGGCGAAATTCCGTTTATGACGGATACTGCATCTTTCATTATCAATGGTAATGAGCGTGTGGTGGTTGCACAATTACACCGTTCTCCAGGTGCTTATTTTGAGCATGACCATGGTAAAAATCATTCGGCTAATAAATTACTTTATTCTGCACGGATTATTCCTTATCGCGGTAGTTGGTTGGATATGGAGTTTGATGCTAAAGATTTAGTATTCTTCCGTATTGATAAACGCCGTAAAATGATGATTACGTTATTATTAAAAGCTATTGGTTATACTCGTGATGATATCATGGATGCATTTTATGATAAAGATAGCTATACTTTACGCCGTGGACGTATTTATAAGCAAATTATCGCTGAGAGATTGAAAGGCGAAACTTCACGTGTTGATATTTTAGACAATGATGGTAAATTAATTGTTGCTAAAGATAAAAAAATCACAACTAAAAATATTCGCGATTTAGAAAAAGCTGGTTTAACTGAGATTGAAGTTCCAGTTGAAGAGTTAGATGGTCGTATTTTAGGCGCTGATTTAATTGATTTAGATACTGGCGAAGTTCTAGCTAAATCAAATACTATTTTGAGTGAAGAATTAGTTAACCAAGTGTTAATCAGCTCAATAAGTGAAATCAAAACTCTATATGTAAATGATTTAGAGCATGGTTCTTACATTGCAGATACTTTACGCGATGAAGAAGCTTCGAAAGAAACTGCTGATAATCAAACTGATGCAATTCATCAAATTTACAAAATGATGCGCCCAGGTGAACCATATTCCGAAGAAATTGCAAATACAGTCTTTACGCGGACTTTCTTCAATCCTGAAACTTATGATTTATCACAAGTTGGACGCTTTAAATTTAATTCACGTACTTATCTGAATGAAAAAGATCCTAAGACACCACAATGGTACAAACGTCTATTATCTGAAATTGAACAGCCTGAAAATGATGTAATTTTATTGCGTCGTCAAGATATTTTATTATCTTTGGCTATTTTACTTGAGCTACGTAATGGTCGCGGCATAATTGATGATATTGATCATTTAGGTAATCGTCGTATTCGTGGTGTTGGTGAATTGGTAGAAAATCAATTCCGTGCTGGTCTTGCTAGAATTGATAAAGCGGTTAAAGATAAATTAACGCAACCGTTAGAAGAAAAAGATTTATTACCAAATAAATTAATCAGTGCTAAGCCAATTACGTCTAGCTTGAAAGATTTCTTTTCAACTAGCCAATTATCACAGTTTATGGATCATACTAATCCATTGTCTGAAATTACGCACAAACGTCGTATTTCAGCACTTGGCCCTGGTGGTTTAACTCGTGATCGTGCTGGTTTTGAAGTGCGTGACGTTCATGTGACGCATTATGGTCGTTTATGTCCAATTGAAACACCTGAGGGTCAAAATATTGGTTTGATTAACTCATTGTCAGTGTATGCGCGTCCAAATGAACATGGCTTCTTAGAAACGCCATATCGTAAAGTAATTGACAATAAAGTTACTGATACAATGCAATATTTATCAGCAATTGATGAAGATAAAATTGTTATTGCTCAAGCAAATGCACGCTTGAATGCAGATGGTAGCTTTGCTGATGAATTAGTTTTTGCGCGTAAAAAGGGTGAAACTACCTTAGTTGCACGTGATGAAATCGATTATATGGATGTGGCAACCAATCAAGTGGTATCGGTAGCAGCTTCATTGATTCCTTTCTTGGAACATGATGATGCCAATCGTGCATTGATGGGTTCAAATATGCAACGTCAAGGTGTGCCATGTGTTCGTGCTACTAAACCATTGGTTGGTACTGGTATGGAGCGTGTGGCGGCAATTGATTCTGGAACTTTAATCGTTGCTCGACGTGGTGGTGTGATTGATTATGTTGATGGTAATCGCATTATTATTAAAGTTAATGAAGCAGAAATTGCAGGTAATGACTTAGGGATTGATATTTATAATTTAATTAAGTATCAGCGCTCAAATCAAAATACCTGCGTGAATCAAAAGCCAATTGTTAAAGTTGGTGATGTAATTGCTAAAGATGATGTAATTGCTGATGGTTCTGCAACCGACAAAGGTGAATTAGCTGTTGGTCAAAACGTATTGGTAGCTTTCATGCCATGGAATGGATATAACTTTGAGGATTCGATTCTTGTATCAGAAAATCTAGTTGCACGTGATGTGTATACTTCGGTACATATTGAAGAATTATCGGTTGTTTCGCGTGAAACTAAGCAGGGTGATGAAGAAATTACTCGCGATATTCCAAACTTGTCGCAAAATCAATTAGCGCGTTTGGATGAGAGTGGGATTATTCACATTGGTGCTGAAGTTAATCCAGGTGATGTTTTAGTTGGTAAAGTAACTCCTAAAGGTGAAATTCAATTAACTCCTGAAGAGAAATTACTTCGTGCTATTTTTGGTGAAAAAGCTTCTGATGTTAAAGATACTTCATTACGCGTGCCAGTTGGGATTAACGGTACAGTGATTGATGTTCAAGTATTTAACCGTGATGGTAGCAAACATGATCAACGTGGTTTGGAAAATATTGAGATTGAGCTTAATCGCTTACGTCAGGATATCCGTGATCAAATGTTGATTATTGAAGAAGATGCCGCTGAACGGATTAAACCAACTTTACTTGGTCAAGAACTGAAAGCTAAAAAAGTTAAAGTTACTCAAGAAGTTCTTGATGGCTACAAAGCTAAACGTGATTGGTTAACGATTGAAGTTAAAGACGAAACAGTTAACGAACAATTAACTATGTTGGTTAAAGCAATTGACGAAAAACGTGCTGAATTAGATGCGCGCTTCAAAGTTCAAAAAGACAAACTTTATCAAGGTGTTGATTTACCGAATGGCGTAATCAAAATGGTTAAAGTCTTTGTAGCGGTTAAACGTCGTTTACAGCCTGGGGATAAAATGGCTGGTCGTCATGGTAATAAAGGGGTGGTATCTAAAGTATTGCCTGTTGAAGATATGCCATATATGGAAGATGGACGCACTGTTGATGTAGTTCTTAATCCACTTGGGGTACCTTCACGGATGAATATCGGTCAGATTCTTGAGGTTCATTTGGGCTTAGCAGCTAAAGGTCTTGGACATAAGATTGATAAGATGTTACGCGAGCAACGCAATTTAGCGGAAGTTAAAGATTTTGTTAATACTATCTATACCTCATCAGGTCGTGCAGAAGATGTTAAATCATTAAGCGAACCAGAGTTTTTCGAGCTAGCAAATAACTTACGTGATGGCGTACCATTTGCAACTCCGGTATTTGATGGTGCTAAAGAAGAAGAAATCAAAAATATGCTAAAACTTGCTGATTTACCAGAATCAGGACAAGTAACATTGTATGATGGTCGTACTGGTTTAGCTTTTGATCGCCCGGTTACGATTGGTTATATGTATGTCCTTCGTCTACATCATTTGGTAGATGAAAAAGTCCATGCTCGTTCAACTGGTCCATATTCATTAGTAACGCAACAGCCATTGGGTGGTAAAGCTCAGTTTGGTGGACAACGTTTCGGTGAGATGGAGGTGTGGGCACTGGAAGCATACGGTGCAGCGTATATCTTACAAGAAATGTTAACTGTGAAATCAGATGACGTTGAAGGTCGTACGGAGATGTATGAACGCTTACTTGAAGGTGATCACCGTATTTCTGCGAAAATGCCGGAAGCATTCCGCGTGTTGACGCGAGAAGTTAGAGCACTAGCCCTAGATATGGAACTCGAAGAGTAACTGCTTGGACTATTTCGCAATAGCGTTGTTGCAAGGCTCCTCATGCACGTTTCTTGTGTACACGTCGTCGCCTTGCGCCTAGCTCTTGCTTCATATTCCGGCAGTTATTGTTAACTATAATAAGTTCTTGATTATTGAGCGTAAAAGTTAGCACAAAGAATTATAAGCAGTAAAATTTTTGGAGTAAAGCAGATGTTTGATTTTAACAATCTCTTTAATGGTAATAAAAACGGCAATGAACATTATGGCTATATCCGCATTGGGTTAGCTTCGCCAGATAAAATTCGTTCATGGTCATATGGTGAGATTAAAAAACCTGAAACGATTAATTATCGTACTCTACGTCCTGAGCGGGATGGTTTGTTCTGTGCCCGGATTTTCGGACCAGTAAAAGATTACGAATGTTTATGTGGTAAATATAAACGGATTAAACATCGTGGTGTAATTTGTGAAAAATGTGGTGTTGAAGTTACATTGGCTAAAGTTCGCCGTGAGCGGATGGGGCATATTGAATTAGCTTCACCTGTTGCACATATTTGGTTCTTAAAATCACTTCCATCTCGGATGGGTATGGTTTTGGATATGCCATTACGCGATATCGAACACGTATTGTATTTTGAAGCGTATGCGGTAATTGCGGTGCTTGATCGTGTAGATCCACCGATGCATCCTAAAGATGGTAAAACGCCAATCAAAAAAGGTGATATTTTATCGCCAGAACAATATAATTTCATCGTAGAAAATAATGAAGATGATAAATTAGATGTTGGTATTGGTGCTGAAGCCGTTCGTAAGATGTTAATGGCAATTGATATTGAAAACGAAGTTATCACTATCAAAGAAGACATGGCAACTACCAAATCTGAAACTAATTTGAAAAAATTAGCTAAACGTCTAAAAGTATTAGAAGGATTCAAACGTTCTGAAATGAAACCAGAGTGGATGATTATGGATGCGATTCCAGTATTGCCACCTGAATTACGTCCATTGGTAGCATTGGATGGCGGACGCTTTGCAACTTCAGATTTGAATGATTTATATCGTCGCGTAATTAACCGTAATAATCGTTTACGTAAATTGATTCAACTACGTGCGCCTGAGATTATCTTGCGTAATGAACGTCGGATGTTGCAAGAAGCAGTAGATTCATTATTTGATAATGGTAAGCGCGGTAAAGTGATTACTGGTGCTAATAAACGTCCATTAAAATCTTTAGCTGAAATGATTAAAGGTAAATCTGGTCGTTTCCGTCAAAATCTATTAGGTAAACGGGTTGATTATTCTGGTCGTTCAGTAATTACGGTAGGTCCTACATTGCGTTTATACCAATGTGGTTTACCAAAAATTATGGCATTAGAATTATTTAAACCATTTGTTTACCATAAATTACAAATTTTAGGTTTAGCATCATCAATTAAATATGCTAAACGGATGGTCGAACAAGAGCATCCACAAGTTTGGGATATTCTTGAGGATGTAATTCGTGAACATCCAGTATTATTAAACCGTGCACCAACCTTACATAGACTTGGTATTCAAGCGTTTGAACCAATTTTGGTAGAAGGTAAAGCCCTTCAATTACATCCATTAGTATGTTCTGCATTCAATGCCGATTTCGATGGAGATCAAATGGCGGTTCACGTTCCATTGAGTTTAGAAGCTCAAATGGAAGCACGCACTTTGATGTTGGCATCAAACAATGTATTGTCACCAGCGCATGGTGAGCCGATTATTGTACCGTCACAAGATATTATTCTTGGTTTGTACTATATGACGCGTGAAAAAATTAATGATAAAGGTGAGGGCGCAATTTTTGCTAACTTTAAAGAGTTAGAGCGCGCTTATCAAACTGGGCAAGTTGGTTTACATGCGATTGTAACTGTTCGTCTTGAAGAATGGTACAAAGATGGTAGTGGTGAGTTTATGAGCCATACTGTACGCCGGACTACGACTGTCGGTCGTGCGATCTTGGCACAAATTCTACCTAAAGGTTTGGATTTTGAATTAATCAATAAACCACTTAAGAAAAAAGAAGTGGCTAAATTAATCAATGTATCATTCCGTAAATGTGGAATTAAAGATACTGTAATTTTGGCTGATAGATTAATGTACACTGGATTCCAATACTCAACACGTGGGGGTATTTCAGTGTGCGTGAATGACATGCATGTGCCACAAGCTAAATATACTAAAGTTGAAAAAGCACAAGCTGAAGTTGATGCAATTACCGCTCAATATAATGAAGGCTTGGTAACCCAAGGTGAGCGCTATAATAAAGTGATTGATATTTGGGGTCGTTGTGGTGATGATATCGCCAAAACACTAATGAGTGAGTTATCTAAAGAAACTGTTTTGGATAAAGATGGTAATAAGGTAGAACAAGATTCATTCAACTCAATTTACATGATGGCGGACTCTGGTGCCCGTGGATCTATTGCGCAGATTAAACAGTTATCTGGTATGCGTGGTTTGATGGCAAAACCATCAGGCGAAATTATGGAGACGCCAATTACTGCCAATTTCCGTGAAGGATTAACAGTATCACAGTACTTCATTTCAACCCATGGTGCGCGTAAAGGATTATCAGATACAGCACTGAAAACAGCTAACTCGGGTTATTTGACTCGTCGTTTGGTTGATGTTACTCAAGATTTGGTAATTATCGAAGATGATTGCGGAACTACCAATGGTGTGGTTATGCGCTCAATTATTCAGGGTGGTGATGTAATCGAATCATTGAAAGACCGAATTTTAGGTCGTGTAATTGCTGAAGATGTAGTTGATCCTGATACGCAAAAAGTGGTAATCGAAGCTGGTCAGTTAGTTGATGAAGATATGGTTGATACTATTGAAAAAACTAATATTGATGAAGTTAAAGTTCGTACGCCATTAACTTGTGAAACTCGCTATGGTTTATGTGCTAAATGTTACGGTCGTGACTTGGCTCGTGGTTATATGGTTAATATCGGTGAAGCGGTGGGGATTGTGGCAGCACAGTCAATCGGTGAGCCGGGTACTCAGTTAACCATGCGTACATTCCATATCGGGGGTGCGGCATCACGTGCGGCGGCAGTTAGTCAGGTTGAAGCTAAATCTTCAGGGGTAGTTGGTTATAAAGACTTACGTTATGTAACCAAACCTAACGGTGAGAAAGTTATTGTATCGCGCTCTGCGGAATTAGTGATCTTAGATCAACATCATCGCGAACGTGAACAACATAAGATTCCATACGGTTCAATCTTAGCTGTAGCTCCAGATACCAAAATCGAAGCTGGTGCAAAATTGGCTAGCTGGGATCCACATGCGCGTCCAGTAATTTCTGAGCACACTGGTGTGATTATGCTCGAAAACGTTGAAGAAGGCTTGACAGTCGTTAAAGAAACTGATGATGTAACTGGTTTGACTGCTCTTAAAGTAATTGATCCAGCTAAAGTGAAAGGTGCTAAGGCTAAAGATAAAAACTTACGTCCAATCGCGCGTCTATTTGACGAAGATGGTAAAGAAGTTAAAATCTTTGGTACTGATGCTCCAGTTATTATTTCATTCCAGATTGGTGATATTATTGCGGTGCGTGATGGTCAAAGCGTTAGCGCTGGTGATGTACTGGCTAAGAAACCACAAGAGTCACTTAAAACACGTGATATTACTGGTGGTTTACCACGAGTTGCGGAATTATTTGAGGCTCGGATTCCTAAAGCTGCAGGTATGTTGGCACCTTTATCGGGTACAATTAGCTTCTTAAAAGAAACTAAAGGTAAACATAAAGTTAAGATTATCTCAGTTCAGGGTGAAGAAGTTGATTTGTCAATTCCTAAAGATAAACATATTCTGGTAAATGATGGTGAGTATGTGGAACGTGGACAAGCGATTGTTGATGGACCAGTTGATCCACATGAGTTGCTAGAAATGAAAGGTATTGAGGAATTATCCAAATATATCGCGCATGAGGTACAGGAAGTTTATCGCTTGCAAGGGGTAAAAATCAGTGATAAACATATCGAAACGGTTGTTCGTCAAATGTTACGCCGCGTTGTGATTGTTAATCCAGGTGATAGCAATATCTATCTTGAAGGTGAACAAGTTGAGCGTTCGGCATTATTAGATGAAAATGATCGTTTGATTGCTGAAGGTAAAGAACCAGTAGAATACAAAAATATTCTTCTTGGTATTACTCGTGCATCATTGAATACTGATTCGTTTATTTCAGCGGCATCATTCCAAGAGACTACGCGTGTCTTGACTGAGTCTGCGGTTGCGGGTCGTGTCGATTATTTACGTGGTCTGAAAGAAAACGTAATTATGGGTCGCTTGATTCCTGCTGGTACTGGTTTGGCTTATCACCGAGCTAAACATAATCAACACCCGGTTGTTGAAGAATAATAAATAGTCATACTCTAGTTTTATAAAAAACGCTATCAGTAAATCTGGTAGCGTTTTTTCATTTAATTTTCGCAAAAAATATCTTCAAGAAATTTTATAAATAGTCTAACAGATGGATTATCTTCATTTGAATGCGATACAATATAAAATTTAAATGGTTCAGACGAATAATGGGAAAGTAATTTGATTATTTTCCCTTCTTCAACATCACTCTTAAACATAAAATCTAATCCAATCCCAAGTATTTCATGTGAATAAAGCATAATTTTTGTCTGCTCAATATGATTTGTGCGATAACGAGTATCGTATCTAATAATTTCCTCTTTGTTTGTCTGATTATTGAATAACTCCATTGTATCAATATGCTGGAGTAAATTATCTAGCCCAGTAAATAATCTATGTTTAGTTAAATCACTTAGTTGTTGTGGCATGCCATGACGTTTAATATACTCTGGTGTACAATATATAGAAACATTAGATTTATAGAGTAATTTTATTTTCATATCTGGAGCTTGAGGCATTGAATTAGATATTGCTAAATCTAGACCATCTTTAATTAAATCAACTGAGCGATTTTGATAAATTAAGTCGAGTTTTATGCCTGGATAACGTAAAATAAATTTATGAATATTTGCAGTAATAAAATGTTGTCCTAGCGAAAGTGGAATTGATATTCTTAAATGATCCACTATTTGGTCAGTTATTTTCAAACAGTGATTCATGTTTGCATCAAGACTTGCATATTGTTGGTTACTGTATTCAAAAATTTTTTTACCTGCAGATGTTAGCAGAAGATGAGCGGTGTTTCTTCTTAATAATGCCACTCCAAGTTGCTTTTCTAATGTTTGTACTTGTCTGCTAATAGTCGGCTGTGACAAATTAAGTTTCTTTGCCGCAGCACTAAAACCTCCACTTTCAACTACTTGGCAAAATATACGTAAATGATTATAATTTATGTTCATACTAGTCTGATTTAATAAATATTAGATAAGATATTATATCAAAGAGCTTTATTTTTTGGCGTGCTATTTAATTTTTATCTTTAATTATTTTAAAATTTAGTATCACTTAATATAACAGAATATCATACAGAACTTCCTCTTTTGTATTATGAACATTGATGTGTAATTCTTAATTTAATTCATCTCTATACATATATGTATAAGATATTATGCGTGGTGGTTTGATATTAATATTGTTGCTACAATTACGCTATTAGTTTAGATTTATCGAACATGAACTGATTAAAAAGGGATTGGGTGATTGTGTTTATTTTGTTAGACCTAGCTGTTCAACAGCAAAAACACTAGTAGAAAATCATAATTGACTAATAAGGAACTTTGTTCCAAAGAACACTGATTTCAAGGTCAAACTGGAAAAGTGTTGAGTTTGGATTCAAAGTGTTTTAAATAGAAGAACGCGAGAAAAATTTGGCTTCAAAAATCCAAATCAGAATGTGGTTCAAAACTTATTTTTTGCTACGTTTGAATTCTCAAATACGTATCTCAAAATTTATATAATTTTTTAAGGACTTAATTTATGCGCAAAAATATAATAAATTCTATCATGATAATATCGTTAGGATTGACTCTTGTAGGTTGCGGTGGTGATGGTGGTAGTTCTCCATCTCCATCTCCATCTCCATCTCCATCTCCATCTCCATCTCCATCTCCAT
>ERZ650308.1279-NODE-1279-length-13113-cov-4.331061_pt1 | contig 13113 bp, 14 predicted proteins | sample MGYA00376244_ERZ650308 | MGnify/ENA primary metagenome ERZ650308 (study PRJEB26733, sample SAMN07839295) | wastewater metagenome | biome: small river; feature: stream; material: water | place: USA: North Carolina | collected 2016-04-26 ...
CCTTCTGGTCATGGGCAGCTGCCGTCTATCACGCAGCTGAAATCCCGTTCAATATTGCGCTGATCATCATTGTTGCGGTCATCCTGCGCAGCATCTTGCTTGCCGTGAGCGACCGTGTGATCAAGCGTCTGGTTTCTGATGCGCGCAAGAAGAATGGCGGCACCGCCGACCACACCGGCCCTGTTGGTGTTCCGGCAGCGGTGACGGCAAGTCGTCAGGTTCAGCGCACGAAGACCATGGGAACGGTGTTTCACAACTTCATCACCTGGACCATCGTTTGTGTGTCCTTTATTCAGGCACTTCAGGTTCTGGGTGTCTCTGTCACTGCCATTGTGGCAACGGCAGGTATCGGAACCGCAGCTCTGGGTTTCGGCGCCCAGAACATCGTCAAAGACGTCCTCAACGGCATGTTTATGGTCTTTGAAGACCAGCTCGGTGTTGGAGATGTGGTTGACCTGGGGCTCGCATCAGGAACCGTGGAGTCAGTTGGTCTGCGCATCACCACGTTGCGCGGTGACGATGGCACGATTTGGTTTGTGCGCAACGGTGAAATCGTGCGCGTAGGAAACAAGTCCTATGGCGACCCCAAGCGTTTTGCTGCAAAGACTAAGAAGCCCAGCTCGGCCAAGAAAGCATGAGTGAGGAACTTCTCTCCTTCTATGACGAAGTAGGCGGTGAGCCTGTTTTTGCCAAGCTGGCTCATGAGTTTTACAAAGGCGTAGCCAAGGACCCTGTGCTCAAACCTATGTATCCCGAGGAAGACTTAGGTCCTGCTGAGGAACGTCTCAAGCTCTTCCTGGAGCAGTACTGGGGTGGCCCCAGCACCTACAGCGACACACGAGGACACCCTCGTCTGCGCATGCGTCACATGCCCTACAAAATCAACCCTGATGCCAGGGATCGCTGGCTCGGCCACATGGAGAATGCGGTTGATTCTTTGAAGCTTCCACCGCTACAGCGCGAGACTCTGCTCGAATACCTCGAGCGTGCTGCATATGCAATGACTAATACCTTCGAGGACTAGCTACTTCACGAACTATTTCGTCAAAATGTGACCGCGTTCGGTCGCAATGCGAGTCCAGGCACCTGAAGTGGTCACCTGGCCAATACCGGTGCCAAAGAAACCCAGGCCAAACCCGGCAAAGGCAACGCCGGCAGGAACAGTTCGGGGAATCTCAGTGTTCTGAACATTGAGCGGCCTGCGCCACACTTCTTCTCGTACCGCGGTGACAATGTTGGTGCCTAAACCATTGGCTTTGGCCACTTCTTCAATACCTGCCTTTGCCGTGAGTTGAAGTTCTAACTCCAACATTGTTCCGGCAGGAAGCCAATCTGTGCGAGGAGGAGCAACACCAGTCCACGCAATGCCTGCCTGACCCACGGGCAAAGGAATTGTGATTTTGTCGTGGGCAAGTCGATCAAGCATCGCTCGAACCTGAACCACCATGTCGAGAGTGTCTGTTTCCACGCGTTCGAATACGCGCAAACCTAAGACTGTTGGGGCGATATCCAATAACCCCTGCGGGGTCAGAACAGCCACATACGCAGCCAGAGCGGTGCCCGCGCCAACCAGCCACACATGTTCAGCACCCAGGCGTTCAGCGCGCTCGAGGTAGGTCTGCAGGTCCGCAGAGTCGTGCTCGCTAGCGAGGGTCACCGTATTCGTCATCTTGCAACCTAAACTATCGAATGAAACACATCTCCATTCGCGAGGGACTTATGCAGCCAGAACACATGCACGAAAACATCGAGGCATTACTCGAGACGCTGCACCTGACCGAAGAGCCAGCCATCAATGGTGAGGACCGTTTCTCTGCCCCGAGCCAGTTCATGCCTCACGGTCGTGTCTATGGCGGACAGGTATTAGCTCAATCCCTCATTGCGGCCACGAAAACACTCAATGAAGATCGCCCAGTGCATTCTCTTCACGGGTATTTCCTGCGCGCAGGTGACATTACAAAACCCATTGATTTCTCTGTCGATCGCATTCACGATGGTCGCTCTTTCTCCACGCGTCGAACCCAGGCGTATCAAGATGGCGCGCCCATCTTCTCCATGATTGCGTCCTTCCAAACTGAAGATCCCGGCCTCGATCACCAGATCGACATGCCTACCGATATTCCAGATCCTGAAACTCTTCCCACCGTGGGAGAACTGCTGGGGCCAATCGACCACCCGGTGGCACAGTATTGGGCTAACCAGCGCCCCTTTGATCTTCGTCACGTGGAATCTCCCATCTATATGAGCGTGGAGGGACCCCACGTTGCCCACCAAGCCGTCTGGATGAAAGCGCTCTCACCCTTGCCTGATGACCAGAACCTTCACCGTGCTGCCCTGGCATATGCCAGTGACTACACAATCTTGGAGCCCATCTTCCGACGACACGGTATCCCCTGGGTTCAGCCCGGTCGCAAGACCGCGAGCCTGGACCACGCCATGTGGTTCCACCGCTCAGGCCGCGTGGACGAATGGATGCTCTATGTTCAGGAATCTCCCAGCGCCCAGGGCGGACGAGGTTTATCCTTTGGACGTATCTATTCTCGTGAGGGAATACTTCTTGCTTCAGTTGCCCAAGAGGGCATGGTCCGCGTCCCAGGATTGGATAAGTAATGGCTGCACGTAATCTCACCCCCAAGCTTTCCCGCCGTGAAGTACTTGGCCTGGGTGCTCTTGGCGCCGCTGGTGTTGCTGTGGCACTGACAGGTTGCTCCACTGAAGCCGGTGCTACCGGCGGTGCTGGAAACGTGTTGAAGTCCGGTTTGGAAATCGGCCCTGTGGCCGACGTTCCTGTCGGCGGGGGCCGCAACTTTGAGGTTGAGGGCACCAAACTCGTGGTGACTCAACCCACCGAAGGTGAAGTTCTGGCATTTAGTGCCATATGCACTCACGAAGGCTGTGTTGTGGGATGCCGAGACAAGATCATCAAATGCGATTGCCACCAAGCAACCTTCGATTCAAAGACAGGTGAGCCCACAGGTGGACCAGCTGATGGCGCATTGCAGAACTACCCCGTCGTTGTCACTGACGGTGTTATTTACACAGCCTAAGAACGACGCTTGAAAGCGATGTTTTCGCCTGTGTAAGGAGCGATTGCTTCACGCTCGACATCAGTGAGGCGACGGGGCTTTGTTGTCATGGCATCGACCAGCACGATGGTGGTGGTTGCTTTAGCAAAGAGTTGTTGTGGGTTCTCTGCGGTTGCCGTTTGGGTGGGCGAATAGATTTCGTAGCAGACGTCCAAGCTCGCTCCCCCAACGTGACCTAGCCACATCTGGAGATCCAGTGGTTCGCGCATGTAGGGAATGGGCGCCAAGTATTCGATCTCTTGGTGCGCAATCAGGGTGAAGGTGTCAGCCGTAGGCCCACCTTCCAGAATGCGGGTGGCCAAGTGATCGTCACCGTGACCGGAGTCTCCTGCCCAAAAGGCATGAATACGTGCCTCTTCGAGCAGACCAAACATGGCTGCGTTGTTCACATGCCCGTAGGCATCCAGGTCAGACCAACGGATACTGGTGGGAATGTGTAAACGCATGGGCATGTCCTAGTCGCGGGTGAGCTTGCGGTAGGTGCTGCTGTGTGGCTTCGCCGCATCAGCACCGAGGCGCTCGATCTTGTTGGCTTCGTAGGACTCGAAGTTACCCTCGAACCAGTGCCAGTAGCTGGGGTTCTCGTCCGTGCCTTCGTAGGCCAGGATGTGGGTCGCAATGCGGTCGAGGAACCAACGGTCGTGTGTAATGACCACAGCACAGCCAGGAAACTCGAGAAGGGCGTTCTCGAGGCTTCCGAGAGTTTCCACGTCCAAGTCGTTGGTGGGCTCATCGAGCAGGAGAAGGTTTCCACCCTGCTTGAGAGTGAGCGCCAAGTTCAGGCGGTTACGCTCACCACCGGAGAGCACACCAGCCTTCTTCTGCTGGTCTGGGCCCTTGAAACCAAAGGTGGAGACATAAGCACGGCTGGGGATTTCCACGTTTCCAACCTGGATGAAGTCCAGACCGTCAGAAACAACTTCCCAGAGGTTGAGGTTGGGGTCGATGCCGCCACGGCTCTGGTCAACATAGGAAATCTTCACGGTTTCACCGATCTTGACTTCACCACCGTCTGCTTCTTCCAGACCAACAATGGTCTTGAACAGGGTCGACTTACCGGCACCGTTAGGACCGATGATGCCGACGATACCGTTGCGAGGCAGCGAGAAGGACAGGCCGTCAATCAGGGTGCGATCTCCAAAGCCCTTTTTGAGGTTCTTCACTTCGAGAACTACTGCACCGAGGCGTGGACCGGCAGGAATAACAATTTCTTCGAAGTCGAGCTTGCGTGTCTTTTCAGCCTCCGCAGCCATTTCTTCATAGCGAGCCAGACGAGCCTTGGACTTAGCCTGACGACCCTTGGCGTTGGAGCGAACCCAGTCGAGTTCTTCCGAGAGACGACGAGCGAGCTTGGCGTCCTTCTTTCCCTGAACCTCAAGACGCTCACGCTTCTTCTCGAGGTAGGTGGAGTAGTTACCTTCGTAGGGGTAGAGGTGTCCGCGGTCTACTTCCGCGATCCACTCAGCAACGTGGTCGAGGAAGTAACGGTCGTGTGTAACGGCAAGAACAGCACCGGGGTACTTAGCCAAGTGCTGCTCGAGCCAGAGCACAGACTCAGCGTCGAGGTGGTTAGTGGGCTCATCGAGCAGGAGCAGGTCAGGCTTCTGCAGCAGGAGCTTGCAGAGTGCAACACGGCGCTTCTCACCACCGGAGAGCTTGTCCACGGGCCAGTCACCAGGAGGGCAACGCAAAGCGTCCATCGCCTGAGCGAGCTGAGAGTCGAGGTCCCAGCCGTTTGCTGCGTCGATATCTTCTTGGAGAGTTCCCATCTCAGCGAGAAGAGTGTCAAAGTCTGCGTCAGGTTCTCCCATGGCTGCGGAGATCTCGTTGAAGCGGTTGATCTTGCCCATGATCTCGCCGACGCCGTCTTGGACGTTCTCGAGAACTGTCTTGTTCTCATCGAGTTCTGGTTCCTGCATGAGGATGCCGACTGAGTAGCCGGGGCTGAGCTTGGCCTCACCGTTCGAGGGGGTGTCGAGCCCTGCCATGATCTTCAAAATGGTCGACTTACCAGCACCGTTGGGTCCTACGACACCAATCTTTGCGCCGGGGAAGAACGACATTGTGACGTCATCGAGAATCAGCTTGTCGCCGACTGCCTTGCGGGCACGAACCATGGAATAAATGAACTCAGCCATGGCTCAATTCTAGGTGTTAGCCCAGGCTCTGAACTTCCGTTCCGAGCAGACAACCGCCTGTTGCCAAAACAGGAAGCACCCGGGAGATGACTTTGGGCGCCACTGGCCCAAACTGGCCAATCACACACTGGCCACCAAACTGAACGGCAACCTCGGAAGTATCAGCAGCGAGGCCTGCTGCTGTGCGAGAAAACGTGAACTGGACAGTCGCGGGATCAAACCCGGCTGCACCAACTGCTTGGGCAACTGCATATGAATCGGCCGCAGGATCAGCAGCCAAAGTCTTTTCAATAATCCAGGTGAAGTAATACAGATTGTCCTTGGCACTGCCGTTGGGCAGAAGCACAGGGTCTTTAGTGGGCTTGGGTGTGGCCGATGCTGACGTAGTTGCAGTCTCGGTGGGCTTCAGATCTGGAGTGGATGCAGAGCAGCCTGTGAGTGCAAGTGCGCCAGAGAGAGCTAGTGCAGTGGCAATAACGCGAATCTTCATGGCTCTCCTTCCCCGTAACGACAGAACGCCCCCAAGTCTAAAGGGGGCGTTCTGTATTTTCACTCAACGAGCAACAGTGATGTTATGCGGCGATCTTCTTGCGACCTTTTGCTGCGAGGGGAAGGTCTTCCTCGTCGCCGTCCTTATCTGGAATTCCACCCCAATCATCTTCAGCAACCGAGGTCACCTCTGTGGAGGACGAGTTACGGGTGTAGGAAGCGATGCCCCACGTCAGATCGTGACCGAGTGCTTCGGCTTCAATCTCAACGGTGGTGCCGGAGCGATCGGTGTTTTCCCAATCACGGATACGCAGCTTGCCAGTGACAATGACACGGTCACCTTTCGACACTGAGGTGGCGGCATTCTCCGCGAGTGCTCGGAAGCTGGAAACGGTGTACCAGTTGGTGTCACCATCAACCCAGCGGTTTGCTGCACGGTCGAAGCGACGCTGGCTGGAGGCCAGACGAAAACTCGTAATGGCAAGTCCTTCGCTGGTGGTGAGGTGGCGTGGAGTGGTGGCAACCAATCCAGTGAGAGTGATGTTGTCCGTCATGATGACGTCCTTTCGTTCGGGTGATGTGAACGAAGAATGCGACAGGAGAGCTCATGGCACGACAAACAATCCCACATCTGGGATGAAGATCACTGGGTAAAGCCCTGTGGAGGACTAGGAGAAGTTAGTCCTTGATGTAGCTGGCGAAAGAAGCGCGAACCTTGTTGACCTTGGGCACGGCAACAGCAAGGCAGTAACCCTGTCCAGGGTTACGCGCGAAGAAGTTCTGGTGATATTCCTCAGCGTCGTAGAACACACCCAGAGGCTCCAGTGTGGTGACCAGTCCCCCACCCCAGTAGTCGTTGGCGCGATCAATAGATGCTTGGAACAGTTCCTTTTGCTCTTCGCCGTCATAGAACATGGCGGAGCGGTACTGCGTGCCAATGTCATTGCCTTGGCGGTTGAGCTGACGAGGATCGTGGAGGGTGAAGAACACGTCCAAAATCACCTCGGAGGGAATTACTGCTTCGTCGAAGACAACCTTGACTGCTTCAGCCTGACCAGTGGTGCCGGTGCAGACCTCTTCATAGGTGGGGTTTTCCTTAGTGCCACCGGTATAACCGGAAACAACATCAGAAACGCCATTGAGAGTGCGGTACACCGCATCTAAACACCAGAAACAGCCACCAGCTACTACGAAAGTTGTCATGCCTCTAGCGTAGACAACCCCACCTAAGGATTACCCCTGTTGTAAGGAAACTGGTTTCTTCTGTAAGAGAAACTCTTGCCACCAGGTGGACAGTTCTTGCCCCACGGGAAGGAGCTTGGGGTTTTTCGTTCCCACTTCAAGCAACTCAACACAAGTGTCCCCACCAATGAGGTAATCCCTCGCCAGAGCAGCAGCATTCTCGTGTTCTTCCAGTGCTTCGGAGTCCACTCGGGCACTCATGAAGGCAGCATCTAGCGCATCTTCATAGGCGCGAATGGCATTCATCGAGGCTGTTCGGTTCACAGTTGACAGTTCTTTTCCTTCGCGCAGACGCGCGAGGGCAGATTGCAGATAGCTCCGCGACGTCGTCAGTGCTTGTGCCTGTAACCCCGCAACAAGGCGGTTAATGCCCAGCGGGAAAACCAGCAACGTAAACACGGCAGCAACAGAAGCGCCCAGGAGAATGTCTTCCACCCTAAGCAGTTCTATGCCCTTGTGTGGTGGCCATTCCAAAACAGAAAGGTTGATCAACGCGAAGGGCGTGTAGGTCATTTGGGCGAAGAACATATCTTTACTCTGCATCTGTTTTGCCACGAAAGCAGTGACAGGCAGAGCAATGAGGAAAACTACGTAGGGAAGGTGGAAAAGAATAATCACACTGGCAAGAACTACACCGGCAATAGCTCCGCCTACGATTTTGAACATTGCTCTGGTTCCCGAGGTTGCCGTGAAGGTCACCTGTGTCACACTTAGTGCCGCCAAAATAACCCAAAGGCCATGTTCAAGACCCACCAAGCGGACAATCAACACGCTGGCAGCTGTTCCCAATCCCGTGCGCAGTGCGTTGTGCAACCACAACGAATTCCAACGCAAGTTGGCCCGAAGAATGGCCAGAGGATTTTCATCCGGCATGCTGCCCACGTCGGGAGTGGGCGCTGTTTTTCCTCGTGATTGTGCAGCCCTATAAAGCTGCGCCATGGCGCTAATTGACAACAGCCGAACCGGATAGTGAGAACGAACCACCTCGGAGGGCTGGTTAGCCAGTGACTCAAGATCTGACATTCTTTGCTCGGGGACATTGGGAAGTTGTTGATCAACTTTCTCCCCCAAAACGAGATCTGCGGCAGCGAGATAGGCGGCCTGAGACTCAGCGGCAAGCGTGCTGCCATCTTTGACATGGAGCGGCAATATTCTTTGCGCTACAGGCATGCTCCACCTGGCACCAGCCACCATGCTGGCCAGTGCTCGTTGAGAATGTCCCACAGCACCTGGACGGGTGTACGAGCCTGTTACCTGACCAATCAATGCATTTCGGCATTGCATCAGCTCATCAACTGCAGGCTGGAGCGGTTGGCGAGTAGCAGCTGCTCCTGCGAGGTTCGCCGCGGCCTTCAACCACTCCGCCAGAGCTCTGCGCACAACACCAGTTCGGTAATGAGGCAGCAATGCAAGTGCAGCAATAACCGAGACCCCGCTGCCAATGAGCCATCCGCCGAGAAGTGAGGGCAGGTCTGCCATGGTTGCCGGAATCATGAGGGGTAGGAAAAACGCTCCCTGCAACCCCACGGCAGAACGTGCAACATAGCCACGTAAGAGGCGCGCGTAAGCGAATATCGAGGACACCACGAGTGCGGCAACAACAGCCAACCACAGTGGTTGAGCACAGAGCACACCCAACAACACTGCACCTGCACCAACAAGAGTGGCTATGCCATGGCCAGTGAAACGTTCCCGGGCATCACCATCAAAATCAAGGAAATACAGGTGGATTGCCACGGCAAAGGAACCGAGCAACGCTGCAGGAGTTGATCCGTATAAGAAATGGACAATGATGTCCACAATCACAATCGTGATGGCAAACCTCAGAGAAGAACGGAACAGAGCGTTCTGAACTACCTTCTGGATTTGACTCAGGATCATAAGTAATTACTTGGCAGAAGTTGGAGCTACTGCAGCATCTTCCTTGTGGTACTCATCAAAGAGTTCAAGTGACTTGTCTTTGCCAGGGAATGCAACAAAGACAAGGGCTGCGCCAATGAACACCAGCACAAATCCCACCGCATAGGCAAGGGCAGAGCCATGAATAAAGCTGTATTTTGCAGCTTCTTCAATAGCGCTTTGGTATGTGGGGTATCTGGCACCCAGAGCAGTGGCGCTGGAGAAGGACTGCGTCAAAGCTGACTGGGTCTGTGCACTCACGAGTGATGCGTCAGGAGATGCGGTCACTTGCTTGGCAAATTCTGCGGCGTATCCGAGAGTCAGTGCTGTTCCCAGAACTGCCTGAAGAATCGAACCACCCAGATCACGCTGCAGATCAGAGGTACCCGAAGCCATACCGACCTTTGAAACAGGAACAGAACCGGTCAGTGAACGTGCAGCAGGGGTCAAAGCGAAACCGGTACCGGTACCCATCAAGAGATACGCGAGACCGATAACCACATAAGGGGCACCTTCACGCCAGGTGAAGAACATCAACAAGAACGCAGGCAAGATGAATGCGTATCCCAGCAACATGGTAAAACGCGAACCCTTAGAGGTCACCAACTTGGCCGATTGTGGAGCAACCAGAATCATGCCAACTGCCGCGGGAAGAATCGCGACACCTGCCTCAAGAGTCGAGTACTGCATGACGTTCTGCATGAACTGCTGACCCACAAACATGGCACCTGCCAACGATCCCAGCACGATCATGCCAGCAATGGCAGGAACCCAGAACAAACGGCGCTTTGCGTAGTTGAGGTCATAGAGCGGGAACTTCGCTGTGCGCTGACGCCAAACAAACAGCAGAATCAGGACAATTGAGCCACCCATCAGAGCCAGAGCTTCGGTGAATTTATCTGGTGAAGACACCATGCCAATGCCCAGAACCAGCGAAGCAATCATGAAGACAGAAAGTATGCCGCCAAGGTGATCAACCTTGTCCTTGGATTCTTCAACGTGTGCAGGCACAAACAGGAAGATCATGATGAAGGCTGCGATAGCTGCAGGCACCACGATGAGGAAAACAGAACCCCACCACAGCTTTTCAAGGAACAAACCAGCAAGGAATGGGCCGAGAACTGCAGAACCACCACTGACGGAAGACCACAGTGCGATGGCTTTGGTGCGCTTGGCGCCTTCTGACCAGAGCGCTGTAACCAGTGCAAGGGTGGTGGGATAGGCCATACCAGCAGCAAGACCGGTCAGAAGTCGACCAATGGCAAGAATCTCCACGCTGGGAGCAAAGGCACACAAGAAGGCAGCAGGAACAGTAATGACCATGCCCGAGAGCAACATCATCTTGCGGCCGTAACGATCACCGATAGCGCCGAAGTAGAGCACCGACATTGCCAGACCTAGGGTGCAGCCCACGGCGACAAGCGTGAGCGCAGTCTGAGAGGCATCGAAAGCCTTGCCAATATCAGGCAACGCCACATTGGCAACAGAGAGGTTGATGTTGCATACGAATGCACCCAAAATGAGCGACGCGAGAACTAACCCAGCGCGCTTAGGAACACCGGATTCAACAGTGCTGTTTTGTGACATGTGAGCCATTCGCTTTCTCATCAGGAATGCACAGTCTGTTCCAAGGTGAGGGAGTAACGTGCTGTTTAGACTTTAGTCCCACCCCCGATCAAATAATACGAAGGTTGAACCGTGAGCAAGGTACTGATCAGTAGCGAAAAAATAACAACATCACTCACCGGTGCACAAGCATTCCGCATTCGCTACCACTCAACTGATTTGCATGGCAAAGCAACCGAATCTACCGGCCTTGTCATTACCCCCAGCGAACACCTCGAAGGACGCAAGGTTTTGACCTGGGCACACGGTACAACCGGTATCGGTGATGCTGGCTGTCCTTCAACTCAGCCCGATCCAGCTCGTGAACTCGTGACCTACTTCCAGTCCGGTTCGACAACACAGATTGACTACGGCATCCCCGGACTGCAGAAGTTCATTGATGAGGGATGGATTGTTGTGGCAACGGACTATCAAGGTCTTGGTACTCCAGGTGTTCACCAGTACACCGTAAACCGCACCAATGCTTTGGACGCTCTCAACATTGTGCACGCTGCACGTGAAATGGACCTCGGCGCAGGAACCAAGTTCGGTTGTATTGGTTGGTCACAGGGCGGTGGCACTGCTGCCGCAATTGCTGAACTTGATGCAGACGCATACGGCGACCTGGAACTAGTCGGAACTGTCCCCATGTCCCCCGGCGTTCCAGGGGTTGCCGTGAAGCTCCCTGAAACCCAGGCAGCCCTTGCCGGCGGTGGAACACCTACCCCACCTGATGGACATATGTTCATGATGTTGGGTGCCATGCCTGCAGCTTTCTCAGACACTCTTTCAATGGATGATGTGTTCACTCCCCTGGGTAAGCAGATTTTTGAAGACAACTTCAACACCGCTCCTGTTCACCACTTGAGTGACATTCTGGTTCGCACCTGGAAGCACCAGGGAGTAATTCTGGATGTCAAGAAAGAGAAACTTCCCCTGTGGCTTTCTGCCTTCGTTGAAGCTTCAGCTGCACGCATGAAGCCCATTGCTCCCGTCCTCGTCCTCATTGATGGCCAGGACCCTGCAGGGCCTTGCCCGCTGCCATGGCAGCTCGGCTACATCGAAGCAATCAAGGAGCTCGGTGGAGACATCACCTCTTCCACCTACCCCAACGATGACCACTTCTCATTGCCTCAGAGCAGTGTGGACGAAGCACGTACTTGGCTCAACGCGAAGTTCTAGGTTAATTCCCTCAATGGCCCCCGGAAACGTGGGCCATTGTTCGTTAGATTAGAACTCTCATGGGTTACATCATCGGCTTCCTGGCCGCGCTCTTGTTCGGCTCGAACGGAAGCGTGGTCAAACTCGTCCTCTCCGAGGGCGTGACCGCAGCCCAGATGACCTTCTTCCGCGCCACCGCAACCATGGTGATTGCCGGAATTGTTTTACTCTTTACCGAGCGCAGCGCCTTCAAGATTAGCTTCAAGCGTTTGCTTGCCATGGCGGCTCTGGGTGTCTTTGGCGTGGCGATGCTGCAGTGGTTCTATGCACTGGCCATTGAGCGCATTCCTGTAGGAATTGCTCTGCTCTTTGAATACCTTGCCGTGCTTGCCGTGGCGGTCATTGCGCGTTTCGTATTCAAAGAACACGTTCGCGCCCGGTTGTGGGTTGCCATCGTCTTGGTGCTCATCGGCTTGGGTGTCGTCGCCGAGATGTGGAACTCAAGTGTGGATGGCTTGGGCATGATTTTCGCCCTCATTGCTGCCGCGTCTTACACGATCTACTTTCTCATTGGTGAGCAAGCCCTCAAAGGTATGAACGTGCTGGCCATGACATTCTGGTCAATGTTGTTTGCATCGTTGTTCTGGGCATTCTTTAGTGGCTGGCAGAACATGGACTTCTCTGTCTTTAGCCACCAGATTTCTCTCAGTGGCTCGCTTGCGGCAGTCTATGTTCCGCTGTGGATGCCATTCCTGTGGACCATCACGATGGGCTCCTTCGTGGCTTTCTATATGTCTTTCAAGTCGTTGAGCTTGCTCAGTGCCACTTCTGCCGGCATCGTCGCCTCTTCTGAAGTGATCTTCGCCTTTATCGTGGCGTGGTTGTGGCTGGGTGAATCTTTGAGCTTCATTCAGATTCTGGGTGCACTGATAGTCACCGCGGGCATCATCTTGGCCCAGACGTCGCGAGGTGGCAAGATCGTAGATCTTGACCTCGCTGCCACAACGGGAGCAATCCCCATCCGCAAGAAGTAACTACAGCTCAACACTCAAGAGCTGAGGGATGTGCTCTGCAAGGAAATCCTTCGAGAAAGTTCCTTCGTTGTCGATGAGTGCCTCTAACCCCTTGGGCGCAATCATGACGGTCTTTTGAGGGCGCGAAAGTAGGAAGCCCGACTCGAGCAAAACATCTAGAAATGGCATGAGCTTTTCTTGAGCTAGTTCCACGATTTCTTTCTTCGTGCTCTCATCAATGAGACCCAGCTCTTCGGCAACCATCTTCACGGCAATATTGCGGTGGACAGCTTCACCATCGTGGAGGACGAAGAGGTAGGTGTGAGAGATCTTGCCAACGGCATCTAGTGTTTCGTCATCCATATAGCAACCCTATCGAGGGCAAGGAGGGCTGAAGTGAGAAGGTAAACTTGTAAACCAACCCTCCGTAGCTCAGTGGATAGAGCAAGAGCCTTCTAATCTCTTGGTCGCAGGTTCGAT
>ERZ650308.1280-NODE-1280-length-13111-cov-6.868107_pt1 | contig 13111 bp, 10 predicted proteins | sample MGYA00376244_ERZ650308 | MGnify/ENA primary metagenome ERZ650308 (study PRJEB26733, sample SAMN07839295) | wastewater metagenome | biome: small river; feature: stream; material: water | place: USA: North Carolina | collected 2016-04-26 ...
AGGGAGGGCAGGAGAGGAGGAAATCCGCCTTTGTGCCGGCCGCCAGCGTCTGGATCTCCCGGGAATCCCCGGCAATCCAGGTGGCTTTCCCGTCAACCTGCCCGACGGGCGCACCCTCCTCATGGACTCCGGGCCGGAGAATTGCCTCCCCCTGCTTGCGGTTCTCCTCGATCTGGTCCGCCCGGAGGTCAATCCCCACGTAGTTCCGCCCCAGCTTGGCGGACACTATCCCACGAACCGATCCGCCGGCGAACGGGTCCAGGACCGTGCCGGCCGGAGGAGAGAACCAGGAGACAAGGATCTCGCATAGGGCGGGGTCAAAGATTGAAGTGGTCCCAAGAGGCTTCATGTCGGGACAGGCGGCAAAGAAGTCCTCCCAACTGATTTCCTTGCCCCCGTTTGCCCGTTCGTAGGCCTGCTTGGCGTCATTGCTGATGGCTTCGCTTTCGCGGTGTTCTGCTCGCGCTGCGCGAATGGTTCTGACGGCACCGAGTGCTCGCTCGACGCTGGCAGCCATGTCGCCAACTCGGCTCTGGGCTTTGGTGGTGGCGGAGCGGATGCGTCGGGCGGTGAAGCCAATCGATGCGACCGCGATCGAAATCATGGCGAGGGTGAGGCCTAGAAGCAGTGGGTCGATGATGGCCATGGCGATGACCGAACCGAAGAAGATAAGTGCTCCACCGGCTGCGTCGATCAGACCCTGGGTCAGGGCGGCACGCAGGAGGGTCGTGTCGGAGCCTACGCGCGATACGAGGTCGCCGGTGCGTCGGAGGTCGTATTCCTTAATTGGGAGCCTTAGGAGGCGGTGAGCGAGCTTTTGACGGGCCGAAAGAACGACGTTTTCACCGGCTTTGGCGAGCACGTAGTACATCAGGCCGCCGGACACCGCCGACGCGAGCGTGATGCCAACCAGGGCGATGATGATGATGCCGAGGCTCTGCTTTTCTTTCACAGCGGTGATGATCTGACCGACCACGAGAGGCTGGGCGAGGGATGCGCCTGCACCGATGAGGCTGAGGATGATCGCGAAGGTCAGTGCTCCGCGGTTTTCCTTGAGGTAGGGGGTGAGTTGGTTGAACTTGGCCTTCGGGCCGTCGTCCTTGGGGTTCATACCGCGTCTGCGGGCGCCTTGCATGCTCATAAGGGTTCTAACCTATCCTCTGGAGTCCGTCATTCCCGAGGATGTACTCGTTCAGCAGAAAGTTAATCTCCTGCAAGCCGAGGGCCTCGGTGTAGGCGGTGTTTTTGTAGAAGCGTTCGAAGTTCACGTTCTGCAGTGCTTCGAGCGCTTTCGGGTGGTTCAGTTTCAGGAACATTCGGGTCGAGTTCGGCTTGCGCTCGAATTCGGTGTTTACGGTTCCGCAGTTGAAGCCGAATACGGTGAGCGCGACGTCCGCTTCCTCTGGCGACGTCTTGGTGATCAGGTCGTTGTCGGTCACCTTTATTAGTGGTCTGGTTTCGCCGGTTCGCTGCCAAATCTGGAAGCAGGTGTTGAGGCGGTTTTGAACTACAAGTCTTTCGCCTGTCTCGTCAACGTAGTCGATCTGGAGGTCTTCGTCGTGGACGAGTGTGAAGCGGCGGTCGAGGCGATTGATGACCGACCACTTGCGCCAAGATCTAGGCACAATGAAGCAGATGAACTCGCTGTGCTCGGCTGCCTTATTGAAGAAGGGGATGCTCAGCGAGTTGTTTCTTCCGAAGGGTGGGTTCGAGATGGTCACGGCATCCTTGGCTGAAAACTTCTTAACCAAGAAATCGGCCTTCTTGACCAACGAGTGTTTCGGCTCGATGTCGAATGACAAGAATTCCGTAACTCCGATTGACTGAGCCGCCTTGATGAATGAGCCGGTGCCGCCAGCTGGTTCAATAACCGTGCGCTTGGCTAGGTCTGGTACCACGCCCAAAACCTCTGAGATGAGCTTTTCGGCCAGGTCTTTCGGGGTGTAGTACTGCTCTTTTCCGGTGACCCGAGTATTGCCAAGTTTCACTCGCGGACTCGCGGATTCAGACTTGTTGGTGGGCACTGATTAAGGCTAGTAGATTAGCGACTATGACTTCACCAGAAGAACAAACTCACATGATCGTCGCCCGTGGCTTGACCAAGGTTTACGGCGAATTTACGGCCGTTGACGGCATCGACTTCGAGGTTCGCAAGGGCGAGGCTTTCGGTCTTCTAGGCCCTAACGGAGCGGGCAAGTCGACCACCATGAAAATGATTGCTTCAGTGTCGAAGCGAACCGGCGGCGAACTCACCATCCTTGGCTTGGACCCAAATAAGCGCGGCCCTGAGATTCGCGCCCACCTGGGTGTCGTGCCTCAGCAAGACAACCTCGACCGCGAACTAAAGGTTCACGAGAATCTCTTTTCATACGGTCGTTTCTTCGGTCTAAGCCGCAAGTTTTTGAAGGGCAAGGTCGAAGAACTGCTCGAATTTGCTCAGCTAACCGAAAAGCGCAACAGCAAGGCCGAAGAGCTTTCGGGCGGCATGAAGCGTCGTTTGACCATCGCTCGTGGTCTGGTGAATGAGCCAGAGATCTTGATGCTAGACGAGCCGACCACCGGCCTAGACCCGCAGGCGCGTCACATTTTGTGGGATCGCCTATTCCGCCTAAAGGAACAGGGCGTCACGCTAGTCATCACCACCCACTACATGGATGAGGCCGAGCAGCTTTGCGACCGCCTAATCGTCATGGATAAGGGCAAGATTATGGCAGAAGGTAGCCCTGCTGACCTGATCAAGCGATACGCGAGCAAAGAGGTGCTCGAGGTGCGTTTCGGTTCGAGCAAGAACATCGAAATCGCCGAGCAGATCGGCCACCTCGGTCACCGCACCGAGGTTCTTCCTGACCGCATTTTGATCTACTCGGAAAACGGTGAAGAGGACCTCCAGGCGATCCTCAAGATGGGTCTGGAGCCGGTGACTTCGCTGGTCCGTCGCAGCTCTCTTGAAGACGTATTCTTGCGCCTCACCGGCAGAACCTTGGTCGAATAATGACTAGCGCCTCTATCGAAAAGCCGGTTCACAAGTCGGCCTGGCAGGGTTCGCTGAAGCTGGTAAACGTATCCAGAGCGCGCAACTTCGCGTGGCTACACGTGACCGAGGCCCGTGTGCGCAACATGATGAAGTGGTGGGGTTCAATCGCGGCCTTCGGTCTCGGAAACCCAGTCTTGTACCTATTCTCGGTCGGCATCGGCATCGGCGCATTGGTAGATAAAAACGGTGGCGCTTCTCAGCTCGGCGGCGTTTCGTACCTAACCTTCCTCGCCCCTGCGCTTCTTGCCAGTGCGGCTATTCAGGCCTACCAGGATGAAACCTCGTTTCCGGTCATGGAGGGTTTTCTGTGGGATAAGAACTTCTTTGCGATGAACTCCACGCCGATTACCGCACGCGACATCGTGAACGGTGTGATGGCTTCGGCGATGTTGCGCACGCTAGTGACCGTAGCGATATACGAGGGCGTGCTCCTAGCCTTTGGCGCCATCACCTTTGACGTGGTCTTGCCTATGTTCCTTTCCGCCATATTTGCCGGAGCCGCTTTCGGCGCTGTAATGATGGCGGCCACCACCTTCGTGAAAGAAGACGATGGATTCTTCGCGATCGTCGGCCGTTTCATCATCGCGCCAATGATGATGTTCTCGGGCACGTTCTATCCACTTGAATCGATGCCTGGTTACCTTCAGTGGGTCGGTTGGATTTCGCCACTATGGCACGGTACCGACCTCGGCAGAACCATCAGCTATGGCAGCCCTCAGCAGGGTTGGGTAACCATCTCACACTGGGTTTATTTGGCACTTTGGTTGGCTGTCGGGCTCAACCTCGCCTATCGTCAGACAGCAAAGAGGTTAGCCGCATGAGCATGATCAATTTGGCAGTCGACAGTGCCGTAGCAATTGCCGAGCGTAGACGCAATAAGCCTGGCCGAGCAATCTATTCAGGCCGCTCGCGAGTCGCACTCGAACGCAACTTCATGGCATTCAGAAGTTCGAACTGGATCATCGTTCTCTCTGGTTTCGTCGAGCCACTCTTTTATCTATTGGCCTTCGGTTTCGGAATCGGCAAGCTGATCGGCGGTGTCACCGATGGTGCCGGGCACCCGGTATCTTACGCGGCCTTTATTGCCCCAGCACTCTTGGCTACCTCGGCGATGAATGGCGCGATCTACGACTCGACTTGGAACGTCTTCTTCAAGATGCACTTCGCGAAGCTTTACGAAACCATGTTGGCCACTTCGCTTGGCCCCTTGGATGTGGCGATCGGTGAAATCGGTTGGGCATTGCTGCGAGGCTTGATTTACGCGATCGGTTTTATGGCGGTCATGGCTCCGCTCGGCTTGATTCCGAGTTGGTGGGCGCTGTTGGCCATCCCGGGTGCTGTTTTGATTGCGTTCGGATTCGCTTCATTCGGTATGGCAATTACCTCTTACCTGAAGACTTTTCACCAGATGAACTGGATCAACTTCTTTATGTTGCCGATGTTCTTGTTTTCTGGAACCTTCTATCCGCTGAGTATTTACCCGCAGTGGATTCAGGCGATTATTCAGGCAATGCCGCTTTGGCATGCAATCCAACTGGAGCGCTCATTCATGCTTGGCAACGTGAGTTGGGATCTAATTGGGCACGTTATTTACTTCTTGGTGATGATTGTGCTCGGTTTGATCTTTACAACCCGCCGCCTCACAGCACTATTCATGAAGTAGTTTTTGTCCTACCCTTGAAATAGGTTCATGTAACCGAATAACAGGGGGCTTCATATGTTTGCACGTGCTCGTTTTCTAGCGGCAGCTATCTTGGCAGTTTTGATCACGGCCGGCGTTATGCCGAGCCAGGCTTTCGCGGCTGTGTTGCGCACCACCTACATCGTGCAGACCACTGCCGCCGGCCAAGATTCGGTGTTGAAGTCGCTGTTTGGAATGGGTGAGGTTCCGCTCGATCAGCTTGATTTCGTCATGGATGGCTTCACGGTTCCCCTAACCGAGTTCGAAGCCAGCGTGCTAGCCGCCGATCCTGATGTAATCAGCGTGCAACCAGACCAGCAAATGTCGTTGCTTGAAACAGAAACCCCGGTGCCATCATGGGGTCTAGACCGCATCGACCAGCAGACCAATGTTCTAGACAACTCATTTAGCTACCCGGCCGACGGCGGCAAGGGTGTTCGCGTTTACGTAGTCGACACCGGCGTAATGGCCAGCAACCCAGAGTTTGACGGTCGAATCTTGACTGGCTTCGATGCCCTCGGCCAGAACCTGCAGGGACAAGACTGCCACGGGCACGGAACCCACGTGGCCGGAACCGTTGCCGGAACCAAGTATGGCGTTGCCAAGGCAGCAACCATCGTTCCGGTGCGAGTTCTCGGCTGTGATGGCCGAGGCTATACCTCAGTTATCCTCACCGCCCTCGACTGGATCTTGGCCAATAACCCGGCTGGAACTCCTGCCGTGATGAGCATGAGTATCGGTGGTGGCGCACAGCCACTATTCAATGCTGGAATTAAAAAGCTTTACGACGGTGGAATCCTTCCTATCGTGGCTGCTGGCAACTCAAACGATGACGCTTGCAAGTACTCTCCTTCAGGCACCCCCGATGCCTTGACTGTTGGCGCCAGCGACCCAACGGACACTCGCGCTTACTTCTCTAACTACGGTGACTGTGTCGACATCTTTGCCCCTGGAACAAACATCATTTCTGCCAAAGCTAGCGACCCAGCAGCAACTGCGACGATGAGCGGAACCTCGATGGCAACCCCTCACGTTTCAGGTGTAGCCGCCCTGTACCTTGCCCAGCACCCAACTGCTAGGCCTGCCGAGGTCGCCAAGGCACTGAAGGACAACGGAATCTTGAACGCGCTAAACAATGCGCAGAGCCAGTTTGGAAACATCCTGCTTAACGACAACTTCGTTCGCGGTGCTGCGCCGATTGCGCCGAACCCTAACCCTCTCGTGAACGCCCCTGACCCGGTCGTTTCATTGAACATCACGAATATCGCTGCGAATGGTGCAACCATCAACTGGGTAGATGGAGCCAGCGATGGCGGTTCGCCAATCAAGGGGCACATCATCCTTGCTCGCGCCCCCGGCGACATCTATGCCACTTCTTGGAACGCGATTGGTCAAACCCTGAACAGCTACGCGATCACTGGTTTGAATGCCAACACCAACTACTCATTCTCGATTTATCCATACAACGCAATCGGATCCGGACGAACTTCTTCGATTGTGACCGCTAAGACCCTTGTAGGTGCACCGACCGCACCGGGTAAGCCGGTAGTGGTGGCAAGCTCAAGCACGGCCTCGGTGTCGTGGGCTACCGCCAATAACGGTGGTTCGCCAATCACCGGTTACACGGTTGAGATGTACAGCGCTAGCGCCCCGCGTTGGACGGTTGTCGCAACTACCACTGCAACCTCGGCAACACTGACCGGTTTGGTGTCGGGTACCACGTACATTGTTCGAGTTCGAGCAACCAACGCACTTGGCACCAGCTATCCATCGGGCAGCGTCTCATTCACCACCGTTGCTGGAGTGCCTGACGTACCAACCTTGTTGGCTAGCTCTAGCATCACCACTAACTCTGCGGTTTTGAGCTGGAAGGCTGTAAACAGCACTTCACCGACCACGCCAATCGCTTACGTGGTCAGTTACTCAATCGAAGGCAGCACCACTAAGTCTCAAATCGCCTCGAGCACTCCGAGCGTTCAGCTAAGCGCTCTGCTACCTGGTCGGACCTACACCTTCACAGTGCACTCGCAGGTCGGCGAGGTTGTCAGTGCCGAAAGCACCGCTAGCTCGTTCACCACTTTGGCTACCTTGCCTGGCGCGCCGACTTCGGTGACCGTGACGGGCGTACCTGGTTCGCAGGTAATGCGTTGGCAGTCGCCCGCCGACAATGGTGGCTCGGCCATTCTTGGCTACATCGTGCAGGTCAGTGAAGTTCTTGCGAGCACGACCGCACCGGTAACCTCATGGACAACATTCGCCGAGCAGACTGCAAATTCAATCTCGCTTCCGGCTGCTCCGGTGACCAAGTATGTTCGCTACCGCGTTGTGGCAAAGAACGCGATCGGTCTAAGTGAGCCTTCGCTTTCTATCGCTACCTACAGTGCGCCGGCAAAGCCAGGCGCGCCAACCAACTTGGCCGCAAGCGCTCCTAACTCCAGCGGTTTGATCACACTGACTTGGTCGGCACCCGCCAGCGATGGTGGTGCTGCCATCACGCAGTACTCGGTGCTTATCTCGCGTGACGGCACGACCTGGAACACGTTGGCTAATCTCGTGCCTTCGGCAACTTTGTCTTACAGCACTGCAAAGCCGACCAAGGGGCAAACCTGGTCTTACGCAGTCGCAGCACGAAATGTCTCAGGTTTGAGCGTCAACTCGAATGCCGTGGCAGTCTCTACCCAGACGACGGTACCGAGCGCTGTTTCGACTCCGAAGCTAGCGCTAACCGGCACTACAGGTGTCCAACTCAGCTGGAATGCACCTGGAGATAATGGTGGTTCTGTGATCACCGGTTACGTGGTTGAGCGTCAGGTGGCTGGTGTTTGGTCACAGGTTGCTCAGGTTTCTGGAACCACACTTTCACTAACCGCAACCCGCTCTGATCTTGGTCAGCTGAACACCTTCCGAGTGACAGCGCAGAACGCCATCGGTTCAGGTGCAGCGAGTGCAGCAGTGAGCTTGCTAACCCCATTCGCCCAAGCGAGTGCTCCGCAGAACTTTGCGGCAACCCTGAACACAGCCACCAAGCGCGTCGACGTGAGTTACGCGGCACCGACCTTCCTCGGTGGTGGCGCGGTGCAGGCCTACGTAATACAGGCCAGCAAGGATGGTGGAGCGACCTGGTCAACCCTGGTCAGCACCGCAGCGACAAACCTCGCTACTTCGGTCTCTGCGCCAAGCAAGGGTCAGACCTGGATCTATCGTGTTCTAGCGAGCACTCAGGCCGGTGCCAGCTTGCCAAGCTCTCTAGTTACCATCTCGATTGCGACCACGATTCCCGGAGCTGTGCTTTCGCCTTCGGTAATCCTCAGTGGAACCGCAGATGTCACCGTTCGTTGGGCAGTTCCTAGCGATAACGGCGGTCTAACTTTGACAGGCTTCTTGGTTGAACGCCTGGTTGATGGTGTTTGGGTTACGGCTGCGCAGCTGCCGGCAACCACGCTCACCTTCACCGCTCCTCGAGCTTTGCCTGGTGTGCAGAATGCATTCCGAATCACCACGGCAAACGCCTTGGGCAACGGCCCGGCTAGCCCGACGGTTTCGGTGCTTACTCCTTACGTCGCCGCGACTGCACCTCAAAACTTCACCGCGGTTTATAACGCAAGCACCCAGCGCGTTAGTGTGGCATTCACCGCCCCAACCTATCTGGGTGGAGGCACTGTGAACTTCTATTCGTTGCAGACTTCGGTAGATGGAACAAGCTGGACCAGCGTTACAAACCTCACCGGTTCGACGTTTGCTTATTCGCTTCCAGCTCCGGCAAAGGGAACCACTCGAAGCTATCGCGTTTCAGCTGTAACTCAGTTTGGTTACGGCGCACCTAGCAACGTCGTCGCTGTCTCGGTTGCCCTCACCGTGCCGGCTACACCGAGCATCCGGTCAGTTGCGTATACCCAAGATGGTTCCGTTTCACTAACTTGGCTTGCTCCTGAGAATGGTGGAACCGCGATCACTGGCTACAAGTTGCAGAGGCTTGATGCCAACAACGCTTGGATCGACGCAGGCGCTATTGGCGGAACCGAACTTAATACCGTGATCGCTCGCGATCTTCCTGGTACAAGAGTAAGTTTGCGTCTAGTAGCACTCAACTCGGTTGGCGCATCGCTTCCAAGTGCGGTTGCCTCCTACGTGATCCCAGCGGTCAAGGCTTCAGCAGTGCAAAATGTTGCCGTTACCGCGACAACCTCTGCCGCTACTGTGCTCGTTTCGTTCGTTGCACCTAGCAACCTAGGCGGTAGCGCGCTGACCAGCTACCAGGTGCAGGTAAGCCGCGATGGCGGTGCCACCTGGGCTGCAACCGCCACGACCAGAAACCTAGCCATTTCAGTGGCGGCGCCTGCAAAGGGTGTCACTTGGAGCTACCGAGTTGTCGCCTCCACGAGCATCGGCCTAGGTGATGCTTCGGCATCGGTTAGCTACACCGGCAAATAAAAAAGGTTAATAAAGAAACCCCGCAGATCGCTCTGCGGGGTTTCTTATTTAGTTAGTCGATTACTTGCTTACTACGATGTGGCCAATGACGGCGAAGCTCATCGCTGCAACAGCAAGGGCACCAATGGTTGGCACAACCCACTTAGGAGCTGAATCCTTCTTCTGGTAGGTGTAGCCAATGAAGAAGATGCCGGTTAGCAACAGACCCTTGATTGAAAGCACAAGGTTGTTGATGTTCTCTTCGCCGATTGCATAGATCAGACCGGTCATAACCAAACCGGTTAGAAGTGCCAACCAAGAACCGTGCAGGATGCCAGGGTTTACCTTGGCGCCGGTCTTGAAGTTCTTGGTCTCAGATAGAACGCCACCAAGGATGGTTGCGAACGCGAGAAGGTGAATAGCTAGGGTGATGTCGAGTACTAGGTTCATGCCTTCAGTCTAGCCATGAGTACTGCTGCTTCAACGGCTTCGGCACCCTTGTCTTCTTTCGAACCCTCGAGGCCGGCACGGTCAAGTGCTTGCTGCTCGGTGTTCACGGTTAGCAGGCCAAAGCCCACCGGGATGCCGCTATCTAGCTGAACTCGGTTTAGTCCATCGGTCGCAGCCGAGCAGACGTAGTCGAAGTGCGGGGTGTCACCTTGAATGACAACGCCGAGGGCAACCACGAGGTCGGCACCTGCATCGATCGCATACTGGGCTCCCAACGGAAGCTCGAATGCGCCTGGGACTCGCCAGATTTCATACTCGGTGTTTCCGGCTGCCTGAAGGGCACGCTCTGCACCGGCCAGCAGGCCATCCGTGATCTGGGTGTGCCAGCTGGTTACGACAATCGCAACCTGCAGACCACTCGCATCGATTTCTAGTTTTGGGGCTCCCGCTCCACTCATGCCTTTACCTCCGGAATGATGTGACCCATGCGGGCACGCTTAGTTTCTAGGTACTGCTTGTTTTGTGCTGCCTCGCCGACGATTACCGGCACGTATGAATTTACCTTGATGCCGGCCTGGTTCAAGAAGTCGCTCTTGGCTGGGTTGTTGGTCATCAAACGAACGCTGTTGACGCCGAGGTCGCGAAGAATCGAAACGGCGGCACCATACTCGCGGTTTTCGCTAGGCAAACCGAGAGCCAGGTTGGCGTCTACGGTGTCGAGGCCGGTGTCTTGCAACGCGTAGGCCTTTAGCTTGTTCAACAGACCGATGCCACGGCCCTCTTGGCCGCGAAGGTAGATCACGATGCCACCCTTAGGGTCGTTGGCGATCTGATCCAGGGCGAAGTCGAGCTGTGGGCCACACTCACACTTGAGCGAGCCGAAGGCTTCGCCGGTGATGCACTCGGAGTGCATACGAATCAGCACGTCTTCGCCGGTTGGGTTTCCGGCGATGATGGCTACGTGGTCGGCGGTGGTGCGGGTGTCGTAATAGCCGCGAACGCGGAAGTCACCATGGATGGTCGGCAACTTGGCTTCGGCTTCGAAGCGGATGCGGTCGTTGACCGTCTCCTCTGGGAAGTCATCCTGGCTACGACGGTATTCAACGATTTGCTCGATAGTAATCACTGGTAATCCCTCTCTCTTGCCTATTTCTTTTAACTCAGGAAGGCGTGTCATTGTTCCATCGGCCGAAACCATTTCGGCAATGACGCCAACCGGGGTCAAACCGGCGAGCTTGAGAAGGTCAACGGTTGCTTCGGTGTGACCCTGGCGGGCCAGCACGCCGCCCTGGTGGGCACGAAGCGGAAGAATGTGGCCAGGTCGAACCAGCGACTCTGGGGTGCTCACCGGGTTGGCAAGCGTGCGAAGGGTTAGTGCTCGATCGGCAGCCGAGATTCCGGTGGTGACGCCCTCGGCGGCATCAACCGAGACGGTGTACTGAGTGCGCAAGAAATCTTGGTTTGAAAGCACCATTAGTGGCAATTCGAGGTGGTTTGCACGCTGCTCGGTCATCGGTGCACAAAGGTAACCCGAGGTGTTGCGAACAATCCAGGCGATCCACTCTTCGGTGGCAAATTCGGCGGCCATGATGGCGTCGCCTTCGTTTTCGCGGTTCTCGGCGTCGGCAACCAGCACCGGCTTGCCTTCGCGCAGCGCGGCTAGCGCTTCTTCAATGGTTGAAAGTGACATTAGTTGTTCCTCGCTTCGAGCAGGCGCTCGATGTGTTTTGCCATCACGTCAGCTTCAACGTTGACCTTGTCACCAGGCTGCTTGCTGCCCAGTGTGGTTAGTTTGAGTGTTTCAGGGATGAGGCTGAGACCGATGAAGTCATCCCCAACCTCGTTGACGGTAAGTGAGACTCCGTCGATGGTGATTGAGCCCTTGAGCACGATGTACTTCATCAGTTGCTTTGGAATGCGAACCTTCACTAGCTCCCAGTTCTCACTCGGAGTGCGGCTTATGACCTCACCGAGACCATCTACGTGACCCTGAACGACGTGACCACCGAAGCGAGTGGCCGCGGTCATCGCACGCTCTAGGTTTACCGGGTCGCCAACCTTGATGCCGGCAAGTGAGGTGAGGTTTAGGGTCTCCTGCATGACGTCTGCGGTGAAGCTGGTGGCATCGTGCTCAACCACGGTGAGGCAGGTTCCGCACACGGCGATTGAGTCGCCGCGGTTGGCATCGGAGACCACCAGCGGCCCTTCGATGGTGAGGCGCAGTGCGTCTGCTTGTGGCTCGATCGCCTTTACGCGTCCAAGTTCTTCAACGATTCCGGTGAACATTAGTTCTTCCTTTCGGTGGCACGAATGACAAGATCTGGGCCAAGTTGCTTGATCTCTGCAAACTCGAGTTCTTTGGCCTGGTCGATGCTGGAAACACCTATGTTGCCCAGCGAGGTGATTGGGCCACCGAGCAGTTTCGGCGCCATGTAAATCAGGTATTCGTTCACGAGGTTGTGGCGAACAAATTCGCTAGCCACCATCGCCCCGCCTTCGACCATCAGATGGCGAACACCCATGCTAAATAGGCTCAGAAGCGCAGAGTTGAGGTCGCGAGTTCGCAACTGAACGGTTTTGGCCTTGCCATCCGACTCGTCGAAAATGCGCGCCGCCGGGTCTAGCTGAGTTTCACCAAGGATGACCCGCAGCGGCTGCTCCTCATAGAGTGAACCATCGAGTTGGCGAGCGGTCAGTTCTGGGTCGTCGGCAATGACGGTGCCGGTGCCGACCAAAATTGCGTCAATCTGGGTGCGGCGCAGGTGAACATCGCGTCGAGCCTCCGGGCCGGTGATCCACTTGGATGAACCATCGGCTGCCGCACTTCGTCCATCCAGGGTGGTTCCATACTTGAGTGTCACAAACGGTCGTTGTTGAGCGGTTGCGGTGGCCCAAACCCGGATGACTTCATCAGCCTCGGCCTGTAGTAAACCAGATTCCACTTCGATGCCAGCCGCGCGAAGGGTTGCCGCGCCACCGGCAGAGTTGATTCCGGCATCGCTAGAGGCATAGATCACCTTTGCAACGCCTGCCTCGATCAGGGCCAGGGCGCAAGGGCCGGTCTTGCCGGTGTGATTGCAGGGTTCGAGGGTGACCACGGCAGTGAGCCCGGCGGCGATTGGACCGTTGGCGGCTCCGCGAGCGTTTTCCTGAAGATCTTTGAGAGCGGCCACCTCGGCGTGGTCGGTGCCCGAACCGCGGTGCCAACCTTCGCCGACGATCTCGCCACTAGGGGTGATCAATACCGCGCCGACTCTAGGGTTGACGCCCTTGATTGGGCCTCGCTGGGCAAGCTCAAGTGCGCGACGCATCGCGTGTTCTTGTTGCTCGTTAAAAGACATAACCCCGAGTTTCCGTGTGTGAAAGAAATTCGGGGCGAGATTCAAGCACGGCGAAAAATAGAACGGCAAGTTATGCCGGTCGATTCGACGTGCTAATCGAACCCACGCCAGTCGTAGATTAACTACCGCGGGTTTGTTCCTCTCCCATCCGGACTTTAACCGTCGGCATCTGAATTTCACAGATTCAACCGATGC
>ERZ650308.1282-NODE-1282-length-13104-cov-8.285616_pt1 | contig 13104 bp, 11 predicted proteins | sample MGYA00376244_ERZ650308 | MGnify/ENA primary metagenome ERZ650308 (study PRJEB26733, sample SAMN07839295) | wastewater metagenome | biome: small river; feature: stream; material: water | place: USA: North Carolina | collected 2016-04-26 ...
TAACAATGGCTCTTTTGATGATGCTAGGGATATTTTCCAGGAAGCAATGATCACTTTGTACGAAAAAGTACAATTGGACCATTTTGCCCTAACCTGTCAAATAAAAACCTATTTATTCTCTATCTGTAAAAACCTTTGGTTAAAAAGGCTACAACAAATGGGAAAATATAGTGCCCCACTCAGTGCTCAAGAAGAAACAATCTCCGTGGAGGAAGATTTGGATCAGTTTGAGAAAAAAGATGCCGCTTTTGCGATCATGGACCGAGCTTTAAATAGCCTTGGCGAACCATGTAAAAGTTTGTTAGAAGGTTACTATTTGAATAAAAAAGGAATGCAGGAACTAGCAAGTCAGTTTGGATACACCAATGCAGACAATGCCAAGAACCAAAAATATAAATGTTTAATGCGCTTGAAGAAACTCTTTTTTGCGCAATATAATATAGGAGAATAACAACATGGATGACATTCAATTACAGGAAGCGATAGAACGATATTTGACAGGCGAGATGTCTGTTGAAGAGCGTACTCAATTTGAGGCTATCCGTAAAACTACGCCTGAGATTGATCAAATGGTGGTAGAGCATGACATGTTCTTAAGAGAGATGGAAGTATATGTGAGTCGTAAGAATTTCTCTAAACTTAGCAACCAAGTATTCAATCAATTATTGGACGCTGGCACTTGGGCTCCTGTAGCAACTCAAAGCACTTCATTCAAAGTGATTCAACTTTGGAGCAAGTATAAAAAAGTTACTGCGATTGCCGCTTCTGTTGGTGGATTTATTGCATTGTTTACTTCTGCAATGATGTTGTTCTTTTTCCCAAGCATCAGTGGAAACCAGATCCTTGAATTGAGTAAGGCTGTTGAAAAAATTGAACAAAATCAAAAAGTACAAGGTCATTTATTGAATGAAGTAAAGACCAAAGTACCTGAAAATGCAAAATTGATTAGTGGAGGCTCAGGCTTCTTGATTGATACCAAAGGATTCGTGATCACCAATGCCCATGTCTTAAAAGGAGAAGGTGCGATTGTGGTGAACAGCCTTGGACAAGAATTTAAAGCAACGATTGTTTATAATGATAGGAATTCTGATTTGGCTTTATTGAAAATTGAAGACACGGATTACAAACAAGCTAAAGCATTGCCATTTACGATTCGTAAAAAAGCAAGTGATTTAGGGGAAGATATTTTCACATTGGGCTTCCCAAGAAATGACAATGATATTGTATATGGCCGCGGCTACTTGAGTGCGCAAACAGGATACAATGGAGATAGCAATACTTACCAAATTCAGATAAGTGCAAACCCTGGTTATTCTGGTGCGCCTGTATTCAATGATAAGAATGAATTGGTTGGAATTATGAGTAGTAGACAAAAGCAGGCCGAAGGCGTTGCATTTGCTATTAAAGCAAACAAACTATTTGATCTTGTAGAAACATTAGAGGGGAATGAACTAACAAAAGACCTTAATGTGAAATTGAATAAGCAAAAAGTGAAAGGCTCAAAAGACCGCAAAGCACAGATCAATAACTTCAAGAATTACATCTACAGCGTTCGCGCATTTGATTAGTCTATAAATTAGTCTCCGAAATTACTTATTGAATTGTTAGACAACTAGACAAGCTATTTACCTAAGATTTTTACAATTAGTTATTCCAAAGATTTGTTGGATACACTTTCGCGTCAATCAAAGCATCAATACTCGCTTTCACGCCTGGCGCATCTTCCTTATAAGTAACACCAAACCACTTTGCATTGGTAGGAATCACTTTTACTGCACCCAAGTTCAATTCTTTGAATCTACCTGCAACAAAAGGAATATAAAATTCAGACTTTAATGCTTGTCCTTCTTTCGCTAAAAATAATTTGAATTCTGATTCGCATAATTCAATGAAGCCAGGAGCAAAACACATAAAGTTCATACTCACTCTTGCGTCTTCCGCCAATGGCGTTTCAACACCGTCTTCCTCATACACAATACCGGCTCCCTCTTTTCTATAAATCTTAGTGCGCTCTTTGATTGAAGTCAAATAGCCTGCATCGTCCAAACTACAAACCCCTCTACTCACTGTACCGTTTTCACTTAATGTGTTTGCAAGTTCATAACCCAGAATACAATACTCTTTTTCAGAACATGTCTTTGTCAAGAAAGTGTACGCTTCTTCAAATGCTGCTTGTCCATAATAATCATCTGCATTGATCACAGCGAATGGTTCATTCACTATGCCCTTTGTGCATAATAAAGCGTGCGCAGTACCCCAAGGTTTGGTTCTTTCTTGAGGGATCGAATAACCTTCGGTAAATTTATCTAAAGACTGAAACACATAGGCGGTTTCAATTTTGCCTGCTAATTTTGGTTCGATCACAGCTTTAAATGCTTCTGCAAAATCAGCTCTTATTATAAAGACCACTTTGCCGAATCCCGCTCTAATGGCATCATATATTGAATACTCCATGATCGTTTCTCCACTTGGACCGAATCCTTCGGTTTGTTTCATGCTGCCATATCTACTTGCCATCCCTGCTGCTAAAATCACTAATGTCGGTGCACTCATTTTTCCTTTTTTTAATTGTAATTTCACGAACCATTACAGGTGCCAAAATTAGTTGTTTTATTTTAAATATAAAATTTTGCATATAAAGCCATACAAGCAATCTATTCACTCTTTAAGTCAAGATCATAGGGTTGATATTTTAAGATTGGATGCCATGCACCCTGTAATAAGCGGCAATAAATTTTTTAAACTCCGATTTTATATCGAAGCTGCTTTAGCAAATGCAGCAACTACGGTTGCAAGCTTTGGCGGTCCTTATTCCAATCATATTGTTGCATTGGCTTTCGCAGCTAAAGAAGCGGGCTTAGAAAGCATTGGGTATATCAGGACCAACGAACATGAACCTATCACTGAAAGCTTAGCCGAAGCTAAATCCTATGGCATGCAATTGGTTTTTTTAGGAAGGACTGAATTTCAGAATAAGAAAGATGCGATTTTATTGGATAGCAAGCAGCATCCTTCTTGCTATTTTGTAGATGAAGGTGGCTATGGCCCCCTTGGTGCAAAAGGTGCAGCCACTATATTAACAGATCATGACACCAAAGATTATGATTATATCATCGCAGCAGTTGGAACGGGCACCATGCTAGCAGGTTGTATCAACGCTGCATTACCCAATCAAAAAATGATTGGTATACCTGTATTAAAAAACGAAGGCAGCATCAATGAAGAGATCAAAGCATTATTGACGGATAAAAATAAAGCTTATACTTTATTGCATCAATTTCATCAAGGAGGTTATGCCAAAACCAATCCTATGATGATCGAGTTCATGAATACTTTTTGGAAAAAGGAAAAAATACCTACAGATATCGTGTACACGAGTAAACTACTCTTTGCAGTAGACAGCTTAATCAAAGAAAATTATTTTGAAAAGGGCAGTGCTATTTTAGTGATACACAGTGGTGGCTTACAAGGCAACCGTTCTTTGCCTCAAGGTACTTTACTATTTTAAATCAATTCGCAATCAAAGATCGCCTCGAAATGGTATTTGATTTTTTGCTTCACTTCTTCGTAATCTAATTTTCTTCCTAACTCTTTCTCCAGTGAAGTCACCGTCTTTCCCTGAATGCCGCAAGGTACAATGAATTCAAAATGGGATAGATCTGTATTGACGTTTAAAGCAAAACCATGCATCGTAATCCATCGACTACATTTAATCCCCATGGCACAAATTTTTCTTGCTACAAATGGATCATGCGGATCTAACCAAACTCCAGTCTCCCCTGCACTTCGTTCTCCTTTTAATCCATAGTCTGCCAATACTTTGATAATCACTTCCTCCAAACTTCTAAGATACCAACCCAAATCTGGTTTAAATTTATCTAAGTCGATAATTGGATACCCTACTACTTGCTGTAAACCATGGTAAGTGATATCTCCGCCTCTATTGATATGAAAAAACTCAATACCCAATACTTTTAACTGCTCGTCAGAAACCAAAACATTGGCCCTGTTGCCATTTTTACCCAATGTAAAAACGGGCTGGTGTTCCACCAAAATCAAACGATGCTGCGTCGCTGCTGCACTTGCTTCTTTGCCCTCTGTTCTTGCTTGCGCCTTCTTCTCCACGTTTTCTTTCAGGAGCTGTTCTTGGTAATCCCAAGTAGGCTGATAAGCTTGAATCCCTAAATCTTCGAAAATCACTTGTTGACGCATAGAACAAAGTTACAAACTATGCAGCAATAACTTACTTTTGCAGTATGTCAACAGAAGAGAAAGCAAAGCTTTCGATGGTGAACCAAGATTCATTGTCGGATAGCCCACAAAATGAAGAGCTACAAATAGAAAATGAAGATGTATATGAGAAACTGACTTTTATCGTAGATAAGGGCCAAGAACCTATGCGTATCGACAAATGGGTTCAAATGAGGATTGAAGGGCTTACTAGAAGCAAATTGCAGAACGGGATTGAAGGAGGCTTCTTAACTGTGAATGGAAAAGTCGTAAAAAGTAATTACCGCACCCGTCCAGGGGACGAAGTGGTGTATATGAGCTATATGAACCCAGATTACACAGAATTAAAGCCAGAAGCAATGGCTTTGGATATTGTGTATGAGGATGACGCTTTAATGGTGATCAACAAGCCATCCAATATGGTGGTGCATCCAGGCATTGGTAATTACACAGGTACTTTACTCAATGGTGTAGCTTTTCATCTATTGGCACAGAACCCCAATTTAAACGAGGAGATTTTGCCAAGATTTGGTCTAGTACATCGTATAGATAAAAATACCACTGGACTCATTGTACTTGCTAAGACGCCAGAAGCAGCTAGTCATTTAGCAAAACAATTTTTTAACCATACCGTAGAACGTAAATATGTTGCCTTGGTTTGGGGCAATATGGAGGAAGACGAAGGCACTGTCAATGCGCATATCGCTCGACATAAAACCTTCCGTAAAATGTTTGACGCTTATCCTGAGGGAGAAGTAGGCAAACATGCCATTACCCATTATAAAGTCATCGAACGCTATAACTACACCACCCTAGTATCATGTGTATTGGAGACTGGTAGAACACACCAGATTCGTGTGCACATGAAACATATTGGACATACCTTATTCAATGACCAAGAGTATGGTGGAGATAGAATTTTAAAAGGCACCATCTATACCAAGTACAAACAATTCGTTGACAACTGCTTTGATGCCTGCCCTAGATGTGCATTGCATGCAGCTACGCTTGGCTTTATCCATCCTACCACAGAGGAAATGATGCGTTTTGATAGCCCGCTTCCTTCAGATATGGAAGCTGCTATTACCAAATGGAAAAACTATAAAGCTGCAGCGCATACTTAAGCCTTGTTTAAAAAAAAATCACACTGAACATTTACTTAATTCATCCAACTTTGATGATATCACTTATAAAAAGAGCCGCCTCAATTGAGGCGGCTCTTAAATTTTTGCTATAAATTAAAGCTTATAATGAAGCTTATTTCTTATTCTGACTTGCAGCCATTGGTGACAATCCAATAGATTGACCTCTAGTAAAACCTTTTGACTTGAATAAAGCAAATTTGCTTGGCGCTGCTACATTTGGCCATTTGTTATTGCTTTCATCAATATCAGCTGTTTCACGCATTGGATCTAATTGAATAGACACTGCTTTCTTACTAGTCAAGAATACCTTAGTTACTTTGTTTTCGTTCTTTCTCCAGATTTGTGCTGGTAAACGTTGTGTTTCTTTAGTACCATCTTCGAAAGTGAATTCAAGAATGATTGGCATTACTAAACCACCTTTATTTAAAAAGCTAACTTCATACAAATTCGCATTCGCATACTTTGCTTTTTCTGCATCTGTTAATGCTTCTGCTGCAGGCATTGCCATTGCTGGTTGTTTTGTAACTGAATCATAAGGCTCTAAACCTCTATCATATCTCCAATAGAAATCACGTAAGCTTGTATCCACATCTGTTAAGAATACAATAGACTTATCGTTTCTATTTCTGATTTTAGAAATGTCTTCGAAGCTATTTACTTCTGGCTTAGCCAATCCTCTTGCAGGCATTGTTCTCGCTGCTGGTGTTGCTGCACTAGCATCAAAAATCGCATGCTTCACCGTGTCAATTGCAATATCCACTGGATCGATGCTATAGAACCAACCTCTCCAGAACCAATCTAAATCTTCTGCACTTGCATCTTCAATGGTTCTAAACAAATCACCTGGTGTTGGGTGTTTGAATGCCCATCTTCTTGCATATTCCTTAAATGAATAATCAAATAAATCACGGCCCATAATGGTTTCACGTAAAATATTCAATCCAGTTGCAGGCTTTGCATACGCATTTGGACCAAACTGAATGATGTTCTCACTATTTGTCATGATTGGCTCCAACTGATCTTTTGGCAATTTCATGTAATCTGCAATTGCAAAAGCAGGTCCACGACGGCTAGGGAATTTATTGTCATATAATTCCTCTGTCAAGTATTCAACATAGGTATTTAAACCTTCATCCATCCAAGACCATTGACGCTCATCGCTGTTCACAATCATTGGGAAGAAGTTATGACCTACTTCGTGAATGATCACACCTAACATACCATTCTTTGTCGCTTCTGTGTAAGACCCATCTTTTTCTGTACGACCGTAGTTGAAACAGATCATTGGATATTCCATACCATTAGACGCTTCAATACTTTGAGCAACTGGGTACGGATATGGAATTGTGAACTTAGAATAAGTCTTAATTGTATGCGCTACAGCTTTAGAAGAGTATGGACGGTATAAACCGTATGCTTCTTTTCCATAAGCACTCATACACATTACCTTCTTGCCTTCAACATTGGCTGCCAAAGCATCCCAAATAAATTTACGGCTTGAACCAAATGCAAAGTCACGTACATTTTCTGCATTGAATACCCAAGTTTTTTGAGTAGTCGCTTTTGTTTTTTCTGCTTTCTTTGCCTCTTCTAAAGTCACCACTTCCACTGGCTCAGCAGATGTTTGTGCTTTATTCCATCTAGCTAATTGAGCAGGGCTCAATACAGCAGCATAGTTTTGACATGCACCAGTTGCCATCACCACGTGATCGCTAGGTACAGTGATCGCCACTTTGAAATTTCCAAAAGTTAAAGCAAACTCCCCTCTTCCAGTAAACTGGTGGTGTTGCCATCCTTGGAAATCAGAATATACAGCTAAACGAGGATACCATTGTGCCATTGTAAATAAGTGGTTACCATCTTCTGGGAAGAATTCAAAACCACCTCTACCACCTACAGTCATTCTGTCTGTGATCTTATAGTTCCAATCAACCTTCAATGCAAATTTTTGACCAGGCTTTAATGCTGTAGGTAATTCTACACGCATCATTGTCTTATTCACTGTATACTTTAATTTAGCACCTAATAGATCTGTGATTTTCAAAATATTCACACCCAATCCATTATCCTTTTTTTCTTCTTCTAATTTGTCGATCATAGCAGGACTCATGCCTCTTCCTAATGCACTACCATCTGGATATCCAGCATTCTTTGTTGTGCTATGCTCATTTTCATCCAATTGCAACCAGATATACGTTAATACGTCTGGAGAATTGTTGAAATAAGTAATCGTCTCTGCACCATGTAACATTAAATTCTTTTCATCCAATGTTGCTTTGATGTCATAGTCTGCTCTTTGTTGCCAATACTTTGGTCCTGGAGCACCACTTGCCGTTCTGTATTCGTTCGGCGTAGGTAAAATAGTACCCAATTGCTCGAACTTGTTTCCATGGTTTGAGCCTGGGTTGTTACGGATATCTTGCGCCACCACTGTCAAGACAGTTAAGCACATTACTCCGAATGAAAATAATTTCTTCATTGCTGTTTCGTTTTCAAGGTTTAAAGTGACCCTAGTCGTTCTAGGATCATACGTAAAGATAAGGATATAGCCAAGATAGAACCATACCGCACATACATTTTTCTAGGTAATTTAAGCAGTGAGACGAGACCATAGGAAAGGGCTAAAATAACTCCAACAATCAAGATTTGGCCTATTTCAAGCCCAATATTGAAGGAAAACAAGGGTCCCAACAAGGAGGACTCTTTTCCTAATAGGCTTTTAAGGTAATTACTAAAGCCCAGCCCATGAATGAGGCCAAAGAAAAGGGCTAAGGCATAATGAGCAGAAAATCGTTGTTTGAAGTCAAAGTCCTTTACCCAAAAATTAGACGCTGCGGTAATAAGGATGGTCACTGGTATTAAAAATTCTATCCAATTCACCGAAATGTCAAGGATCGACAAAGTACTTAATGCCAGGGTCAAAGAATGACCAATGGTAAAAGAAGTAACTAATACGAGGATCTTTTTCCAATCGGACCAGATATATCGGAGGGTCAAAGCCAATACAAATAAGATATGATCTACACCCCCTAAATCAATGATATGTTTAAAACCAAGTCTTCCGTATAGCAAAAGTTCGTCCATAAATGAATTTTTCTGGTGTTAAATTAATGAAGACCTTTGTATCCACAAAATAAACTACTATGGCTTGGATTGGTTTGAAACATTGGATGGTTTGGATGCTGACTGCAATGCATCCATTTTTTATCTCAGTCGTGGAAATTGAACACAATGCGAAAGAAGCTAGTATTGAAATTAGCGCGCGCACTTATACGGATGATTTGGAAAAAATGATCCAAAAAGAATTCAATGTCAAATTAGATTTGAATCAAGCCAGCCAAAAAGAAATAGCCAATAAGTATATCAATCAATACATGCAAAAGAAATTAGCATTGAGGTCAAATGGCATTCAATACAAAATGGAATTTGTAGGTTTTGAAATTCAGAAAGAAAGCACTTGGAGCTATTTTGAAATCAAAGAAGTCAAGCAATTAAAACAATTGAATGTCTTTTGTGAAATTCTTTTTGGCATTGACCCCAATCAAATCAATATCATTCATGTGACTTCGGGTGGCCAAAGAAAAAGTTACGAATTGGCTAGCCCTAAAAATTCAACGCAGTTTAATTTTTAAAGAATGGATTTTGAGCCCAATAAGCATGCTTAAAGTCCTCTCTATTTCTTAAGCTCCATTAATACATACGGAGTCAATTCGCCTGCCCTTGTTGCTGGATTTAAAAAAGAGGATGTCAACAAAGTCACATGAAAACGATTTCCTTGATACAGGATCTTAGAATTCGGGAAGTCCAACAATACTTGTTTTGAAGGCAATGCTTCTACTACAATCCACTGTCCTTCTTTTAACATGCTACTATCTCTAATGACAGGGAAAATATGTTGCCCATAAAAATGAAATGCATTGCTATTGGGCATTTTATACAAAGCTGCTTTTTTGATATCCCAGTGTTTTGCTTTCGCCTCTTTTGCTAATTCATTCCCCCACTGAAATTTTAATAAATTAGGATAGAAATAACTATTCATAATCAAGTTCAATCCAATCATGAGCACGAGGCTCATGGCAATCCATTTTTGCACCAGCCCTTTCTTACTTATAAATATACGCACCATGATCACAAAGCATAGGATTTGAATGAGCGCACCCAAATAACCCATGTTTCCAAAAGGGATGGATGCAATTAAAACCATGGCTGCAAATAGGATCATGAAAATAAAAAGATGAAATCCATAAAACCATTTAACCCCTTTACTCAAGCGGTCAGACTTTTCGAGCAATGGCTCTAAATGCGCTGCAGTGAGGATAGCAGCCAATGGGAATACAACAAAAATATAATGGGGCAACTGCGCCTGACTTCTTGACAACACCAAATAAGTGAATAAGAACCCAAAAAAACTGATGCGCTCAGCATGTACCTTAAAGAACCCTTCTTTAACAATGGTTATTATTTTAGCAACAAATGCCCAAAGAAAAATAAAGATCCATGGCAGAAAACTCCAAAGCATATTTTCCAATAAGAAAGTTGGATAGCTCATTTCATGGTAATAGTTCTCTCCCGTATACCTGCCAAAACTTTGTGTCCAATAATAGAATTTCAATCCTGATTGAATGGGAATATTGTTAATTAATTTACCTGGATGTAAATCATATTGTTGGTATAAACCCCAGCTCATTGGTATTAATAAAACCCCAATAATTACAATACCCAGCAAATAAATTGGCTTAAAAAAAAGCTTCCATTTTTTTTCAAAAAACCACTGAGGTGCAAAAGCCAATACAGGGACTACCAATGCGATAGGCCCTTTGGTCATCATGCCTCCAGCAATGGCCACCATGGCCCAGATAAAATCAGTCCATCTATCCGATGCTTCCCATTTTGCAATCAACCAGATACTTAAAATAACCCATCCCATCAACATGGTATCTGTTCTTACATCATGTGCAATTAAGAAAAAAGCCTGAGAACTTGCTAATATCAGTACCGCTAAATAAGCGACGGTTTGATTGTATTTTAATTGTGCGAATTTGAAACTAGCATACAAGGCAATGCCCAAAAAGATAAGTGACGGAAGTCGATAAGCCCAATCATAGATTCCGAATATTTTCATAGACAATGCCGATAACCAAAACAACATGGGTGGCTTATCTAAATAGTCTTTCCCTAAGTCAAAGATTTGCAAGTAGCTATTTCGCTCTAACATTTCTCTGCTAATAGAAGCATATTGTGCAGCATCAATATCCATTAATGGGATACAAAATGCGCCAACCACTTGTACGCCTAAAATAGCCAGCAGCAATAACCAGAAAGTATTTTTATTCATTAGGAATTATTTTATATCAAGTGATTTTTGGGAACTTTCAAAGGGTGACTTAGTTCTTGAATTGAATCGGCCCAGCCCATTTCAAATAGATTTTTGACATCCCATAACCAGCAATTAAACCAATGATGGTACCTCCAAGAATATCTAATGGATAATGAACCCCTACATATACTTGCGCAAAAGCAATCAAACCTGCCCATACAAAAAAGTATTTTGTAAAACGCTGCTGCGCTACTCCCCATGTCATATAGATAAACATCGCTAAACCAAAATGATTGGCTGCATGGGAGGACGTGAAACTAAATCCACCAGAACAATGATCTAATAAAAGCCTTGTTTTCCCAAACAATGCAGGATCATTACATGGTCTTAATCGATGAAAAAGTGGTTTAAAAATGCTACTACTAATTTGGTCTGTGATACCCACATTCAGCAGAGCGAACAGTAGCCATTTCCAAGTTTTCCAACCTATCTGATAGCCCATCCATATTAACAAAATGATATACAATGGAATCCAGTTATTTGAATGCCTAGTCCATGGCAAGATGCTGTCCAATAATGGATGATGCCAAACCCCATTGATTTGGTAAAACAATGCCTGATCGATGTCCTTAATTTGTTGAAAAATACTTAGCCCCATGCGGTAAAGATACAAGGAAGTGGAAAAATTTAAAGTAAATTTGCATTTCGTTTTATTTTAATATTAAGCTATGTCATTAATTAAGAGTATTTCAGGTTTTAGAGGCACTATTGGTGGCCGTCCTAACGACAACCTTACACCCATTGATATTGTAAAATTTGCTTCTGCATATGGCACTTGGTTAATCAGAAAATCTGCTGGAAAAAAGAAAGTGATTGTAGGTCGTGACGGAAGAATGAGTGGTTTAATGGTAGAAGCTTTGGTTGAACAAAGTTTACTTGCCTTAGGGATTGACGTAGTGCATCTCGGATTAAGTACCACCCCAACCGTTGAAATGGCCGTTGTATTTGAAAAGGCTGATGGTGGGATTATTTTAACTGCGAGTCATAATCCTAAAGAGTGGAATGCACTTAAATTATTAAACGAGAAAGGCGAGTTCGTAAGTGGAGAAGAAGGCAAAACAATCCTTGCATTAGCAGAACAAGAAGATTTTATTTATGCTCCAGTAGATGCAATGGGCGAAGTCATCGGCGACAACAATAGTTTATCTAAACATATTCAAGCAATCCTAGACCATCCATTAGTAGATATCTATGCAATAAAGAAAGCTAATTTCAAAGTGGTGGTTGATGCTATAAATAGCTCTGGGGCTTTCACTGTTCCAGCATTGTTAAAAGCAATTGGCGTAGAAGATATTGTTGTATTAAACGCTGAAATGACAGGTGATTTTGCACACAATCCAGAACCATTAAAGGAACACTTAACTGAACTTTGCGATACCGTTGTAAAAGAAAAAGCACAATTAGGTATTGCAGTGGACCCAGATGTTGACCGTTTGTGCTTTGTGAGTGAAGATGGCAATTTATTTGGAGAAGAGTATACATTGGTAGCAGTTGCTGATTATATTTTACAATATACAAAAGGTGCTACCGTAAGTAATTTATCTTCTACTAGAGCCCTTAGGGATGTCACCGAAAAATATGGATGTACTTATTTTGCAAGTGCAGTGGGTGAAGTGAATGTAGTGACTAAAATGAAATCAGAAAAAGCAGTTATTGGTGGTGAAGGCAATGGCGGCATTATAGTTCCAGACTTACATTATGGTAGAGATGCTTTAATAGGGATTGCATTGTTTTTGTCACATCTTGCCAAAGCGGAAACAACCTGCTCTGCATTAAGAGCAAGTTATCCTGCTTATTTTATGAGCAAGAAAAAGATGGACTTAAATGCCAATCTTTCTTTGTCTACTATTTTCGATCAATTGAAAACAACATTTGCAGCCTATCCGATAAATGATGTGGACGGCCTAAAAATAGATTTTGACAACGAATGGGTGCATTTACGTTCTAGCAATACTGAACCTATTATGCGCATTTATACTGAAGCAAAATCACAGGACGCAGCAGACCAATTAGCAGATAAAATTATTCAGCTGATTCTTAAAATTCAGTAATTTAGCAACCATGCAGAGAATCTATTTTGACAATGCGGCTACTACCCCGCTTGACCCTGAAGTACTTGAAGCAATGATGCCCTATTTGACAGAAAAATTCGGCAATCCTTCCTCCATTTATAGTTATGGAAGAGAAACTAGATTGGCTATTGAGCAAGCTAGAAAATCTGTAGCGAAAAATTTAGGCGCCAAGCCTGCTGAAATATTTTTCACAAGTGGTGGCACAGAAAGTAGCAATACCATTTTAAATGCTGCCATTTTTGATTTAGGTTGCAAACATATCATTAGCTCACCAATAGAG
>ERZ650308.1283-NODE-1283-length-13100-cov-30.462553_pt1 | contig 13100 bp, 11 predicted proteins | sample MGYA00376244_ERZ650308 | MGnify/ENA primary metagenome ERZ650308 (study PRJEB26733, sample SAMN07839295) | wastewater metagenome | biome: small river; feature: stream; material: water | place: USA: North Carolina | collected 2016-04-26 ...
TAGTTTTGAAATCAGACAAACCAGTTTTAGTAGATTTTTGGGCAGCTTGGTGTGGTCCTTGTAGAATGGTTGGACCAATCGTTGATGAATTAAGCAATGAATACGAAGGGAAAGTAGTTGTTGGAAAAGTAGACGTTGATGCTAACCAAGAATTTGCCGCAAAATATGGAGTTAGAAACATTCCAACGGTTTTGATTTTCAAAAATGGAGAAGTAGTTGGAAAACAAGTAGGAGTAGCTCCAAAACAAACCTATGCAGATAGCTTAGACGCTTTGTTGTAATTCAAAGATTATAAGAATAGTATAATAAAGGGTTGGCGAAAGTCAATCCTTTTTTATTTTGTGAAATTGCAAATAAAGGATTCATTTCAAGAGATGGTTTGAAAACTATTAATTGTAAAACAGGCAGATAAAGCTCTGTGTATTTTGGATTACACTTTATTAGTAATCTAATATATATGAAGTATTATATTTTGAAAAGCTAGTGCGAACTTCTGGCTAAATATGAATTCATTATGTCGTAGTTATACTGAATAAAAATTTTGAAAAAAATCCTTTTAGCCTAGTTGGTTGAAAAACAAAACCTTGGTTGATTTCAAAACGAATTATTTAATTTTTTTTATAAAAACACTTGCGTAAACAGAAATCTGTTGTATATTTGCAACCGCAATTAAGCAGAGGTTTGGTAGTTCAGTTGGTTAGAATACATGCCTGTCACGCATGGGGTCGCGGGTTCGAGTCCCGTCCAGACCGCTAAATTGGGAAAAGCACTTCGTAAAGAAGTGCTTTTTTGCCCAAAAAAGGTATCTAAGGCTAGTTGTGTTGTTTGGTCGGCCTTGTAAGCTGACCGGGTTTAGTAGTTAGACCGATGAAAAGCTTTCCAGAAATTCTGATTTTCAGAACTAAGGATAGCTTTTTTGATTTAGAAAGGTACTAAATCGTTATAGTTAGCTCTTATCTGTTTAAAAGAACCTCTTCTCTTACATTTTTTCAATTGTTTTTTCTATTTTCATTCTTCTATCAAGATTTGTAACTTTATAGCCCTTCTCAAATAAAAATAATTGTATTTTTATACCCAATTAGTTCCAATCAAATACAATACATTGAAGCATTATTTTCTTTTATTACTTTTTCTTTTGTTTAATTCTTGTCAGTATTTTGGGAAGCAAGTGCCTACAGAACAGGAATTGTTGGCCAAAGAGTTAAACGAAATCAATTGGAAAGAAGTCGATGAGTTTCCTTCGCTAGTTGATTGTGAGAAAATTGAGAATAAGACCCAGCGCCAACAATGTTTTTTCGAAATTTTAACTCAGTTAATTCAAGAAAAATTAAGTGTTGATACGCTTTCGGTTTTGTATCCAGAATTAGATACTATAGAAGTAAAAGTCACTGTTTTTCCAAATGCAACACTGCAATTTGAACCTCAGTTTCCTAAAGATTCTGTGGCCTATGATACCATAAAAATTGACAGTATTTTAAAAGCTCGATTGGTTGATTTTCCGAAAGTAAATCCTGCGATCAAACGCGGCATTCCGGTTAAAACCCAATTTATTCTTCCGGTTATTCTAAAAGTAGAGTAATTGCTACCTGTAAACAATCCTCCATTGGCAAACGAACGTATCATATTAGGAATCGACCCAGGAACTACCATTATGGGTTTTGGATTGATTAAAGTAGTCAATAAAAAAATGGAGTTTTTGCAATTGAACGAACTACAACTATCCAAATACGACAATCATTACCAAAAGTTAAAAATCATTTTTGAACGTACGATTGAGTTGATTGAAACGCATAATCCAGACGAAATAGCGATTGAAGCTCCCTTTTTCGGTAAAAACGTACAATCGATGTTGAAATTAGGACGAGCTCAAGGTGTTGCTATGGCTGCTGGGCTTTCACGCGGAATTCCGATTACAGAATACGAACCTAAAAAAATTAAAATGGCCATTACCGGAAATGGAAATGCCAGTAAAGAGCAGGTTGCTAAAATGCTCCAACAATTATTAGGTCTTACAACTTTGCCTAAAAACTTAGATTCAACAGATGGATTAGCTGCTGCTGTTTGTCACTTCTTTAATTCGGGCCGAGTAGAAATTGGAAAAAGTTATTCGGGTTGGGATGCTTTTGTAAAGCAAAACGAAGAACGAATCCGATAAACTCAAATTATAATGTCAGGAATCTATATTCACATTCCATTTTGTAAACAAGCCTGTCATTACTGCGACTTTCATTTTTCGACTTCGATGAAGAAGAAAGAGGAAATGGTTTGGGCTTTAGCCAAAGAATTACAGTTGCGTAAAGACGAATTTCAATTCGATGCTGAATATCCATATATCGAAACTATTTATTTTGGAGGAGGTACCCCATCTGTATTGAATGTAGAGGATGTCCGATTATTGATTGATACAGTGCGCCAAAATTATCCGGTGTCCCAAAACCCTGAAATTACTTTAGAAGCCAATCCAGATGATTTATCGGAAGAAAATTTGAAAGCATTTGCTGCAATCGGGATTAACCGACTTTCGATTGGGATTCAATCTTTCTTTGAAGAGGATTTAGAGTTGATGCATCGTGCACATAATTCGGTGCAAGCCAAAAAATGCCTAGAGTTAGCTACCCGATATTTTGACAATATTTCTTTGGATTTAATTTATGGAATTCCTGGAATGACAAATGAAAGATGGCAACAAAATATTGAAACGGCATTGTCTTTTGGAATACCACACATTTCCAGTTACGCGTTGACGGTAGAACCAAAAACGGCCTTAGATAAACTTATTCAAACAGGCAAAATTGCTTCGCCTAAGGATGAAGTAGCGCAAGAGCATTTCATAATTTTGGTTGAAACGCTTGAAGCCAATGGATTGGTGCATTATGAGTTGTCTAACTTTGGTAAAGAAAATTATTTTTCTCGTAATAATTCGGCTTATTGGTTGGGTAAAAAATACATTGGAATAGGCCCTTCGGCTCACAGTTATGATGGTGTTTCTAGGAGTTGGAATGTCGCTAATAATGCTCTGTATTTGAAAGCAATTCAGAAGGATGAATTGCCACTTGAAACGGAAATATTAACCCCAGAAGATCGATATAATGAATACATCATGACCGGATTACGAACAATCTGGGGTGTTTCTTTAGTTCGAATTGAGCAAGAATTTGGCACAGATTATTTGAATTATTTGAAACAACAATCACAAAAATTCATCTCTGATGATTTGCTTATTATTAATGATGGTATTTTGAAACCAACACTGAAAGGGAAATTTCTCACGGATGGAATAGCAAGTGATTTGTTTTACTTAAATTTGGAATAGCCAAACCGCACGGTTAAATAATTATGAAAGTAACACTAAAAAATTTTGAAATCGACTTATCAAAACCCATTGATATTTCCATTCCAATAACGAATGACGAGCACAATCCGATTGCTTGGTACCAAAACGCACCGGAAATCAAACCTGTTGTTATGGGAGATTGGATTGGCAAAGTTTCTGAAGGACAATCGTCCACTAATTTCAACAATCTATTTTTTAATCCGCACGCGCATGGAACGCACACAGAGTGCCTGGGTCACATTACTAAAGATTTCTATAGTATTAATCAGTGCCTCAGTCAATTCTTCTTTTGGGCCACCTTAATTTCGATTCAGTCCGAAAATGTAGGAGAGGACAGAGTGATTTCAAAAGCGCAGATTGAAAAGGCATTGAAATCGTTTCAACATTTAGAATTTACGACAGAAGCTATAGTAATTCGCACTTTGCCGAATGAGACTTCTAAAAAATCATTCAAGTATTCCGATACTAATCCGCCCTATTTGTCTGAAGAAGCCGCTTTGTTTCTTCGTGAAAGCGGGATCCAACATTTGTTGATTGATTTACCTAGTGTCGATAAAGAAAAAGATGAGGGAAAATTAGCAGCACACAAAGCCTTTTGGAATGTAAAGGATGTGAACCATTTGAATGAAGATGCCAGATTGAATTGCACCATTACCGAAATGATTTTTGTTCCCAATGAAGTTGCTGACGGAAATTATTTGCTCAATTTACAAATCGCATCGTTTGAAAATGATGCGAGTCCGAGTAAGCCCATTTTGTACTCAATAAAATAAAGAATGAAATCCTGATAGTAGAAAATTAGGTAGTATATTTACTTTCACTAAAATAATTTCCAAATAAAGCGATTATGAATGAGCAGCTTAAAAAGTTTTTGAACGAAGAACAAGATCCTAAAGCCATCGAAAAAGTGATGTCAAAATTGAGTGATTTGTTGATGAAAAATGAAGAAATTGGCTATATAGCGGTGCAGAAAAAACCAGCTATTACCGTTTTACCGGATAGTATTGTAGTGACAAATAAACGAATCATTATTTGCCAACCTAAGAATTTAGGACTTTCGATGAATTTTACCGATTATTCTTGGGACGAAATTGAAAGTACTTTTGTGAAAGAAGGGATTTTGGGTTCTGATTTTTCATTCGTGACCAAAACAGCTATTTCAGTTACCATTGAATATATTCCTAAAGTTCAAGCGAGAAAGATGTACGCTTTTGCAAAGGAACAAATCGATTTGTTAAAAGGAGGTGCTGTTTCAAACATTGTGGTAGAAGAAGTAGAAACTGAAGAAGTTAGTTCATTTGCAGAGATTATACCTACTCAAACTCCTTCGTTTTCTGAATACAGCACCATGGATACAGATAAACCACTAAATGAATTGTCCTCAGATGAACTTTTTGAGAAGCTACAGAACTATAAAAAGCTACTCGATAACGGATTGATATTACAAGGTGAATACGATACCTTGAAAAAGGAAATTCTGAGTTATATGTAATAAAAAAAGTGGTTTCATTTGAAACCGCTTTTTTTATTTTCTTGATTGTATGATCGAATAACCGAGCATTCCCCATGCAAGTATCAGCAATAATCCGCCTATTGGCGTTATGAATCCGATCGGTTTAAAATTGAACCCTGTTATTCCTGTCGTGGACAATAAATAAATTGATCCTGAAAAGAAAAGAGTTCCTGATAGTATTAGTGTAAAGATTGTTTTTTTAGTTTTCTCCAGAATAACATTTTGAGTGGCTAAAAAGAACAAAAAGAACGCTTGGTACATTTGGTAGCGCACCCCAGTTTCAAAACTAATTAATTGTTCTGGAGTGAGTACTTTTTTTAAAGCATGAGCTCCAAAAGCGCCTAAAATAATGGCAATCATTCCTATAAAGGCCCCGGTGATTGAAATCTTTTTATCCATATCTTTTTTTACAAAAATATTCTAAATGGAGTGATTTTAAAACTAATTTTCAAATAATTTTTGGAACATGTGATCAGCTTCTTCTTTGATTTATATAAAAAATCCGTTCTTGAGGGAACGGATTTGATTGGGTATTTAAGATTTGGTTTGAATAGTGATTGGTAGGCTGTAGGCTGTTCGAACTGCCTCATCATTAACTTTTCCTGGGGTCCATTTTGGGGATAATTTCAAAACTCGTACAGCTTCTTCACCAGTACCATAACCAATGTCACGAAGTACTTTGATATTGGAAATTTCGCCATTAGCCTCAATTATGAATGATACATAAGTTTTTCCTGATAATTTAACATCATTTGGAGTCTTTGGCATCGTGAAATTTTCGCCTACAAATTTGTAAAAGGCTTCCATGCCATTTGGAAATTCTGGGTTAACAGTTATTTCTGATGTATTATATACTGCATTGGAATCCTCTTTTTTTGTTTTAATATTCTTTGGGTCAAACGCGTCTATAATAATTTCGTCAGGACCACCTTTTTTCATTAACTCATCGAGCTTTTCTTTTGTTGGCAATGTTTTACCTCCAACTAATAAACTTGGCACTAGCTTTTTTTCAGCTTGGGTTAATTGTGCGTGTTTTTTTTCTGCTACAATGACACCTTTTTCATTTTTTATTTTGAAAGTGGTTTTTTTGTAATAAGCTTCTTGTGTCAGGTAGTTATCCTTTCCTTCTTTATCTGTAGTTTCTTGTGCTACAACTTTTGTACAGATAGAAAACACTAGTGACATCAATAATGGAATTAGCGTAGCTTTTTTTAATAAAGCTGTTTTTTTGGATGTGGTTTTTGTCATCATAATTAATCTTTTTTTAGTTAATAAATAATTTAAATTACTGGCCAAGTAAAAAGGTTGATTCTCGTTTGCCTTTGATAATAATAAATTTTGGTAAAACGGAATGTTGTTATAATAGTTTACGACTTTCTCATCAGCGAGAAATTCGTGATTAAGTTGTATTGCTTTTTTGAAAAAAATGAAGATGGGATTGAACCAGAAAATAGTTTTCAAAAATTCTATAAATAAGACATCAAATGTATGTTTTTGGGAAACATGCGTTAATTCATGGGAGAATAGTTCGGCTTCTATTTTTTGATTGTTATAATCCATTTCACTCATGAAAATGTAGTTTAAAAAAGTATGTGGAAGCACTTCTTCTTTTAATAAAACTAACTGTGCATTTTTATATTCAATTCTTGTATTTGAATTCTTTTTTGCGATTATTTTCATGATATTTCTGACGAATCGGATGGTAAGAAAGAGCGTAACCAATCCATAAATACTCCAAAGGATAATCGGTAAATAATTGGTTTCTGAAACAAATACAATACTTTCTTTATTGATTTGAATAGGACTATTTTTTTGTATAATTGGAGTTGCTATTTTCTGAATCACTTCGATTGTTATAAATGGAATTACAAACGAAAAAACAAGACTAAATAATAAGTAAAACCTATTAAACTGGTGCATTTTTTCTTTTTCTAAAAGGAAATGATAGGCAAGTAAAAGCACGCCTAAACTGATGGCCGATTTAATTAGAAAGTCACTCATTTTTTCTTTTTTTGAAGTTCAACATCAATTATTTTCTTGAGATCTTCCAATTCCGTTTGAGATAAATTAGTTTCGGTGGTAAAGAAAGATGCAAATTGCGATGCCGAATTATTGAAAAAATTGCTAATCAATCCGTTGACGTGCTTGGAAAAATAATCGGTCTTTTTCACCAAAGGATAATATTCTCTTGAGTTTCCAAATTCCTTGTAGGATACGAATTCTTTATCAATCATTCTTTTCAGCAAAGTGGCCACTGTTGTAGTTGCGGGTTTTGGTTTGGGGTAGGCCTCAAGCAAGTCTTTCATAAAGGCTTTTTCTAGTTGCCAAAGGTATTCCATTAATTGTTCTTCTGAGTTAGATAACGACATTTGCTCTATGTTTTTAGAATTAACTCTACAAATGTAGAATAAAAAATAATATGTGCAACAAAATGATTAATTTTTTTTAAAATAAGTGGTTTAGAAGCGGTTTTGCGTAAGGAGTAGGAGCGGCATCCTTTTTGGGGACGCGCTTTTTAGGCTTGGTCCCAAAAAGATACAGCGGATGAACCGACCCGCTTTTTCTGCGGGTTACGCCCAAAAAAAATCCGCTCATTGTGAAGAACGAGCGGAAGTTTATATAAAAAGAGAATTTATTTACTCAGTTCTACAAAATACTTGTAAAACAAAGGAATGGTTTCGATCCCTTTCAAGTAGTTAAATATCCCAAAATGTTCATTCGGTGAATGGATCGCATCGCTGTCCAATCCAAATCCCATCAAGATGGTTTTACTTTTCAATTCTTTTTCGAATAAAGCTACAATTGGAATACTTCCGCCTGAGCGAACAGGAATTGCTGGAACACCAAAGGTTTCGGTATAGGCTTTATTAGCGGCTTGGTAGCCAATGCTGTCAATTGGAGTAACGTAGCCTTGTCCGCCATGGTGCGGTTTAACTTTTACAGTTACTCCTGCTGGCGCAATGCTCAAGAAATGTTTGGTAAACAATTCAGTGATTTCCTCCCAATCTTGATTTGGAACTAAGCGCATTGAAATTTTGGCGAAAGCCTTACTTGCGATAACGGTTTTGGCACCTTCGCCAGTATACCCCCCCCAAATTCCGTTTACGTCTAGTGTAGGACGAATAGAGTTTCTTTCGTTGGTTACATAACCCGATTCACCATAAACAGCATCAATATCTAACGCTTTTTTATAGTTTTCTATACTAAAAGGTGCTTTGGCCATTTCGGCTCTTTCAGCAGCAGATAGTTCTTCTACTTTGTCATAAAATCCTGGGATTGTAATATGATTGTTTTCGTCATGTAATGAAGCAATCATTTTAGACAATATATTGATTGGATTAGCCACTGCACCGCCATACAAACCGGAATGTAAATCACGATTAGGCCCTGTAACTTCTACTTCTACATAACTCAAACCACGAAGCCCCGTTGTAATTGACGGTTGTTGATTTGAAATCATCCCAGTATCTGAAATTAAAATCACATCGTTTTTCAGTTTTTCTTGGTTGCGTTCTACAAACCAACTCAAACTTTTAGATCCAATTTCTTCTTCTCCCTCAATCATGAATTTCACATTACATGGCAAACAATTAGTGCTAACCATATATTCAAATGCTTTGACATGCATGTACATTTGACCTTTGTCATCGCAAGCGCCACGTGCAAAAATGGCCCCTTCTGGATGAATTTCTGTAGCTTTAATTACAGGATCGAAAGGTGGCGAAGTCCATAATTCCATTGGATCGGGTGGTTGTACATCATAATGTCCGTATACCAAAACAGTGGGTAAATTGGAATCGATTATTTTTTCTCCATATACGATGGGATAACCAGGAGTATCACAAATTTCGACTAGATCACAACCTGCCGTTTCTAAACTTGCTTTTACCGCATCGGCGGTGTCGAATACATCTTGAGAGTATGCTGTGTCAGCACTTACCGATGGAATTTTTAATAATTCAATTAATTCATTGATGAAACGTTCTTTATTTTGTTGAACGTAAGCCGCTATATTTTCCATAATTAGGTTTCAAATAATACTTTCAAAAGTACAAAAAAGGAGTGAAATATTTTTTGTTTAATTTGCTTTGAAAATTAGAACTTATGTGTATATTTGCACCCAATTCACGCGGATATGGTGAAATTGGTAGACATGCCAGACTTAGGATCTGGTGCCGCAAGGCGTGTAGGTTCGAGTCCTATTATCCGCACAAAAAACCTTAAAAATGATATTCATTTTTAAGGTTTTTTTATTTTATATCCTTTCTTTATCCTAAATTTACTTTTTTAAACTCCATCACATGATACAAAAAACTTTATTTGTTTGCTTGGCTATAGGAAGTATGTTAACTACAAATGCACAAGAAATCACAACTATGAATCCATTTTTTCAGGCGTACAACACCCCGTTTAATGTTCCGCCTTTTGATCAAATTAAAAACGAACATTTTAAACCAGCTATCTTGGAAGGGATAAAAAGAAATGCTGCTGAGATTGAAGCAATTGCTAATAATACAGCTGCACCCACTTTTGAAAACACCATTTTAGCAATGGAAAATGCCGGTGAATTATTGTCTAATGTCAATACGGTTTTCTCTAATTTGAATTCGGCACATACCAATAAAGAAATTCAAACCATTGCTAAGGAAGTTTCTCCAAATTTATCAGCACACCGCGACAATATTTATTTGAATGATAAATTATTTGCTAGAGTGAAAGCACTTTGGGACAAAAAAGAAACCTTAGGATTGAACTTGGAACAAGCAAGAATTTTAGATAATGCGTACAAAGATTTTGTTCGTTCTGGGGCTAATTTGTCACCTTCTGAAAAAGAAACACTTCGCAAAATTAATGGCGATTTGTCTTTATTGAGTTTGAAATACGGTCAAAACATTTTGGCGGAGACCAATAAATACCAATTGGTCATTACGGATCAAAAAGAATTAGCAGGACTTCCTCAAAGTATTATTGATGCGGCAGCGGCCGATGGTAAAGCAAAAGGAAAATCAGGAAGTTGGGTATTTACTTTAGCCAATTCAAGTGTGATGCCTTTTTTGCAATACAGCGCCAATAGAAAACTACGTAAAGAGATTTGGAATGCCTATCAAACGCGCGCTAATCACGATGATGAAACGGATAATAAAGCCAATGCGGTTCAGTTAGCCAATCTTCGTGGACAAAAAGCACGTTTGTTAGGATATGCGTCTCACTCTAATTATGTTTTGGAAGAATCAATGGCCAAAACGCCAGAAAATGTCAATAAATTACTGAATGATTTATGGAAACCTGCATTGGAAAAAGCCAAAGTAGAAGCTGCAGACATTCAAAAAATGATGGTTAAAGATGGAATTAAAGAAGTAGTACAGCCATATGATTGGAGGTATTATACTGAGAAAATCAGAAAGGAACGATTTGATTTAGATGAGCAAGAATTGAGTCCGTATTTTAGTTTAGAAAATGTAAGAAACGGGGCTTTTCAAGTGGCGCAAAAATTATATGGCTTACAGTTTAAAGAATTAAAAGACATTCCAAAATACCACGAATCAGTAACTGCTTTTGAAGTATTAGAGTCTGACGGTACTCATGTTGGGGTATTGTATACTGATTTTCATCCCCGAGAATCTAAAAGAGGGGGTGCTTGGATGACTTCATATAGAAATCAAAAAACTGAAAATGGCGTGCGTAAAGCACCAGTTGTATCTATTGTGTGTAATTTTACTAAACCAACAGAAAACAAACCAGCCCTATTGACTTTTGACGAAGTGAGTACGCTTTTTCATGAATTTGGACACTCTTTACATGGTCTGTTATCTAATGTGACGTACAAAAGTTTAGCAGGAACAAGTGTGCCAAGAGATTTTGTAGAATTGCCTTCGCAAATTATGGAAAACTGGGCGGCAGAACCGGAAGTGCTTAAGCTATTTGCAAAACATTATCAAACTGGTGCTGTGATTCCCGATGCTTTAATTGCTAAATTGAAAAAATCAGGAGCTTTTGACCAAGGTTTTGGAACTACTGAATACTTGGCTGCTTCATTATTGGATTTGGCGTATCATTCACAAACTAAGGATATCACTATTGACGCTAATGCTTTCGAAAAACAAGCGATGAATAAAATTGGTTTAATTGAATCTATTATTCCAAGATATAGAAGTACTTACTTTAGTCACATCTTTTCAGGAGGGTATTCTTCAGGATATTATAGCTACATCTGGTCTGGAGTTTTAGATACTGATGCTTTTGAAGCATTTAAAATCACTACCCTTTTTAATCCAGAAAAAGCCAAATCTTTCCGAAAAAATGTTTTGGAAAAAGGAGGTACAGAGGATCCAATGGTATTGTACAAACGCTTCCGTGGTGCAGAACCAAGTATTGAGCCATTACTACGAAAAAGAGGCTTAGACAAGAAAGAAGAAACTCCTGTTAAAAAGTTTAAAGGATAATCATAGTCTAAAAAACAAAAAACCTGCCAAGTAATTGGCAGGTTTTTTTATGAATTGAATTTGATAACTAAACGTTTTTCAAATTAATTATTTCTTGTTCTGTAAGCATTCGCCAATTGCCTCGCGGTAAATTCTTTTTAGTTAAACCTGCAAAAGCAACACGGTCAATTCGCAATACATTATAATCGAAGTTTTCAAAAATTGAACGTACCACTTTTACATTTGAAGAACGTAATTTAAGTCCGATTTCACTCTTTGGTTCGTTATCGATATAACTTACTTCTTCTACAAATACGCGGTGACCATCTAATACCAATCCTTTACTAATTTTTTCAAAATCTTCGTATTTCAAATTTTTATCTAAGGAAACCTGGTAAATTTTAGATGATTTTTGATTAGGCAGGGTGAATTTTCTAATCATATCGGTGTCATTGGTAAACAATAACAATCCGGTAGTGTTTTTGTCCATGCGACCTACGGCGCCAATTTTGGCAGTTGTAGCTCCGCGAACCAATTCCAAAACATTGCGAAATTCTTGACCTTCGTCTAGTGCTGTCGTAAAGTTTTTTGGTTTGTTCAAAAGGATGTATTCTTTTTTCTCTGGCGTTAATTGTACTCCATCAAAATTAACGGTATCGGTAATTTTTACTAAATACCCCATTTCAGTTACAGGAACGCCATTTACTTTTACATTCCCTGATTGGATGTAAATATCAGCATCGCGACGAGAACATACCCCTGAGTTTGCGATGTATTTATTCAAACGCATTTCGTCAGCCGCCTTAGCTCTTTTAGGAGCTTGATTCGGTTTTTTAGCTACTTTACTAGCTTCTTCTTCGGCAACTTTTGTGTTGATTTTAGCCTTTTTAGGACCCTGCGCACGCTTTTGCATCGCTGGCTTTGGCTTATTTGAATTGGGTCTAGAACTATTGGTTCTTCCACCACCTCTATTAGTATTCATGATAATTGGTAATTTAATGCTGCATTCGGACGAAATTGTCCTTCAGCCTGCAAAGATAGTATTTATATCCTTGAGAAACGATTTTAGCATCAAAGAGTTGAAATCAGCAGTTGTTACATAAAATGCAACAATCGTTTTCCGTGCCACAAAACGGATGGATTAATTAACACGATACAAAAGACTCCGGCTACAATGAGGAACTTTAAAACATTATGCAATCGAAGAAATTGTTCTTTTTGCGTTGCTTTTTGTAAAGCCAAAATAAAAAAGAGAAGTACGATTAAGCAGCTATAAAAATAAGTGTCCATATAGCCTACATCGTAAATTTCAATTAATATATACACAGGAAGAACTGTGGCAATAATTAATACCGAGATTATATTTTTCGAAAATTTTTCACCGTAAACAATTGGGATAGTTTTGTAATTATTGGCTAAGTCCCCTTTTAGATTTTCTAAATCCTTTATCATTTCTCGAATGAGTAATAACAAAAATAAAAAGCTAGCATGAGCAAAAATTACTGCCAATTGATTGCTGTAGTTTTCAATTGCTTCAAATGGGATTTGGTTGTAATAATATAAGAGGATGGCAAAAAAAGGCAATACCGCTAAAAAAGCCGACATTAAATTGCCAATAAAAGGTTGCTTTTTTATTTTGTGTGAATAGAACCAAATCAGGAAAATGTATACTGAAAAAAATAAGAAGGCACGCCAGGAAACAAATAAGGCCATTAATGCGACTATGAAATTGAGCGTGAAATAGACATTCAGTTTGGTTTTTTGACTCACCAACCGATCGAGCATGGATTTATTTGGGCGATTGATTAAATCTTTTTTACTGTCGTAAAAA
>ERZ650308.1284-NODE-1284-length-13083-cov-3.885861_pt1 | contig 13083 bp, 13 predicted proteins | sample MGYA00376244_ERZ650308 | MGnify/ENA primary metagenome ERZ650308 (study PRJEB26733, sample SAMN07839295) | wastewater metagenome | biome: small river; feature: stream; material: water | place: USA: North Carolina | collected 2016-04-26 ...
TGTTGTTGACCCCTGTGTTCTTTTTCTGGATCGCAGCAGCGTCAGCGAACGGCAGCAGGCACATCTCCTGCAGGTCACGCTCGGTGAGTTCGCGCTCGCCGTCCGCCACCGAAATACCCGCGACTTCCTGCAGTGTCCGCGTGTCGCCGAAGTCACGACGGTATTTCCAAATCTTCGACCATTCCGTCGGCACCAGGAAGTCAGGAATGATGAACTGCGGGATGTGCAGGCCGATGATGTTCTCGGCGGCCAGGTGCGGGCGCGCATGGACGCATTCTCCATCCAGCGGGTTGACGATTTTGCGGTCTGTGTGCGGGCAGTAAAGGCCGTCCTCGCGAATCATCTTCAGCACGAGCTCCGGGTCTGAGCAATCAAGCCACCTCTTGCTGGGGTCGTCGCCGTGATACAGCGAACGCATCATCCACACACCGCCGCTCGACTGCTGGTAGCGCACCTCCAGCGGGCTGTCGACCGTGGTGGACGTCCCGGAATAAATGGTGATCGGCGTTTTGGTCACGCGCTGCAGCTGCCGTGTCTCAGCCTCGAGGCGCATGTCGAAAAGCTGGTACTCGTCGTATTGAAGCTCGTCGCAGGTTTTGCCGCGCATGTGTGACGCCGAGGTCAGCACACGATACATTTCAATGCGTGACAGGTTTGGATATTCCTTGAAGTAAAGGTTATTTCTCAAACCTGTCGTGTGCGCTCCGTAGCGGAACATGCGTTCCATTTCGCGCATTTTGGTAGCGAACGTTTTTACGTGGTCGGTGTGCGGCGCCATGTAAATGGTTTCCCACTTCAGCAGGTGAGTCGCCATCAGATTGCGCGCCGACAGCGAGGCTGACTTGCCAATCTGGCGGGAGCCTTTGATCACCAGAAACCCGCCCAACAAGAAGGCGAAGAGCGGGAAGGCGAACGGTCGCTGCGCCAGCGACAGCGGGATGTCCTTGTTATTGGCGTCCCGCCCTCCGAACGATGGGAAGAACCACGGCAGCAAAAATCCCATGTTGTAGAACGCTGCTTTCATGACCGCCAGCATGGCGCGCATCCTGCCTTCCTCGTTCTTGATCAGATCCTGCTCGGCCATGTTGGTCAGCACCTGCTCCATCTTGGCGCGGAACACAGGGTCCTTTCTTGTCAGAGAGGAGAGATCGTGGTAATGGTAATCCATGGCTAATTTAGATGGTAGTGCTGCCGCATTGCTGGCGCGCAACGCGCCACATGTATTCCCGCGTGCTCATACTGCGGGGAATTTCTGGACACAACTGGACGTAAAGGCTACAGAATCAAGCACGAATGACACCATCACCTCCACCGACCAATACGGAAGTCAGTCCGGAACAACCGCCGCAGAGTCCGACGAACGCAAGCGAGCTCGACGCGAACGCTTCAAACCCGACAGCGCCGGGAACGCACAGCTCGACGGAAGCTGAGCGCATCGACGCCGCCATCAGCGAAGAACTGGAAAAAGAACCAGCAACCCTGGACAGCGTCAGTGACGCCTTCCTCGAAGTGCAGCACCAGCTCGCGCGGCTTATCGAGCAGCAGACAGGCAAGCGCCCGCCTACTGCTCCCATCCTCGGAGCCACCGATGTGCTGCTCACGGGCTCGATCACCCTCACCGACTCGCGCGGCATCATCAAGCACCTGGACGTGTCTGCCCCGATGTACGGTGTCATGGACCCCGGCGCGCTGCCGATGGCGCTGAAGACGCTGCAGGGGGTGCTGTCGCTGTTGATCCTGCGTCCTGTCAATGTGGCGTGGACCAACTACGTGAGCGATAAGACCGAGCGTCTGCCGTTCAGCGCTGGTAATTCCCTGATGCCGTCCCAGAACAACGGCGTGCCGGGAGGTGACGATTTTGATGAGCGCTCCACCATGGAGAAGAACCTGCAGGCAAGACAGTGACGGTCGAAGAGATGCACCAATACGTGCGCGGCAACAGCCCCGCCTACGAGGATCACCATTTTGCCGTTCTCACCGATGGCAGCGGACACGATGCCACAGGCAACTCAATAGGCTGCGGCTGGACCTTGCGCTGTGTGGCAGTGCGCCCTGGGGCCGCCGGTGCTCAGACGATGTGGAGAGGCTGTTGCGGCAGCACCATCGGCAACGTGCAGAGAGCCGAGCTGTCGGCGCTGTTGGAAGGGCTGCAGCAGCTCTCCCTGCTCTATGGAATTCTGGACTGGGACAACCTCTCCGAGATGGCCGGTAAGGAAGTGAAGACTTTCGCCGACTACCCAGCGCACCGCCGCGTCCCTGTGGTCTGGACCACTGACCGAGAAAGTTTGATGTTTCAGGTCGCTCGCGGTCCTAACGGAAACACCCTCTACAAGCGCCGCGGAGATCTCGACCTGTGGCACCGTTTCGCCTTTTACGAGAGCTGGTGTGCCATAACCCCGATGCACGTGCCGCGAAATTCAGAAGCTGACATGGAGTGGGCCGACGCCGCCGCCGGTGATGCCCGTGAGTATTTCGTGCGCGCCAGGCGCAACGCCGAACTCGAGGAGGGCGACGCGATCCTCGCCAAAGAAGAGAAGGAGCTTAGCACCACGGCGGTGTACGCTATCGGCACGGACGACCTCGAAAACGGAGGTATGTCATTCGGACCTACTGACGATATTCGGCGGTGTCTGATGGTTCCGGGTGACGCGAAATGCGACACCATTTGGAAGCTCACCCCGAAGACGCAAAAAGCGGTCCGCCGGTGGTGCATCACTGATCTGATTTGGAAAGAAATTACCAAGTGAACTATCAAAAATTCAAGCCGACTGCGCTTGCAAAAATTCCGCCGCCAAATGTGGTGCGGATGGTACACACAGCTGACAACCACCTGCGTCTGACACACCTTGGTTCCCGCGACCGCGGCAGAGACTTCCTGATCGCCACACTGTCCGTTGTGAAAGTGGCGAGAGAATACAACGCACGCTGCATCATTAACGCGGGCGATCTCATGGACACGCCGCAGATCCAGCCCGCGGTGGCGGCAGATCTTCTGCTGCTGGATGAAGAACTGGGGGAGGCAAAGATGCCTATGTACACACTGCTGGGCAACCACGACTACGCAGCGCCCTCGTGGTTGGAAGTTCAGCGCATGTCGTCTTCGCACAAAAATCACGAATGGGGTATCATCCCCATTGACGACAAAATCATAAACGTCGGAGGGATCGCTGTCATGGCGGTGCCGTTCATGGCGCCTATGGAATTGCGGGACCGCCTGGCCAAAGAAGCTGAAGGTGATGTGCTGGTGTGGCACGGCAGTGTGCAGGAATTCGCGGGCTTCCCGGTGGACGGGATGATCACGATCGAGGACCTGACCAGCGTGCATCCATGGAAAGCTGTTCTTCTCGGCGACATTCACGTCACCAAATACTTCGACATCAACGGCTGCCTGCTGGGCTATCCGGGTGCGACGGAACTGGTGAAAAAGGACGAACCACTTGAGCACTCCTGCACCGTCATCGACTTCGATGCCGTTACCAAGAAGGTTGTCGGGATCATGCACGTTCCCGTCGCGCACCGCAAAGTTCTCACTCTGCGTATCGACACCGACCAGCAGCTTGACGCCGCCATCGACGATTTGAAAAAGCGCCACAGCGAGAAGCCGATCGTTTTTGCCAAATACAGCACTGAGACCAACATGGCACGCTCGCGTCTGCTGCTGGCCGCCGGCGAAGGCGCACTGTGCCGCTTGGAAGGTTACGACCCTGTCGTCATGCGGCTGGTGCAGGAAACCATGAGTCAGGGCGTTCCCAAGCCGGAACACTTCGTCGACAAGGTCATCCCCGCTGACAAAGCCGCAGCGGCCGTAGCACGACTGCTGGTCAGCCCCGACATCAATCCCGGTGAAGTTCTCCGCAGTTTCATCGCAGAACAAATGGCAGCGTGATGCAGGTCGACATGAACCCAGATCCAGAAGCGGTAGCGCGACTGGAGCGAATTGTGGCGCTGGCCAAAGAGCAGCACGAGATCGAAGGAAAGTGCGAAATCGACGACAACGCTACGGTGTCTGAAGGCAGCGACAACGGCGCCTACGTCCAAGCATGGGTGTGGGTGAGCTTCGAGGACACCGAGCTAAGCAAGAGCGAAAACGACGAAGAAGAAAACGAAGATGCGACTGACCCGACTGTCTCTGCGTAATTTCGGAGGTCACGTATCGCGTGACTTCGAAGGATTGGATGTTGCCATTCTCGGCATCTCCGGAAAAAATGGAGAGGGTAAGACCACCCTGCTGCGCGCCCTCAAATACGACGTCACCGGGGAGCTCCCCGAGGACAATGCTCAAGGCTATATGTACAACGGCGGCGTCAACGGCACCACCGTTGTCGACGGCACATTCCGCACGCAGAATCGCATCTGCTCCATCGAGAGGAAAATCACGAAGTCTGGTCAGACACGCAAACTCACTTTCGCCGGCAGCGATGAGAAATTCACCTCCGACAAAGACGTGCGCTCCAAGCTGCGCGACATGCTCGGAGCGGATCTGACCACCATCGGCAACGCTGTGTTTGTTCCCCAAGGTAAGCTGGACGAGCTCCTGTTCTCCAGCGAGGCCGTGCGCGAGCAGCAATTCCTACGCATGATCGGCTGCGCGCATTTCGCCAATGTGGCGATCACCGCCAGCAAAGAAGCAGCACAGTTGCTCGCCGGAATACCCGATGTCAGCGCAGCCATCACGGAAACCACAGAGCAGCTGCGGGACCACAACTCCCGGTGGTCCACTCTTCGGGAAGACGCCGACAGCAAGCCTGACCTGCGCAAAGCTATTGAGTGGGTCACGGAACACGCCAAACGCGTGGAGAGAATGCAGGCGTCCGACGCAGCACTTACAGCCTGTCAGCAGGAAGTCGCCGGGCTGGGAGCGGTCTACGATGGTGCATTCCTGCGCGGTGCGGAAACCTGCAAGGCTTTGGCGGCAGAGGCCAAGAAAAAAGCCAACGAGCATCGCGCCGCCGAGGCTAAGCATCAGAGCCTGCTGAACGAGCTGCGCGAGTTCATCAAAGCCAAGAACGGCATGAACTCGGCGCTGCAACAAATGACTGCCGCTGAAGCTGCTTGTCCTGATGTCACACTGGCAGATCGGCAGGCCGCTCGAATGGCGGAACTTGTCGAAGAAGGAAACGCAAAGAACGGCGAGCTGACACAGCTTCCGCATATCGCCAAAAACATTCGCGAATTGCGCGAAGCAGAAGCAGAACTGAACGAAGCCACCACAGGATTAAATGCCCTCGGCGAAGCACCTTCTGGTGTGCCGCCAGAACACCTGCGCGAACTGGTCAGTTCTCTCAGCATGCAGAAAAAGCTGATGGAATCACTCATCAAACATCTGGGTGAAAACAAACACGAGGCGCAGCATTGCCCTACATGCAACGGCGTCATCGACCCCAGCCTGCTGGACACCACCAAACTCGAACAGGTCAGCGAACAGCTGCTGCAAGCTCAGATGGAATACGAAAAGAATCCCAGGGCGCGCAACGCATGGGAGTCAGCACGTATGAATTTCAACGCGCGCATTTCTTCCGCACAGCACAAGAAAGAAAACGCCAGCAAAGGAATTCCCCCGACGTTCGCAGGAAAGACAGAAGCCGAAGTCGACCAGCGCTCCCGGGACCTGGCTGTCGCGCTTCAGGCTTTGCGTCAGGAATACGCCACACTTCAGCAGCAGAATAAGGCGACGGTAGCTGCCGCCGCTGAAGTCAAAAAAGCGCGCACCGCCGCTATGGAGGCTCAGAATTCCTACATGAAACTGTGGGCAGGAAAAGCTGTGCAAATGGACGCGTTGAACCACGACACACTGACAAGCGAAATCGCCAAGTGGAAAAAGGCCGCTGAAGATGAAGACGAAGCGCACAATGCGCAAAACGTCCAAGCAGCCAGGCTGGAGCAAAAACACAACGAAGACGTAGCTGCCCGTGCGCGTTTCGCCAAAGCGCAGCAAACACACCAGGCTACGTCAACCGCCTTCGCCGAAAGCTGGAATGTCCGCCCCATAATCATCGACGAGCTGTCCAAACGGCTGCCGACTTGGGAAGCCGTCAAAGAGGAGCTGGACGCCAGCCAAAAGCAGCGTGACGCGTTGTTCTCGGCTGCGGATGAAATTCAGAAGACGATCACGTCTGTGACCGCACGTCTGGCGGATCTGGAAGCTCAGCGCGACAAGGGCGCAAAAGCTCGTCTGGTGGCAGAGCGTCTCAATCTGATCGCTTCAGCTTTCCAGCGCGATGGCATCAGCCGCCACTACACCGCCGCGGTGTACGCTCAGCTGCTCACACTGGTGGGGCAAAACCTAGCCAGCCTGGACGCGAACTTCGTGGTGCGCCTGGCGGAAGGTGTGATGTGCTTCGAGTTCATGCGCACCGACAAGGAAGGTTCCGTGTGGCTGCCGCAGCACTGGCTGAGCGGTGGACAGCGTGTCCGCATGGCTGTGGCATTCTTGCTGGCTGTGCAGCAACTGATCCTGCCGGAGGTGGGGCTGCTGGTTCTGGATGAGCCCACCGACGGTCTCGACCCCGAAGGTAAAGAGGCGTTGCGCGATACCCTCGAGCGCGCCGCAGAGATCCTGGACAAGAACGACGCACAGCTGATCGTGTGCGACCATTCCGGCATCCTTGACCCGGCTTACCGGGCAGTCATCAAGCTATGAGCTCTATTCGTTATTTCACTGGCGTTGAATTAATCGCCGAAGAACGCGCCCGCCAAATCAGTGAGGAGGGTTGGACATCAGAACACGATGATGAACACGTCAATGGAGAACTGGCGGAGGCCGCGGCTGTTTATGCCGACGCTTCGGTTCATATCGGCGAGGGTCAGAATCTCGACATTCTGCATGATCAAATTGTGGATGGCGAACACTGGCCGTTCGAGCCTGAATGGCTGAGGCTCACATCCGATCCGATCGACTCTTTGATAAAAGCAGGTGCTCTCATCGCTGCTGAGATCGATCGCCGTAAACGCTTGTCGGTCAAAATGACCTTGCAACCCGCTGCGCCTGCCGATAAATAGGCGGGCCATGGGACTTCTCATTTTCAGCATCCGACTCATAAAGCCAATGCTCGGCGCCGTGCGTGACAACAAAAGCGGCGTGTTCTGTTTCGAGCGCGCACGCGGTAATCGCGCAGCGGCCGTGCTCGGCTCGAAAGAGTGGAGCTGGCTGTGGAACGAAGCCTGGGACGTGGGCGACATCGATCGCGAGATTTACCGGGATGCCATTCGCATGGAGCACCGGTTGATCCTGCCTTCGTTGATGTTGTTCCCGCGCTCCATAGGAGAAACACGGGTGCAGCACGAAAGCATCAGAGAAGGCACCATCCTGACTTTGTCGGGAACGGTGGTCAGCCCCGAACCAGCCACGGCAAAAAATTCAAAGTCTCGAAAGCCAACGCTTGATGAGACCCGCCTGGCTCTGCAATACATGGGCGACATGCTCGGCATATCGCCTTGGGGCAAAAAATTTGGCTATGGACGTTTCGACCTTCATGAAATCAGTGTATTCGACGGCAGGGAGCTGCGTGCACCTCCTACTGGACGAGAGCACCCTGACAATAGCCCCGGCGAAGGTGCGGGGGCTGGAGAAGCTTCTGACGTATGTCGAGAAGAAGATGTCGGAGAAGAATCAGAAGATCGAGAAGATCTCGGTGCCGATGTATCAACGACTGGACAGTCATCCGGGGATGGAGGTTCTCCAGACGCACCAGGGGTTTTGGAAGAAGGTTGTTGAACACGTCGAGGGGCAGGGCCTGCAGGTTAGGATGCACGACATCCGTTTGAAGTTTCCCGCCCCCGATTTCTCACGCATGCACGGCATGCGTTTCAGTCAGGAACCTCTCCTCAAGGAGGCGCTTATGCAGAACAGGTCAGGGCTGATTGGTGCACCTACGCGCTTCGGCAAGACCACGCTCATCATCAACACCCTGCGGTGCTACCCAGGGCTGAAGACGGTGGTGACGGTGCCTGGTGTCGATCTGATCGATCAGCTGGCTGATGACATCCGAAAGGCGCTGCCTGATCGTGATGTGAAAGTTCTGCACGGTAAGACGCGCAACAAGTATCAGGGTGATGACATCACCGTGGTGTCGATGGACTCGCTGGACAAATGCGACCACTCCGGTACGCGTCTGGTGCTGATCGACGAACCACATGCACTGGTCACCGACGGGCGCATGCCCGACTTCCTGGCCTTCGACCGCGCACGCAAGATTGGCTACGGCGCCACCCTCGACGGGCGGTTCGACAACCGCGATCCTCTCATCGAAGGACTCATCGGCCCTGTGCTGGCCGAGCGCACCTACCGTCAGGCGGTTGCCGAGGGAGCCATCTCCCCCATCGTCGTGTTCATGCTGCCCATGCCGGTGAAGGGGTTCTGGTGTCGCGACCGCAACGCTGCCTACAAGAAGATCATGTGGGAGAACGAAGTGTTTGCGCAATGGGTGCGCTGGATCGCCAAGAAACTGGTGCCGGCCGACTGGCAGGTGATGGGCTTCATCCAGAACGAGAAGCAGGCCAATTTCCTGATGGAGCGCATGACAGGTGTCGAGTGCGAGCTGGCCATGGCCAAACTCATGACCGACAAGGAACGCGAAGCCATGACCGAAAAGCTGAGGAATGAAGAAGTCAGGTTCTGTCTGGCGTCCAACATTTACGCACAAGGTGTGACGTTCAGCGGTCTGCGCGTGGTGCTCAACCTGTCTGGCGGCGGGGCTTCCACAGGCACCATCCAGAAACCCGGACGTGTCGCCGAGATACGCCCGGGCAAACGGTGCGGGGTGGTGTTCGATTTCTTATTCGAGCCTCCGCGTGATGTGTGCGAGCAGGACATGAAAGGCCAATGCTGGCAGCCGGTGTGGGAATCCAACGCGCGACGTGCTTATTACACCAAAAAAGGTTTCGAGGTTTACATCCCCAGAAACGCAACTGAGCTGGCACAAATGTTCAACGAAAGGTGTGTCTGATGATGCCTAATAAAAAATCGAAGCCTCGTAAACCGACGAAGGTGGAACGCGACAACGACATACCACGTGATCGCATCTACCACACAGGGCTGGAAGTTGAAAAAGAATTCAACGCTCGCATCAGCAAACGGCGCTCCACATTTAAACCGCTCACATCGTCAACACCACCGACGGTGTTGTACAAACTGGGCACGGCTTGTGACCATCTGAAATTGTCACCGACTTTGTTTGTTCACTACGCGTTGGAGCTTCACCACGCCACTGAGAAAATTTATTTGAACAGTCTCATCGGTGAAGGGCTTTTAAAAATGCTGGAGGACTATGTGCACGGCAGCAGCCGGCAGATGAACTCCAGCGGCAGACCTGAGGCTATTGTGACCTCTGACGGCAGCATCGCCTATGTGACAAACACGGACGTCGTGGCAAAGCAGCTGGCGGTAGTTGAAAACACTCTGGATTGGGGCCGCGCTATTTTGCGCGGATGCACTGGAGGATGCACTGAAATAACAGACGCTGTAATCAAAGAAATGTTGTGCCCGTTACATAATGCAACCGTGCCGCGCTGGGTGTGGTGCCTACTGTCTAAATTCCACCCTGTTATCGTGGCCAAATGCGGAGAAGAAGCACGCAAGGAGATGATACAAGATCCAAGTCTGCGCGGCGCTTTGGAAACACTTAAATTCGACGTGAACCGTCTGGACAGGGGGGGTAACGCTTGAACTCCCAAGAGCTTTTATTCGAAATGGTGGACAGAGATCCTGCCTATTTCGAAAGCATGATCATCGCACGGTTCCTGTTGGACCGGGACTTCTTCAACCAGATGCGTGTTGTGGTGGAGGTGAACGCCGCAGGTGTTCCGTCGCCTAGTTTCACACAACCTGTGCACGAGGGTCTGATGAAAGCCATCGGGGTTTATCACGACTCGGGAGGTCCAGCCAATCCGATTTCGAATGATCACCTGTGGCGCTGTATGCAGAGCATCGCGCAGAAAGGCCTGCTGCCGCCGAATGAGTTGCAGGAGACCTGGAACATGCTCGCGACCATGGTGTCCAACGCTATAGCTGCGTGGGAAATGGTGCTGCAATGCACCCGGAACGCCTGCACCTACTGGCTGAAGCAGAACCGCAAAGGCCTCATCCTGCAGCTGGCGGATTCAGAACGCTGGGCTTCGGACAAGATCATGGACGAGCTGCGCCGTGAAAATGTGTTCATCGACTCGGTCACGCGCACAGAGCAGATCACCTGCGGGTTTGATGAGGCAATGGACAGGATCCAGCCTGACGTGGTCAGATTGAAATCTTCGCTGGTGGGGCTCAATGTGGCCATCGGTGGCGGCTTCGGAATGGGCGAAGGCTCGCTGATCATATCCGCATCAGGCGGTGGTAAAACAGTGCTCTCCACGCAACTGGCGCGAGACTTTGCACTGTTGAACAAGAAGGGCGTCTACCTGACGACAGAACGTTCTCAGGGCAGCGAAAAGCTGGTGCGAAGAATTATTTCATCGGCGTGCAGCATTCCTTTCTCCACCATATCCGGGGGGATCAACATGCAGTCGCTGTCGCCGACACATCAGGAGTCGATCCGCGCGGTGCGTGAGAAGATCAACGACAGGAACATTCAGTTCGTTGAATGGTTCCGCGTAGGCAAGACCAAGAACATCGGGTCTGGTCTGCGAGAAGAAGTGGAAAAAGCCGCCAGCAAAATGGGCGGTCTCGACTATTTCATTTTCGACTGGATCGGCGGAACGCTCGGGGTGACCGACCCGAAACTGATGCGGTTCTTTTACCAGGACGCAGCTGACGAAGTGGCGTTGATGTCCGGCGACTGGAATTGCGCTGGTATTGCCACCACACAGGCTGATGCAGCCAAAGGCAAAAACAACATGACAGTGGATGCACAGGCGTGCTCCGAAAATAAAACACTGGACCGCAACATGACCAACGTCATCGGCGCGACCGCGTTTTACAACAAGGCTGCCAAAGAAGGCGGCGAAGGCGGTGGTGGTGAAGAATCACTCTACGAGCGCAAACAGTGGCTGTTCGTATCAAAGTGCCGTATGGGTGTTGGTGGTTATGTGCCGGTCAGTCGTGACTTCCATTTCCAGAGATTCGGACCGTATACGCATGAAGGGCCAGGTCGATGAGAGTACTCGTAGTTGGTAGCGAAAACGGTGACACCTTTTATGAGATCGCCTCGGATTTTCAGCTTGGATTTATTTGCATCAAACTGCTTCGCGAACGTTTGCAGGAGAATTATTATTTCGATAATTCAGAAACGCCGGAACTGCCGGACGTTGCCGAGGAATTGGTGGAGACACTGCCGTCGCCTAAACTGGTCGAGATGTACAAGCAAAAATGGAGGCACTACCACTGCACGGTTGAGTCGATAGAAGCCGAAGGAACCTTCATGAGTCGACTGCGTAATCTGCTCGACTCGCCGGCGCCGCTGGCAGAAAAAGCAAACGAGGCGCTGGGTCTGCTGCAGGAAAATCAATCCGACGAGGACAGTATTTATTTCGCCAACCTGCAGAACCCATGCTGGGTGGGCTCCGGGATAATTCGACAGGTGCCCAGCACACTGCCTGATGGTCCGTACAGAGTTGTGAGCGTGCAGCACAACCGAGTCGTGTTTCCCGGCGATCTCGTGCGTATCGTGCGTATCGAGCACGGCTACAATAAAACCACCTACGTGTGGAAAGGTGGAAACAGGTGGCGTATTCACGAAACAGGAATTACCAATCTGGAAGTGTTACCACCACAAAACGATGCCCAAGAAAATCGAAGGAACCCCACCACCTGAGCGAGCCAACATCGCCAATTTGATCGAATCGCCGCTGACCCGTGCCGAGATCGAGGAATTCGTCTGCCTGGTAGATGGCAACCCCCACCCATTCGAAGGTCGGGTGCTGGAGCTGAAGGCCAAGTCCGGTCTGTCCTGGAGAAAGATCACCATGCAACCTTTCCTAAAAAAGAAGTTGCCACCGGAAGGTACCTGAGTATCCCTCGCATAGACTCGATTTTTCTGCCCACACGGTCCCCAAGACCTACCGCAGATGTGATCGCAGTTGTGTTTGATCACTCAGTTCTGTCTACGTCCAAGCTTGGTCTTGGGCTTGCTCCAGAGAAAAGTACCGGCGAGGGAAATTTTTAAAAGCGAGAAAACGTGAGCAAGGGCATAGGCAGAACTGAGTGATCGCCTTCTTGCGATTCTATGTCTGCCGTCCGATTCAATCCGCCCCTCGTCAACAACAACCCCGACGCTCCCCGCGAGCGTAAGCGCAAAGCCAAGCCTGAGAACAAGGTGGGCTCGCGTGAACTGGTGAATCCTACGCTTCAGGATTTCCCCTCCCCGAACAGCCCGCTGTTCAATCAAGGTCTCGTGACCATTCGTAAAACGCTGGGCACCCACGCGTTCCTGGTCATGAGCGAGCTTGGCACCCACAAGCCTTGGTTTCAGATCAACCAGGCGCGTGTCGCCGAGTTGACCGCGCTCAGCCGCACCGTCTGCAACAGAGCCATCCAGCTGCTGGTCAGGCACGGCTACATGGAGCGGGTGGAGTGCCGTAAGGCTGGGCGACGCTTCGGCTGGGTCCTGCACTCCTGCCTTGCCGGGAACATCGTGAAGCTCTCCGGCTATGTCACCCACTTCTCGGTGGATGCCAACACGGCTGAAGCAGCCAACCGCCACGTGCGTCGTAAGACGGTCCGGGCATCTCATAACCCGAGCAACCCAGACCGGCCTAGAACGGGCAGCAAACGCAAACGCAAGGCTGTCGGCAATGAGAGCGCAACACCCGCTTCCACTTTTCTATCCCCTGACGCCCTGTCCCCCTCTGGGGAGGGCACCACAGGGCCTGATCCCTTGTACCCTTATAATGGTAAGGTAACAGAGGAAGAGGAGAATCAATATCTCCTAAATCGGTCATAGAAATACTTCGCAGATCAGTATTAGTTGATTCTGCAAAGGTTGAATACCTAGCCAGTGCTTGCCGCACAGCAGCAGGCGTTAAGTGCGCAGATGTTGATGAAAGTGAGGTCTTATGTGCGGGAATACCAATCAGAGCAAAATCAGCATTTTTCAAGCTTAATAGCTCTTTATAATCGGCTTGATTTTTTGCTATATGGGGTTTTAACTGCCC
>ERZ650308.1285-NODE-1285-length-13082-cov-11.031473_pt1 | contig 13082 bp, 10 predicted proteins | sample MGYA00376244_ERZ650308 | MGnify/ENA primary metagenome ERZ650308 (study PRJEB26733, sample SAMN07839295) | wastewater metagenome | biome: small river; feature: stream; material: water | place: USA: North Carolina | collected 2016-04-26 ...
CTAAATACAAACAATTAGGCGCATCTTTATAAATTTCGGCAATAGCTTTAGCTATATCATTTGTAGTTGCAAGAGCTTCTGCTACTTTTTCAGGAATCAATTCCAATTCTTGTAAATATCTGAAATAATCTGATTTAGATAACGTTCCTTTTGCTTTCGCTAAACGCAATGCAATAAGGGTCAATATGGTTATCTGAGTTGTAAAGGCTTTAGTAGAAGCCACTCCAATTTCGGGTCCGGCATGGGTATAAGCACCTGCGTGAGTTTCTCTAGAAATTGATGAACCCACCACATTACATACTCCAAAAACAAAGGCTCCTTTTTCTTTTGCAAGTTTAATCGCCGCCAAAGAATCAGCAGTTTCTCCAGATTGTGAAATAGCGATAACTACATCTTTATCTGTAATAATAGGGTTTCTATATCTAAATTCAGATGCGTATTCTACCTCAACCGGGATTCTTGCAAATTCTTCAATTACATATTCGGCAACCAACCCTGCGTGCCAAGAAGTACCGCAAGCAATGATGATGATTCGGTCTGCATTCAAGAATTTTTCTATATTATCTTCAATTCCCGACATTTGAATCAAACCTGTATCTGCATGAAGTCTACCTCTATACGTGTCTTTGATAACACTAGGTTGCTCATAGATTTCTTTCAGCATAAAATGCTCGTATCCACCTTTTTCAATTTGCTCCAAATTCATTTGAAGTTCTTGTACATAAGGATCTACTAATGAATCATCTTTTATTTTTCTGATTTTTAATGGTTTGTCTTTTCGAACAATGGCCATTTCTTCATCCTCTAAATAAATTGCATTAGAAGTATATTCTATAAAGGGTGATGCATCTGAAGCGATGAAATACTCTCCTTCTCCAACACCAATCGCTAATGGACTTCCTAATCGTGCAACCACAATTTCGTCTGGTTTTTTCTTGTCAAAAACACAGATGGCATAGGCCCCGATTACTTGATTTAAAGCAATTTGAACTGCTTTACCCAATTTTACATTTTCTTTCTTCTGAACATCTTCGATCAAATTGACCAATACCTCAGTATCGGTATCCGATTTAAATGTATACCCTCTTTTGATCAATTCTTTCTTTAAGGGCTCATAATTTTCAATGATTCCATTATGAATAATGGCCAATTCACCCGAATTAGATAAATGTGGATGCGAATTGACATCATTGGGTACACCATGAGTAGCCCATCTTGTATGACCCATTCCAATAGTCCCTGTAGTTGAAATCTCATTCGATTTTTCCTCTAGATCTGAAACTTTACCTTTGGTTTTACAGACTTTCAATTCGTTGTTGTCAAACAACATGATTCCTGCACTATCATAACCTCTGTATTCAAGGCGCTTAAGTCCTTTGATTACAATTGGGAAGGCATCTCTATGTCCAATATATCCAACAATTCCGCACATAATTCTCTAATTAGGTTTAGTATAATATATTTTTAATTTCATTCGTTTGGCCTCAATTACAGAGCTACTTGTACCGTATAAAACGGTCCCTAGTGGGTTCATTACACTGCATGAAGGAGTGTATTTTGTGGCTGGTGAAACGATTGGGTTTTTCAATCCCGAATTGGTCACTGTTGCAATGTTTTCGGTCACCACTAATCCGAGCTTAACATTTTTCAAATTAAGATCCGGATTGTTTTTAATCAAATTTCGAATGTGATTTGTCAATCTAATTTTATAACGAATTCCTTCTCCTTTATCATATTCAGTAGATGTTTCAGATGTTTCCACTTCAAGAATTCCACTGTGGATCAGTTTATTGAATTTTGCCGTACTTCCTTTAGTAGCATCTGCATAATAGTCGATAATAGGCATGTTGTTTTCTAAATCATACAAATAAATACGATTCGGTTCTGGCGCATCGCCCATGGCATTCCTATCTATATAAAAAGTAAGATTCGCCTCGTTAATCAACCAATTGTCATTTCGCATTGCAGTTAATTCGGTAGAAGTGGCAATGTCCTCCCCTTTAAACAATTCAATGATGGTCATGGATCCTTCTTGACCTCTTAGATACAACTTCTCATCACCCAAAACTGGATTTGCTGCCAGCACGGCACTTTGATAAGTACTGTTCTCATCGTTTTCAAATAAATTAACCGAATTTCCAGAGAGATTAAACAGGATGGTTTTTCGCACGCGAGTAGCAACCGTTGCAGAAGTTTCGTCATGGTAAACCATGGTTATTTTAGCTCTTGAAAAATCCAATAAACCTAAAGCCCCTTGATTTGGTGAATCGGCTGCAGGTTGTGCTTTAAAATACAATCCTCTAAAGTATTCTTTAAAAATATTATTGTTGACCAATTTACCTGCAGGTGCATTAACTATTTTATTTTTGAAAAAATTACGATTTAACGTTAAAAACATACCTGGAGCCAAACGTTCTTTTACAACTGCTGCACCATTTTTTTGATACGACAATTTAATTTCTTTGTTGCTGAATTCAAAATTATCGTTTTGCTTTGTATCAGTAGTGTCATTTAAACGAGTTCCAACAATAGCTGACGTAAAATCATTCGTTTGGTCAGAATAATATTTCTGAGGTTCTTGAAAACCTGTTGCTGGGTCAAAATCTCTTAAAAAATAACCCGATTCATAAACACTTAATTTAAATTTACCTGCCTGATTTTGGATGGAATCCAAATTATCTTCATATTTGGTATCGCCTGTAGTATTGTCTTTAGATTTAAACGTACTGTAATAAGGAACATATAAGTAAACCGAATCCACTACAACTTGAGATGGGTTGTAAAAAGTTGGGTCTGGAGAAGACAACGTTACCTGAGAAACAAAACTAGCGGTTGTTTTTCCAAAAACTGGATTGTTATAAAATCCTAAGGCATTGATTGCTAATCCATTCGTTTGAACCGGACCCGTTTTATGATTATATGCCAATACACTCATTGTAGAATCCACAGAAGCTAAATAGTGATCGTCTTCACCCACTACATTAGTTCCAATATCATTATAATCTTTGTCACAAGAAATACTCATTGTGATGATTAGGGCGAATAAAAAGCTTTTAAATAAGAAATTAAATTTCATTTTTTTCAAATTATATTATAACATGTTTTTGTAAAATGAAGTATAAGCAGCTGCAAATTCTTCTTTCGGGGTGAAAGGTAAAAAAGGTTTTTTTGAAGATTCTATAAATTTTGTTAAACTTGAAGGCAGGTGCTCTGACGCGATAATCACGGCATCAGAATGCTGAATCGAAGTTTTAATTAAATTTTCATAGCTAGGTAATTCCATATCCGCAATTGAATCTGCGGGAATTCCGTCAAACTTCAACTTATTGATCATCTCTACATCTAAATTACCTTCAAATGAGGGCGCATAGATCGAACTTACAATTTTAGTTTCTGAGAAAAGCGCTTCGTCTTTATAAAAATGCTTCATATACACGGGCAACATAGATGCCATCCAACCATGCACATGAATAATATCTGGAACCCAATTCAATTTTTTTACCGTTTCAACTACTCCTTTAGCAAAGAAAATGGCACGTTCATCATTATCAGAATACATCACTCCTTCTTCATCAGAAAACGTAGCTTTACGTTTAAAATATTCGTCGTTATCAATAAAGTATACCTGAATTCTTTCTTTTGGGATAGAAGCCACCTTGATAATCAAAGGCATATCAATATCGTTGACTACTAAATTCATTCCAGACAAACGAATTACCTCATGCAACTGGTGTCTTCGCTCATTAATATTGCCATATCTTGGCATAAAAATTCTAATTTGTCCGCCTTGATCATTAATCATTTTTGGGACATCATAAGACATAAGAGAAACTTCATTCTCCGCTAAATAAGGCACCACTTCTGATGACACATATAATATTCTCTTGTCTTCCATAAGGTAGTATAATTGTTTTGTTGAAATATTAACGCGCAAAATTACAAAAATTTATGCACTTATTTATTAAAAATAGTAAGTTTGTGCCCAATTACAAAATATAAATAATGCAAATTTTCAATAATAAAGTTGATTTAAATCTCTATTTATCAAATGCCAACACCTCAAATGGGTCGATAGGATTTGTACCTACCATGGGTGCTTTACATGCCGGGCATTTGTCTTTATTAAAGAAATCTGTTGAAAATAATGCCTTTACTGTAATCAGTATTTTTGTAAATCCAACTCAATTTAACAACGCTGAAGATCTAGAAAAATACCCTAGAACGCTTGAAAACGATGTCGAAAAAATCAGAACAATATCGGATCAAATCCTTTTGTATGCTCCGGGTGTTTCCGATATTTATGAGGAAGAACTAACCTCAGAAACGTTTGATTTTGGAGGAATTGAACATCAAATGGAAGGAAAGTTTAGACCCGGGCATTTTGATGGCGTGGGTACAGTGGTCAAAAAATTATTTGAAATTGTCAAGCCAACCCATGCCTATTTTGGTGAAAAAGATTTTCAACAGCTGCAAATTGTACGAAAATTAGTAGCTATTGAACACTTACCTGTTACTATTGTAGCATGTGAAATTTACAGGGAAGCAAACGGACTTGCCATGAGCTCTAGAAATGAGCGCCTCTCAAAAACAGAAAGGGAAAGTGCCGCTGTAATTTTCAAAACATTGAAAGAAGCAAAAGAACTTTTTGCATCCCACACAACCCGCGAAGTAAAACACTATGTTGCAACCCTTTTTGACCAACACCCCAACATTACATTAGAATATTTTGAAATTGCAGACGAAACCACTCTTGTAGCTTCCGAAGAAAAAATAAATGGTGTTTCGTACCGAGCTTTTTTAGCGGTATTTATCAACAACATTCGATTGATTGATACAATTTCACTGTAAATTAAAAAAATAATTTAACTTTGCCGAATGCAAATTCAAGTAGTAAAATCGAAAATTCATCGCGTTAAAGTTACGGGCGCAGATTTGAACTATATAGGTAGTATCACTATCGACGAAGCTCTTATGGACGCTTCCAACCTCATCGAAGGAGAAAAAGTAGCAATCGTAAATATCAATAACGGAGAACGTTTTGAAACCTATGCCATAAAAGGGCAAAGAAATTCAGGCGAAATCACCTTAAACGGTCCGGCTGCCAGAAAAGTACATGCAGGTGACATCATCATCATTATTTCTTATGCCTTAATGGACTTTGAAGAAGCCAAAAACTTCAAACCTTGGCTCGTTTTCCCCAATGAAAACGATAATACTTTGAAATAATTTTTTGTGAAAAATAAACTTAGCAAATGGTTTTCCATACTCATTCCTCTCGTTATAGGAATTGCGCTGATTGTTTATCAATACCATTCATTTACCCAAAATCAATTACTTGAAATTAAAGGGTATTTCAAAAACGCCAACTACCTATACATCTATATTTCACTTGCAATTGCGTTATTTGGTGTCGTATCAAGAGCCTATCGGTGGAAATTTTCTATTGAGCAAATGGGCTATTCATCGGCGTTTCAAAATAATTTCATGGCAGTTTGCATTTGTTATTTCATGAACCTTTCCATCCCAAGATCGGGTGAAATTTCCAGAGCCGTTGTATTAAAAAAATATGAAAATATTCCGTTTGGAAAAGCATTCGGAACCATCATTGCCGAACGAATCGTGGACACACTCATCTTTTTTTTATTTGTGATTGTTGGATTCATCATGCAATTCGCGGTAATCAAAGATTTTATTTTGAAAATTATTCCGTTTGAAAAACTGATCGTGCTTTTCATCATCGGATTCATCGGATTCATCGCCTTTTGTTTGATTTGGATGTATTCTAATTTTAAACTCATCAACAAGTTAAAAGAAAAACTATCGGGATTGATTGAAGGCATGACCAGCGTTCTCAAAATGAAAAACAAATGGGCGTTTTTATTCCATTCTTTTTTCATTTGGTTTTCGTATTTGGCGATGTTTTACATTACCATTTTTGCACTTCCTGAAACAAGCACCATAGGAATGAATGCTGTAATTATCGGATTTATTTTTGGAACTCTTGCCATTGGTTTTACCAATAGCGGATTTGGTGCTTACCCCTTATTAGTCGCTCAGATTTTTGTACTCTATGGCGTTTCAGACACAGCTGGAACCGCTTTTGGATGGCTGGTTTGGACATCCCAAACCCTACTTACAATCCTTTTGGGAGGTCTTTCTTTTTTATTCTTACCTGTTCTAAATAGAAAATAATTCTTACCTTGCTTGCACCAATTGTGGCAATCCATTTAATTATTTTCTATGAAAAAAATAGCAGTATTTATCCTCCTGGTGTCGACGTTTACAAGCTTTTCGCAAATAAAAACCGACAGCATTTTTTCAACTAAATTAAATACATTTCGAACTATTACGGTCTCTGTCCCAAAATCATACAGACCAAATTCCAAAAAAACATACCCCGTATTTATTATATTAGACGGAGATTATTTATTCGACATTTTCAACGGAACTTTAACCTACGGAGCCTATTGGGATGATTTGCCTGAAATGATCATTGTTGGCGTGGATCAATCGGAAACTCGAACCGAAGACAGTTTTTATGACGAAGAAACGATTGTTCCAGAGGGAACTGGGTCGCAATTTTTTGAATTTATTGGCGGAGAACTACTCCCTTACATTGAAAAAAAATACCCTACTTCGGCCTTTCGAATGATTGCAGGTCATGATGTAACAGCTGGATTTTTGAATTTTTTCTTATACAAAGACAACCCCGTGTTTAATGCTTACATTTCACTTGCTCCTGAGTTAGCTCCCGGAATGGAAGTCAACATCCCATCGCGATTGAGCACCATTAACAAACCCATATTGTACTATCAGTGCACGTCGGAAGGGGATCTTAAAGAAATCAAGGAAAATTGTGCCGTATTAGATGAAAATATAAAAAGCATTGAAAATCCTCAATTTAAATACACCTTCGAAGAAATAAAAATGGCTTCACATTATTCTCTAGTGGCCTATGCCATTCCGAATGCCTTGTATTCCTTTTTCAAAATTTACCAACCCATTTCGAAAATTGAATTTCAAGAAAAAATAGTAACACTTCCTTCTGGATATGTAGATTATCTTACTACAAAATATGAGGCAATAGACAAAATAATGGGAAGTAAAACAACAATTAGATATAGTGATTTCAAAGCGATAGAAGCGGCAATTTTAAAAAATAAAGCCTATAATGAATTTGAAAAATTAGCCGAATTGTCCAAAAAAATGTATCCAAAATCAATGTTGAGCGAATACCATTTTGCCCTGTTTTATGAAAATACAGGTGACTACAAAAAAGCGGCTAAATCCTACCAAAATGCCTTCCAATTAGAAGAAATTGGAAGTTTGACCAAAGACATGATGCTTGATAGAGCAGAACAACTCAAAACGAAATAATGGCAAAACTAAAAACATCTTTTTTCTGTCAAAATTGCGGGGCACAATATGCTCGTTGGCAAGGGCAATGTAATTCTTGCAAAGAGTGGAATACCATTGTAGAAGAAATCATTCAAAAGGAAGAAAAATCAAGCTGGAAACCGAACGCTTCATCTGAAACAAAAAAAGCAGCAAAACCATTAAAAGTTGCCGAAATTGATTCGACCCAAGAAGTTCGAATGAACACCACCGACGAGGAGCTAAACCGAGTTTTGGGCGGTGGCATCGTTCCTGGCTCATTAACGCTATTAGGCGGAGAACCCGGTATTGGAAAAAGTACGTTATTGTTACAAATTTCATTAAAATTACCCTACAAAACACTGTATGTTTCGGGTGAAGAAAGCCAAAAACAAATAAAAATGCGCGCCGAACGCATTACTCCAAACGGCGACAATTGCTACATACTTACAGAAACAAAAACCCAAAATATTTTTAGACAAATTCAGGAAATTGAACCGGAAATTGTCATCATCGACTCCATCCAAACTTTACACACCGATTTTATCGAATCTTCGCCCGGAAGCATTTCTCAAATTAGAGAATGTACCGCCGAACTGATAAAATTTTCAAAAGAATCAAACGTGCCTGTAATCTTGATCGGACACATCACCAAAGACGGAAGTATTGCAGGTCCTAAAATACTGGAACACATGGTTGATACAGTACTTCAATTTGAAGGCGATCGAAACCACGTGTACCGCATTCTTCGTTCGCTTAAAAATAGATTTGGTTCGACCGCAGAACTCGGCATATATGAAATGCAGGGCAGCGGACTCCGAGAAGTTTCCAATCCCTCAGAAATATTATTGTCACACAGAGAAGAGGAATTATCCGGAACTGCAATTGCCTCAACTCTAGAAGGTATGCGTCCCTTAATGATCGAAATTCAAGCTTTGGTTTCTACCGCAGTGTACGGCACACCCCAACGAAGCTCCACAGGATACAATGCCAAACGACTCAATATGCTGTTGGCGGTTCTTGAAAAAAGAGCGGGTTTCCGACTCGGCCTCAAAGATGTATTTCTAAATGTTACCGGAGGTATCTCTGTGGATGATCCGGCAATTGATTTGGCCGTAGTAGCCGCGATCCTATCTTCAAATGAAGATATCCCGGTGGGCAAAGACATCTGTTTTGCGGGTGAAGTAGGTCTTTCGGGCGAAATTCGCCCTGTTAATCGGGTAGAACAACGCATCCAAGAGGCAGAAAAACTAGGGTTCAGCACCATATTTGTATCAAAATACAACAAAATAGCCACACATTTTCCTGGAATTAAGATAGTATTGGTTTCAAAAATCGAAGAAATAGTCAGCGAATTGTTTCAATAAGGAGCACGCGTGTTGTATGGCTTTCACGTTACGTCCCGCTTTCGCCTTAATCTTGCTGCGCAAGGATATCAGCTCAATCGGGGCTAGTATAGTCGTTTTATCTTTAAAAAAAGAGGTCAAAAAAGACTTACACTTTAAAATTATATACAAAACCAACACCTAGTGCTTGTTTCAACTGAAGTTTAGGTCCTACTATAACCTGTTCGCCATTGATTTGTTCTTTGGCTTTGATGTCGTCATCATACAAAAGATGCAATCCAATGTTGGCTTTCACGTATTTATTTACCAATAAATCCATTTGTAATTGCCAGTCAACGTCAATATTCCCAAAATTATTGATGTAGTCAGAATACAAGCTCAATCGGTTTTCGAGCATGACGTTTTTCATGACTTCTTTTTTGTGCATTGCGGTTACTAATACCCCTAACTCGTTCTTTGATTTTCGACCATGCAGCAACAAATTACCATTGCTATCATAAACGGCTTTTACCACACCAAAAGCGCCTTGATCTGCCAATCGTTGATCTAAAACCAAAGTGCTCTTCGAAGTTAAAGGCGATAGATAAAGTACTATTTTTTTGTCTTTATTGACATATTCAGTACCTATTCCTAAGAAAAAATACGCAGGAGCAAAAGGTTTAGAAATAGCGATTTCTGTATTAGGATAGGCGTATCCGTCGGTAAACTGCGTATTAAAATTAAGCTTGGCTGAAGTATACCAATTGGATAACGAATCTTTTCTATGACCAAATGTCGAGTTGAATTGTAGCGCGTCGTCGGTTTTTCTTAAACCCAAACCGTCTTGCATATTGACGCCATACCGAATGATTAATTCGTTATTCCATTTGATTTTTTCATCCGAATACCTTCTTACAAAATTCCCTTTTAACAATCCAGAGACCGAACTGTTTCCTCCTGCACTCCAATTCATAAAAGCCATTTCATTCAAATCAATTCCGATTGAATTTTTAGATTTCCAATGGGTGACTGTGTCGTTTACACGGGTAGTTACAATGGATTGAGAATAAAAAAACAAACTGTAAAACAATAATAATAGGGTTAGGTTTTTCTTCATATTCATGGTTCCCAAAATTAGTAAGTCGAAAATAGGGTTTGTAAACTCATAACGTCAATTCCACACATTTGTTGTTGTTGTTCAATAGTACCTTGCTCAATAAACACATCGGGAACCCCCAATGTTTTAATGGTATTGGAGTAGTGATTTTCTGCTGCAAATGCAACTATAGCACTACCAAAACCACCAATTATGACACCGTCTTCAATGGTAATAATGGTCTCGTATTTTTTAAAAATAGCATGTAAACAAATTGCGTCTAATGGTTTCACAAAACCAAAATCGTAATGAGAAAAACGATGTGCTGCATCTATATTTTCTAAAGCAAGCGCTACATTTTTACCTATACAACCGGTAGATAATAGGGCGATTTTGGAACCTTCTCGTAAAAGATGTGCTTTACCAATTTCAATTTTTTCAAAGGGTTGCTGCCAATCAAGTATACTTCCTCTACCCCTAGGATAACGAATCGCAATTGGATGGTTTAAACCCAATGAAGCAGTAAACACTATATTTCGGAGTGCTATTTCATCCTTTGGAGCATAAATAATGATGTTGGGGATGCAACGCAAGTAAGCCAAATCATAGACCCCGTGATGGGTGGCCCCGTCTTCTCCTACTAAACCTGCTCTGTCAATGCAAAAAATGACGGGTAAATCCTGTAAAGCGACATCATGAATCACCTGATCATAAGCGCGTTGTAAAAACGTAGAATAGATAGCACAATACACAATCATCCCTTGAGTAGCCATTCCTGCGGCTAAAGTTACGGCATGTTGTTCTGCAATTCCAACGTCAAAAGCACGGTTTGGAAAAGCATCCATCATGTATTTTAAAGAACTACCAGAGGGCATGGCCGGAGTGATCCCGATAATATTTGGATTTGAAGTAGCCAATTCAAGTAACGTTAATCCGAAAACATCTTGAAATTTAGGCGGAAAAGATTCTTCTAATTTGGGGTAAATTTCACCCGTTTGCGCATCAAATTTTCCAGGGGCATGGTAGGTCACTTGGTCTTTTTCTGCTTGTAATAACCCTTTCCCTTTGGTTGTAATGATGTGTAAAAACTTGGGACCTTTTATATTTTTTAACCGGTTAAATTCTGCAATTAATGCGTCCATATCATGTCCATCAACAGGTCCGCTATAGTCAAAATTAAGTGACTTGATCATGTTGTTCTGTCTCGGGTTTTTACCTTCTTTAACCGAAGTCAAATAGTGTTTCAAGGCACCCACACTTGGATCAATACCAATGGCGTTATCATTTAAAATGACTAATAAATTAGCATCGGTAACTCCAGCGTGATTCAATCCTTCAAAAGCCATTCCCGAAGCGATCGAAGCATCGCCAATGACTGCTATATGTTGTCTTTCAATATCCCCTTTCAAATTGGCGGCAATTGCCATTCCCAAAGCGGCAGAAATAGAAGTAGACGAATGGCCTACGCCAAAAGCGTCGTACTCACTTTCGCTTCGTTTTGGAAAACCGGAAATCCCGTGAAGTTGCCTGTTGGTATGAAAATTTGCTCTACGACCTGTCACTATTTTGTGACCATACGCTTGATGCCCAACATCCCAAATCAAACAATCATTAGGTGTGTCAAAAACATAATGCAAGGCAATGGTCAATTCTACTACTCCCAAACTAGCGCCTAAATGCCCTTCTTTAACCGAAACTACATCGATAATAAAGTTGCGTAGCTCTTGAGCCAATTGTGGCAACTGATGCACATCAAGTTGACGTAAATCAATAGGACTATTAATGCTTGAAAGTAAATTGTTTGACATGGTGCAAATGTACAAATTGAATTCTTATTTTTGCCAAATGGAAAACCCTTTCAACGATACCTATTTTATGAAGAAAGCCTTACAAGAAGCTGAGATGGCTTTTGATAAAGGTGAAATTCCAGTAGGTGCGGTTATTGTGATCAACAATACAATCATTGCGCGGAGTCACAATCTAACCGAGTTATTACATGATGTTACGGCTCATGCTGAAATGCAAGCCATTACAGCCGCTGCTAATTTCTTGGGCGGAAAATACTTGAAAGATTGTACTTTGTATGTGACATTGGAACCTTGCCAAATGTGCGCTGGAGCTTTGTATTGGAGCCAGATTTCCAAAATTGTATATGGCGCAAGCGACGAGCAACGGGGTTGTACCGTAATGGGAACCCAATTGCATCCGAAAACCGAAGTAGTTTCAGGAGTATTGGCTGAAGAAGCAGGAGCACTAATGAAACGATTTTTTGCAGAGCGTAGAAAATAAATACTAAATAATCTCACACTTAAGCATAAAAAAACCGCCTCTATTTCGAAAGGCGGTTTCTTATTTATTCTGAAATAACATTTCCTTTTTTATCAAAGAAATGGTATTCTAAATACGTGTAAGCGTCACGTGGTATGATTTTCACCCATTTTTTATGTTCAAAGAACCACTTTGAACGTATTGATGGAAAACCTTTGGTAAGGTATGCAGCCACAAACGGATGTACATTAAGTACAACAGATGGATGGCTTTTTACTAATCTTTCTAGATCTAAAGTAATCTTGTCAATAATAAGAATTGGCGCTTCAATTTCGCCACTTTCATTATTCGGATCTTCTTCTCTAGTTTTAATATTCATTTCTGGTCTTACGCGTTGTCGTGTAATTTGAACTAATCCAAATTTACTTGGCGGTAAGATCTTGTGTTTGGCTTTATCATCACTCATTTCTTCTCGTAAGAAGTCGAATAATACTTTGCGATTTTCAGGATTCGCCATATCAATAAAATCAACTACGATGATTCCGCCCATATCACGAAGACGCAATTGTCTTGCTATTTCGGCGGCAGCAATCATATTCACTTCCATGGCGGTATCTTCTTGATTAGAAGCTTTATTCGAACGATTTCCACTGTTCACGTCAATAACGTGTAATGCTTCGGTATGTTCGATAATAAGGTAAGCCCCTTTACTCATAGAAACCGTTTTTCCAAACGAAGTCTTGATTTGTCTCTCTATATTGTATTTCTCAAAAATGGGAGTATCATTGGATTGATAAAACTTCACAATTGATTCTTTGGATGGGGCAATTTCTTGCACATAATCCTTGGTTTGTTGGTACAACTCTTCATCATCAATTTGAATACCACTGAAGGTATCGTTAAATACGTCTCGTAATATTGAAGACGCTCTATTGAGCTCTCCTAATACTTTTGACGGATGATGAGCAGTTGGTAATTTCTTACACATTGCAGTCCATCTGCTAAGCAGGTTCTGCAAA
>ERZ650308.1286-NODE-1286-length-13074-cov-10.847991_pt1 | contig 13074 bp, 19 predicted proteins | sample MGYA00376244_ERZ650308 | MGnify/ENA primary metagenome ERZ650308 (study PRJEB26733, sample SAMN07839295) | wastewater metagenome | biome: small river; feature: stream; material: water | place: USA: North Carolina | collected 2016-04-26 ...
AATCCTGCATAACCGCACCTACATTGGAGAGATCTCCCACAAGGGAGAAAGCTTCGCCCACGTGCAAGCCAACTTCCAGCTATTGCTGCGGCCCGCAAGCTCACAAAGAAAGAAGCTTGGACTAAGTTAGGTCTTTGATTAAACACGCGCGAAAGCCACAACGTCTATTTCATCGATCTTGGAATCGAGTCTTAATTAGACAATTCAAGTCGTCAAGTTAAGAGCTAGTCCTTCAAAATCACGCCCTTAACATCCAATACACGGGTATGAATTGGAATGCCCTGCCCCACACTTTGTGTAACTGTACAAAAAGCTTCAAATTGCTCAAGCACTCGATCTAAGTGCTGCAACTCACCAGCTTCGAGGCCTAAGTGAAGCTTTGCAGTCATGCTCAAAACCCTCATGCGTCCCTCGTCATTACGCCCTACTTCAGCTTGAACGATAGTGTGAATCGGCTCAGGTGATTGTTTAAACTTTTGAAGCGCAAAAAACAAGGAATCACTTAGGCAGTTTCCAACAGCTGCCGCCAGCAGTTGCACAGGTGATGGCCCCTTACCTTCGCCCAATGGAACAGGCTCGTCCCCTAGCAGAGAAGGTATGCCAGCATCAAATTGGATCAAGAACTGATAGTTTGACTGCTGCTTCAACTCGACAACTACTGATTTACCAGACATGAGAAACCCTTAAAAATTGATCAATACCCACTATAAAGTCGTTCATGGATGCGACGTGTAGCAGTCCATACAAGCCATAGAACTAAGGGGATCAATGCACCAGCAATCAGCTCCGGTTGAATATTCAAGCCTGCGGCCTTGCCTGCCTTGCCCGCGTAGAGCAATAGACTCACAACGTAGTAAGAGATAGCGGCAATGGACAAGCCTTCAACAGTGCTTTGCAAGCGGAGTTGTAACTCTTGCCCCTTGGTTAACTTTTCCAGTAACAAACGGTTTTGCTCTTCTGTAGCAATATCAACGCGGGTTCTTAACAAAGAGCTCGCGCGATTTATACGCTCTGACAAAGAAGTAAGACGTTGTGAAGTTGCCGCAACAGTTGCCATAGCGGGCGACAAACGTCTTTTCATGAACTCACCTATTGTTTGAGTTCCAATAATTGGCGATTCTCGCAATTCGATAATACGTTCTGTTACAAGTTTCTCGTAAGCAGCGGTAGCTGAAAACCTATAAGCATGTTCAGCAGTCATACGCTCTACAGCAGCCGCCAATCCTACAAGTCGTGTCAATAAGGCCTGATCGTCACAATCCTTGTGCTCTAAGGAGTCAATGATGTCAGATAGCTCCTTCTCAGAATGTCCAAGTTGACTACTCACGATCTTCGCAATTGGTAGACCACGTAAAGCCATCAAACGATAAGTTTCTAACTCAAGCAATCGCTGTGAAATTCGACCTGCACGACTCTTGCTTGTTCCGTGTGGGGCCAATACAAGCATCCGTTCAAAACCACTTTCACGAAGCCTGAAATCCGTAGCAACTAGTGAATGCGCGGGATTACCCATACGCGATGCAATTACTGGTGAATCACCAATCCACTTGCGAGCTTGCTCAAGTGCAAATTGCGGGTCCGCTAGCTCCTCGTGAAGCATCACTAGTTTGATTGCAGAGAAGGTTTTTCCAGGAATAGAAGCTAGCCAGCCTTGTGGCAACTTTAGGTGCGACAGCAATTCAGGCTCTTGAGAGCCAAGTCCGGCGTTCTCAGGTAAAGATTGAACTAGTGAATATCGAGTGAATTCAGTGTGACGCTCCCACTTCAATGTGTAGTCATTCATCCGCAAGCGCACAAAATTTCCTTGCATATCTTGCAGGCTTAATTCAGGTTGCAGTTGACGAAGGTGCTCACACTCTTGTTCTCTGCTGATCCCTTCATTAAAAACACCCACTAACAAAATAAATGCAGGCAAACGAATTCTTGCGCTAGGTCGCGCATGCACCTCATTGTGAAGAGAGGCACGTTGAGAATCATCAGGTGGCAATAAATTCATCATGCTTGATCCAGAAGAAACGAAATTTGAATTCTCACTGTGAGAAAAAAGAGGATTGAATTTTCAAAATAACGCGGCTTGTGAAGCGCCCTATTTCATTGCATCAGTGTCTTGGCTCTTTGAGTTTTGAAGAATTAATTCTTCAAAACTCTTTCGAACACTTTCTTTAAGCTTAGCGAACTCAATTTCAATAAATTCTTTAAGCTCTCTTGATAGCGCTACTTCTTTCTGACTCATAAGGTCCATCCTTCAACTAATTCATAGGCGGGTTTGGGCCCACAAAGCTATAGCCAATAGGAGCCCCAACAAGCAACTCCATCCGGAAAAGAACCAGCGCAAGACTGATGCATGCGGTATGAACCCAACCCCACGAACAAACCCTGCACTCATTGACCAAAATAAGGCAAGTGCAAGCCAATGATTAGCTCGGCCGTCTAAATCAGTCATCAAGGGCGGGAAAACGGTGCCCACTAACATGATGAGGATGCCTATAGCTAAGGCCGGAAAATTCATGGTCGCTTATGGCTTTCAGTTCGCTCTTCTTGCAGCTCACCCCACATAGCATTCATGATCGCTAGAAGAACAGCAAATCCAACACCTAAGACCCAAGCAAAGTACCACATATCTGATTCCTTTAGTAAGCGCTATGTTCGTTAGCCTGAATGTGTGCAATCGTCACTTTGCCCCGCATCACGCCATAGGCCCATGACGTGTACATGATGATCAGTGGCATAAAAACTAAAGCAGCAACAAGCATGATGCCTAATGACAGGTGACTTGAGACGCTATCCCAAACAGTCAGACTTGCGCTGGGCATCGTGCTCGATGGCATGATGAACGGAAACATGCTTCCACCTGCGGTTCCAATCACGCCTATCACCGCGAATGATGAAGAAATGAATGCAAGTAACGTTCTACGGAACAGCAGTAACGTAGCTGCGTTAAGTGCACCGAATCCACCAAGTATTGGAAGAGTCCAAAGAATTGGGAATTGATGGTAATTACTCATCCATGCGCCCGCTTCCTTAACGACCGTTTTACTCAAAGGATCAGGCATAGCCGACGGATTGATGACCGATGTAATGCGATACCCGTCAATATGCTGAATCCAAAAGCCCGCTAAAACAAAGGCAAGCACCATGACGACAGCGGCCCAAATGCCGGCCTTGATGGAACGAACTTGAATTGCACCTTCAGTTCGATGAGACAGATAACAAGCACCTTGGAGCGTGATCATGGCACTGCTAACCACACCAGCCAAAAGAGCAAATGGGTTTAGAAGTTGCCAAAAGCTTCCTGAGTAAGTTGAGATCAAATAACTATCAAAGGAAAAAGGCACTCCTTGCAACAAGTTGCCAAATGCCACACCAAAGATTAGCGGTGGGACTGCACCACCAATGAACAGACCCCAGTCCCAAGTGCTACGCCAAGTTGCGTTATGTATCTTGCTGCGATAGTCAAAACCAACGGGACGGAAGAACAGAGCCCATAAAACGGCAAGCATTGCCCAGTAAAACCCACTAAATGCTGTGGCATAGACCAAGGGCCAGGCAGCAAAAATAGCCCCACCCGCGGTAATGAACCAAACTTGGTTGCCATCCCAGTGAGGTCCAACAGTATTGATGACCACTCGACGCTCTAAATCGTTTCGGCCCACAAATGGCAAAAGAGTACCCACGCCCATGTCATGACCATCCATGATGGCGAATCCGACGAGTAAGACACCAACCAATAGCCACCAGATGAGTTTTAAATTTCCATAATCAAACATTTAGTGCCCCTCATTAGCGTAACGACCAGTGCCTAAGCTTCCAGGCCCCATTCGCGCGAACTTGACCATCAAGAAAACCTCAACAACGAGAAGTACGGTGTAGAAGATGATGAAACCTGCCAATGAACCATACAGACTGTTAACCGTTAACGTTGATACGCTCATGTGTGTTGGCAAGACACCGTAAATAGTCCAAGGTTGACGTCCGTACTCCGCAACAAACCAACCTAGTTCACAAGCGATCCATGGTGCAGGAAGCATCCAAAGAGCTGCGCGCAGTAGATATGGGTGTTCAGAGCATTTAGATTTCAAAGTCGTCCAGAATGCGACGGCAAACAACATCAACATGGCGAAACCAAGGCCCACCATGACTCTAAAACTCCAAAACATTGGCGTCACTCTAGGAACGGTGTCGTTAACAGCCTTTTCAATAATTTCTGGAGTAGCAAGACTTACGTCATCGACATATTTCTTCAACAAGAAGCCAAAACCTAAGTCGTTCTTGTATTCTTCAAATCTACGTTTTACTTCTACGCTCTCGCGGTTGTTACGAAGGTCATCTAGTGCCTTAACTGCAACAATTCCACGCTTGATTCGTTCACGATTCTTTGCTTTGATTTCATGAATGCCTGGTATCTCTTTCGTCAACGAACGAGTGCCAATCAACCCCATAACCCAAGGAATATCAACTTCCCAGTTGTTTTTTGACTCAGCTTCATTAATGCTTGCAATTAATGTGAGTGAAGCTGGAGCGGGTTTGGTTTCCCACATCGCCTCAAGGGCTGCCATCTTTGTTTGCTGAGCCTCGCCAACGGTATAGCCTGACTCGTCTCCTAAAACAATAACGCTCAGTACTGAAGCCAGACCGAAAGCTGAAGCAACTCGAAAACTGCGTTTTGCAAATTCAACGTCTTGTTTTTTTAGCAAGAACCAAGATGAGATTGAAAGAACAAACATTGCACCTGTTGTGTACCCAGCTGAAACAGTGTGGACAAACTTCGCTTGTGCATCTGGATTAAACACAACAGCCCAAAAGTCTGTCATCTCCATACGCATGGTGACATAGCTAAATTCGGCACCAACAGGGTTTTGCATCCAACCATTGGCAATCAAGATCCAAAGCGCACTTAAATTTGTACCAACAGCCATCAGTATGGTGACCATCAAATGCTGAGTTCTGCTAAGTCGATCCCACCCAAAAAAGAACAATCCAATAAAAGTTGATTCCAAGAAAAAGGCCATCATTCCTTCGATTGCAAGTGGAGCGCCAAAGATGTCGCCTACATAGTGGGAGTAGAAAGCCCAATTTGTGCCGAACTGAAACTCTAAGGTGATGCCTGTCGTAACACCAAGAGCAAAGTTGATACCAAACAACTTGCCCCAGTAACGGGTCATATCTTTCCAAATTACGTTGCCCGTCATCACGAATACAGTTTCCATGATCACCAGCAACCAGACCATCCCTAAAGTTAAGGGCACGAAGAGAAAGTGATACATAGCAGTTGCGGCGAACTGCAACCTAGAAAGATCGACTAGTTGTTCTGAAATCATTTGGGTGACTCTTCCTGTTTCTGTTGACTGCTAATTTTTTCGAAAACACTATCCGCATTCACATTCACTTTGGCATCTTTCACGAAGAGCCACCACAAAACAACCAACGCACATAACTTTAGAAGTACGAAGATGATTAAGTGCCTAACAAGCTTGTCATCGTGTGGTTTCATGTGAACTCCCTTAAGGATTAAATCAGTACTGGAGAAAAATTGACTGATTTGAATCAGTTAAAGAAAGGGAATGTGACTTGTCTTAGCTTTACCAGCCTACAAATGGTGCTGTAACCACATTTGGACGTCAACTTGAAGTTTGTCTTGGTCAAAGAATTTCTCATGCGTACCTTCAACTCGCAAGAGTTGAGCGTTTGGCTGGGATTCGAGTAACTGTTCTGCACAATTGATGGGCACTACATCATCTTGCAGTCCATGAATTAATAAGACTGGACAAGTTACATTTTTAAGACGAGCGATAGGTGCAATGTCGTCAAACCGAAAACCGATGACCTTTTCGATGTATCGATTAATAATCCAGCCTATTGGCCAATACGGAAGAAGATGGCCCGCCAACCAGCGACGCATCACCTGCTCTGGATGAGAAAAGGCGGAGATGCTGACAACAGCAGATACGTCCGTTCGCCTAGAAGCGCTGAGAATTACTCCAGCCCCTCCAAGTGAATGACCAACCAAAAGAAGCTCTCCTTTGTAGGATGGTCGAATGTGAACCGTACTCTGGAGCCAAGCAATTGATGCATCAATGTCCTCCGCAAATCTGGGCAAAGAACTGAAGTCATCAGTATCACTTAGGCCATGGGATCTGGCATCTGGTAAGAGCACATGCCATCCGTTCGCATGCAAATGATCAGCAACATCTAACAAGTTTGTTGCATCTCCACCCCAACCATGCATAAGAACCGCACTACGACCGTCCAATGAGTTAGCTTGAGGCCACCAAAGCGCGTTCAACGTTTTATTACGCTGAGTTTTGAATAAAACGGTAGTTAGCCCTCTGTCGACGAATTTAGCTGAAAACGGAAAATATGCTGTTTTTTTAGGCGTTAATGAATGCCGCAACCACTTCAAACCTAACCAAATGCTTGTCGCAAATACAACAACAATTGCGATAATTTTGATCGGCATTAAATTACTAGGCATTCAATCAGTAGCTAATAAATCGGGACGTTCTATCCGGTATTCACGACCTCTTTTATCAAGTTGAGTGAGTGCTCCAGAATTTAAAATTTTTGTAATTTCTCTACTGATAGTTTCTAAAGTGAGATCTAGCATCGCACCCATATCTTCTCGAGCAAACATAGTGGTCAGAGTTGGATCTGAATCATCTCGCATCTTCAAAACGAATCTAGCTAGTCGCTGCTTTGCACTTCCAAAATTCAAGTCAGCCAACCAATCATCTGCATCACGCAATGTTTTTTGCCACTTGATCATCAGAGATTTATGGATCTTTGGGCTATTACTGGCCAGGCTGTCCATCACACTCAACGGAATGCGACATACTTTTACATCAGTCAATGCATATGCATCAGTATCGTAGCGTTGTGTTGCAAGCGCTTCCAAGCCCGCTACGTCACCTGCGCGGAGAACTCTAACAATTCGCTCACGTCCATCTTGAGAAACACGAACGATCTTGAGCATGCCCTGCCTAACGGTAAAAATGCCTAAGGCACTGCTACCTTCTCTGTAGACCTGCTCTCCTGCTGGAAAATTTAAGTCATCAATTGGGGCATGGATAAATTCAAAGTCTGACTCTTCCAGCTCTGAAAAGAGGACTAAGTTTCTGATTTGACAACTGCGACAGTCGGAAGTCCCCTGCCAAGCAGACTCATTCTTAATTGGGATCACGGAAACACCTTCTTTTGATGCCTGCATCAAAGCTTAGAGTGTGCATTTTAAGCAGCATCTACTTATATTAGCAATGACTAATTAACCATCGGAAAAGAAGTTGAGTAAAAACTTTCACGTCATTGCATACTATGCTGGGCCCAACTCCATCCGATTGAACACAATCAAATAAACATAAGCAATGGCAAATATAAAGTGGATAATTACTTAGTTAGCACATAGTTTTAAAGGAATTCAGACATGAACAGTCAGCAGCAAAAAGAATTTCTTGAAGCAACCGCTTGGCTTCGTCCATTCACAAAGTGGGCCGCTTCCTTTTCATTCAAAACATCAAGATTCCTTCCAGCGGTGATTAGGAATCTACCGTTAAAAATTGTCAAGAAAATTCTGATGAGTTATCAGCGTAAATTGTCCTCAGGCGCCAGCTGTGGCACTTGTAGCTGACCAACAAATGCATCATTAAACATCAAATATTTTAGGATTCACTGCTGATAGGTCTTGAGTTTTCCAGATTGGTTACTACTTATATAAAGAAGTACTGATTGATGATGCATGGAGATCTTGAAAATGAAACACATTGTTTGCCCACATTGCAGCAGCACAAACCGGGTTCCTGCCGACAAGTTTGAAGCTGAACTTACATGCGGAAAATGTCACGAGCAGCTATTTAATGGACATCCAGCCCCAGTTACAGAGTCACAACTTGCTTCACACATAGCTAAGAACGAGATTCCCGTCGTAGTCGATTTTTGGGCACCTTGGTGCGGGCCATGCCGAATGATGGCTCCCGAGTACGAAAAAGCTTGCGGCCTGATTGAACCTTATGCCAGATTCCTAAAAGTAGATACTGAAGCCAATCCAAATGTTGGTGTACGGCACAACATTCGAAGCATACCAACCCTAGCGATCTTCATTGGTGGCAAGGAAATCAAACGAATTTCAGGAGCAAGATCTGCCGCTGATCTTGCTCAGTGGGTAAGAGCTCACCTGGTTCAATAACAAGAATTAAGAAACTTTACGAAGTAAGCGTACATGCATTGGGCGAACAAATGATGCGCCATCATTGGTCAGGTGAGGTGTAAACGCTTCTTGAATTCGCAGAAGCATCTCAGCATCAATTCTGTGATCGGCAAAACTGGGGTAAAGCATTCGTTTCTCAAACTCATCAAAACTTGAGTAATGAACTGGTTGAGCAAAACGCCGTTCCTCAACTTGCATCCAATCTAATTGCTTTGCAAGCGCCCTATCTAAAGCCATTTGCGCCGCACCTCTGACGATACCCTCATCGTTGTACAAACGCACGATATCGTTGAGTGCTCCCGAATAAATGGGCTCAGATACATAAAACAAACTGCCAGTGCGAAGAACTCTTGCAACCTCCTCTAAAGCCTGATCCATTAGGTGAATAGGCACATGATGAAGCGACTTGAGCATGAGTGCTAAGTCAAACGCTCCATCAGGGAATGGCACGTTTTGTGCACCCGCCTCTACAAATTCAATTCCGCGCTGTAAGTGAAATAAGTTTTTGGCATGTTGAACTGCATCAACCTCGAGTCCTGTTACCTTGCAATTTGGGTAGCGTCCCAAAAGGGATCGAGATAAACGGGCATTGCCGCACCCCAATTCGATGATCGCTTGATTGCTCAAGTTAACCATCTGCCCCAAAACGTCCAATTCGTCATTAACTAGTGGCAACTGGTCCAAATCAAGTTCAAAATTAATCACGTTCCAAAGCTTTCTGGCATTTGAATAGCGACGACTTCACCACGAGCTGTTGCAACATCGCCAGCGTAAACAGTTGCTTCAACAACCACTTTGCGGCCTTTAATTTCTTTTACGCGACCACGAATGACTAACTCGCCCTCCAGCGGTGTAGGCTTTAAAAAGTCCACATGCAAAGAGCCAGTGACAAAACGGAACGCGGGCAATGAGTCATGGCAACGGTCTTCTTGCTTGTACATGGCAGCAGAGGCTGTGCCAGTGCAATGGCAATCAATGAGCGACGCGATCAATCCGCCGTAGGCATAGCCGGGCACTGAGGTGTGATACGGCTCGGGCTTGAAACGCGTGACGGTTTCATCGCCCTCCCACACAGTTTTGATTTGGTGGCCATGCTCGTTGAGGTGGCCACATCCGTAGCAATGAGCTACGTTTTCTGGGTAATGATCTTGGAATGCATCCATAAAACTCTCCTATTGATGGTTTTCGCTTATTTTGGTGACACCAATGGCCAGCCTTGAGCTGACCATCGACTCATACCACCTTCAACATAGCGAATATTTTGATAACCCTGCTGCTTTAGCAATTGCAGTGTTGCCTTTGATCGGTTTTGTGTATTGCAAATTAACAGCACAGGCTGGTCCGGGTTCTTAGGCAACAAGTTCGGTTTTTGGGTCAACTCACTCATTGGCAATAGAACCGCACCGTCTGCTATGCCGGTTTTATGCTCACGAGTCTCACGAATATCCACCAAGACTGCTTTACCGGACTCAAATTCAGCTCGCGCTTGCTCTAGCGTTACATGATCAGCAGCGTTTGACTCTGAGCATCCAGAACTAAGGACAGCAGTTATCAACGAGAAAATAACCACGCCAATGAGCTGTTGAATTGATTTTTTGGAAGATCTCATCATTACAAATCTTTATTAAGGAACAACGTAGCAAGTTGAGTCAGCGATCCACATGTCATCAGGGGTCACGCAATGCTGGTAGTACTTTTCGCGTTTGAAGTCGGAAAGAAAATATGAACGAAATACCAACTGATTCTTTAAAACCAAACTGACATTTCGAGCTAGCTTGCAACGATGATTGATAGCGCACTCTTTCAACTCACGTGCATCCTCATAAAAATGAACGCTAAAACGGCCCTCTTTCGGTCCTAAGTCTTTGTCAACGATCAGCAAACAAACTGGTGCATTGATCGATTGCAACTTCTCTTTTTCAGCCAAATAATTCAGCTCAGCTACCAACACTTTTTGGAACCATGGGGCCACCATGCCTTGACAGTCGTACAAGTCACGCTTCTTATGAACATACGTAGGATCTGCCATAGGCTCTAGTTCATCCGTCAGCATCAGCATAGGCTCTGCGCCCGTCCGAGCTATACCGTCCAACACCACATGAACCGGCTTAGCATCTTGGCAGGCACTGAGCACAGTCAATACGGCTAGCACCAAACTTAAACGAAACTTGCTCAACATAAATTACCCCATGTCCCTGCGTTGTGCACTTTGGCAAAACCTTTGGTTCTGAGCATCATTTTGGCCATGCCACTTCGTGAGCCACTGGCACAGCACAAAACCACATCGCGATCTTTGGGCAACTCAGCTAACCGCGAACCCAACTCAGGCAGTGGAATGTTGATGGTCCCAGGCGCATTGCCTGAAGCAAATTCAACTGCCGAACGCACATCGACAAACACCGCGCCGTTTTTGCGCAACTCTGGGAGCATCCGCACGACTTGCTTTGCACTCCACCACTTGTAGCCAAACCATAAAGCGAGTGCAATGATTGGCCAATATTGCTCAATGAAACCCATGAGACTCTTTCAATTTGAAACAGAGAGTAGTCTACAACTTCATAATTAACTACTTATATTTAGGTGTTTACGCCTGACTCGCAAACAACATTAGAAACCTTTGAGCCACGTCAAACTTTAGTGTCGCCCACACAACTAGGCTCCAACCTAACATACAGAAATGGAGCAACGATGAACTTACTCACTTGGGTACGTGGACCATTGTTATGGTTATCACTTGCGATTTTCTTTACCGGGATTTTCTGGAGAATGTTTTCGCTTTGGAGACTCCCAGTCAACCATAAGCCGCAAGCACATGAACGCATTGCATTCGATACACAAGATGCTTTCAAAGCTGCAATGTCAAGAATGCAACCCAAAGGTGGGTTTCACCCAAGTGCAACCCTAGTCACGATTAACCCCTATGTCTTTCACATAGGCATCGCTGTTGTGGTCTTTGGTTATGCGCCACATATCGCCTTTATGCATAAGCTGACCGGATTGTGGTGGCCAGCGTTACCAGACATGGTCATGTACTTTGCCGCCAGTGCCACTATCGTGTCCTTGACAATGGCGTTGCTATTTCGTTTGACCGACCCTGTCCTCAAGCGCATCTCAAGCGCGGATGACTACATCACATGGACTGTCACACTTCTTCCCTTTTTGACAGGAATGGCGGTGCTCAACGAGCCGTCCTCGGCGGTTTTAGTGCGCGATCATGTGATCTATCCCACCCCACTGGCAATTCATTTGCTCTCGCTTGAACTACTGCTTATCTGGTTTCCGTTTGGTAAGTTAATGCATGCGTTTTTAGTCATGCCTGCTCGTATGCAATTAGCCACCTTTTTCGGCCGTCGAGGAGTACGCTCATGATTAATATGGATGTGTTTCGTGGCTTTTTAGAAGCCATTCATCATTTGCCAGAGATGGCACAACCAGATCATTTAACTGACCCCGAGCGTGTCAAGATTGCCAAAAAGGTGATGATCAACAAGATTGATCGTGGACTAGCCCTAGATTTAGAAGCGTGCGTGAGTTGCGGATATTGCACTGAGGCCTGTCACTTCTATCAAAGCACACATGATCCTAAATACAGCCCAAGTCGAAAGCTAGATCTGCTTCGAAAAGTACATGCACGAGAAACTTCGGCATTTGCACCAGTCAAGCGGTTGTTTACCCCTGACATCACCATCGATGATCTAAAAGAATGGCAAGAGTTAGTTTATGACTCATGCACAGAGTGTGGTCGGTGCAGCATGATTTGCCCTATGGGCGTCAACACAGCACGAGGCGTTAACGTCATGCGTGAGGCTTTGTTCGAAGCAGGATTAGCACCACTAGAGCTCCAAGCGGTTGCACAAGAGCAGGCTGGCCGTGGGACGGTTTTTGGCGTTGGCTCAAATGAACTATTGGCAGCTGTTAAGCAAATAGAAGAACAAGGTACAGCGATCCCAGTGGACCTTCCACAAGCAGATGTCATGCTGATCACTTCAGTCATTGATATCTTGTTATATCAAGACGCATTTGTCGGTAGCGCGAAGATCTTGAACCATTTGGGAGTCAAGTGGTCTTTGCGCACGGCAGGATTTGAGGGAGCGAATTTTGGTCTTCTGTCAGGTAGCGAGGACTTGCAAAAGTTAGCTAGCAAGCGTTTGATTGATGAAGCCCTTCAGATCGGAGCAAAGATTGTTCTTGTCCCTGAGTGCGGCCATGCCTACCCTGCAATGCGTTGGGATGCCAGACTTGATGATGGACAGCCCCTGCCATTTGAAGTCATGGCCGTTTCAGAATATGTGGGTCAACAGATCCAAAATGGTAATTTAAAACTAACTCTAGGTGACTCATCTCACCGCGTCACCTATCACGATGCTTGCAAACTTGCGAGGCATGGTGGCGTAATGACGGAGCCAAGAACGGCACTGAAGGCACTTGGCGTCGATTTTGTTGACACGGTACCAACCGCTGAACAAAACTGGTGCTGCGGTGGAGGGGCAGGCGCATTCCTCATTAACCGTGCCGAAGGACTTCGACATCAAGCTTGGCAGATCAAGCGGGAACAAGTTGAAGCTACGGGAGCTCAAACAGTAGCAGTCTCTTGCGGTAGTTGCAGATTGAACTTCATGGCCGGAGCAGAAAAAGACAAATGGCCAGTCAAGATTGAAAGTGTTGTAGCAATGGTTGCCAAACAATTGGATGAATCTCTAGCGAAGACTCTATAGATGATTAAACCAACTTACGAATGGGAAGGCAGGGAATGCCTTGGCCAAATCCAAGGCTCGCCCGAGAGCCATTAAAGGAAAGCCAAAAGCATCTAATTTTTCAAGCTCTACACCAGCAATACAAAAACTGTTGACGAGTTCCCATGGGAGTGTTGTGCTCGG
>ERZ650308.1289-NODE-1289-length-13068-cov-4.062630_pt1 | contig 13068 bp, 24 predicted proteins | sample MGYA00376244_ERZ650308 | MGnify/ENA primary metagenome ERZ650308 (study PRJEB26733, sample SAMN07839295) | wastewater metagenome | biome: small river; feature: stream; material: water | place: USA: North Carolina | collected 2016-04-26 ...
AGCAAGAGCCTACTCGAAAGTACAGACGTACGTTGGACACCCCCTGCTGGGTTAAAGCAGCAGCTATGAAAAAGGGTTGGTTCTGGTCCACGCCGGTGGATTTTCCGGAATCAGATGTGCCCGTCATTCCTGTATACAGGCGGCGCTCTATCACCATAGACTCGCGGTTGATGTGGGTGGTCGGTAGGTATATCGCCGACGGCTGGACGCGTCTAACAGCCGAGCACGCAGAGCTGGTCATCACCTGCGGTAAACACGAAGTGGAAGAACTCCGAAGGACGTTGAACCAATGGTACAGGCAAGGATCAAGATCGGGGTCTGAAGAACTTGTTTGGCATGAACGTCCCACTGGCACTGCTTTTCAATTTACAGTCAGCTTCAAAGGGCTCGTGGAGTGGCTTCGTCAACATTTCGGCCATGGTGCCGAAAACAAAATGATTCCAGGCTGGGCGTTGGGAATGGAAGAACCTCTGAGGCAGGCGTTGTTGGAAGGTTATGTTTCTGGTGACGGCTGCGAAGTTATCACAACGGGCAACGATCAGGTTCAGACAACGACAGTGTCTAAAGCGCTGGCGTTTGGCGTCAAAGGACTGGCTTGCAGCTTAGGCCACACGGTGACGGTGTCGTATAATCCGAACCCCAATACCGTTATCGATGGTAGAACTGTGAACGCGTTGCCGACCTGGCACGTGCGCTGGCGCTCCACAGTAGCTGCTACGCATACACAGACAGAAACCGAAGACGGGCTGATGTGGACGGCGGTAAAGAAACAAGATGCTGCGGAAAAAGGCTGCAAAGTTTTCAATATTGGCGTCGCTGACGATGAGAGCTATGTGGTGGAAGGGATTGTGGTGCACAATTGTAAACACTTCAGCAAGGCCAAAGGAGGCAAGCCAGTCGACAAGCGCATTCGCGGGCTGGTGCTGATCATGCTGCCGTGGGCCGAAGCCGGCATGCGCGTCATGATCATGGAGAACGTCGAGGAGATCCAGACATGGGGACCTCTGAAGCGCATGAAGAAGAACGGCAAGTGGGACTGGTATCCAGACCCCAAACACGTCGGGCGCACATGGAAAGCATTCCTGCAGTGTCTCAGCACCGGCATCGATCCAAACCACCCGGATCTGTCGGACATTCTGGAAGTGCTCGACGGTGCTGTCACCAAGGAGCAGCTGGTCGCAGGTTTCGGCTACACCTACGAGTGCCGGGAGATCCGCGCCTACGTCTATGGTGCGCCGACAATTCGCAAGCGCCTCTACATGGTGGCGCGCTGTGATGGACGACCCATCTGCTGGCCGGAGTCATCGCACAAGAAGCCGGACGAAATGCAGCCAGGCGACAAAGCGTGGATCCAGGTTTCTGAATGCCTGGACTGGGACCGCCCATGTCCTTCCATTTTCCTGACCACGAAGCAGTCCAAGGCGTGGCGTTGCAAACGGCCGCTGGCTGCTGCAACACTTAGTCGCATCGCCAAGGGCATTGAGCGCTACGTGCTGAACACCGACAGGCCGTTCTTGGTCAGCCTGACACATCAGGGCGGCGAGCGCACCGAGAGCGTCGACGAGCCGATGAAGACAATCACCGGCGCACACCGCGGCGAGAAAGCGGTGGTGGTGCCGTCCGTGATCAACACGACCAACGGCAAATACGACAACGCACCCAGCCGAGTGCGCAGCGTTCAAGAACCACTGTCCCCGGTGACAGGCACGCAGAAGTTCGCCGTGGCGGAAGCGCATCTGACACCGATGCCTGACGAAGCTCCGCCGCTGAGTGAAGAGGAGCGTGCTGAAAATGCAGCGATCGCGCAGGAATATCACGACCGTTTCGTTGCGCCGTTCCTGACGGAGCACGCCAACGCGACACACCAGCGCAACTTCCCAGTTGATGAGCCGTTGCGCACAGCCTGCGCTCAGGTGAAGGGTGGGTCATTCGCGGCCGTCGCCGCCACTATGGTGCACACTGCCCACGGGGAGCAGGACAAGACCGGCAAGAAGCGCGGGCGCGGTGATGTGTGCGTGCAGAGTCCTCTGCCCACGGTCACCTCCAGTCCGGACTGCGCCGTCGTGGCCGCCTCGCTGGTGGTCAATACCACCGCTCATGCGGGCGGCAGCGTGGAAAATCCAGCGCCTACAGTGTGTACTGGTGGACACCAGATGCTCGTCGAGAGCGAGCTTGCGCCATTCATGCTGCAGGGAGGTCACTCGAGCTCCAACAGCGACATGGTCAAGCCGGTGACAGAACCCATGCGTACGCAGGCCACAGCGCCGTCGCACTCATTGGTGGCCGCCAGCATGGTCCAGACGGGCTACGGCGAGCGAGAAGGCCAGGCACCACGTGCGCTGGATCTGGAGAAGCCCATGGGCACAGCGGTGGCCGGAGGCTGCAAGGTAGGCGTCGTAGCCAGCACCCTCGTGGGAGCGGGCGGGCCAGTCTACAGCGGCAAACCGAAGCCGGTGGATGAGCCGATGAACACCCAGACCACGGAGAGTCACACCTGCCTGGCTACGGCCAACATGGTCAAGATGCGGGGCGACAACGTCGGAGCAGGGGTGGACGAGCCCATGCACACCGCAAGTGCTGGAGGCAGCCACCACGGCGTCGTGGCCTGTCATGTGACCAAGTTCAACACCGGCTCCATAGGGCAACCTTGTGACCAACCGTTGTCGACGATCACCGCCGGCAGCCACAGCCCGGACACCCGCGGCGGAGCAGCACCCACCCAAGGGGTCGTGGCTGCGCACGTGATACGCCATTTCGGCGCCAGCGTGGGTCAGACTATGGAAGAGCCAGCCCCCACGGTGGTGGCAGGCGGACAGGGCAAGACTGGCGTCATCGCTGCGGTGATGGCCCAGCACAATGGCGGCCACAACACCGTGCCCGCCCGTCCAATCGACGAACCGATCAGCGCAGTGACAGCCTCCGGCTCCCAGCAGCAGCTCGTGGCAGCCTCGGTCGCCGCCTACTACGGCTCGGAAGCAGACGGACAGGAAGTCATCGAACCGTTGCGCACCGTCACCACCAAGGGACGTTTGAGCGTGGTGCATTCGGACATCAATCCGATCCCGCTCACCCCCGAGCAGGACAAGGCAGCACGGCGTGTGGTGAAGTTCTTGCGCAGATACGGCGTCAAGATCGAAGGCCCCTACGCCATCGTGAAAGGCTACGTCATCGTCGACATCGGCATGCGAATGCTGACACCCCGGGAGCTTTTTAGAGCCCAAGGCTTTCCAGACTGGGAAATCTGTGCCAATATGGAAGCATGGCAAGACCCATCAATCCAAAAGGCGGACGTCCTCGGACTAATCCAAGGGAAGAACGTAGTTGTTCCATCTGCGATGCTAAATTTGTCGCGCGGATCGGAGCGCGTGTGCGACAGACCTGTGGTGCACGTGCGTGCGCAGATCGACTTAGGGCGAAGAACTCTTCAGTTACACAGTGTCGAAAGGTTGTTCAAGTCTGCGAGAGATGCGGCAAGAAACGTCTCGTTTCCCCTACCTATCGAACTCGCAGATTTTGTTCGCGAGAGTGCACCGTCGCCTCGATGCGCGGTAAAAACGCGCCGGGTTGGAAGGGCGGAATCACCAAAGACCAACAAATTTTTTATTCTTCAAAAGAGTGGAGAAAGCTCAATCGTAGAATTTGGAAAAGAGATTCTCGTAAATGTCGAAGATGTGGAGAAGTGCACACTCATAAACGTCAAAAGTTCCAAGTGCACCACATCGCCGGGATTACCGAATTCCCAGATCTGCGAACAGATCCTGCAAACTGTGTCCTGCTATGTAAGCCATGTCATGGCTTCGTGCATTCACTCGACAACGTTGGAGGAGAGTTTGTTTTCCGTCGACCTGTCAATCCAGCACCGGTATGAGATAGAGACCGCCTGGATGGTTGATGAGCAGGGTGAAATTCAGGAGAAGGCACTGACCAAGGAACAGCAGATCCGCATGTGCGGAAATTCCGTGTGCCCGCCTGTGGCTGCAGCTTTGGTGCGTGCGAACGTGCCGGAGATGATCGCCTATGGCAGGAACATCAACGATAATACCGTGTTTATTTAAATGCCTACCATTCAAGAAAAAATGACAACCCAACTGGTCGCACACGGCCTGTGGGAGGACGAAGCAAATAAAGTGATCGATCGCTACAAGAACAGCGGCATGGCTGACGACATGGCGCAGCGTTGGGACGACGATGCGCACGGATATGCACCAATGATCTTCAGTGTGATTTGGCTCGGGCTTAAATCAGAGGCCATTAAATTCCTGGAAGAGACGAAACCTAAGCACTTCGCACTGCATTTGCTGCGTGCTGAATAGCATGATCGACATCCCCGCACCCACGCTTGAAGAGCGGCTGAAAGCGTCAGGCATGACCGACGAAGAATGCGCTGAGGAGTTGCGCAAGCGCGCAGCAGAAGCGCTGTCTGACCTGAAGAAACATCAGGCTAAAATCGGAGAGCTCTACGATGCAGATCCCAACTGCTGGCACGTGCTCGACCCCAGGTGCATGAGTGGAGTTCGCTGCACCAAATGTCCCGGGTGGTTCTGCCATTAAACCCGCAGGAGGGTGACGCCTTCTGGTTGAACGGAGATACGCATACCAACTGTCATATCAATTACAAGCCGAGCTGGTCCAAGAGCAAGCCGTGGTGCCCCTACGCCAACGGAACTGCATATCCATGTCGTGCGACTTTCGCAGAAGCTGCGCGGGACATGGGACATTGGTTTGGAAAATTTAAAAAGTTACCTGCAGATGACGATGATCAAATTCAAAGCGACAAGGTGGAGTGAAAACCTGTCGGGAGATATTGGCAAAATGGAAGTCGATGTGCTGGTGAATGTGAGCAGCATCCATGCGGTTGCGCCCAGCACTCGTGCTGAAGGAAAGACCGAAGTGGTCACGGACTGTGACACGTTTACCACCAAGGCTGATGTGGTGGCGTTGCTGAAGCGCGCAGGTTGCGAATTCATCAGCGCTGAAAATGCGTGAATGAAGAAGACGAAGACAGGATCTACACCTTCGAGCAAGAAGTGTGGGATGAGAAAGAATGTGCCAAGCGCGCAGCCTCAGCGCCCCAAGACCACTGGGGCAACCGCCCGCCGAAAGGCATCATCGCCTATGACGGTTCCTGCTACCCCACCTACGGGCGCACCATGCGCTACAACGGAGGCACCAGCATCAACGGCGAATGGTACAGAGGAGTTCGACACCTGCTCCCAAAAATCCCTGACACCTACGAGTTCAGATACCTCATCAGCTGGGGAATCATCATCGTCAAACGCGGAGGCGCCGATAGCTTACGGGGTGACAGTCTCCGCCCGCGATCCGAGTGAGGAAGGTGATTACACATGGGGCTGCTTCTACAAGCGCTCCGATGACCTGGCGTCCGTAGCGGACTCCTGGAGCGAAGCCGCCGACATCATGCGTCCTGTGTTTAAAGAATGGGATGCGTTTATGAAGGCCTCAGCCGCCAAGCTCGCATGGGTGACGCCGGCGGATGCACGACGTGGCTCGCTGGGCTGGCTGCTCGGCAACGCAGGCAAGGTGTTCGACGAAATTCGCCACCTCTACATGTTCCCTTGTGACAGCATAGCAGAAGAAGATGAGCGCAAACGCCGCATCGACGAGCACCTGGACGCACAGGAGGCTGGACGCACAGACGTGCCTGATCCTACACTGGACGGCTGGACACCCAATGAGATCCGCGACTGGTTCTGCTGGTTGCACCGCCACTTCGTTTATTGCGCAAGGGAGGGAGCTCTGTGAACACTGACATCCAAGGCGTTCGTCCCGGGGAGGTGGAGTTCATCATGCTTGTGGGAAAGCTGGGCGACGGCGAGACAATCCGTAAAATCACAGGTTCGTATCGCTACTCGCTTATCAGCAGGATGAAGATCGGTGATACGGAAGTGGTGGCGTCGGACGGTGTGAAGTTCCTGCTGCCTCCCAACTGGGACGGCAAGCAGCTGGGCACCATCCGCTCAGACCTGCAGGTGGTGTGGCTGACCACACCGAAGAAATTGCGACAGTATTTGGACGACCTGATCGAAGACCGAATTTAATGGGAGCATCACCGTTACCACTCGAAGTCTCGCTGCTTGTGCCTGTGAGACTTGTACCTGATGAAGAGCTGATTCATCGGCTCGATGACGAAAAGCTGCACGTGGTGAAAAGGAAGACACGCATAGGCGCGTGGGACTTGGTTGCGGAGGATGGTGCTGTGTTTCTTACACCAGTGCACACCACACCGCCTGTGACGAAGTCGGTCTCAGGAGACACCAAAGTGGTGTGGGTGACAGACCGCAGCACCGCCACGAAATTCATCCACAGTATGAAAGCTGTTAAAAAAGATGGCTGAGCCACGTCCAATCAGCGAAATCGCGCAGGATATTTACCTCGCGTGGAAACCTGTGAATTACGCCGCCAAGCCGTATCTGGAAGCCATGCTGTCGATCAACAAGATCACGGACATGTACATGAACGACACGGCAAGATCGGTGGTGACGTATTTCCTCGGCAACGCCAGATCATTCCAAGGACCGACAGCTAAAAAATTGAAGGACGAATTAAAAGCGCTGATGAAAGCACCAAAATAAAATGGGCAAAGACGACAACAAAAAGTCACCGCGAGTACCGGTGAAGGATGCAGATGCAGAACTGGTCACAAGTGTACAGGTGCACCGCGAAGAGCCCGGCAAGCTCCGCGCAGACGCTGAACGACTGACGATCATGACGCGGGTCAGCAAGATCGAGATCGAGCAGCAGCTCAACGCGATGATCAAGGAGGCTGATAAAAAGCTGGCCGCCGCCAAAGACAAAGCTGACGAGAAATACGACGCATATCGCGAACACGCTTTTGCCGGATTCAAGCGTATGGTCGACAGCGACAGAGACCTGCAGAAAGTGTCAACGGCGCTGTCTGCGCTGTTTGGCGTGGACATCACACCGGCGAGCTTGTTGACGGATCTTTCTGAACGTCGCATCTACGAGCCCAAGGTTGGTGTTACCACGCTGCAGATTTCGGTGCAGTTCAACATGTCTGTGCGTGTGCCCATGGGTAAAGATTATCAAGCAAACGACCGGGATGACGTCGACATCGACGAAGAAACAGGGCAGGCTTATTGCCAAGCTGACACCATCGACTGGCCGTACAAGCTGAGCCCAGCCGATCAAGGCCAGCTGCAGGTCTACCGCGAAGCTCGCAAGGCTGTCGAAGTGGCAGAGGAAGAGCTGAAAGAACTGCAGGCACGCAAGAAGAACTCCAAGGACATCGTCGAGAGCATGGAGGCCAAGGCACTCCGTATGCAGCTCGGCGCCGACGAGGAAGGTGTTAAGCTGCTGCCGCTCATGGATGCGGCCGTCAAAGCGGTGGTCTCCGGTGGCAACTATCTGACCCTGCTCGGCGGCTAGCCATGAGCGCCGGCAAAAAGAAACCGCCAACGGAGGTGCTTGGCACTGTGGTGCTGGCGGGGCTGAAAAATGGCGAACAGGGAATGTCGGCCACTTTCAACGCTCACGGGCGTCATCATCCCAACGGCTTGCTGCTGACTGGGTTTGTGGCGCTGGGAGCGGTCATCGAACCCAAGTCTAAAAAGGACGCCAAGAAGATGATGCGGTGGCTTCAAAAATGGTGCGACAAACAAGATGGCAGTTGAAAAAGTCTACACGTTTATCGACCTGGCTGTGACGCCGCACGGGTCGCGTGAAACGAGGGAGGGACACTTAGCCGCTTACGGGCGGCAGCACCCGCTTGGGTTGTTTGTGTCCGGTCCCACCGAGCACGGTTGTGTCATCGAGCCTGCCACCATTGAGGATGCCCAAAAGCTGAAGAGCTGGTGTGACTTCTGGATTGAAAAGCAAAAAGAAAAAGCTGGGCAGTGACTGCAGAAAAACGTCAAGAACACGAGGCGCGCATTGGTGCTTCAATCAGCGCACATCGCGCCTCGTGTATGCCGTGGGTGAACCTTCCAAGGATTACCCCACGGTACAATGCCACCTACGATCTTTTGATCTTGCGTGGCGGAGCGAATAAATCTCTGTGCAGCTGTCGCGCAGGGTCACAGGAAGCAGCGGTCAAAGCCATCACAGAGCACACCAAGCTGGCGCTGGACGACACAGGCTACATGACAGACGGCGTGACATCCTACGTCGTGGCGGTGCAGTACGGCAGTGCCGAACCCACCCACAAAGAATTCATGGAAGGAAAATCACACGATCCGAATTATGCCGAAATCACAAAGCCGTTCATCCCGGAAGCCGCGCACTAGCGTTTACCAGGTGCCGATCTCAGTCGTGTTTGACGGGACGGTGGACATCGAAGCTGACAGTTTGGAAGAGGCGCAAAAACTAGCGTTGCGCAGTATTCATTTTACGCGCGTCAACGGGTGCGTGCACACAAACAAAGGTCTGGAAGCTCACAGACAAGTGAAGGACTGGGAACTGCCCAGAGAAGGAAAGCTGTGCCTTAAAGTGACATACCCGTTCGCATCCGATGTCGACGCCAAATAACACCGTCAGCCTTGCTGACATTCTCAAAGAAAAGGAACGGTACACACTGCTGACCGTTTCGGAATCGATCATGGCCGCTGCCACGCGGCAACAGCTGGTGGTGAAACACCTGCGCTTCCCGCACAACGGCACCGCGGTGACTGCCTGCTCCTTCGACAAGAAGCGGAAGATGTTCGGGCTGGAGGGTGTGCTGTCACGCGGCACTGGCGCCATGCTGTTCAAAGGCTGGGAAGATGAAGGCATCCTCACCGACATGGACAGCATGCGGTTCAAGCCACCGGGTGGTTACACGAACGGCATCGGCATTACCGGGTTCATCGCGGACGGCTGCCTCAACCTGTGGCACAACGAAAAGCCCGCCAACGAAGAGACGGCGCATGAGATCATTGAAATCATGAAGCGCAGACTGGTGTTCAACAACCTCAGCCCGCGCATCCGATGGAAGCTGTATTCGCCAGATCGCGAGACGAGCTACGACATGGCCAACTTTCCCATGTACCTCCCGAGGCACATCCTTGCACCACTTCCCGGTGCGGAGGCTGCGCGCCCCGTGCTGACCAAGGACCCGCTCACCGCCGGCGACCGCAAGAAGCTGCTGGCTGTGGAAGCCAAGCGTCAGGCAGCCACCGAGGAGTGGGAATACGACAAGCCGCTGGTGAAGCTGTTCAAGACGGGCAGCGCCGCCACCTGGCTGGTCTACAGCATGGAGGAGGACGGCGACACCATGTGGGCCGTGTGTGACCTGGGCATGGGCTGCGTCGAGTTCGGCACGGTCAGCCTGGAAGAGATCCGCACCCCCATCCCGCGCACGGGACCGGTGGAGAAGGACAAGTGGTTCGACGGCAAGCAGGTGCTGCCGATGCAGGAGCTGCTGTCCAAGGAAAGCCTCAGCGGTGACATCTACGTCAAAACGAAAGGTATGGCGTCGTGAGCGAAGGTCCTGTGCTCAAAGCAGGAATGACAGCCGCGCAATTGATCGACGCCATTGTGGCGTACTACGGCGTCGATCCAGCAGCGCGACGTTCCATGAACGAAGGTAAAACCTCCTGCCGCTACAACGGCGCGGACGGCTGTCACTGCGCGTTCTACTGGATGGTGAAAGACCCAACCATACTGAACGCAATGGACTTTGTGGGTTCCGGCAACACTGCCAAGAACATCATCACTGACCACGGATTCCAGTGCCTGAAAGAAGAAGTCAGGCACCTGCCCGAGGCGAACCCCGCCTACAACACAGACGCGCAGCAGTTCACCTACCGCCTGCAGTTCTGGCAGGAAATTCAAAACCTGCACGACTTCAGCCAAAACTGGGGCGTGACCGGGCTCACCGAGGCTGGTGAAAGTTTCGTCAGACGCATCAAACGCCAATATGGGAAAGCACGAGCTGCCTGAAGTCCCGGTTCTGCCGCCGGGCTGGAGAAGATTACTGCTGCGTCTTGGAGAGGAATGTGCCGAAGTGGTGCAGGCTGTTTCCAAGGTTCAGATATTCGGACCTGATGATGATTATTACGGCAACGGTGTCACGGCGTTGCACAAGCTGGCTGACGAAGTCGACGACGTGCGTGTCATCATCGACATGTGCATCGAGCTGGGAATCGACATCAAGCCTTGCGACGATCGTCAGGCGCGCAAGCGGGCCAAGCTGGAAAAAATGTTCGGTTACGCGCAAAGGAAAATCGCTGTGAAAAGCGGCATTCCAGACGAGCTGCTCGACATGATCAACACAGCTCTGATTCAGCGCAAGCCGTGGGGGAGTGCGGTGTTCAATTTGGAAGAGCTGACACGCAACCTGTGTGATGCACTCAACGTCACACGTGTGCGACTACAAGAATCGCAGTGGATACCGCGGGCATTGAAGCTCTACGAAGAGCACGGCTGGGAAGTGGTCGTCGACACCGAGTGTGTGGAAATTAAATTCACGACAACAGCACAGCTGGTGACAAATGAGCAGCCCTAAAAAACGTTGGGTGTGGCCGAACATGCTGCCGCGCCCGTGGTCAACAGACCGCCGTCATCCGGCGTGTGTCATCAGTGGAAAGGTCATGAATGACGACCTGAGAGGTGGAACCGCCTGCAGTGTGGTGTGCAAGGTGCAGGGCAACGCGATGAATACCTACCAACCCACCATGCAGTTCCTGGCGGAAGTGCCGGAGGTGGTGCGTGCAGCTATCGCATTGCTGGAAAGCACGGAGTATCTGGTGGGCAACCAGATCACCATGAAATCGCTGGACGATGTTGTGGATAAAACAGACGCACTCCGCGCTGCAGAAGTCTGGATTTACCGAGGAACCAATCAATGAAGCTCCTAAAGCCTGAACGCGGCACTGGGTTCTACAAAGCAGAAGACCCAGCGGAAATTGAAGCGGTCATGCGCGAATACATGATGGGAAAGCAAGTGCTGGCTGCGCCCTTCATCGCCGCCATTCGCTGCAAGCCCGGGACAGTGTGGAACGGACGCGAGTGCAAGGGCGGCCTGATCATCGAAGGATCGCGGCCATTTGCGGCGAGCACGTCGGACAAGGGCACGCTGTTCTCGATCACCAATGGTGACAGCGATTACACGCTGCTGACCGGATCGGTGTGGTTGCACGACATCAAGTATCTCGAATTGCTACGTCACAGCGCCTACGGATGAAAGACGAATACATGCCTGTCTTCGAGCTTGGCCTTCTGCCGCCGACTCTGGAAAAATGCATGCTGCAAGTCAGGAACTATGTCGGCACGCACTACATGGCGGTGCTGATCAAGGTCGAGATGGAGGACATGCCTGGCGTGTTCGAGCCGGGTTTCGCGCTGAGCGTCAACCTGCCCGAGACCGCCAAGCTCCCGGAGGATGTGTTCTACGCCAAATGCTGGGCGGAGCTGGAAGGAGTACCGGAGGCCTTGGAGCGCGCCGGCATTATCAAATTGGTGGAGGACATCAAATGCGCTTCCAGCGGATTTATTCCTGTGATTAAACCCTACCGTCTTACGCAGGAATACATCGAAGGAAAAATAACAACACCCGCGCTGGTGGAAATAAAGGAGGCAGCATGATCAACGTTGCAGTCAAGACGGTATTCGGAGCGACTAAATCCGAAAGCTGGAGTGATACATTGATTAATGTCGACGACATTAAACTTGTCCGCGCGGAGGAAGACGGTTGTCTCATCGAGACACGCGATGATTCAGTATATGCCTGCGGTAGCTCCGTTCAGGTGTTGCACAAGATGATCAAACAAGCACGCATGGATCGAAACAAACGTGAGTCAGTATTTTAAATTCCTCCCCTACATCTTGTGCGCAGCTCCGTGCTTGATGGTACTCTTCGCCTACGGACTTTTCATTTACCGCGAACTGACCCCTGACGAGGTGCTGGCAATGCTGGAACCACAGAGGACTTGGTGGCTCGGATGTTTTAACCTGCCTGCTGATTATGTTTGTTCCTGAGATCTACTACAACGAGAACGGCCGCATGGAAATTCCGTCGGCGGTGTATGTGATCAAGACGCTGCTGTTCTGGCTCGTCGCCGCCCCGTGCTTGGCGGTGATCGGCATCTACGGGCTGTGGGTTTATCGCGAGTTGAAGCCTATCGAGGTTGTGGACCTACTGGACGACGAGATCGACTGGTGGTTGAATGTCATCGACAGCATCGATCCTGAACCGGACGAAGAACTGCCAGAACCGCCAACGCGCGTCGGTCCTCGCATTTACGCAGTGGACCATCCGCCGTCGTTGAAGAACCTGAAAGTCTGATCATGGGACTGAGAACTTCTTATGACTGCTGGTGGGGCTCGTGCTCCGGCTTCTACGAATGGCGCAAGCTTTTGTGCAGCCTGGCAGGCTGGGGAGATCTGGCCGACTACTACGAGGAGCGCAAGACGTGGCCGGACAAAGACGACGTGCTGGTTGAGCTGCTGGACCACTCGGACACAGGCGGCGAACTGGCCGCTGCTATTTGCGAACCGCTGGCTGCACGCCTGGAAGGGTTGGCACCGCTGATCGCCAACGGCCCTGCAGACATTCGTATATTCTTCTATGACGACACCCTCCAATTCATCAGAGGCCTGCGAGCAGCCGCAGCAGCCGGACGTCCCGTTGAGTTTTCTTCCTGAGAAAGCCGTGCCGCGAAAATCAGCCTTGGAGCAGATCTTGGAAATGCACCGCGCCCGCCAAAACCCAAAGACACCGGCGCAGATGTCGGAGGCGGGTGAGACTGTGCAAATCCCTGACCATCCGATCATGACCTGTGGTGTGGACTGGGCAGCTGGCTCAGCCGGCGCCAACATGGCGCTCATCAAGCAGGAAGTCGAAAAGGCGCAGCAGTCGCGGCGTCACGACATTGTGTTCCTGTCCGCGCTTCCCCCGGAGCAGGACACGACGCGGTTGTACGAGCGCATGCTGGGAATGGTGCGCGACATGGTGGGAATTACGCGCGCAGATTTGCAGCCGTCCTACGGCTTGGGCAGGTCTGCCATGGAAGCCATCGCCGCGCACAGCCGCATGACGAAATTCCACGAAGCGATGCAGGAGAAATTGTCGATGAGCTTTTTCGAAATGCAGAAGAAGTCCATCCTCGACGC
>ERZ650308.1290-NODE-1290-length-13066-cov-9.396895_pt1 | contig 13066 bp, 9 predicted proteins | sample MGYA00376244_ERZ650308 | MGnify/ENA primary metagenome ERZ650308 (study PRJEB26733, sample SAMN07839295) | wastewater metagenome | biome: small river; feature: stream; material: water | place: USA: North Carolina | collected 2016-04-26 ...
TCGCGGCGCTAGATCCTAAGTCTAGTGCGTCTGCCAATTTCGCCACATCCGCTTAGGGGTTGCAAACTTAATTGATTATTTTTAAAATTGGTCTAAGAACCCGACAATTTCCTCTAAATACTGTTGGTCAATGGTGTCAAAATGCGCTAATTCGGTACTATCGACATCTAAAACACCCACAATTTGTCCATTTTGAAAAACAGGCACGACTATTTCTGATCTCGAAGCACTACTGCAAGCAATATGTCCCGGGAATTTTTCAACGTCTTCCACAATTAAAGTGATGCCTTTTTCCCAACTAGTGCCACAAACGCCTCGGCCTTTCTTGATTCTGGTACAAGCAACAGGTCCTTGGAAGGGTGCTAAAACCAATTCATCCTCCACTACCCAATAAAAACCTACCCATAACCAATTGAATTGTTCTTTCAGTGCAGCTGCTATATTACCTAGGTTGGCAATTAAATTATCCTCTCCAGTCATTAAGCCTTTAATCTGTGGAATTAAGGACTCGTATTGTGCTTTTTTGTCTCCTTGGTGGAGTATTAAATCTTCTGCCATTGGTTTATTTTTTTAAGATGGATTGCAGTTCTTTCTTTTCGATACGTGCTACAAAAACAATAAATGCAAAAAGTAAAATAGTTGCAAACAAATAATTGAAAGGTTGATTGCTAGATACAATATGCAATAAAAGATTGATGCCATAAATCATTAATGCAATCACGAAATAAGCAATCAATTTTTTTGTTGCATAGGGCACAGGGTAGACACGTTGCCCCCATTGATAACTTACTACCATCATAGTACCATAACAAAAGAAAGTGGCCCAAGCGCTTGCCATATACCCAAAATGTGGGATGGCTATATAATTGATAATGATTGTAATCAATGCGCCTAGTAAAGTAATCCATGCACCTGCCATGGTTTTATTGCTTAGCTTATACCAGATACTTAAATTGTAATACACACCTAAAAACATGTTGGCAATTAATAAGATGGGCACTACGCGTAAACCAACATACATCGCTGGATTTTGAATAAACAATTTCCAAATATCAATATATAAAACTACGCCTAAGAACATAACACATAGCGTAATGACAAAAAATTTCATCACCCTTGCATAAGTCTTTTGAGCTTGATCTGATTCAGCTTGTTTAAAGAAAAAGGGTTCTGCACCCATTCGGAATGCTTGAATCGAAATAGTGATTAGAATAGCTAATTTGTAACAGGCACTATAAACACCCACCATGGCTTTATTGGCATCTGCACTGCCTCCTGGCGCCCACCATCCTAACATAATACGGTCTAGGGTTTCATTGATCATTCCGCCCAAACCTACTAAAATGAGTGGGAGGGCATAAGCCATCATCGATCCCCACAATTTAAAATTGAATTTAAAACGAATAGCCCTAATTTCTTTTTGTAATAAAACCAACACAAATACATTCTGAATAATACCCGCAATCAAAATATAACCTACTTCCCAATTGGGTTTGTAAATGGATTCCAAGAAACTGCCTGGATGTGTTTGCACATAATGCGGCAAGCTACTAATGAGGGTATAGGTTGCCAATATATTTAATAAGATGCCGCCTACTTTAATGAGTGCGAATTTTTTAGGACGTCCTTGTAATCTAAGTCTTGAGAATGGTATTGTCGTTAAAGCATCCAGCGCCACAATCCACGCCAATAAACTGATGTATTCTGGGTGCAATGTAATTTGTAATAGGTTGGCCAATGGCAATTTCCATGTGAACAATCCAATCAAAACAAGTATCGTGACAAAGAACATCGAAAAGCTACTCGTGTTGTAAATGTCTTCTTCATTGTCTTTGGAGCCGAATCTAAAATAGGCGGTCTCCATACCATGCGTCACTAATACATTTAGAAAAGGTATAAAGGCATAGACAATCGAGTTCTCCCCATATGCGATGTCTGAAAGCTTATAGGTTAAATATGGGGTCAGTAAATAGCTAATAAACCTAGCGGCTATTGAACTAAGTCCGTACCATGCGGTTTGACTGGCTAATTTTTTAATACTACTCAAGGCGTTGAAATTACAGCTAAATTAGTGAAAATAGTTTTGTTTATCTTCATGCCGTAAATAGCTTAGTTATGAGGGTCGTCATTCAAAGAGTATCAGAAGCCAATGTCAAAGTCGAAGGACAGGTGGTGGGGTCAATTCAAGCCGGATTATTGGTTCTATTGGGCATCCAGAATGAGGACAGTTTAGAAGATATTCAATGGATTTCTAATAAATTGGTTCAAATGCGCATTTTTGATGATGCAGATGGGGTGATGAACCTGAGTGTACAAGATATTGGGGGTTCCATTTTACTGATTAGTCAGTTTACGCTTTACGCGGCCACTAAAAAAGGGAATAGACCATCATATATTGCTGCAGCCAAACCTGAAATCGCCATTCCAATTTATGAGCAGATGATCCTTCAGTTGACCAAGGATCTAGGCAAGCCAATTGCAACTGGGCAATTTGGGGCGGATATGAAAGTGTCGCTTTTAAACGACGGACCAGTCACGATTTTAATTGATTCAAAAAACAGGGAATAATATGTCTAACCAGATGACCATAGAAGCAGCACAATCCAAAGTAGACGAGTGGATCAAGACTGTCGGTGTAAAGTATTTTAGTGAGTTGACCAACCTAGGTGTGTTGATGGAAGAAGTGGGGGAATTGTCTAGGTTGATGGTGCGTCAATACGGTGACCAGTCTTTTAAAAACAAGGAAGCCGATGCAGATTTGGGAGATGAGATGGCAGATGTGCTTTTTGTATTGATTTGTTTAGCCAATCAAACAGGGGTGGATCTGACTGCAGCTTTGGAGAAAAATCTCCAAAAGAAAACCATTCGAGACAAAGAAAGACACCAAAACAACGAAAAATTACAACCATAATCTTTTCTCGACCTATATTTGCAAACTATGAGTAAGACAGTTACAGACAATACATTACAAGCGATCATTTCGCATGCCAAAGAATACGGATTCGTGTTTCCTAGTAGTGAAATCTATGATGGATTAAGTGCAGTGTATGATTATGGTCCTTATGGTGCTCAATTAAAAAAGAATATCCGTGACTATTGGTGGAATAGCATGACACAGATGAACGACAATATAGTTGGTATTGATGCAGCTATTTTTATGCATCCAACTACTTGGAAGGCAAGCGGTCATGTGGATAGTTTTAGTGATCCTTTGATAGACAACAAGGATAGTAAAAAAAGATATCGTGTAGACCATTTAATTGAAGCACATGCTGACAAGCTTGTTGAGAAAGGAGATCAAGCGGGTGCGGATAAATTATTGGCAGACATGGATGCCTTACTTGCGAATGATGATTTCGCTGGTTTAGGTGAATTGATTCAAGCGAATAAAATTCAGTGCAGTGTAAGCGGAACGAGTAACTGGACAGAGATTCGACAATTTAATTTAATGTTCTCTACGGAATTAGGTTCTGTAGCAGAAGACGCCAATACCATTTATTTAAGACCAGAGACGGCGCAAGGTATTTTTGTGAACTTTTTAAATGTGCAAAAAACAGCAAGGATGAAAATTCCTTTTGGTATTGCACAAACGGGAAAGGCTTTCAGAAATGAAATTGTGGCGCGTCAGTTTATTTTTAGAATGCGTGAATTTGAGCAAATGGAAATGCAATTTTTCATAAAGCCAGGAACACAAAAAGAATGGTATGAGCATTGGAAAAATGAACGCATGAAATGGCATTTAAGTTTGGGCATTTCGGCAGACAAATATCGTTTTCATGATCACGTTAAATTAGCACACTATGCAGACGCTGCTTTGGATATTGAATATGAATTTCCATTTGGATTTAAAGAAGTAGAGGGTATCCACTCAAGAACTGATTTTGATTTATCTCGTCATCAAGAATTTAGCAAAAAGAAATTGCAATATTTTGATACTGAGATCAATCAGCATTATGTGCCTTATGTGATTGAAACTTCTATCGGATTGGATAGAATGTTCTTATTGATTTTGTCTAATTCTTATGAAGAAGAAGTAATCAATAAAGAAGATGGTACCACAGATTCAAGAGTGGTATTGCACTTGCCTGCTAAATTGGCTCCTTTGAAATTAGCGGTTTTGCCTTTAACTAAAAAAGACGGATTGCCTGAATTGGCAAAAGCCTTAATGGATGAATGCAAGCCTTCTTTCCATTGCTTCTATGAAGAAAAAGATGCCATTGGAAAGCGTTACAGAAGACAGGATGCAATTGGTACACCATTCTGTGTAACGATTGATCACCAAACAAAAGAAGACAACACAGTCACCATTCGTTATAGAGATAGTATGCAACAAGAAAGAATCCCAATGAGTGAAGTCAAGGCATTGGTATTAAAACATATTGCTTAAAACAATTGAGTTTTCATAAAAAATGCTCCCAGTTTTGGGAGCATTTTTTTTTATCCATAGAGTTCAAAATGAATTTGATTTTTGGGGATGCCTAATTCAGCGAGCGTCTCCCTTGCTTCATCGACCATATCCTTCCAGCCACAAATATAAAATTGTGCATCTTTACTAGCACCTGCGTCAAGTAGTCTTTTATAAGTAGCATGTACATATCCTTGGTTGGCACCTTCACGAATTTCCGTCTCCCTTGAAAAGCTAGGATGGTAATAAAAATTTTGCTCCACCGCTTCAAGTGCTTTAAACTCATGACCATAGAGGCAATCCGTATATTGTCTACACCCGAATAATAAATGAATTTGATGATGTGGCGTTTTCTTTTGATGGATATCTAAAACCATCGATCTGAATGGTGCGACACCTGTACCTGTGCAAATGAAATAAAGATCTGTTGTAATTGCTTTGGGTAAAACAAATACCCCTTGAGGTCCTCTTAATTTAATTACAGTCCCAACAGTTACTTCGTTGAATAAATAGGTGGTTCCAAGGCCGCCTTCTAAATGAACAATCACCAATTCAAATTCATTGGTTTCACTTGGGGCAGATGCAATGGAATAACTTCTCCATCGCTTGTTTTTTTGTTCGTGAATAGGCAGGTCTAATGTTACAAATTGACCTGGTGTAAAGTCAAATTTGTTGCCACTAGACAAGGCTAGCCAAAAGCGTTTTGTGCTCGGCGTCTCCTGTATTATTTTAGTGACTACTGCGTCCTGCCATGGTTGTAACATAATGAATTAATTATTGGTGACGAACACGCTTTGAACGTATACTTTGTTGTTTGCAAATACTTTTACAAAATATATACCAGTTGTCAAAGTAGGCACTTGCACTGCTTGTGCTGAATTCTGATTGTTTAATTTGTCCTTTTGAAACACTGTTACGCCATTGCTATTCAAAATGCTTAGCCCAATGGTATTGGTCTTTACATTGTTGAACTGAATATAGAATTGGTTGCCTTTGATGATATTCTCTACATAATCTGTTGAAACAATTTTTAAGCCAATCTCTTTTGTAGGTGCTTGTGGTATATCGGTAATCAAAATTAATTTATTGTCGGAATAATTCGTGCAAGATCCAGTGGTCGCACTGACTTTGTACATGGCGTTCTTAGTGACCTTGTATCCTTGTTTGGTTGCGCCATTAATATATTCGTCATTCATAAACCATTGATAACTGTCTGCAACACCAGTGCTAAGGCTATCGATGCCAATTTGTGTGATCATTGGTTTTGCGGCAACAATAACAGGTATTTTATATAATAAATTTTCATGTTGTGCAGTGCTAATCTGCATATTGTAAAAGAAGTAATAATATTTCTCATAATCAACTCCTGCCCAGTTGCCTGTTATAGAGGCAAGCATGCTTGGTCCGAATGGATAGTTCTTGGTGTTGATATTGTTGTTTCTGAAAATGGTAGCACTATCCATACAACGTGCAATTAAAATATAATTGCCTGCCTGGGTAAGGTTCATATTGATGGCATAGACTCTGCCTGTATCTCCAGCTACAAATGGGGTAGGCGTACCAGAACCACCAGTGCCTGTGGCAGGTGTTGGATTTGGACTACTTGCAACTACATGTATGGTTGCTTTCTGCGTTTGAGATGGATAATAAGAATAGGTAGAGTCGGTATAAGTACTTAATAATCTTAATTCAAGTTCTACTTTACCTGCATAACCAGTATACAATTTAGTTGTTTCTAGTGTGATAGGTCCTTTGGTATTGATCCTCATAAATTCGCCATAGCTACTGCTCCAATTATTGTAGCCACCTGTATTACTTAAGCTTGTATTATTTTTTGCACCAATAAATCCATGCCAACCTTTTGATACATATACATTCGCGGCAGTTGTACTTGAACTTATTGCAGCGCCTATGGCGATAGGTTTACTTAAATCAGTATTGTTGTCATACCAAACATATTGATCATTACTAGAAGGTGTATTGACCATTAGCTGAACATTGTTGTTACAAGAAGTGGCAGTGCCGTTGATCACTGGACTTGAATTGGCACTAACGATGGTAGCAGTGATGGTGTTATTGCTTGGTTGTTGGTCATTTGTAATATTTGCAGAAGCTGTAATGGTATAGCTTTGGTTCAATTCAATTGGTATAGGAGTTTGGAAAGTATAGGACATGGTTTCTGAGCCATACAATCTTCCAGTAAAAGTTTCTGTGGTAGTAAGTATAGTGGTGTTTCCTTTTTTAACTACAAGGCTAAGCGGGATATTGCTCATTTTATTTGCACCATTATTTGCAACTTTGACTGTCACATATTGAATTTCCTTTTCAGAAACGCCACCAATTGGATTGGTGATTTCAACTATCTGAACATCATTAGAAGGACTCACTACTTTAAGGGTGTAATCCTGTGTTTCACCAGCAGTATAAGTGCCACAAGCATTTACGTCAGAAGTTAAAATAGCTTCTGTAACAACCACTCTAAGTTTTGTAAATTGATTGATGATTAAATTGCTCGCTAAATTTATTGTAGCACTATAGTCCCCATTGTTTAATGCAGTACTTGTATGCACTAATTCGTTTGTGTCAAAGAGGCCATTGTTATTATAGTCGATAAATACTTTTACAAAACGATTGTTATTGCTTGCGTCAGCACTGCTTAATCTTAAGAATAAAGAGAGCGTGCCATTGGATTCGCCATTGACAAAAAGCGCCGTATTGTCGACATAATTATCTGCAGTTGTCTTTGAGAACTTAATATTGTTTAATTGAATGCTGTCTATTTTCGTGCCTGCTGCACTGGTTGCTGCAGAACTACAATAAGCTGTACCACCTGCACCACTGATGATTAGAGCATAAGGTTGTTGTCCTCGCTCTAGTGTTCCTTTATGATTCACAGTCACAGTATATACAGTGCCCACTAAACTAGTATCTACTTCTACTTTCTCTACATTGTCCACACTGTTGATGCCTTTTGTTGCTTGATTGTCTGGGCTTGTAGGATTCAATTTCCAACTATAGAATGTTTTATTGCCTTCTGTAATTTTCAGATCTAGATCGTTGACTAATTTGGTTGTAGGGTCATTTAAAAGGTCGCTTGAGCTCCCTTTTACATCTGTCCAAACCAAGGTTGCTTTTACAGGTCGAGTTCCGGAAGCAGTAAAAGAATAAGTTTGACTAGCGCCATTTGCTAAATTATTTTCATAAACAAAATGTGTGCTGCTAGCGCTATTGTTATTGCTTAAAGCAGTATTTAAAACTTGTGCAGCTTCACCAATATTGAGCAATCCCCATCCAAATTTATAATCCGGACCTGGATACAATCCAGCTTCATTTGCTGTATGAATTGCCAAGCCTTTTACAGTAGCAGATTTTAAAATTTTAGGAGCGCCATTCACAATGAATCTTTGACTTAATTCTTGTAACAACAATAAACTTCCTGCAGCACCTGGAGAAGCCATGGAAGTGCCGTTTTGATATCCATAGCTGGAGTCGTTGGTAGATAGGGTTGAATAGACTGCAACACCTTGCGCTACAATATCTGGTTTAATCCTGCCGTCATCTGTAGGTCCCCATGAGCTAAAATTACTCATCACTACATCTTCCTTTTTATTATATTCAGAAGGGATGCCATATACCGCACCTACAGTTAATATATTTTTTGCATTCTTGTCAGAAGAGATGCTGCCATAGGAATCATTGCTACTTAAACTATCTGGTCGATTTCCTGCGTTGTAAAAACGACCACTTTGATTTCTTCTCCAATAAGGTTGACCCACTGCTGGTCCTGAACTTGTTCGGTTATTTCCACCTGCAGTCACAATTAAATAATTGGGTGCATTGTAAGCGATTGAATCTTGAATTTGTGCATCGTAATCGTACAATCCAAATCGGTAATCTTCTTTTTCATTCCATCTTCCATTGAATTCCCATCTTGAAGAATCACTATTAAAATCCCATCCAGTGACGGTTCCGTAAGAATGGTTGGAGATTAATAGCCCGGATGCTGCTGCAGCTGACATTTCAGATAAGTCATTATTCCAATCATAATCTAAAATCCCTTTTACATTATACACCATGCCCTTGGCTAATGGATTCAATCCCTTGCTCATTACAATGCCTGCAACATGTGTGCTATGATTTACAACCTCGGTCACGTTGTCTTTTTGAGTGATTCTGCCAATGAATTCCTTATGTGTTAATCTTGGACTTCCCTCATCCCAAACGCCCAATTTATTGGTCACTGCATCATCAGACCCGCTCAAGTTTAAATTAGATGCTGCCCCTGGCCATACTTTATTTGCATTAATAGTAATGGCTGCAACTGGGTCAGCAAAGCCAATATAATATTTAGGCCATCCCATGGCATCCACGCCAATTAATCTTGCATTGGTTTTATTTCGAGATGCATATTGAAGTGGCCATCCTTTTTCTTTAGCTGCAAGGACGGCTTTTGAGAAATTATTTCTTGCATCCAATGCTAGGTTGTTGGATGTTTGGACCAATACGTCTTTTTTTGTCGCTTCTTGTGCAAGAACTACATTGATAGCGCAAACGAATAATATAGGAAGTAAAAAGCACTTTTTCATAGTTCTAAATTACAATCTATTCTTTGTAATTAATGCAACTTATAGCCTTAAAAAGAATGGTTCAAATATGCGTGTTAATTTGAGTAACTTTAAAAAAAGAAACGATATGCGCAAGTATGGACTCCATTGGCTCCTAATGATTTCGATCCTGCCAATGTTGATGGGCTTCTGTTTCCGTTCTCAGGGAATTAAAGGGCGTGTATTCCTTGAAAATGAGACAAACATGCCATTAAAAGGTAAAACCAAACAAGCGGGAAGTGCATTTTCGACTATAGTTTATGTTTATGCGGCAGCAAATACCAATCAGTTGATAGGACAGCAAGGAAACTGGGCAAAAGGGATTCAGGCAAAATTAATTCGCCAGGTTCAGGCAGATCAGGCTGGAAGATTCAAACTTGGCTTGCGTCCAGGAAAATATACCCTGGTCTTGGGGTTTAAAGAGGGGATCTATATTCCATTTTTCTCAGGCAGCATTGGTGTGGCATTTGTGGAAGTTCCAAAGCACCAATACCAAGAAATTGACTTAACGATAACAGCTTCGTCTATTTTTTGATTGTATCTTTGCAGACTGAACTATGAATGAGCAATCTTTGTTTGATCGGTACGATACATCCCCCCTACTAAAAAAAATAGTAGATGGGATTGCTATGTCTGATGCAGAAAAAAAGCCCTTTCAAGTACATTTGCAAAACCTCAATGGCTCTGCGCCAGCATTTGTTTTAAAGTATATTTTCAACCATCCTCAAACTGCAAGTTTCAATCACGTTATTGTATTGAATGATGCAGAAGAAGCTGCTTATTTCTACAACTCTGTTGAAAGTATCACGGAAGCTTTGGATTTATTTTATTTTCCATCCTCTTATAAAACTGCACAAAATTTTAGTTTGCTCAATCCTTCACATGTTATGTTAAGGACAGAGGCGTTGACTAAATTGTCGATGGGGGGCAATAAGAAAATATTGGTAACTTATCCGGAAGCATTTTTTGAAAAAGTGATCATGCCTAAGACCTTGCAACAGCATATCATTCAGATTAAGACCAATGATACGCTGGGTTTGGATGCATTGATGGAAAGTCTAGTTCAGTATGGTTTTGAAAGAACTGATTTTGTGTATGAGCCAGGGCAATTTGCATTAAGAGGCGGTATTTTTGATATTTATTCTTTTGGCAACGAGAAGCCTTATAGAGTAGAATTGTTTGGAGAGGAAGTAGATAGTATTCGTTTGTTTGATCCTGAAACACAGTTGAGTGAAAGAAAATTATTGCAAGTCAATATCATCCCCAATGTGACGACGCAATTTGAAGATGAGCTAAAGATTCCTTTGATGGAATTTCTAGCAGACAATACGATTGTTTGGTTAAAAGATTGGAACTTGATTCAGCAGAAAGGGCATGACCAAATGGAAGCATTGGAAGCTTTTTTATTGCATGCGCCAGTGGCTAAATCAATGGACGACTCGGATGCCCATAAGAAAAATACCCGTATAGACGATTTTGTTCCAGTGGACACAGTTGCAGAGCAGGTGTTGAAGAAAAATATTATTGAGTGGGGTTTTCAGGCAAGTTTGACAGAAAAAAAATTGGCTTTTAGTACACAGGTGCAGCCAAGCTTTAATAGGCAGTTTCAATATTTGATTGCCAATTTGCAAGAATTTGAAAAAAAAGGATATGACTTGTTTTTATTTGCGGAACAAGCAAAACAGTTAGAGCGCTTACATGCTATTTTTACAGATTTAAAAACGGAAATTCAGTTTACACCCATTGTAAAAAATATCCATGAAGGGTTTGTAGACCATGACCACAAAATGGTTTGTTATACAGATCACCAAATATTCCAGCGCTACCATAAGTACAAAGTAAAACAGGCTTATAGCAAAAATAAAGCGATCACTTTACGTACATTAAGTGACTTGCATCCTGGTGATTACGTGACACATATAGATCACGGAGTAGGTGTGTACAGTGGATTGCAGAAGATAGAAGTGAGTGGTATGATGCAAGAAGCTGTAAGGATCATTTATAAGGACAGCGATATATTGTATGTAAATATTAATTCGCTTCATAAAATATCTAAGTATACAGGCAAGGAAGGGACGCCACCTAAAGTGAACAAATTAGGTTCGGATGCTTGGGTGAAATTAAAAGATAAGACCAAGGCAAAAGTAAAAGCGATCGCATTTGATTTAATTAAATTGTATGCACAAAGAAAAGCACAAACAGGATTTGCATTTACGCCTGATAACTATATGATGCATGAATTAGAAGCGTCATTTATTTATGAAGACACGATAGACCAAGCAAAAGCTATTGCCGATGTGAAGAAAGATATGGAAGCCCCAGCGCCAATGGATCGCCTGGTTTGTGGTGATGTTGGTTTTGGGAAAACAGAAGTCGCTATTCGTGCTGCATTTAAAGCTGCGATTGATGGTAAACAAGTGGCCGTGCTTGTGCCAACCACTATTCTGGCTTTCCAGCATTATAAAACCTTTAAAGAGCGACTAAAAGACTTTCCATTAGAAATCGATTTCTTAAACAGGTTTAAATCTGCTGCACAAAAAAAAGAAACCATCGCCAAAGTGAAAGAGGGTAAGATTGATATCTTAGTGGGTACACATGGTATACTGGGTAAGGAAGTCAACTTTAAAGATTTAGGTTTGATGGTGATTGACGAAGAGCAGAAATTCGGCGTAGCGCATAAAGAAAAATTAAAAACTTTAAGAACCAATGTCGATTGTTTGACCTTGACTGCTACGCCTATTCCAAGAACCTTGCATTTTAGTTTAATGGGCGCAAGGGATTTAAGTATTATCAATACGCCACCAGCGAATAGGCAACCCATCCATACAGAAGTGCAAGTGTTTCATGAGGATGTGATTAGAGAGACGATCTATTTTGAAACAGAGAGAGGTGGACAGGTATTTTTCATTCACAATAGAGTACAAGGTTTGGCCGAAATGTGCGCGATGATTCAAAAGCTTTGTCCAGATTTAAGCATTGGCTTTGCACATGGACAATTAGAAGGGCATCAGTTAGAGGAAAAAATATTCGACTTTATAGAACGTAGATACGATGTGTTGGTTTGCACCAATATTGTTGAAAGTGGCGTGGATATTCCGAATGTGAATACCATTATCATCAACAATGCACATCAATTTGGTTTGAGTGATTTACACCAGTTGAGAGGTAGGGTAGGAAGAAGCAATAAAAAAGCTTTCTGTTATTTATTAGCACCGCCAATGAGTACTTTGCCAGATGATTCTCGTAAACGATTACAAACCCTAGAACAGTTTAGTGAGTTGGGTTCTGGTTTCCAGATTGCCATGCGTGATTTGGACATTCGCGGGGCAGGTAATTTATTGGGTGGAGAACAGAGTGGATTCATGGCGGAGATTGGTTTTGAAATGTATCAGAAAATTTTAGCGGAAGCAGTACGTGAATTAAAGCGTTCTGATTTCAAAGAGTTATTCGAAGAAGAGATCAGCAAGCAAGATGATTTTGTGACGGATTGTACAATTGATACAGATTTAGAAATCATGATTCCAGATGGCTATGTAGAAAGTATTGGTGAAAGACTATCCTTGTACACAAGACTGGATCAATCTGCAGATGATACAGAATTAGAAGCCATGAAATTAGAATTGATAGACCGTTTTGGTCCTATGCCAAAACAAGTGGAGGCTTTATTTACAACAATACAATCAAGAAGGTTGGCGATAGCTTTGGGTTTCGAGAAGATGACTTTGAAAGACGAGACCTTGAGATGCTTCTTTATCAATCGCCCAGATTCTCCTTATTATGAAAGTGCCATCTTTAAAGGCTTATTGAGCTTTACACAAACTGCCATGAACAATGCGCATTTTAAACAAGTTGGAAAGACCTTTATCTTGATCATCAAAGACATCAAGAGCATGGAGCATTGCTTTGCCACATTAACTAAAATACACCAAGGCGTTGTGAAGGTAGGTACATAAAAAAGCCCACTCTAATGAGTAGGCTTCAATCTTGTAGTTAAAATAGCTAAAAATAAATCGAGGCACTCGTTTATGGGGTGCCTCGAAAAATAATTAGAGAATTT
>ERZ650308.1294-NODE-1294-length-13055-cov-10.961385_pt1 | contig 13055 bp, 15 predicted proteins | sample MGYA00376244_ERZ650308 | MGnify/ENA primary metagenome ERZ650308 (study PRJEB26733, sample SAMN07839295) | wastewater metagenome | biome: small river; feature: stream; material: water | place: USA: North Carolina | collected 2016-04-26 ...
ATCATCTGATAGATGAATTCAGCCATGAAAAATCAGTCTCTTTCGGTAGATTTACGTCAAGTTTAGCCTGATGGGCCGGGCCAGGATTGAGGGGGCGCACCTGACCCGGCTGCTTTCATGATTGGCGGTTATTTCTTGTTGCCAACCAACTCTGCTTCCTGCAGGAATACCTCACTCAAGTTATCCACATCAACCGAAACCGACTCGGCTTCATCAGCCGATGGGTCTTGCTCACGAACCAAAACGGTGCGGGTGAACTTGGCGCTCCCCCAGCTCAAGTCATGACCGATTGAATCGGCTTCGATTTCCACCGAAGTGCCGGTGCGCTCGCCGTTATCCCAGTCGCGCACTCGCAATTTGCCCGTCACAATAATGCGGTCGCCCTTTGAAACCGAGGTCGAGGCATTGATGGCCAGCTGTCGAAAGCCGGTGACTGTGAACCAGTTGGTATCGCCGTCGATCCACTTGTTCTGAGCGCGGTCAAAACGGCGCTGCGATGCCGCTAAACGAAACGATGTGATTGGCAGGCCATCCTGGGTCACCAGATGACGTGGAGTGGTGGCAACCAGACCGGCTACCGAAATTAGTTCTGACATTTGATGCCTTTCTCGAATGCACCTCCGGCGGTTGCCGATCGGTGATGTTTCGAGTGTGGCGAGTCAGATTCGGCGAGCGCCGATCAACCCAACTAACTGTGGATTACTGGTTACTTGACGTAGCTGTGGAAAGCTTGGCGAACCTTCGCCATCTTCGGTGAAACAACTGCGTTGCAGTAGCCCTGGTTCGGGTTCTTAGCAAAGAAGTCCTGGTGGTATTCCTCACCCATCCAGAAGGTTTCGATTGGCACGATCTCGGTGACGAGTTCGCCATCCCAGTGCCCTTTGGCGCGCTCTAGAGCCGCGAGGAACAGTTCACGTTGGTTTTCGTCGGCATAGAACATCGCCCCACGATACTGAGTGCCTACGTCGTTGCCCTGACGGTTTAGCTGGCGAGGGTCGTGAAGGGTGAAGAAGATGTCGAGGATCACCTCGGCTGGGATGACCGATTCGTCGAAGTTCACACGAGCGACCTCGGCGTGCCCGGTGTTGCCATCGCACACGGCTTCATAGCCAGGGTTGTCTATGTGTCCACCCATGTAGCCAACCTCTACGTCGGTTACACCCTTGAACTGCATGTATGAGCTATCTAGGCACCAGAAACAGCCACCGGCAAGAACGAAACTAGTCATGTCACTAGCCTAGGCTGGTTTCATGACCTACAAGGCTGAAGCTAACCGTTACGAGTCCATGAAATTTCGCCGCACCGGCAAGAGTGGACTATTGCTACCTGAGATTTCGTTGGGGCTTTGGCACAACTTTGGTGCGGGTGACTCGATGCGCACTCAAAAGGCGATTCTGCGACGCGCCTTCGACCTTGGCATCACCCACTTTGATCTAGCTAACAACTATGGGCCACCGGCTGGTAGTGCCGAGGAGAACTTCGGTGTGCATTACAAGCGCGACTTCGAGCGCTACCGTGACGAGCTCGTCATCTCTACCAAGGCCGGTTATGACATGTGGGCTGGGCCTTATGGCGAGTGGGGCTCTCGCAAGTACCTACTGTCTTCACTAGACCAGAGCCTCAAGCGCATGCAGCTCGACTACGTTGACATCTTCTACAGCCACCGCTTCGACCCAAACACTCCACTAGAAGAGACCATGGGCGCATTGGCGACCGCCGTGCACTCTGGTCGCGCGCTCTATGCCGGCATCTCTTCATACGATGCTCACCAGACTCGGGAGGCCAAGCGCATCCTTGCCGGTATGGGTGTGCCGCTTCTTATTCACCAGCCGCGCTATTCAATGTTCGACCGCACTCCGGAACAGTCACTCTTTGACACGTTGGGTATGGAGGGAGTCGGTTCCATCGTCTTCTCACCGTTGGCACAGGGCATGCTTACCGACCGCTACCTGGATGGCTCGGCCCCTAAGGGTTCGCGCGCCGCGAAGAACCACTTCTTGAAGTCATCTCAGATTGACCCGACCTACCTATTTCGAGCCAATGGTTTGAACCAGATTGCCGCCGCCCGCGGTCAGAGCTTGGCACAACTTGCCCTAACCTGGGTGCTTCGTCAGCCAACCGTTACCTCTGCCCTCATAGGCGCCAGCAGCGTGAAGCAGCTTGAGCAGAACTATGCCGCCATCCAGGCACCAAAACTGAGCATGGATGAACTGCGCGCTATCGACGAGTTCGCCGTGCACGGCACCGGCCTCTAAACAACCGGCCACTATGAAGACAAAACGCCCACTCCTTGGCGCCATCATGATCTTGATGGCCACCTTTCTGTTTGGGCTGAATGGCAGCACAGCAAAAACCGTTATGGCTACGGGTGTCACCGCTGAACAAATCACTCTGTTCAGATCTCTGTCGGCCTGTCTAATCGCCGGACTCTTCATGCTTATTCGCAACCGCGGTTCATTCCGAGTCGCAAGACGCGAATGGAAATGGCTGTTACTCCTCGGTACCGCCGGCGTAGGGCTCATGCAGTGGTCTTATGCCAACGCCGTTGCCAACCTTCCCGTGGGTGTTGCGCTGCTGATTCAATACACAGCGATCGTGCTCGTGCCAATCACCGGCATGGTCCTGTTCAAGACCAAGGTTTCGCCAAGACTTTGGCTCGGCGTTGCCTTTGTCCTAGCCGGGTTGGTAGTGGTTTCACACATATGGCAGGCGGGACTAAGCCCAATTGGTTTGGTATTTGCAGCGATTGCCGCCATTGCAACCACCACTTACTACATGGTCGGCGAACATGTCCACGAAACCCGCGACGCTTTTTCAACCCTGTTTTATTCGATGGCGTTCTCGGCCTTGATGTGGGTTCCGGCCAGCCAGTTTTGGAACTTTGACTTCACTCGTTTCACTACGCAGGTAGACCTTGGCGGAAACCTAGCTGGAACCGTCATCCCAGCATGGATTCTGTTTGTCTGGCTGGGAATCATGGGTTCATTTGTGCCGCTTTTCTTGACCTACGCAGCTCTGCCCCACTTGAGCGCAACCGGAGTTGGCGTGATGTCAACCACCGAGACCATCTTTGGCTTCATGTTTGCCTACCTGTGGCTGGGTGAGAAAATTGATGGATTACAAACGGTCGGCGGATTGTTAGTAATTACGGGCATAGTAATCGCCCAGATTTCAAGGAGAAAAGCAGCATGGCAACCATCGAACTAGGCGCAGCTAACTTTGGCGACACCGTTGTAACCGATGGCATGGTCATCGTTGACTTTTGGGCAGAGTGGTGTGGCCCGTGCCGCCAATTTGCGCCAATCTTCGAAGAGGCGTCAACCAAGCACCCAGACATCATCTTCGGCAAGGTAGACACCGAGGCCGAGAAGCAGCTGGCTGGCGAGGCTGGCATCAGCTCGATTCCAACCCTCATGGTGTTCCGCGATGGCATCCTGCTCTACAACCGCGCCGGCGCTTTGCCGGGTGCAGGTCTAGAAGAACTGATTGCAGCGGTCAAGGGCTTGGACATGAACGAAATCCGGGCCGAAATCGCTAAGCAAGGCGACGAAATCGGCGACCTTTCAGAGGTCGAATAATGTCTCGGGTCAGCAACAACTCAATGGCGATGCTGGCCACAGTCAGCCTGGTTGGCATTTTTGCCTCGACCCTTGGCTTTTTCAGCGCAGACCTGTGCACCGTCGAACAGTTGGATGGCTGGACCTCCTGCGCCGCCATCGAACAGCAGCGTCAGCTAGGCAGTTGGGCGTTTCTAGCCCTCTCAATAATCGGCTTTGCGGTTTCGATTATTCGCATCAAAAAACACAAATAGACTGCTCTTGTGCACAAGCCCAATGACGCGACTGTGGCCCTTCGTGAGGGCATTTTTGACTATGCCCGCAAGCGTCTCGAATATGACCCAGCGCCGCTAGATGCACCGCAAACCCTCGAGTTTCTAACCGAGCATGCCGGCCCAACGGTGACCGAAGAAGGCCTCGGCGGCTTGAAATCACTAAAGCTCTTTGAAAACGTTCTAGCACCGGCAACCATTTCGACTGATCACCCGGGCTACCTTTCTTTCATCCCCTGCGCCCCAACCGAAGCTGCAAAACTCTTTGACCTGATCGTCTCTGCCTCAGCCATCTATGGCGGTTCGTGGATGGAAGGCGCCGGCGCCGTCTATGCCGAGAACGAGGTGCTTGCTTGGCTGGCCAAGGAGGCCGGTTTGCCAGCCACCGCTGGTGGCGTATTCGTGCAGGGCGGAACCCTTGGAAACTTAAGCGCCCTGGTTGCTGCTCGCCACCGCGCGTCACAAGCATTGAAGGCTGCTGGCAAGCCAAGGCCCGAGTCGTGGAAGTTCATTTGCAGCGCCGAGGCACACTCATCATTGAAGGCGGCCGCAGCCGTCATGGATGTCGAAATCATCAAGGCCGAGGTAGCCGAGGACGGTCGACTTCGCGGCCCGGCAGTTCAAGCCGCTCTCGATGAAGCAGAAAATGGCGTCTTTGCGATTGTGGCAACCGGGGGAACCACCAATTTCGGCATTGTTGACCGGCTCGACGAGATTGGCAAGATTGCCAACGACAACGGAATCTGGTTCCACGTCGACGGAGCCTATGGTTTGGCCGGAATTCTGGCAGAGGTGTCAAAGCCACTATTCGCCGGTCTAGAGCGAGCCGATAGCTTCATCGTTGACCCCCACAAGTGGCTTTTCGCACCCTTCGATGCCTGCGCATTGGTTTATCGAAACCCGGAAGATGGACGTCAGGCGCACACCCAGCACGGTGAATATCTGGACACCCTGACCGAATCGGGTGACTGGAATCCGAGTGACTATGCCTATAACCTCACTCGCCGCCCTCGCGGATTGCCGCTCTGGTTCTCGCTCGCAACGCACGGCATCAAGGCCTATCGCGAAGCCGTTGACCACAACGTAGTTCTGGCTCGACAGATTGCCGATGAAATCAAACGTCGGCCTGGCTTCGAACTCGTTCGCGAACCTGAACTTTCAGTCGTTGTCTTCACTCGTGACGGCTGGACCATCGATGATTACAACGCTTGGTCTGACCGGCTACTTGCCGATGGCGTGGCCTTCGTCGTCCCGAGTTCGCACCGAGGTGAACCGAACACCCGCTTCGCGATTGTGAACCCAGAAACCAGCTTCGAATTATTGACCAAAATCCTAGATTCAATGGAGAGCAAATGACCTTCAAAGTCACCGTCGCCGAGCCCGCGAAGCCACTATCTCGAGTCAAGGCTGCAGAACGAGCTCCGCTGCGCGTTGGCCTAGTTCAAACCAAGTGGCACGCCGATGCTGGCCAACACGAGTCAGTGCTGCTCGAGGGAATCAGCTTGGCCGCCAAGAATGGCGCCGAGATTGTCTTCTTGCCGGAACTGACTCTTAGCCGCTACATGGCCGACACTCGCCCAACCGGCACGCCTAACGCCCTAGCCGAACAACTCGACGGTGGGCCAACCCATCTGCTCGCCGCCAAGGCCGCAGCCGAGAACAATGTCTATGTGCACATTTCGCTATACGAACACGAGGATCGAGCCGATGGCCGTGGTTTGAACTGTGCCATCATTGTTGCCCCGACCGGTGAAATCATCGCGCGCACCCCAAAGCTCCACATTCCAGTGACTGCCGGCTACTACGAGGACGAGTATTTTGCACCTGGCCCGGCCGATGGCGAGCCTTACCCGGTTTATGAAGTTGAATTCGACGAGACCACCGCGAACATTGGCCTACCAACGTGCTGGGATGAATGGTTCCCAGAGGTAACCCGCAACTACAGCCTTCGAGGCGCCGAAGTGCTGTGCTACCCAACTGCAATCGGCTCAGAACCAGATCACCCAGACTTCGACACCGAGCCACTTTGGCGCCAGGTAATCGTTGGCAACGGAATCGCCAATGGCACCTTTATGGTCGTACCAAACCGATATGGCAACGAAGGTTCGATCGAGTTTTATGGAAGCAGCTTCATCAGCGACCCATATGGTCGCATCCTTGCCCGTGCCGGTCGTGACGGCGACGAGGTTTTGGTCGCCGACCTTGACCTCGACCAACGGCGTGACTGGCTAGACCTATTTCCATTCTTGGCAACGCGCCGCCCTGACACCTATGACATGTTGACCGAGGCTGTTGTGAACCCGCGCACCGAATCTGGCGAGGGTGAAGACGGCGGAATCGCCGGAGTTAGTTACTAATGAGCAATTGGTTCATGCCAGCCGAGTGGGAACCGCATGCTCGCACTTGGATGGCTTGGCCTTCGAGTGGCTACACCCTTGGCGACACCGAGGCTGAGGCGATGGAAGCCCGCGAGACTTGGGCTGCAGTCGCCAACGCCGTAGTTAGATTCGAACCAGTTTCGATGCTCTGCGAGGCCGAGGATCTAGAGATCGCGCGCGCATTTGTCGACCCGGCGGTCGAACTCATCCCGGCCGAACTGAACGATGCCTGGATGCGTGACATCGGCCCGACTTTCGTCAAGGATTCTGCCGGCAAGCTGGCGGGTGTGAATTGGATCTTCAACGGCTGGGGCGCCCAAGCCTGGGCCACCTGGGATAAAGACGCAAAGACCGCGGAATTCATCGATGAACAACTTGAGGTTGCCACGATTCACTCTCCCCTGATTAACGAGGGCGGAGGTCTGCACGTTAATGGCGCCGGCGTGGTGCTGCTCACCGAGACAGTTCAGCTTGGCGAGGGCCGAAACTCAACCTGGGCAAAAGAAGAAGTCGAAGCCGAGATTCACGCGAAGCTAGGCACGTCCAAGGCAGTGTGGCTCCGCCGTGGGTTGACCCGTGACTACGACGAATTCGGCACCCGCGGACATGTGGACATCGTTGCCTGCTTTGCCGGGGAAAACAAGATTTTGTTTCACAGCCAAGAAAATCCGGAGCACCCAGATTTCGCAATCAGCCAGGAGGTTCGGCGCACGCTCGAAGAAGCCGGCGATTTCGAACTAATCCCAGTTGCCGCACCAACCACCCTTCGGGACGATGAAGGTTTTGTCGACTACAGCTACATCAACCACTATGTGGTGAACGGTGGGGTGATCCTCTGCGGATTCGGCGACGCCAATGATGGCAGAGCCGTCGCCACGCTGCAGCAGGCTTACCCAGACCGCGAAATCGTCCTTGTAGACGCGCGTCCCCTTTTTGCTCGAGGCGGCGGCATCCACTGCATTACCCAACAGCAACCGGCCTAAGGCGCAACCCGAAGTCCTTAAACCAAAAGACCCGACGAGAGAGTGTCGGGCCTTTTTTTGATCTGGGCTCGCTTAGGCAAGAACCTCGGCAAGTGGCTTGAATGGAACGTCGCCGAATGCGTGCTGAACGCCGGCGTAGGTCACAAATCCCTCGTGGGTGTTTAGGCCCAAGGCCAGCGAGGCATCAGCCTGAAGCGCAGTCTTCCAACCCTTGTCAGCAAGTGCAATAACGTATGGCAAGGTTGCGTTGGTTAGCGCACGGGTTGAGGTTGCTGGCACTGCTCCCGGCATGTTGGCAACGCAGTAGTAGGTGCTGTTGTGAACCTTGTAGGTCGGGTTGTCGTGAGTGGTTGGCTTCGAGTTCTCAAAACAGCCACCCTGGTCAATCGCGATGTCGACTAGAACCGAGCCTGGCTTCATGTTGGCAACCATTGCGTCGGTGACCAGCTTTGGCGCCTTTTCACCTGGGATGAGAACCGAGCCAATAACGAGGTCTGCATCCTTGAGCTGTTCCGCGATTTCATAGGCAGTTGAAACACGAGTCTTCACAGCACCACCGAATCGGGCGTCAAGCTCGCGGAGCTTCGGCAGTGAGATGTCGATTACCGTGACATCGGCCTGCATTCCGTGAGCCATGGTCGCAGCGTGCTCACCGGCAACGCCGCCACCGATAACAACAACCTTGGCCTTTGGCGCTCCTGGCACGCCACCCATTAGCACGCCTGGGCCGCCCTCGTTAGACATCAACTGGTAGGCGCCGATTTGCGCCGATAGTCGACCGGCAACCTCTGACATCGGCTGAAGAAGGGGAAGTGCACGGTTTGGAAGTTGAACGGTTTCATAGGCAATGGCGGTGGTTCCGGCGTTGACTAAGGCATCTGTGCATGGGCGTGACGCGGCAAGGTGTAGGTAGGTGAAAAGAACCTGATCCTTGCGAAGCAGTGGGTATTCCGCAGCGATTGGCTCCTTGACCTTGAGCAGCAAGTCGCCCTTAGCCCAGACTTCCTCGGCGGTGGCCAACATCTTTGCGCCTTCGGCGATGTATGCGGCATCGGTAAAGCCAGAGCCTACTCCGGCACCGACCTGGATGAAGACCTCGTGGCCACGACGAACAAGCTCGTGGACACCGGCTGGGGTGATTGCCACACGGTTCTCGTTGTTCTTAATCTCGGCTGGGATACCTACGCGCATTTTTTCGCTCCTTGGTTTGAACTACATCTTCCTCAAGATTGCAGTATTTGCGTTACAAACGTGTAAACATTGAAGATTCTGCGGTGATTGCGGTAATTTAGTTAATAACTTCGGCATTTGATAGGAATATGGCCATGACTTCGAAGAATCTTCAGACAACCACTCCCCTGGACGAAATCGACCTGGACCTGATTCGACTCCTTCAGCAAAATGCCCGAATCACCAATGCAGATCTGTCGGCGGCAGTTGGCATCGCCCAGTCGACTTGCATCACCCGCGTTCGCTCACTTGTTTCGCGTGGCATCATCTCGGGCTTCAGCGCAAACGTTGAACCGGCGCAGCTTGGCCTTGGCACTCAGGTGCTGATCTCGGTAACCCTGAGAGCCGGTGCACGCGCACATCTAAGTGACTTCATGCAGCAAATGCGGGAGCGCCCAGAAGTCATCCAAGTTTTCTTCTTAGGTGGTTCAGAGGACTTTATTGTTCACCTAGCGGTCAAAGACTCTGACTCGGTGCGTGAATTCGTGCTCGAAAATCTATCGAACAACGCAACTGTGGCGTCCACACGCACCAACCTAGTGTTCGAGCACTTTCACAAGGGCCCACAGGCCTAGATGGCAAGCAAGGTCAAAGAGCGAGTGCTGCGCGCTTCGCGATGTTGAGTTCTACTACAGCCGTCAACAAGGTAATCGACATCGCAACAATTGTGGTGGTCACAATCAAAGAGTTTTCGGTGAGTACCGCGAAAGCCATCCAGAAAATCATGCTCGTCAACGCCACAACGAGCGACGGAATCGACACCGCCGTGACCTTCGCTGTTCGCCGATTGAGCCAAGTGCGGATAAGTTGCGGTAGGCGTGAGCCAGTCAGCAAAATTAGTGCCCAATCAACAATCGCACTAGGGCCGAAAAACACGAACGCGCCGGTAAGCACCGAGCCGCCGACAATCAAGAACCAGTTCTTGAAGTTGTTTCCTCGAATCGCCACCACGACTAGAGCCGTAGTGAAAACTGTGAACAAGTTAGCGAAGAGAATGGACGGGCTGCCGACTTTGAACCCAAAGGCGGTCCAAGCCGCAAATTGAACCAGCATCAAAAGCCAAGGGCTGAGTGCGAGACCATCGGCGTGACCAAGACGTCGAATTCTCAATACCTGCGGAAGCGCAGTTGCGATGCCGATAAGGCCACCGATAAATCCGCAGATTTCACCTATTGCATGCACGGTAAAAACCTTTCATCTGAATGCTTTATGGCAAGTCTAGCGAAAATTGAAAAGCGCCCCCGGCAGGAATCGAACCTGCGACCAAGAGATTAGAAGGCTCTTGCTCTATCCACTGAGCTACGAGGGCATGGCACTAAGCCAGTGACCAGTTTAGTTGGCAACTTGCCGATGGCATTTAGAAGAGTATTCTGAAAATAGAAACGCAGAGAGGAGCGTGAGGTAGATGCCCCTAGCCTCTGACGCACATGGATCATTTGATTCCCGCTTCGAATCTTTGGTGGCACTATTTGCTTCCCAGGGGCCAGAAAACCCTGCGGGCGGCTCATCCTTGGCCGTATTCATAGACGGCAAACCAGTCGTCAACGTTTGGCAGGGCGAGTCAAAACCGGGTCAGGCTTGGGCTCAAGACACGATTTCAACCGTTTTCTCATGCACCAAAGGAATCATCAGCATCCTGATCGCGCGCCTGGTGGAACAAGGACTTCTCGAGCTTGAATCACCGGTTGCTAAATACTGGCCAGAATTTGCCCAAACGGGCAAAGGTGAGATCAAGGTCAAGACGCTTTTGCAACACCGCGCGGGGCTGAGCGCACCGCGACGCGACCTCACACGAGCCGAGCTGCTCGATGGTCATTCGGTAGCCGATGCACTTGCCGCCCAGGAGCCACTTTGGATGCCTGACTCTAACTACGGCTATCACGCACTTACCTTTGGTCACCTGATAAGCAAACTGATTCACTCGGTGACCGGCCTGACTGCCAACGAGTATCTCCAAAGGCACGTCACAAAGCCGTTGTCTGCAGACATGTGGATCGGCCTCCCAGACGAACAACTTGCACGCGTCGCACCGCTCATCAGCGATGGAAACTTCAACTCGGCCAAGCCCGAGCCGGGAACCGATCAATACTGGATCGAAAAGGCTATGACCTTGGGCGGCGCACTCCCGACAAACCCAACCGATCCCGGTGGTTTCAATGATCCAGAAGTCATATCAATTGAGTTGGCCGGTGCAGGTGGAATCACTAACGCTTACGGGCTCGCAAAAATATATTCAGCTGCCGTGACCGAAACGGACGGCATACGTCTACTGAACGACGCAACTATCGAGCAGGCAATCAAGCCGGCTTCTTTTGGCATGAACGTTTGGCACGAACCGGCACCACATCCGGTGTGGGGTAATGGTTTCATGCTCGCCGCACCGCCACACTTTGAAATTCCGGGCGGAAAGGGCTTTGGCCACAACGGTCTCGGCGGTCAGGCTGGTTGGGCGAGTCTCGAGAACCGCATCGGATTTGGCTACACAACGTCATACCTGCGAAATGACGCAGAAACACAAAAGCACCAGCAAGATCTAGTCAGAAAACTCAACGAAATTCTGTTGGCCGACTAACGGCCCGCAGAGGAAATCAAACATAAAGGGGAACCAAATGAAGGTCAACGGAAAAGTAGTTGTAGTCACCGGCGCCGGCAGCGGCATGGGCCGACAGTTGACGCTTGAGCTAATCAAGCGCGGTGCATCGGTTGCCGCGGTTGACATGCGCGCGGAAACCCTTGAAGAGACCAAGCAGCTAGCGCTTGCCGGCGGCGGAAAAATTGAGACTTTCGTGCTTGATGTCAGTGATGACGCCAAGGTTCTTGCCCTGCCAGCTGCAGTCGAAGCCAAGCTCGGCGCTGCTGATGCTCTAATCAACAACGCCGGAATCATCCAGCCGTTCGTCATGATCAAGGACCTCACCGTTGAGGCTGCAGCGAAGGTTATGAACGTCAACTTCCATGGCCCTCTGATGCTCACCAAGGCATTCCTGCCTGGCCTTCTTGCTCGACCAGAGGCTCACATCTTGAACGTCTCATCGATGGGCGCCTACGCACCAGTGCCTGGCCAGAGCGTATATGGCGCATCTAAGGCAGCCATCAAACTGTTCACCGAAGGCCTGCGCTCTGAATTGCTAACCACCAAAGTTGGCGTGACCGTCGTGTTCCCTGGCGCGATCAACACCAACATCGCTGCCAATTCAGGGATGGCGAACCCAGCTGGCGACTCAGCGGAAGCCGCCAAGTTCAAGATGACCGAGGCTCCAGTCGCAGCCAAAATGATGGTTGATGCCATCGAGAAGAACAAGCCGCGCATCACTGTTGGACAAGATGCAACCATGATGGACATCATGACTCGCATAAACCCAGTTTGGGGACAGTACATGTTTTATGTGGCTGGTGTGCTGGTACTTTGGCTGGTGCTCTCTGGGCTAGAGACACCAAACTATTCATATGGGTTTGCTTTAACAGCATGCTTGGTCGTTGGCTTTGTTTTTGGTCGTGCTACTGCAAAGCCAATGAAGGAGAGTGATGATGCGTAAATTTCTTGGATTCATCGCAGGCTTTGTTGCAACGCTTATCTTGATAGCGTTTGTTTTCTCTGGCATGGGGTTAGCGCCACGTGGCCCATTTTGGCTATTCATCTGTATTGCAGGTGGTTGGGTAGGCGCAAAGTTCGTTGCCAACCCACGGGGAACTGTTGAAGCTGCAACTGATGCTGTTTCTGAAAAAGCCCAACCGGCGATTACGCGATGGTGGTCATTGGATGAACGTTTTAGACTTGTCTTGGTTGCCTCAGCTATTTGGATGATTGCTTCGTTTGCAATGCAAGATCGTTGGGAGCGTGAGATGGGAATCGTGCTGATCCCCCCAATTGCCTTAATTGCTTTGCACTTCGCTGAACGCAAGCTGGTTCGCAAGAAGCCTGAAGTGGATGCATCATCTAATGATCAATAGACACTGGGATATACCAAAGAAATTACGCTTTAACTTGATCGCACTTTGAAAGTTAGATGGTGTAGGTTTCGAGTTTACGTAGAGACTAATTGAAGAAAAGTAAAGAAAAATCACTTTGCAAAGCATTTGGTGTCCCTCAACATTTGGGCGGTTTTTTACAAGATCGCCTGTTTGGTCGTTGTCGTTAGTAAGTGATCAATATCAACTCAAATTGGGCGTTGACAGCCTAGCTGGTCCAATTCCAGAGCTTGAAAAGGCCAAGGTCGCATACGGTATTTTCTGGACAAGCGTTGCTGTGCAAGTGAGTGGGTTTGGAAAAGTTGAAATTGATGGCATACCCAATGCCCGTGCAAGAGAGCTATTTGAAACTGTTTCTGTAGAAGCGAAACGTATACGCATCTCTCAGTTAATTAGAAATTTCGCAACTGCAGTAGAGCCTGTCGTGTCTTGGGTTACGAATGCACGAACTGCAAGCAAGCAGCAGTTTCATAGCAAGGGTTGGTTGACGCGAGATTTCTCAAAAGAATTGACTAAGCTAAAACCTAGCGGATTAAATGAACTGCTGAGTGAGCCAGAAGTTGTAAAGCATCTTGAGACTTTGGAGCCGCCTATTCAAGACGCGATCGCACTCTGGCAGAAAGACTTTTCTAAAGTCGCTGATGCTGCTAATGAGAGCTTTCTTGC
>ERZ650308.1295-NODE-1295-length-13051-cov-9.922515_pt1 | contig 13051 bp, 12 predicted proteins | sample MGYA00376244_ERZ650308 | MGnify/ENA primary metagenome ERZ650308 (study PRJEB26733, sample SAMN07839295) | wastewater metagenome | biome: small river; feature: stream; material: water | place: USA: North Carolina | collected 2016-04-26 ...
AGGGCAAGTCGATCATCTTTGCAACCGGTGGTTTCGGCAAGATCTTCAAGACCACCTCAAACGCACACACCCTCACCGGTGACGGCGTTGGCATCATCTACCGCAAGGGTCTTCCACTGGAAGACATGGAGTTCTACCAGTTCCACCCGACCGGTCTAGCCGGCCTAGGCATCCTGCTTTCTGAGGCTGCCCGTGGTGAGGGTGGAATCCTTCGTAACTCTTCGGGTGAACGCTTCATGGAGCGCTACGCACCGACCATCAAGGACTTGGCTCCTCGAGACATGGTTGCTCGCGCAATGGCAAACGAGGTTCGCGAGGGTCGCGGTGCTGGCCCGAACAAGGACTACGTTCTGCTCGACCTAACCCACCTGCCACCAGAGGTTATCGACGAGAAGCTTCCTGACATCACCGAGTTTGCTCGCACCTACCTAGGTGTTGAGCCTTACACCGAGCCAGTGCCAGTGTTCCCAACCGCGCACTACGCCATGGGTGGTATTCCGACCAACGTTGAAGCCGAAGTTCTTCGCGACAACAAGAAGGTAGTTCCTGGCCTATACGCTGCCGGTGAATGTGCCTGTGTCTCGGTTCACGGTGCAAACCGCTTGGGTACCAACTCTCTCCTAGACATCAACGTCTTCGGTAAGCGCGCCGGCATCGCAGCCGTCAAGTACGCCAATAAGGCAAAGCACGTTCCGGTTCCTGCCGACGCTGCCGACGAGGTAATCGCCATGGTTGAGAAGGTTCGCAACTCAAAGGGAACCGAAAAGGTTGCTGTGCTTCGCAAGGAGCTGCAGGACACCATGGATAAGAACGCCCAGGTTTATCGCACCGAGGAATCTCTAAACGAGGCCCTCGAGAAGATTGCCGAACTTCGCGTTCGCTACGAGAACATCTCGGTTCAAGACAAGGGTCAGCGCTTCAACACCGACCTTCTTGAAGCGATCGAACTCGGATTCTTGCTTGACCTTGCCGAGGTTCTAGCGTTCACCTCACGTGAGCGTCGCGAATCTCGCGGTGGTCACTTCCGTGAAGACTACGAGTCACGCGATGACAAGAAGTTCATGGTCCACTCAATGGCCTACCTAACTGACAAGAAGGCAAAGAAGCCTGGCGACAACATCAAGCTTGACTGGAAGCCTGTTGTCATCACCAACTACCAGCCAATGGAGCGTAAGTACTAATGGCAACTGAATTCGAGGAGATGGGCGCAGTCCCATCGTTCACCGTCACCCTGTTTGTGCGACGCTACAACCCTGAAGATGGTCAGGAAGCACGCTGGCAGGACTTCGACGTGCAGGTTCACGGCACCGACCGCGTTCTTGACGCTCTTCACAAGATCAAGTGGGAAATGGATGGTTCACTAACCTTCCGTCGCTCATGTGCACACGGTGTTTGTGGCTCTGATGCAATGCGCATCAACGGTCGCAACCGCTTGGCATGTAAGACCCTGATCAAGGACCTTGACATCACTCAGCCAATCTACGTTGAGCCAATCAAGGGTCTAGAGGTCGAAAAGGACCTTGTCGTTGACATGAACCCGTTCTATCAGGCCTACCGCGACATCAAGCCTTTCTTGATCGCCAGCGACAAGCCAGAAAAAGAGCGTCTACAGTCAGCCGCTGACCACGCCAAGTTCGAAGACACCACCAAGTGCATTCTTTGTGCTGCTTGCACCACCTCGTGCCCAGTCTTCTGGACCGATGGTCAGTACTTCGGCCCTGCAGCGATCGTGAACGCACACCGCTTCATCTTCGACTCACGTGACGAAGCTGCCGAGGTTCGCATCGACATCCTGAATGACAAGGAAGGTGTCTGGCGCTGCCGCACCACCTTCAACTGCACCGAGGCTTGCCCTCGTGGCATCGAGGTCACTAAGGCTATCGCCGAGGTTAAGCAGGCAATCCTTCGAGGCAAGGCCTAAACCACAAACTCAAATGAATAGGGACCCGTTTTCGGGTCCCTATTCATTTAACGGAGCTTAGGCAGCGATATCTCTCGCTGCATCCAAGCGCTTTCTTAGTTCGATCAGTTGGCCGATTAGGGCGGATGGGATTCGGTCGCCGAACTGAGCAAAGTAGTCAGCGGTCATGCCGGACTCGATCAACCAAGAATCGATTCCGATTTCGAAGAGGCTGGCGAACTGCTGATCCGTGATTGCCAAGCCAGATAGGTTGAACTCTTCTTGGATTGGGATTGCGCCGATAGGGGTTTCTTCGGCGACCACGGCACCTTCGATTCGGGCAACCGCCCATTCGATGACTCGAGAATTTTCACCAAAACCGGGCCAAAGAAACTTACCGTCGGCACCCTTGCGGAACCAGTTGACCTGGAATATCTTTGGGCGCTTAGCTTCCTCGATTGCGCCACCAACGTCTAGCCAGTGCTGCCAGTAGTCGGCCATGTTGTAGCCACAGAACGGAAGCATCGCAAATGGATCTCGACGCAATTCTCCAACCGGACCTTCGGCCGCTGCCGTTTGCTCTGATGAGATAGTTGCCCCGATAAACACTCCGTGCTGCCAATCTCTCGCCTCTACCACCAGCGGAACATTGCTTGCTCGTCGCCCACCGAAGAGAATCGCATCCAAGGCGACACCCTCGGGTGAATCCCAATCGCTAGCAATGGTTGGGCACTGTGAAGCCGAGACGGTGAAACGCGAGTTTGGGTGCGCAGCCTTCCCAAGGGATTCTGGGGTCCAGTCGTTGCCCAGCCAATCGATGAGGTGAGCGGGTGCAATTTCGGTCATTCCCTCCCACCACACGTCACCGTCATCCGTGAGTGCGACGTTGGTGAAGATTGTGTTGCTCTTCATTGTGTCCATCGCGTTGGCGTTGGTTGCGTAGCTAGTGCCCGGGGCTACACCGAAGAAGCCAGCCTCAGGGTTAATGGCTCGCAGGCGACCATCCACGCCGGGTGCAATCCAGGCAATGTCGTCACCAATAGTTTCGACCTGCCAACCAGGGATGGTTGGTTTCAGCATCGCAAGGTTGGTCTTGCCACATGCCGACGGAAAGGCCGCGGCGAAGTGGTAGCGCTTGCCGGCAGGCGAGGTGACGCCAATCAGAAGCATGTGCTCAGCAAGCCACCCCTCGGCTCGACCAATTGCTGAACCGATTCGAAGCGACATGCACTTCTTGCCCAGCAACGCGTTGCCGCCGTAGCCTGAGCCGAACGACCAGATTTCTCGGGATTCTGGGAAGTGAGCGATGTATTTTTCGATGTTGCAAGGCCAGGAGCTGTCTTCGGTGCGATTGCCGGCAGCGTCAATAAGCGGTGCTCCAACCGAGTGGATTGCCGGCACCCAATCTGAGCCAGCTTCGATCTTTTCAGTAACCAACGGCGAAACTCGCGTCATGATGTGCATGTTCAAGACAACGTACGGAGAATCAGTAAGTTCGATACCGAATCTCGCCTGACGCGACTCGATTGGCCCCATCGAAAAAGGAACCACGTACATGGTTCGTCCGCGCATGCTTCCGCGAAACAAGCTCCGCAACATGCCTTTCATCCAGAGTGGGTCACGCCAGTTATTTGTTGGGCCGGCGTCCTCCATCTTTTCGCTGCAAATGAAAGTGCGATCTTCGACCCGAGCTACATCTCCCGGGTCGGTTCTTGCCAGAAAGCTGTTAGGGCGTAGGTCTGGGTTTAGTTTTATAAACGTTCCGTTTTCCACCAGCAAATTGGCTAGACGCGCCCACTCTTGAGCCGATCCGTCACACCAGACAATCTCATCTGGCTGGGTTAGGTCTGCCATTTCGGCAACCCACTGTTTTGCGCTTAATGCTGTCATTTCGTTTTGGACCCCTTTGTCCGGTGAGAAATAGCACACCTCGGCGGAATGGTGTGTGTATACACAAATTAGCATTAACGAAAATATGTAAGCGTTTTAGAGCAGATATTAGTTTTATTAGGCATTATTTTCTAGTTTGAAAACATATTTGTATACACAATTGGCCTTTACGCGTAAATTCTGCGCCGCGAGGTATCTTGAACACTATGACTTGTGAAAACGTTTGCAGTTCCTCGGTCGCCCAGCGCGAGATCATCGAAATCCCTGCCAATCAAATCAATCGACGCGCATTGCTGACGGGCTTGGGCGCAGTTTTGGCCGGCATCGGGCTTGCCGGACCTGCCGAGTCGGCCATCGCGGCTGCAAAAACCTACACGGTAGGCAAGACCACCGACGTAAAGGTGGGAAGTGCGCGCCTGTATACAGTGGCAGGTATTCCCGTACTTGTAACTCAGCCAAAGAAGGGCGTATTCAAGGCCTTCAATGGTTATTGCACACACGAACGCGTTCAAATCGATGGTTTGAACGGCAGCAATTTGGTTTGCAGCCAACACGGAGCTACCTTCAACACCACGACCGGCAAAGTAACCGGTGGGCCGGCTAGATCAGCGTTGGCGAATTACAAGGTGACGGTGGCAGGCACCACCTTGAAGGTTTCGCTGTAAGACTTGGTGGGCTAAGCCAGCAATGCGGCTTTGAGCTGCGGCAACAATGCCGATGAAGCCGACAGGCTGTCGACACCGAGTTCGATAAATAACTTCGCCGATTCCGGGTCTGACGCCGATTCACCGCAGATTCCAACCGGCTTACCGGCATCCTTGGAAGCCTTGACGACACGCTCGATCAAACCGAAAACCTCGGGCCTGCGAGTCTCTGCCAGCGAAATCGTGCCACTCACGGCACCATCACCGGCGGTATGACGACTCTTACCAAGCGCATAGTGAGTCAAGTCGTTGGTGCCGACGCTGATGAAGTCGACCGCGGCGAGGATGCCAGCGATTACCGAGGCTTCGGTAACCTCGGGCACCTCAACCATTACGCCGACCGTCTTGAGCCCAACGGCACGCGCCAAAGCCACGAATTGTTCTGCTTCGGCAACCGACAGCACCATCGGCGCCATCACCCAGAGGTCGGTTTTCGGATTCAATTTCTGGGCCTCGGCAAGTGCTTCTAACTGAGTCTCGAGCACATCCTGGTTGGCAAGCAGCACCTGAAGGCCACGGTTTGCGTACTTGCCGCTGCCGGTTTCTTTCAAGAAAGGCAGGGGTTTGTCGAAATCGAGGTCGAGCACTCTCACGATTACGCGCTTGCCATTGAAGGCGCGCAATAGATTTGAGTATTCTTCGACCTGCTCATCCTTGGTTGGCGGATGATCTAGCCCCAAGTAGAGCAGTTCGGTTCTAAACAGACCGACACCCTTTGCACCGGCCGCCAGAGCACCGGCCGCCTCGAAGCTTGAGCCTAGGTTGGCCAACAAAGTCACCGGAGCCTCGCGGTCGTCCTCGGTAAGTCGAATGGCTTGGGTATCAAGCAGTGCGGCGTGTGAATAGTGTTCGATTCGCTCTTCGGTCGGGTCAAGAAACACCTGCCCCGAGCTGGCATCGACCAGCAGATCTGCCCCGGTGCGGATTAGCCCTGAGCCAATCAAACCGACCACCATCGGCAACTTGGCGGCTCGCACGATGATCGCCGAGTGTGAAGTCGGCGTGCCATCCGTGGTGATTACCGCAAGAACGCGAGTTGGGTCGAGCTTGGCGGCATCCATGGGTGAAATCGATTCCGAAACAAGGATGAATGGCTCGGTCGGAAACTCCACCGGAGGTAGTTCTCCGGCGAGTTCGGCAACTACGCGGTTAGCGAGGTAACCAAGGTCTGATGCTCGCTCGGCGAAGTAGCCGCCTAAGGCTTCGAGCTGGCGCGCAAATCTGGCGAAGGCTCGACGGATTGCATCGGCGGCCTCGGCGCCTTCGGCGAGATGCGCCTTCACGACATCGAAGAGCACCGGGTCGCGCAGAATCATGGCGAGCGCCATCATGACATCCTTGGCATCGCCAACGGTAGAGACGTTTTCGAGGTCTTCGGCCACCGAGTTCATTGCCTTTTGAATCGCAATCAAGCCGATGCGGTTGCCGGGTTTAGAAATTTGAGCGAGTGCCGCCTCTGGCTTGGCGAGCACGAATGCCTTGCCGTGGGCGACACCGCTGCCCACGCCTGCACCCACTAAAAACCGCTCTGCCATGGGTCGATTCTATTCGCCATGGCTGTGAGCGGCTTGGGCGAGGTTAAACTTGAGCCATGCCTATCAATGTCGTCACCGTAAACGTAAATGGCGTGCGCGCCGCATTTCGCAAAGGCATGGCCGAATGGCTGGCCGAGTCTGGCGCTGACATCATCGCGCTGCAAGAGGTGCGTGCCGACGACAAAGATCTAAACGAGCTCTTCGGAGCCAACCCACCTAAGGATGGTGGCCAGTGGCACATCCTGCACGATGCGGCGAGCGCCAAAGGCCGTGCCGGTGTCGCCCTAGTTAGCAAGCAGGCAGCGACCACCAGTCGCACCACACTGGGACCAGACGATTTCGACTCTGCCGGCCGCTGGCTCGAAGCCGACTACAACTTCGACGGCAAGACCATCACCGTGATCAGCACCTACGTGCACTCGGGCGAGGTAGACACCCCGAAGCAGGTTGAGAAGTACAAGTTTCTCGAGGCGATGCAAGAACGCATGGCCGAGTTGATCGCAAGTGGCGCGAACGTGGTTGTCGTCGGTGACCTAAACGTCGGCCACACCGAGCTCGACATCAAGAACTGGAAGGGCAACCTCAAGAACGCCGGCTTCCTGCCTGAAGAGCGTGCCTACTTCGACACCCTGATGAAGCAGCAGGGTTGGGTCGACGTCGGTCGTGCCGCCCACCCTGATGTTGCCGGCCCATACACCTGGTGGTCATACCGCGGTCAGGCATTCGACACGGATGCCGGTTGGCGCATCGACTACCACCTGGCAACCCCATCCTTGGCAGCTAAGGCGGCCAACTACAAGGTGCACCGCGCGGCCAGCTATGACACCCGCTGGACCGACCACTCCCCTGTCTCTGTCGACTACTCGCTCTAGGATTAACCCATGACTAAGCCAAACCTGCTCAGCGGAATGCAGCCTTCCGCCGGTTCACTGCACCTCGGAAACTACCTTGGCGCTTTGGTGAACTGGACCAAGATGCAGGATGACTACAACGCCTACTACTGCGTGGTTGACCTGCACGCGATCACCGTTCCGCAGGAGCCTGAGGCGCTACGCCGCAACACTCGCATCACCGCCGCGCAGTATTTGGCCGCCGGCATCGACGAGAACAAGTCGGCGCTCTTCGTTCAGTCGCACGTTCCAGCCCACGCCCAGTTGGCTTGGGTGCTAATGACTCTTACAGGGTTTGGTGAAGCGGGTCGCATGACCCAGTTCAAAGACAAGTCGCAGAAGAACGGCACGGATGCCGCCTCGGTTGGTTTGTTCACCTACCCGGTCCTTCAGGCAGCAGACATCTTGCTTTATCAACCAAAGGCAGTGCCGGTGGGCGAAGACCAGCGTCAGCACATCGAGCTAACTCGCGACCTAGCTACCCGCTTCAACTCTCGTTTCGGTGAGACTTTTGTGATTCCAGAGGGCGTCATCCTCAAAGAAACCGCAAAGATCTATGACCTGCAGAACCCAACCGCCAAGATGTCAAAGTCGGGCGACCCAAAGGGCTTGGTCAACATCATGGATGACTCATCCGTGATTGTGAAGAAGTTCAAGAGTGCCGTGACCGACCTGGATGGTGTGATTCGCTTCGACCGCGAGGCTAAGCCGGGCATCTCGAACCTGCTGGGCATCTATTCGGCGATTACCGGCGAGAGCATTGACTCCTTAGTGGCTCGCTTTGACGGTGCCGGTTATGGCGCGTTGAAGACCGAACTTGCTGACGTTGTGGTTGCGCACATCGAACCGATTCGCAACCGCGCGGAGGAATTGTTGAGCGACCCTGCCGAACTAGATCGACTGTTGGCCAAGGGCGCAGCCAAGGCCAACGAGCTAGCGGAGAAGACTCTCGCCACGGTTTACGACCGAATTGGATTCATCGCCGCCAAGTAGTGGTTTCGTCCCGGAATAGGTTTTCCGTTTCACAGGTTGACATGGGAAGATATACAAGCAACACAAGTTCTTCGGGGTCAGTGAAAATCTGAGCCGGCGGTTATAGCCCGCGACCCGACGCATCGGCCATTTGATTGGCAAGCAAAACCCAGGCAACTGGGCAGAGTGAGGCGGCGGTTGAATCTGTGAAATTCAGGTGCCGACGGTTAAAGTCCGGATGGGAGAGGAACGAGCGTGGCGAGGTAATTCAATGGCAAGTTATGCCATTGAACTCGACACGGTTTCCGAATCCACGCCAGTCGTAGAAATACGTCGGGAGTGGTTTTTGAACCTACGCTTGTCGCGTTAAATAATGCGGCTGGTTCTGGTTTACCCAACCCCGAAATTCTTGCAACCAAGGATTTAGGGGTTATGTCTTTTAACGAGCAGCAAGAACACGCGATGCGTCGCGCGCTTGAGCTTGCCCTAAACGGCTCAGCGAAGGGGCTAAACCCCCGCGTCGGAGCGGTCCTGATCAATTCAGCCGGTGAGATTGTCGCCGAGGGCTGGCACCGAGGCTCGGGAACCGACCACGCCGAGGTTGCCGCACTCAAAGACCTAGTAGCCAAGGGCCGTGCCACCAGCGATGGCCCGGTGGCCAGTGGACTGACCGCGGTAGTAACCCTCGAGCCATGCAACCACACCGGCCGAACCGGTCCTTGCGCGCAGGCGCTCATCGAAGCCGGCGTTGAAAAAGTAATCTTTGCAACTCAGGACCCGGGCCTAGCCTCCTCCGGTGGCGCAGCCACGCTCAGAGCTGCCGGCATCGAAGTTGAGTCTGGTCTGCTTCAGGCAGAGGCCGATGAACTCATCCGTGTTTGGTCAACCGCAACCGCTCAGCAGCGACCATTCGTGACTTTGAAGTATGGCACCAGCCTTGATGGCCGCAGCGCTGCAGCCGATGGCAGTTCAAAATGGATCACTGGCCCTGAGGCGCGCCGCGATGTTCACCTTCGCCGAACTCAGATCGATGCCATTCTGGTTGGCACCGGCACCGTGATTGCCGATGACCCAGAGCTCACCGCACGTCAACCGGAGGGAACCCTCTATGCGGATCAACCGCTGCGCGTAATTCTTGGCGAAACCAAACTTGACCCGGCCGCCCGCATCTTTGATGAATCAGAAGGCAAAGCCAAGACGATTCAGCTGCATACGCGGGATCTAAACTCGGCCCTCGGCACCCTGTTCAATATGGGCGTTCGCCACCTCATGGTTGAAGGCGGCGCCATTGTGGCCAGCGAATTTGTGCGCCACAACTTAGTCAATGAATACCTGGTTTACATGGCGCCGAAACTCATCGGTGGCCCGATTACCTCACTCGGCAACCTTGGCGTAGCCAACATCAGTCAGGCCAAAGAACTCGAGTTCATCGAGATCAAGCAACTTGGCCCAGACCTGATGATTCGCGCCAACGAAAGGAAGAACTAATGTTCACCGGAATTGTAGAAGAACTTGGTCGCGTAAAGGCGATTGAACCCCAGGCAGATGCACTGCGCCTTACCATCGAAGGCCCACTCGTGGTCTCTGACGCCAACCGCGGCGATTCAATTGCCGTCTGCGGCACCTGCCTGACCGTGGTTGAGCACGATGCAACTTCGTTCACCGCAGATGTGATGCAGGAGACTTTGAACCTAACCTCACTGGCTGGCATCAAAGTTGGCGACCCGGTTAACCTCGAACGCGCAATGACTGCGGCTACCCGCTTCGGCGGCCATGTGGTGCAGGGGCACGTGGATGGAGTCGGCGAGATCATCAGCCGGACTCCGAGCGAGAACTGGGAACTGGTTCAGGTGCGAATTCCAAAACAGCTGATGAAGTACATCGTGCTCAAAGGCTCGATCACCATCGATGGCGTCTCACTAACCGTTAACGAGGTTGGGGATGACTTCATCGGCCTGAGCCTGATTCCTGAAACACTCAAACTCACCACGCTAGGCACCAAGCAACCCGGCGACAAGGTCAACGTTGAAGCTGACGTAATGGCAAAACACATCGAGCGCTTGCTCGAAGCGAGGAACATCTAATGTCACTTTCGACCGTTGAAGAGGCTCTAACCGCACTTCGCGAGGGCAAGCCGGTGTTGGTTGCCGACGCCGAGAACCGCGAAAATGAGGGCGACGCCATCATGGCGGCAGAATTTGCCACCGAAGAGTGGATCGCCTGGATTGTGCGCAACACCTCTGGCTATCTATGTGCACCGATGACCGAACAGATGGCAAACCACCTCGAGTTGCCACTGATGACCATCGCCAACCAGGATTCGCTGCGTACCCAGTACACCGTGTCGGTTGATGCCGCGTCTGGTGTGACCACCGGAATCTCGGCCGCCGACCGCGCGCACACCCTTCAGGTGCTCGCCGACCCGACCAGCACTTCCGAGTCGCTGATTCGACCTGGCCACGTTATTCCGTTGCGCGCCCACCAGGGTGGCGTTCTTGCCCGCCAGGGCCACACCGAGGCAACTGTTGACCTATTGAAGCTTGCCGGACTTACCCCGGTTGGCGTCATCGCCGAGATGGTTTCGGCCGATGGTTCGATGACCCGCCTGCCTGAACTCAAAGAAATCGGTGCTCGCGAAGGTCTGCCGGTTATTACCATCGAGCAGATTGTTGCCTACCGCCGCGCCCAAGCCGAATTCCCAGAGGAAACCGTCAACGATCGAATTCGTTTTGAGGCCGAAGCTAAGCTGCCGACCATTCACGGCGACTTCCGCGTTCGTGGTTATTACGACACCCGCACCACCGCCGACCACGTGGCGATTATTGCCGGAAACCCAACCGGTGAAGACGTGTTGATTCGCATGCACTCGGAGTGCATCACCGGAGAAGCCTTTGGCTCACTAAAGTGCGAGTGTGGACCGCAACTGGACTTCGCGCTAGACAAGATTGCCAATGACCCAAAGGGTGGCATCGTGATTTATCTTCGCGGCCAGGAGGGTCGTGGCATCGGCCTGCTCAACAAGTTGAAGGCCTACGCGCTACAGGACACCGGCCTTGACACCGTTGACGCCAACCTTGCCCTCGGTCTGCCAAGTGAGAACCGCGAATATGGCGCTGCCGTCTCGATTCTGCGCGACCTCGGCGTAAACAGCGTTCGACTTATGACCAACAACCCAGCAAAGAGCGACTTCTTGAATAAGGCCGGCATCAAGGTCAATTCATACGTGCCGATCATTGTTGGTGAAGCAGCACAAAACAAGCAGTATCTTGAAACCAAGCGTGCCCGCATGGGCCACATCATTCCGGAGGTAAAGGCATGAGCGGAGCGGGAGCCCCAAAACTAGCAATCGACGCGAGCGGCCTGCAGGTTGCAATCGTTGTGACCAGCTGGCACACACAGATCACGGATGGCCTGCTGGCCGGCGCCGAGCGCGCGCTTCAGGCAGCTGGCAACAGCGAGTATGAAATCTGGCGAGTGCCAGGCGCATTCGAACTGCCACTGGGCGCCCAGTATGCGATTGATGCCGGAGCCGATGTCGTGATCGCGCTTGGCGTGGTCATCCAGGGTGACACCCCGCACTTTGACTATGTCTGCTCGGCAGCCACCGACGGCCTAAACCGCGTGCAGCTGGACAGCGGCATCCCGGTTGGTTTCGGTTTGCTAACCGTCAACACCGAGCAGCAGGCGCTTGATCGTGCCGGTCTCGAAGGCTCGAAAGAAGACAAGGGTGCCGAAGCCGTTGAAGCGGCAGTGCTCATGGCTAGACTGAAATCATGAAACTAGTACTCGACATCTTCCTAGTCCTACACCTACTAGCCTTTGGAGTTATCTTCGGTGGCGTTATCGCTGAGACCAAGAACTTCAAGACTGGCGCCAAGGTTAACCCTGGCATCCTGCACGGTTCCTGGTTGGCTCTGCTAACCGGCCTAGTGATGGCTGGTCTGCTGCCTGTTGTTTCACCAGACGAGCACCTAAATTCAATCGCACTTTCGATCAAGGGTCTTGCCATCACTGGCATCTTCTTCATCGGTTACACCTACCAGAAGAAGGACTCGGCCCCTAAGTGGGTCGTGCCAACCATCGGTGCTCTTGCAGTTCTTGCAGTTGCCACCGCAGTTCTTGGCCCAATCGTTTCCTAATCAACTTTTGAAAAACTGAACCCCGCGGATGTGTTCCGCGGGGTTCAGTTATTTAAGCTCTAAGCGGTTGCTCTACTTGATGAACAGAGAGGTCAATCTGCGGGTTGTGAAAATCAAACCGAGGATGATCATGACCAAGAAATAACCGATGTGTCCGATGAGCCCGAACCCGAGATTTCCGAGCATGAATGCCCGCTCGAGTTCGATCGCGTGCCACAGCGGCATCGCCTGGATAATCGCCTGAATCCATCCCGGATAAACGCTCAACGGATAGAACGTTCCCGAGAACAGGAACATCGGCAACATGAAGAAGTTGATCCAGTTCATCTGGTGAAAATTCTTTAGGTACGAGGTGATTCCCATGCCCACCGAGGCAAAACCAAAGGCAATCAGCACGGCGCCAGGGATGGCGAGCAAACCCCACCAACTGGTGATCAAACCGAGCGGCGTCATCACGGCCATGAAACCAAGGGCATAGACCAGGCCGCGCAGCAGCGCCCAACCAATCTCACCGATGGCAACATCCAAGGGGCCAAGCGAGGTCGAGAGCATGGTTTGGTACAACTTGGCGAAGTGCATTTTGAAGAATACGTTCCAGGTTGAATCGTAAATCGCACCGTTCATGGCCGAGGTGGCCAAGAGCGCGGCCCTCATGCGCGGTCTGGTCGTGACGCTCCAGCACCCGGGCGACGGCCCGGACGACGACCATGGGGCCGGGGAGGTCACGCCCGAGAACGCTCGCTCGCTGTTCCACGGCACGGTCCTGGACGCGACGGCCGACTGGCCCGCGCCCGGGCGCGGATCGAAGCCGCAATCGGCCAGGCGCCCGGAGGCGTACAATGAACGACGAACCCGACCGCAGCCTCGAAGAGCGGCTCGCCGCCTGGCTCGACGGCGCCATGCCGCCGGACGAGGCCGAGGCCTTTGCCGCCGAGCTGGAAGCCGATCCCGACCTCGCGGCCCGGATCGATGCTGGCCATGCTCGTCGCCACGCCCCGAACGTAGCGCGCAAAGGCGCGCC
>ERZ650308.1296-NODE-1296-length-13047-cov-9.229526_pt1 | contig 13047 bp, 17 predicted proteins | sample MGYA00376244_ERZ650308 | MGnify/ENA primary metagenome ERZ650308 (study PRJEB26733, sample SAMN07839295) | wastewater metagenome | biome: small river; feature: stream; material: water | place: USA: North Carolina | collected 2016-04-26 ...
CCCAATGGGGCAAACACATCGAGCTGGGTGTCAAGGGTGAAGAAACGCAGACTGAGGCTGCTTTTGCCGCCTTGAAATCAGGTTTGATTCCTTTTCAAGTGAGCCTAGGCCCTGAAATGGTGCGATAAAACTGAATGCACTATAATAGTGCATTGATGCGTATTGATGGTGCATCTCGAGGTGCGAAAAAATCATGGATTTCTCTCAGGTGCAACCCTGTCCTCGAGGCACAATAGCGGTCTTGGGCAAAAGTGGCGTCAAGTCATAGTTGGCACAAAAACTGCAAGCCCGAAGAACCAATTATCAACACCCATCCAACCAGGAGATTTTGATGGCAAAGACCGTCGCAGACGTGATGAAGATGGTGAAAGAGAACGAAGTCAAGTTTGTTGACTTCCGCTTCACCGATACCCGTGGCAAGGAACAACACGTTTCCGTGCCAATTTCCCACTTTGACGAAGACAAGTTCACCGATGGTCACGCCTTCGATGGCTCCTCCATTGCAGGTTGGAAGGGCATTGAAGCCTCCGACATGTTGTTGATGCCCGATCCCAACACAGCCAACATTGACCCCTTCTTCGAAGAAACAACTTTGATCTTGGGTTGCGACGTGTTGGAACCCGGTGATGGCAAAGCCTACGACCGTGACCCACGTTCTATCGCCAAGCGCGCTGAAGCTTATTTGAAAGCTTCAGGTTTGGGCGACACCGCTTACTTCGGACCCGAGCCAGAATTCTTCTTGTTCGACGACGTGCGTTGGAGCACCGAGCCAAACAACACCTTCTACGCCATCGACGAAGCCGAAGCCCCATGGAACAGCGGCACCAAGATGGAAAACGGCAACAGCGGTCACCGCAACCGCGTCAAGGGTGGCTACTTCCCAGTGCCTCCCGTTGACAGCACGCACGACATGCGCAGCGAGATGTCCCTGATCCTCGAATCGATTGGCATTCCAGTCGAAGTGCACCACCACGAAGTGGCTGGCGCTGGTCAGTGCGAAATCGGCACACGCTTCTCGACTTTGGTTGAGCGCGCCGACTGGACCCTGATGCAAAAGTACGTGATCCACAACGTGGCCAACGCGTACGGCAAAACCGCCACCTTCATGCCCAAGCCTTACGCTGGCGACAACGGCTCCGGCATGCACGTTCACCAGTCGGTCTGGAAAGACGGCAAGAACCTGTTCGCAGGCAATGGCTACGCTGGCTTGTCTGAATTCGCCCTGTTCTACATCGGCGGCATCATCAAGCACGCTCGCGCCCTGAACGCGATCACCAACCCTGGCACCAACAGCTACAAGCGTCTGGTGCCTCACTACGAAGCCCCTGTGAAATTGGCTTACTCGGCCAAGAACCGCTCGGCTTCGATCCGTATTCCCAACGTCGCCAGCGACAAGGGCCGTCGCGTGGAAGCCCGCTTCCCCGATCCATTGTGCAACCCCTACCTGGGCTTTGCGGCCTTGTTGATGGCTGGCTTGGACGGCGTGGAAAACAAGATCCATCCCGGCGAAGCCGCCACCAAAGACCTGTACCACCTGCCTCCAGAAGAAGACAAGTTGGTGCCCACCGTGTGCTCCAGCCTGGACCAGGCGCTGGAAGCCCTCAATGCAGACCGCGCTTTCCTGACCAAGGGTGGCGTGTTCACCGACTCGTGGATCGACGCTTACATCGAATTGAAGATGCAAGAAGTGACCCGCAGCCGCGTGGAAGTGTCTCCTGTCGAATACGACATGTACTACTCGCTGTAATCCACACCATGCGGATTGCACAGCTCAGTGCAAAAAAGGACGGCTTCGGCCGTCCTTTTTTTTGCAGCAGCTTGGGGCTGTTGTTGTGCGCCGCGACCTTGCAGGTGTCAGCTCAAGAGGCCATTTACCGCTGCGGTCACGAGTACACCAATGCACCCCAGGGTAAAGCCGCTTGTGTGCGCATGGCCACCTTGCCTGGGGTGACGGTGATCGAAGGCACGCGCCCCAACGGTACGGCGCAGGCCGTGCGCACCACTTCGGATGAAGGCACGGCTTTGGTGCCAGCTGCGCGCACCAAAACGGATGAGGCACCTTCGGCGCAGCGTGAACGCGATGTGCAAGCCCGTGCCATCTTGATGCAGGAACTGGAGCAGGCCAGGCGCCAGCAAGTGCAATTGCAGCAAGCGTCCAAAGACGCGCCAACGGGCCAAGCGCCCGAGAAGGTGCTGGCCTTGAAAGCCGCCATTGAACGCAATCAGCGTGACATCGACAGTTTGCAGCGTGAGCTTTCCCGTCGCCCTGTGGCGGCCAACCCTTGAGCAAGACCATGTCTTCACCCGTTTCCCGTTTTCAGGCTTTTGATTTGTTGGCCACGCCCATCGCCGTGATCGAGGGCGAAGGGCGCATCAGTTTCGTCAACGCGGCACTCGAAGACGTGATGGGCATGTCGCGCCGCAGTTTGACCGGGGCCTATTTGCCCGATTTTTTTGCCGACCCGCTGCCCTTGAAGCATGCCCTGGTGGGCGCGCGATCGAACGAGTTTGCAGCGCTGCGCTACGAAGCCATGCTCAAGCGCCTGCACCACGGCGACAGCTTGCCTGTGCACATGATCGTGGCGCCATCGGACCGCGTGGACGAAGTGATCATCGAGCTGCTGCCGGTGGAGCAGCAAACCCGCCAAGAGCGCGAAGAACGCTTGCTGGAGCAGGCCCAGGCCAACAAGGAGCTGATCCGCAATCTGGCCCACGAGATCAAGAACCCACTGGGCGGCATCCGAGGTTCGGCCCAGTTGCTCGAGATGGAGCTGGACAACAAAGACCTCACCGAATACACGCAGGTCATCATCCACGAAGCGGATCGCCTGCAAACGCTGGTGGATCGGCTGTTGGCGCCCCACCGCCGTCCGCATGTGGTGGGGGATGTGAACATCCACGAAGTGTGCGAGCGCGTGCGGTCCTTGATCCTGGCCGAGTTCCCCAAGGGTTTGAAAGTCGTGCGCGATTACGACACCTCGATCCCCGAGTTCCGGGGCGACCGCGAGCAGCTGATCCAGACGGTGCTCAACATCTCGCACAATGCGGCGCAAGCCTTGGCAGAGCGCATCGCGCAAGGCGATGCACAGATCACTTTCAAGAGCCGGATCTTGAGGCAAGTCACGTTTGGCAAGCAGCGTTATCGCCTGGCACTGGAATTGCATGTCATCGACAACGGGCCTGGTGTACCAGACTCGATCAAGGACCGCATTTTCTTCCCGCTCATATCGGGACGCGAAGGCGGTTCAGGCCTGGGGCTGACGCTGGCGCAAACCTTTGTTCAACAACACCACGGCATGATCGAGTGTGACAGCGAGCCCGGTCGTACGGACTTCAAGATTTTGATTCCGTTGCCTTGAACCAAAGAAAGCCCCCTCAGATGAAGCCGATCTGGATCGTAGACGATGACCAATCCATCCGCTTTGTGCTTGAGAAAGCATTGCTGCGCGAAGGCCTGCCCACGCGCAGTTTCACCAACCCCCGCGAAGTCCTGAAAGCGCTCGACTCGGAAGAAGGGCGCGATGGCCCGCAGGTGTTGGTCAGCGACATCCGCATGCCTGGGGGGTCGGGGCTGGACCTGCTGGCCACCATCAAGCAGCGCATGCCCGGTTTGCCCGTCATCATCATGACGGCGTTCTCTGACCTGGACAGTGCCGTCTCGGCGTTTCAGAGCGGCGCCTTCGAGTACCTGCCCAAGCCTTTTGATTTGCCCAAGGCGGTGGAGTTGATCCGCCGTGCGGTCGATGAAAGCCAGCGCGAGGACGTGGCCGAAGAAAAAATGGTCGATGCGCCCGAGATGCTCGGCCAGGCCCCGGCCATGCAGGATGTGTTCCGTGGCATCGGGCGTCTGGCGCAAAGCCATGTGACGGTGCTCATCACGGGCGAGTCGGGCTCGGGCAAAGAGCTGGTGGCCCATGCGCTGCACAAGCACTCGCCGCGTGCCAACCAGCCTTTTGTGGCCATCAACACCGCCGCCATCCCCAAGGATTTGCTGGAGAGTGAATTGTTCGGTCACGAGCGCGGGGCGTTCACCGGTGCACAGGCCTCGCGGCGCGGGCGCTTTGAGCAAGCCGATGGCGGCACTTTGTTCCTCGATGAAATCGGGGACATGCCGTTTGATCTGCAAACGCGTTTGCTGCGCGTCTTGTCGGACGGGCATTTTTACCGCGTGGGCGGACACAGTGCGGTCAAGGCCAATGTGCGCGTGATCGCGGCCACCCACCAGGACCTGGAAGAGCGCGTCAAGCAAGGCGTCTTCCGTGAAGACTTGTTCCACCGCCTGAACGTGATCCGTCTGCGTTTGCCCGCCTTGCGTGAGCGCCGCGAGGATGTGCCGATGCTGGCGCGTTATTTCCTGCAACGCAGTGCGCAGCAGTTGGGCGTCGAGCCCAAGCGCATTTCGGAAGCGGCCATGGACAAGCTCGGGCAGTTTCAGTTCCCGGGCAATGTGCGCCAGCTGGAGAACATTTGCCATTGGCTGACCGTGATGGCGCCAGCACAGGTCATCGAGCTCAAGGATTTGCCGCCTGAGGTCTTGGCAGGGGGCGCAACTGCGACCACCCTACCAGAGCCGTCAGCGGCGCTGGCATCGCCTGCTGTGGCCGAATGGACCGACTCGGCGAGCGCACCTGCAACGACTGTCAGCCCCATCGTGGGTGTGGCAGCATCCGCTTCGGGCAGTGCTTGGGAGTCGGGTCTGGAGGAGGAGGCCTTGGCTTTGCTCCATGCCGGGCGCACCGATGTGTGGGATGTGCTCACGCGGCGTTTCGAAACCAGCCTGATCCAGGCGGCCTTGTCGACCACGCGGGGGCGGCGCATCGAAGCGGCTCAAAAGCTGGGCATTGGTCGCAACACCATCACCCGCAAAATTCAGGAATTGGGCATCGACGAGTGATCCCCCGGAGGCGGATCAGTCCGAAAAAGGGTCCTTGAGCACCACGTCGCTGAGGGGAAAAGCCACACAAGGCAGCACGCAGCCTTCGGCTTTTTCTTCGGCGGTCAGGCCGGGCCAGGCCATCTCGTAGCGCACCTGGCCTGAGACCAAATGGCCGATGCAGGTGCGGCAGGTGCCCGAGCGGCAAGAGCTGGGCCATGTCAGGCCGCCTTGTTCCAGCGAGTCCAGCAAGGTTTGCTCGCGCCAGGCGTCAAAGCTGCCACCATCGGGCGCGATGCGGGCGTTGAAAAACGGGATGTCCTGGCTCATGTGCCTTGCAGATGCTGGGCCTGGGCGATCAGGTCGGACCTTCAAAGACCAGTTTCCACAGGCCCGCTTCTTTTTGCCAATAGGTGCGCAGGTACGCGGCTTGGCGTTTGTCCCGGATGTTGGGGTCGCTCATGGTCACGACCATGGTCTCTTCGCCATCGTTCCAGTGCAGGACCGAAACGATGTCGAGCGGTTTGGCTTTGCGCGGGCCTTGCACACCTTGAACCAGTTTGGGCCACCAATGGTCCAGATCCAGCGCATCGCGTTCAAAGCGCTGGCTGTAGTAGCCCTTGAGCTTTTCAGCGTCGCCGTTTTGGCGATCGGCCAGCCATTGGTCCAGTGTGGGCTGGAATTGGGTGTAGACGGTGGGCACCTGGCCCGAAGGAATCCAGTCGAGTTTCTCGGCAATCACCACCGGCGTCATGCGCCAGCCGGGCAAACGCAGCAGTTCTTCCATTTCGGCATTGGCCAGCACCACGCAGCCGTCCGTGGCTTCTGGGGCGCGTGAATACTGGGCGCTGGGTGTGCCATGCAGCCAGATGCCCGAGCCGGTCTTGTTGCGCATGGCATCCACTGCGTTCGGAAAATTCAGTGTCAACGCACCCGATCCAAACAAATCCGGCAGCGTGGCGCCGGGCAGATTCTTTTGGATGAAATACACGCCAATGGGGGTTTTGCCATCGCCTTCCTTGACTTTGCCCACGCCATTGATGCCCACCGAGACATAGGTCTCCTTGAGCAGCTCCAGCTTGAGCCGTCCATCCGGTCCGGTGCGGTTGGCAAACCAATACAAGCGGGAGCGCGAGGCATCGACCGCCGCCAGATAAGGTTGCTGCGAAGCCAGAAAAGCCACAGCGGCAGGCACCTGGCCTTCCAGGGCTTGGGGGGCGGGGCGCGTCATGCGGCGCTTGGCTTCCATGACCAATTCTTCAAGCCGGCGCATGGCCGAGGGCTTGGTGTCGGCGTCCAGATCCACGCTTTCAACAGGTTGCAGGCTGCTGATGTTGAGCAAATCCGCATAGAGCAATTGGCCCAGCTGGAATGTCGGAAATCGCGTGGTCAATGCTCGCGCGGTGTCCAGCGCCTGGGCACGTTCGCCTTCGCCCAGGTGTTGGTAGATTTGGCGCACCAGGGTTTCGGGGTCTTTGGCGTTGATGACGGCCGCCGTGGCGCTGGGTTCGAATTCGAGCTTCCAGCGCATGGGCTCTGGCGGGGCCTTGAAACTGTCTTGCAGACTGGCTGGCAAATGGTCGCGGTCAGACAGCCACCAGACGGTCAGGCCAAAAGTGGCGACCAACAAGGTGGGCACAGCCCAACGCAGGTGCCAGGATGCCTGGCTTTTGTGATGGCGCCGTCGATGGGAGAAGCGGGGAAAGTTCAATTCACCGTCTCACGTGTGATGAGCCAATGGTCTCCTTGCTTGACCAATTCCAGGGTCTTGTGGCTGTTGCCCTTGAAGTTGTCCGACTCGTAGATTTGCTGGAAGCGTGCAGTGGCTTTGTTGCCCGTGGCCTCAACCTTGAAGTTGTTCACGTCCACGCTGATGGTTTTTTTGGAGACGATGCGCGTGCGGCGATCGCTTTCCCATTTGGCGCGTGACATTTTGTCGGGCGGCGTGAAGCTGCTGGCGTAGGCGCCCAGGTAACGGTTCATGTCCTTTTGGCTCCAGGCCTTGGCCCAGGCCAAAACGGCATTGCGAATGTCGGTGCTGTCCGCTTTGGCTTGCTTTTGCTGAGCGTCTTCTTTCTTGGGCTCAGGCTTGGGGGCCGCCACTGCTGGTGCAGCAGGTGCAGCAGGCGCTGGCGTCACAGCTGCAGCCGCGACGGGCTTGGTGCTTGCAGGTGCTGCAGCAGCCGTTGCGCTTTGGGGCGCCACCACGGGTGCCACAGGTTTGGCTGTGTCAGTGGCTGGCGCAGGCGCTGGTGTTTGGGGTGTAACAGGCGCTGTAGCAGCAACCGGTGCAACAGGTGCAAGGGCTTGGGCCGGTGCTCGCTTGCTGGAATCCATGCTGCCGAGCAAGGTCAGTTGCGGGGTGTTGTTTTTGACCTTGCTGTCCACTTGCAAGGCTTTGGCATAGGTTTGTTTGGCCAACTGGCTTTGGATGTCCGACAGATTCCGGTGTGCCGCGGCATAGCTGGGGTGCGTCAGCAGCGCTTTTTCCAGGTTGGCGCGGGACTCTTCGAGTTTGCCTTTGGACGCATACAGCACGCCCAGGTTGTTGTAGGCCTCTGAAAAATCAGGGTTGGACTCGGTGAGTTTCTTGAACGTCTCGATGGCCTTGTCGGTTTGGCCTTGCTGGGCCTGGATCACGCCTTCCAGGAAGCGCAGCTGAACATCCTTGGGGGCAGCTTGGCGTTCTTGCTGGACGAGCTTGAGGGCTTGGTCCAATTGACCTGCCTGAATGGCTTGTTTGATGCTGTCTTGTGGCGAGAGGGCGGCTTGAGCGGTCATTGCACCGGCCAAGCCCAGGGCCACTTGAAGCGCCCAAACCATCCGTGAATATGAATGCTTTGGTGCCGTCCAAGACAGCGATTTTTGATCAAACAACATAGCCTAATAGGGTTTTCTGGAACCTGAGAATTGTAGCCAGTCGCAAGCCCGTTCCCGGGGCCCTGTCCATAAGGTGATCAGATGGCCAAATAAGGCGCAGATGCCGACCATGTGGCGGGCACCTGGAAGGCCATCTCGGCTTCGGTGAAGGGGTGCGGAAAAGCCAATTCTTGTGCGTGCAGCATCAAACGCGGGCTGAGTGCTTTGATCTCTGGCGGGGCATACAGCGAGTCGCCCAGCATGGGGTGGCCAATGCTTTGCATGTGCACCCGCAACTGGTGGGTGCGGCCGGTCACCGGCTCCAGCTCGACCAGGGTGGCGCTTTCGCCGGTTTGCAGCACGCGCCAGCGGCTGCGGCTGGCTTTGCCGTCGGGGTGGATGATGTGGATGGGGCGGCGATCCCAGTCCAGCAAGATGGGGCCGTCGATGGTGCGCCAGCCTGCTTCGTCGGGCGCTTGTGCGGCCTGCGTTTGTGCAGGGTGTCCTGCCACCACGGCCACGTAGCGTTTTTTGACCTGGCGGGTTTCAAACAGGCGGCTCAGGCGGCGTTGCGCCTCGATGCCACGCGCCATGAGCAACAAGCCCGAAGTGTCCTGGTCGAGCCGGTGCACGATCAGGGCTTCAGGGTAAATGGCCTGCACGCGTTTGGACAGGCAGTCTTGCTTGTCGGGGCCGCGGCCGGGCACAGACAGCAGGCCGCTGGGCTTTTCAAGCACCAGCAGGTGCTCGTCTTCATGGATCGGTGTCATCGAAAATTCAAGAGGCCGGTGACCCAGGCCATCAAGCTTGAAGAGGTCAGGAGGGTTTGACTTTGCCGCGAGGCGCCACAAAGGTGGTCGGTGCCATGGGGCGGTCCGAGGTGAACGTCTTCGGTGCGGACGTGTCTTTTTTCGGCTTCTTGGCCATTTTGTTGCTGCGTTGTTCGCCTTTGGCCATGGTGCATCCTCGGTGGTCATCCCGGATTGGGAAGTCTTTGATGGTAAGCCACAAAGCCCATGAAAAATGGGGGCACGAGGCCCCCATTTGCGCAGATCAGATCAACGGTGTGATCGGGTCAGGTCTTCACTTGACTTCGGTCACGAACTGCTCGCGAGGGCGGCGCACTTTTTTCAGGCCCACCAACCAGTCGCCTTCGGCGCGGTAGCCCAGCGGCACGATGGCCACGCTGCGCAGATTGCGCGCAGCCAGGCCCAGGATCTCGTCCACAGCGGCAGGCTCGAAGCCTTCCATGGGGGTGGCGTCCACTTCTTCGTAGGCGGCAGAAATCAACGCAGCACCCAGGCCAATGTAGGCCTGACGCGCAGCGTGCTCGAAGTTCACCTTCGGGTCGCGGCCTGGGTAATTGGCCAGCAGCATCTTGCGGTAGTTTTCCCAGCCTTCGTTGGTGCCGCCGCGCTCGGCGTTGGTCAGGTCAAACATGTGGTTGATGCGCTCGGCGGTGTAATTGTCCCAGGCGGCAAACACCAACAGGTGCGAGCCTTCGGTCACTTGGGCTTGGTTGTAAGCCTTGGCCTGGAGCTGGGCGCGCACGGCAGGGTTGCTCACCACAATCACTTCAAAAGGCTGCAGACCGCTCGATGTGGGGGCCAGGCGAGCGGCTTCCACAATGCGCTCCACCTTCTCTTGGGGCACGACCTTGGACGGGTCCATTTTTTTGGTGGCATAGCGCCATTGCATTTTCTTGAGCAAATCGGACATGGTTCTTCCTGGTTGGTTTGGAGGGATGCGTGATTGTGTCTGAAAGGCTATTCCACCTGCTGCCATGTGCCTGTTGGCAAGTCGCGCAGATGATACGGACCGACAGCCATGCGGATCAGCCGCAGTGTTGGCAAGCCCACTGCGGCCGTCATGCGGCGCACCTGGCGGTTGCGGCCTTCGCGAATCGTCAGCTCCAGCCATGAGGTGGGGATGTTCTTGCGTTCGCGGATGGGCGGCTTGCGCGGCCACAAATCGGCCGGTGGCTCCACAGCCTGGGCGCGGGCGGGCAGGGTGGGGCCGTCGTTCAGCATCACGCCCCGGGCCAGTGCGGTCAGCGCCTTGTCGTCCACCACGCCTTCGACCTGCACCAGATAGGTTTTCTCCATCTTGAAGCGCGGGTCCGCGATGCGTGCCTGCAGCTGGCCGTCGTCGGTCAGCAGCAGCAAGCCCTCGCTGTCGGCGTCCAGCCGCCCGGCCACGTACACGCCGGGCAGGTCGATGTGGTCCTTCAGGCCCTGCCAGCGCCCTTCGGGGGTGAACTGGCTGAGCACGCCGTAGGGTTTGTTGAAGCGGATCAGCATGGGCAAGTCATCAGGGGCAGGGCAAGGGCGTGAGCGTATCAGGTCGGTTAGCATCCCCTGCATGAGTTCCCAATACGAATGCCTGAAAAGCGCCGACCTGTATGCCGAAGCCTTTGGCGTTCCGGCCCCTGAAACCCTGCTGGACAAAGAAGTCTGGCCACGCAAACAGGGCTTTTTCATCCGCAAGGCGCACACCGATGCCCCCGCTGCGCCCGACGAAGCGGCACCGCCTGTGGTGCTGGAGCTGGCCCAAGGCCAGTTCGGTCTGGTGCCCACCTGGGTCAAGTCCACGTCGGACGCCAAACTGCGCTCGACCAAACTGGCGGTGACCCGTTACGAAACCATGAGCACCGCCACGCCCACGCGTGAGACCTGGCTCCAAGGTCAACGCTGCATCATCCCGATGCAGGCTTTTTTTGAAGACGACTGGCGCAGCGGCAAAGCCGTGCCCACCCGCATCGCCCGGGTGGACGGCAAACCCATGGGCGTGGCCGGTCTGTGGGAGCAATGGGCCAAAGACGGCGAAGCCATCACCAGCTTCACCCTGCTGACGGTGAACGCCAACAGCCACGCGCTGATGAACCGCTACGGCCAAAACGGCAACGAAAAACGCATGCCCGCCATCCTGAACGAAGGGGCCTGGTCCGCTTGGCTGAGCGCTCCGTTGGACAAAGCCCGCGAGTTCATGCGCGCCTATCCGGCCAACTTGCTGTTGGCCAATCCGGTGCAAAAAAAGTAAAAGCCAGCGCTCAAAGCGATTGCCGGTAGCGCTCCAGCATCTGGGCCTGGGTTTCGGCTTCGATCTCTTCGCCCTTGAAGGCACGGATCTGGTCGCGCAGCATCTCGGCCATGCTGGGCAGTTGCGCCCGGTCAGCATGGCGTGATGCATCCCACAAGCCAGAGCGCATGAAGGCCTTGGCGCAATGCAGGTACACCGACTCCACCGTCAGGCGGATCACCAGCGCGGGCGTGCGCCGCGCATCGGCGCACAGGGCCAAGTCAGCCGGGTCGGTGGACAGCACGGCGCGGCCATTCACGCGCAAAGTCTCGTCAAAGCCCGGCACCATGAACAAAGTGCCCAGGCGGCCCGTGGCGATGATGTTCTCCAGCGTGTCCAGCCGGTTGTTGCCCGGCGCATCGGGCACCAGCAGCGTCTGCGCGTCCAGCACCTTGACGAAGCCCGGCTCGCCCCCACGAGGCGAGGCGTCCATGTCACCCGCTGCACCCGTGCTGGCCAGCACCACAAAAGGCGACAGGCCAATGAACTGCACCGCATGCGCGTCCAGCGCCGGGATTTCCTTTTTGAGTGAACGCTCACGGGCGGGGCCGTACAGGTCGCGCAGGGCGGCGAGGGTGGTGATGTGTTGGGCTGTCATGTTCAAGCCGCCTTGAGATACATGTCGATGTGCATGGACGAGTAAGGGCAGAGCACACCGCCAGACTCGGTGCGCTCCAGCAGCCCCAGGTCGGCCAGCACCACCACGTCTTCGTGCACGCGCTTGACGTCGCGGTCCACCAAGCGTGCCAATTCGCGCACTGACAGCTCTCCCTTGCCTTGAGCGGTGCGTACCAGCGCCCAGCGCTTTTCGGTCAGCTGGCCAAAGAAATGGCCGGGGCTTTCAAAGTTGAGCACCTCGCCTTGGTAAGTGCTTTGCTGGGCCGCTTGTGCGGCGGCACGCAAACCGGCTTGCCAGTCGGGTTGCAAAGTGATGGTCAAAAAACGTTCGGTCATGTTGCTCTCCTGGCCGCAACGGCGGCAATGAAGTCTTCCACCAGTTGATCCACGCCTGCAAATGTGTATGACAGTTCTTGCCCGTCCAAATGGCAGTGGTCGCCTTTGCCCCGCTCGTTGTCAAAGCCAACGATGCGAACGCCATCCTTGGCATAGACCGCACGGTATTTGAAACCGTGCTCGGTGGGTGGAATCGGGGTGGGCACCCGCCAGACCACCAGTTCAATCACGCCACCATCGGGCGTGATGTTCTTGAATCGGGTGATCAGTTCAGCGGGCATGTTGGCGATTGTGCTAACATGGCTTGCATGTTGTCAAGAATGACAACACTTGCCGGTCAGGCTCAAAACCCCGACCCCGGCTCACTCAAAAACACCAGCTCCTCGGGCGTGGACTCGCGGCCCAGGATGGCGTTGCGGTGGGGGTAGCGGCCAAAGCGCTCGATGATGGCTTGGTGGCGCAGTTCAAAGCGCAAGGTGTCCTAGAGGTCCGGCTTAAGGCCGCTCATCCAGTAAAAACCTGAACGGCGGTGATCAAGTCGGGTAAAGAATTTTGAGCGATGGTCCAAACCGTACTTGGATTGACCGTTGCGTACCCGTGAATCAGTTAGTTGCGAAACGCCACGATTTGCGGCAAGTCGGGCAGTTGAGCGGCCAGGGTTGCATCCAACTTGGAGAGTTGGTTCAGGGCTTCCCAATCACTTCAAATTTGCGCTCAACGGCTGCCTGCACCAGTTCATTATTTTCGTAGGCTGTCATGTCCAACCCTGTTGTGAAGGTTTGGATGGCCAATGCCGCTTCACGCACATCCCACAAAAATGCGCGAGGGTCACGCTGCATAAATCGACTCACGGTGCTGGTTGATGCTGGCCAGCACAAAGGGGTTGCGCACGGCACCGGGCTCAATCAGATCGACGCCCCTGCCCAGTAGGGTTTCCAGCTCTGACTTGATGCCAAAAAAGCGGTGCAAGTCTGCAGGTGCCTCGGGTGAAAACTCCACCAAAAAGTCGGCGTCGCTGCGTTCGGCATCAAAGTCATCTGAACGAGCTGCCGAGCCGAACACTTCCAGTCGGCGGATTTGGTATCGCTGACAGATGGCCGAAATATCGGCGCGGTGTTGGGCAATGGCGGGGTGCATGGGGCAAGTTTAGCGAGGTTCTGCGGCCAAGGGCATTCAGGCCGATGTCAAAACCATGACGATCTTAAAACCCCGACCCCGGCCCCGGCTCACTCAAATAGCCAGCTCCTCGGGCGTGGACTCGCTCTGCTTGTAGTCCGTAAGTA
>ERZ650308.1297-NODE-1297-length-13038-cov-5.109374_pt1 | contig 13038 bp, 13 predicted proteins | sample MGYA00376244_ERZ650308 | MGnify/ENA primary metagenome ERZ650308 (study PRJEB26733, sample SAMN07839295) | wastewater metagenome | biome: small river; feature: stream; material: water | place: USA: North Carolina | collected 2016-04-26 ...
ACACGACGCTCTTCCGATCTATCGAGTACGAGTTCGATCTTGTGCTTCAGATGAACCCCGACCACACCGCCGTCGTCGAGAAGGACCGCAGCGGCCGGTTTCAGGATGAGATCATCGAGAAGCCCGGCGAGGAGTTCGGTAAGGCGCTTCTCGCGTGGCTGTCGGACGGTTCGGAGCCGGTCGCGAAGCCGCCGAAGAAGGAGCCGACGGCGTGGTCCGAACAGGACAAGTGGCCCGACGCGACCATCGACGAATGCACCATCAAGGTGGTTGGCGTCGCCGAGAAGTTCAAGGGCGAGAAGCTGACCGGCCGCCTGCAAGGCGACCAGTTGGTGACCTATCTTACCCGCGAGGAAATAGATTTCGACGGCAAGATGAAGAAGAAAGCCAAGCCGCTGGCCTGGTTCAAACTTTTCGCCATCTGCAATTTTCATTTCAACATTTACATTTGCATCAGTCAGTTTGAAGGCAGCAATGAAAACTTCTGAACCACTGAATACTCCAGCTTCACGCGCTGCAAGCTCGGCAACCGCTGTTGCGTCAGCAGGAATCAGGTGCTCAGAGGTTACATCGCCATTCGGTGCATCTTCGCGTAGCGCGGCACCAACGACCTCGTTAATGATTTCCTGAGTGAGCATCACTTCTTCTTTCGCACAATGGTTATTGGCTTTGCCATGTTTTGGTTTGTCTCTGGAAAATCCAGTCGGTAGTGGCCGCCGCGTGATTCTTCGCGGGCCAAAGCGGATGCGGTGACCGCGCGCGAAAGCATAAGTAGATTCGCATCTTCCCAGTCGGTAAACAAGCGATTTTCAACATTAGCCGAACGCCATTTTTCCAATTCATCGCGAGTAGCTATTAACTCATCACGAGTTCTGGCAAGGCCAACCTTGTCCCACATCATGGTTTGCAGTTCAACTCGGTCAACCACGTTCAAATCCTTTTGCGGTGCACGGTCAGATTCGTCTTCTAGCTCAATCACGCTAAGCAGCCCACTATCTTTCCAGCGCACCGATGCCGCCTCTGCTGGCCACGCCTCATCAAGAACCTGAACCGCGCGCCGTGAAAAGACAATTGATTCAAGCAATGAGTTTGATGCCAAGCGATTGGCACCGTGTGCACCGTTACAGCCCGCTTCGCCAACTGCAAACAAACCCTTCACCGATGTTCGGCCCCAGGTGTCGCTGGCGATTCCGCCCATCCAATAGTGCGCCGCAGGAGTCACCGGAATCGGATTCTTGCCCCAGTCCAATCCGTAAGATCGCGTAGTTTTGCTGATACTCGGGAATCGGCGATGCAGAAAATCACTGCCCAGTCCGGTGGCATCTAGGAGCACCGGTTGGCCTCCTTGTGAAAGCATCTCGGCTTGAATTCCTCGCGCCACGATATCGCGCGGAGCTAGTTCGGCAAGTGGGTGAAGTCTTTGCATGAAGCGCTCACCCTTGTTGTTGATTAGTACCCCACCATCGCCGCGAACCGCTTCGGAAATCAAGAATGATCCTGGCACTGCCAGCGCGGTTGGGTGGAATTGATAAAACTCAACGTCGGCTAACTCTGCTCCGGCGCGGAATGCCGCTGCAACGCCATCACCGGTAGTAACGCTCGGGTTGGTCGTGTGACGGTAAAGCTGCCCCGCACCCCCGCTGGCGATGATAACCGCATCAGCCTCAATGAAGTGCTTTCCTGAAGAATCAAGCAACCAAACACCGATAACCGCGCCGTCTTTAACTTCGAAATCAATTACGAACGTGTACTCGTGGATTTCCGCTGCGGTTTCTCGCAGGGTTTCAACAAGTGCGCTACTGATATCTGCTCCGGTGGTATCGCCACCAGCGTGAAGAATTCGCGCGTGCGAATGTGCTGCCTCAAGCCCAAGCGCATATTTTGCTCCCTGTTTGTCGAAGTCAACTCCAAAGCGAATTAGGTCGTTGATTCGATCGGGGCCTTCCTTGCAAAGCACCTCGACCGCAGGCTCGTAGCAGTAGTTAGCTCCAGCGGAAAGGGTGTCGGCAATGTGTTCGGCTACTGAGTCGTCATCGGTGGTTACCGCAGCAATGCCACCCTGTGCATAGTGAGTGTTGCTCTCGGCAAGGTTGGATTTGGTAACCAGCACAACCTCGTGGGTGCGACTAGCTTCAACCGCGGCAATTAGCCCGGCTACTCCACTTCCGATAACTACAAGTTTTTTCATTAGATAGGTTTAGCTGCCAACATGCGCTCGAGTGCAACTGCCGCGGTATCGCTTACTTTCTTATCGACCTTGATCTGGTTCACAATTTCACCGGCAACCAATCGCTCAAGAACCCAGGCCAGATAACCGGGGTGAATGCGATACATGGTTGAGCAAGGGCACACCACTGGGTCTAAGCAGAAGATCTTGTGTTGCGGATACTGAGCAGCCAACCGCTGCACCATATTCACTTCGGTACCAATTGCAAAAGTGGTTGGCTCGGTAGCAGCCTCAACTGCTTTGCGAATGTAGTCGGTAGATCCATATTCATCGGCAGCAACAACGACATCCATCGGGCATTCCGGGTGCACGATTACTCGAACTCCCGGAAACTCAGCGCGAGCTTTTTCAATTTGCCCAACGTTGAATCGCTTGTGCACCGAGCAGAAGCCATTCCACAGGATTACTTTCGAATCTAGAATTTGATCGGCGGTGTTTCCGCCAAGCTCCTTGCGACCGTGCCAAAGCGGCATCTGCTCGAGCGAGACACCCATGGCCTTTGCGGTGTTTCGACCAAGGTGCTGATCGGGAAAAAACAGTACTCGCTGACCGCGCTCGAAAGCCCACTTCAAAACAATCTCGGCATTTGATGAGGTGCAAACTATTCCGCCGTTTTCGCCACAGAAACCCTTTAGCGCAGCCGAAGAATTCATGTAAGTCACCGGAATGATAGGCAGGCGACCATCAGCATCTGGCTCCTTACCGAAGAGGGCAGTCAACTCTTCCCAGCATTGAGTCACTGAGTCAATGTCTGCCATGTCGGCCATAGAACAACCCGCCGCCAGGTTAGGCAGGATTACAGCCTGGTTGTCTGCAGAAAGAATGTCTGCGGTCTCGGCCATGAAGTGCACGCCACAAAAAACAATAGCTTCGGCCTCTGGATGAGCCTTGGCCGCGTTAGCCAATTGGAAAGAGTCGCCAAGATAATCGGCATGCTGAACCACCTCATCGCGTTGGTAGAAGTGACCCAGAATTACAACTTTGTCGCCAAGGGTTTCTTTGGCTGCACGAATGCGCGCGTGGAGCTCTTCATCGGTTGCGCTCTTGTATTCCGGAGGAAGGGCGCCTTGCTTTGGGGAGCCAGTTGGAATCAAATCTTCGCTTGAGGCACCGGGACCGTATGAGACGGGACCGCCATCGAATTCCCATGGGCCCTTGGCAAGTGATGGGCTGCAGGTTGATTCCGCAGACTGACCCTTCACGATGAGTTGAATGCGTTCGTTGACCGATGCTGTGGTCATTTCTTTTCTCCTGTTTGTGTTGCAACTTGAGTTAGTGATGCAAGCGGGCCGTGATCGGCAAGTTCTATTGAAGCGTCGTAGCGATAAAGCTGAGGTGGCCTGTGCTTGGTTCCCTCAAGGCGTTCACCAGTTGCCACCACCGCACCGTTTGATTCCACCATTCGGCGGAAGTTACCGGGATCGAGTTCTCTACCGAGAACCGCTTCATACACTTCACGTAGCTGAGCCAGCGTGAATCGCTCGCCGAGGAATCCATGCGCCAATCGGCTGTACTCGAGTTTGTTGCGAAGTCGCCAAAGTGCGTATTCAACAATCAGATTGTGGTCAAAGGCCAACTGAGGAAGCTCATCCGCCCAGAACCATGCAACGTTCTCGCTTTCAATTGCTTCTGCCGCTTCGTCGCTACCAACTAACGCCCAATAAACAATCGACACCACTCGATCCTCGATGTGGCTTCCTGGCGATCGGTCAAGATTTCCGAAGGCGTAAAGCTGCTCCAGGTAACGGGGCTGCAGTGCCGTAGTTTCGAAAAGATTGCGCGCGGCAGCTGTGCCTAGGTCTTCAGAAATGTTGAGTGGCCCGCCGGGAAGTGCCCATAGTCCATCAAATGGTTTGCGAATTCTTTTTACCAGGGCCAGTGCAAGTTTCATCTCGCCGCTCGCGCAAGTGCGCAGGGTGAAGATAACAGTAGACACTGCGAGTGCAGGCGCAAGTTCCGGTGCTTTTACACCGTTGCTACTTGGAGCCATGTCTACCTAGCTGCGCCGTGGTTTTCGGCTAGTAAAAGTCAACTTGACTTTATCTAAGGTCATCTTAGTGTCAAATTGACTTTAAGTGCAACTCAGTCCTCGCCGATATCTTCGTTCCAGAGCGCGTCATTGGCGGCTATGAAGTCGGCCATGACCTTGATCAGTCCAGGGTCATTCATTACGTGCACCTCTGCGCCGTGTTCGGCAACCCAATCCTGGCCACCCATAAAGTTTTTGTCATCTCCCACCAGCACTCGGCCAATGCCAAACTGGCGAATCAGCCCGGAGCAGTACCAGCAAGGGGAGAGACTCGTGGCCAGGGTCACCTTTCGGTAGGAACGTTGACGACCGGCATTTCTGAAGGCGCTGGTTTCGCCGTGCATTGAGGCGTCGCCTTCTTGCACGCGCAGGTTGTGACCGCTACCTAGCAGTCGACCTTCTTCATCAAATAGTGCAGCACCGATAGGAATACCACCCTCGGCCATACCGAGGTGTGCCTCGGCAATTGCTACAGACAGTTTCGCTTCATCCGTGGCGAACACGTCACCCTTTTTGAAATTTATCGCTGCTGTAATCATTGCCGAGGCCTCTCGTTGATTAGTTGTTACTTCTTGTTTGTTGCTTTGTAAATCACGTAGTAAATAGCTGCAGCAAGCACGAAGCCAACCGCCGCTGTCCAGTCGCCGTTTTCAGCGCCAGGCCCGGTTAGGGCACCGTAGAACTGAACGGTTGGCATTTCGGCCTTAGCAAACAACGCAATCGAAACAACGGTTGCAACAACGAAAGCGATTGGTCCACCAATGCTGCGGTGCTTCGCGCCCTCGGTGATCAACTTGTCAATGTCCTGACCTTTGCGAAGCAAACGGTCGACAACCAAAATCGACACCCATGGAGCAAGCCAGTAGCCGACTGTTAGTAGGAATAGCTCAAAGATGAAACGGAAGTTGTCTTCAACAGCAAAGTATGAAATTCCTCCACCAACTACACCTGCGATAACCACCATGATTGCGCGACGAGTCTTAAAACCAAGCTTCACACCTGCTGCGATGAAAGACATAGTTCCTGAGTAGATGTTTAGAACGTTTGCAGAAACCGATCCAACAGCAATACCAACCAGCGTAAGAACTGCCAGCCATGAAGGTAGCGCAGCTGCAAATACAGATGTAGGTAGACCTTCGCCAACAATTCCGCTCCAGGCAATTGCACCAACCGACATCAACAATGTGGTTGCGGTGAAGTTTCCAAGACCCGCTGCTAGACCAACTGCACGAGGAGAGGTGTTAGCTGGAAGGTAGCGAGTGAAGTCGGCTGCGAAAGCGGTCCAACCCTGGGTGTAACCGTAGGCAAGAGCAACACCAACTGAGAAAGCGCCCCACTTGAAGTCAGCCGCAGGGTTCACATCGTACTTACCCTGAGAAATTATGATCACGGCAACGATTGCAAAAACAACCGCTAGGTAGAAGAAAGCGTAACGCTCAAATTTCTGAATGAAGTTGTGGCCGATGAAAGCGGCAACTACCTGGACAATGATGATGATCGTCACCGAAACGGCAACCGGCAAGTTTGTTAGCGAGGTAAGTGCAAACGCGCCAGAAGTTGTGTTGACCGCAAACCATCCGATACCAGCAACCAGAGTCGAGGTTGCAGCAGGAAGAATGTTTCCTCGCAAACCAAATGCGCTGCGGCTAATCACCATTTGAGGCACACCGTGACGTGGACCCCAACTGCTAAACCAACCGTGGGTTACAGCCGCGATTGCATTTCCAAGCGTCACAGCAAGGATTGCCTGCCACACATTCAGACCTGCGAAAACAGCAAGTGCACCGATAAAGATGGTTGCGAATTCTAGGTTTGGGGACGACCAGACAGTGAACAGGTGCCATGCCTTGCCGTGACGTTCGCCCGCAGGAATTGGGGCGATGTCGTTAGTTTCAATAGAGGTTGCCTTTGCAGAGCCTGAGTTATTTTGTGCCATGGCACGAATCTAGTGGCGTGGATACTGGGAAGTAGGCAGTTTCGTTAACTTAGTAGCGTGTTTTACAAAAATTTTTCAAAAGTCTAAATCCCAACTTTAGAGTCCCAAAATATCCTTCAAGGTAACCTTTAGACATATGGCCTATCAGGACGAATTACTAGCCCCGCTGATCGAGGATGAGGCTTCCCTGATATCGATGCTCGCCGAAAACTTCGACCAAAGAAATATTGAAATAATCAAAACCGTGGTTGAAATTTCGGATCTGCCAACAATTGCACGTCTGGAAAATGTTGGATTTCAAATCGGCAGAGCGTTTTCAAAAGGCAAGCACCGATACCTGCGCATGAGTTGCGATAGGTACGACTACGTTCGCCTGATGGCAGAAACAAAAATGGCAGAGCATCTCGATATGAATGAGTGGCGCTTTGAGTTTGATAGTGCTAAACGACGCGCCGGACTTTGCAACTACACAGACAAAACAATTTCTATCTCCAGATACATGGTTGATATCCACAACATGGACGAAACATTGCAAGTTGTTTTACATGAAGTTGCACATGCGATTGCTGGAAAGAATGCGGGTCACACAAAAAAGTGGCTGCAGGTTGCAAAATCAATTGGCTATAAGAACGAAGAGTTCACTGGTAATGAAATCGCAGTTGAAACCGCAACGTGGATTGGCGTCTGCCCACAGGGACATAGACACTATCGATATCGCAAGCCGGCAAAAATGCTGAGCTGTGCCATTTGTAGCTCAGGATTTGACGCCCGAAATTTAATTCGTTGGCGGCATCGCGATGAAGTGCTTCCGAATTACCAAAATCACTAAGGCTAAATAACAAGCAGTGTTACTACTGCTCCAGCGATGAAATTTAGCCAAATGAATTTCTTCCAGCCCGAGTTTGCACGCGCACACGTCGCATCGGTTATGTTCCAATACGGAGCAAGAATAATCAGGTAAGGAATGGCCGCCGCTGCAGCCCATGAATATGGCTGGCTAAGCCCAAGCAGCAACAAAGCGGCAATGATATAGGCAGCCAAGGCCACGCGAACCGTTGCCCGTGCACCAATTACCGTTGCAATTGATGAGATGCCACCCTCACGATCGGCGAGAACATCTTGCACCGCTCCAAAGGCGTGCGATGCAACCCCCCAAAGAAAGAATGCGGTCATCGCAATCAATATTTGCGGCTGCCAAAGATTTACATCGGCAAGTGAAAGCCCAAACACCATTGGTCCTACGAAGTGGAGGCTTGATGTGATCGAATCCAGGAAAGGCCTCTCTTTGAAGCGAAGGCCCTTGGCACTATAGGCAATCACCATAAAAAGGGTGAGGTAGAGCCAGCTAGTGGAGCCGGAACTGCCCACCACTGTTAGGTAGGCCACAAATGGAACGCAACTGAAAATCGCTGCCTTGATGGTGATGGCGTGCCACTTAGGGTCAAGCAGTGCCCCTTCGATTCCGCCCTTTCTGGGGTTGCGAAGATCACTCTCATAATCGAAAACGTCGTTGATGCCATACATCAAGAGGTTGTAAGGGATTAGGAAAAACAAAACACCAATCCAAAGGGTTAATCCTGTATCAGCGGTTGCCAACCAGTAGGCAAGGCCGAATGGGTATGCGGTGTTTATCCAGGAGATGGGTCTTGAAGACCAAAAGAGTTGCTTTAACGTTTCCATCGCAGCACCCTCAGATATTCGATGGACAGTGAAATCAAAAGGGGAGCCGCAAGGGAGTAAGCGAAGTCTTCGATAGGAGCAAGCCCAATTTTGATTCCCGAAATCAGGCTCTCGTCGTAGGCCACAATTCCTAGGCCAATAATCACGTTGTCAAAAATTGCCGTAATCAGAAGCAGCGCCACGGTCGCGAAACCGATGGCTCGCCAGGGAAGTTTGTTGAAGAAGGGCATTGCCAACAGAAACAATGCAAGCAAGAAGATTGCATTTAACCCTAGATAGTTCATTTATTGACTCGCTTAGCATCGAATCGCATGAACGCTTTGAGTAACAGCAGGGCGTTATAGCTCAGCAGAATCAAAAAGAATATTTCTTCAAGTGGAAGTTCGTGTGAAATTAAAATTCCAGACAATAGAGCCGTCTCACCTCGGAAGAAAATTCCGAGTGAGATACCCGCGTAATCCCAGATAAGGAAAAAAATTACGGCAATAAGAACTACACAAAAATATTTCGCGTTTTTCGCGAAGGCTAATTTATGTTTGTGATCTAGCAGGGCCAGACCCAGGATTGCAAGGACCAAACCCAGCAGGTAAAGGAAACTCACTTGAGCCCTTTCCATCCGTTCTCGCCAATCGGCATGATTTCGGATTCAAGTGGACCAGCGCTTCGGTCGTTAATGAACCTCTTATAAAGCAGCTCTGCACCAATCAGGCACATCGGTAAGCCAATGCCGGGAATAGTGTGGTGGCCAGCGTAGTAAAGCCCCTGAACCTTCTTGCTCTTGTTCGTTGGTCTGAAGAAAGCACTTTGAAACAGGGTATGTGCCATGCCCAAAGCTGTTCCCGACCAGGCGTTAAGTTCATCTACAAAATCCTTCGGCCCAATCGTGCGTCTCAGCACGATTCGCTCGGCAAGATCCGGGATTTCACACCATTCGGAAATCTGCTCAATGATTCGGTCAGCGGCAGCCTCAAACTCCGGATCTCCGCTTCGGTTTATTCCACCTTTGCCCAGGTCAGGATCTGCTGCAATTGGCACCAAGACAAAAATGTTTTCGTATCCCTCTGGAGCCACTGATGGATCGGTCATGCTTGGGGTGCAAATGTAAAGCGAGGCAGGAGAAGGAATCTTGTTGGTGGCACCAGATTTCTTTTTCTGCTCTGGAGTGCGGAACACTTCTTCGAAGTTTTTAGCCCAGTCCTCGGTGTAAAGCAGAGTGTGGTGATTAAGTTGTGGCACGCGTCCTTTGACGCCAAGATAAAGAAGCATCGCCGACGGGCCAGGCACCTTGTTTTCCCACCACTTTTCCGGCAGGGTTTGGTCCTCTGGCTTCAATAGAGAAGTCTCGATGTGGTGCAGGTCTGCGTTTCCAATCACGACGTCTGCAGGGTAGAAAATTTCACCTACGTAAACGCCGGTTGCCTTGCCGTTCTTACTTTCAATTTTCGTCACCCGTGAGTTGGTGTTTATTGTTGCGCCGTGCTTTTTTGCAAGGTTTTCAACGGCTTCAATCAGTGTGTAAAAACCACCCATTGGGTAGAAAACGCCAACGTTCATATCCACGTGAGTCATCAGGTGGTACATGCTTGGGGTGTCGTATGGTGATGCGCCCAAGAAAACCGCAGGGAAGTCAAGGATTTTGCGAAGTCTTGCGTCTTTAACGTGCTTGCCCGCAAATGTGTCGAGCGAGGTCACCAGGTGCTTCAAGAATTTGCCGAGTCTCGCGAGTACCTCTGGCTGCACGAAGGATTTTGCATTTTGAAAATTCGTGTAAAGGAAATGCTTAATCGAAAGATCGTAGGTGTCTTTGGCTGAATCTATGTAGTCCTGTAGTCGAGCACCGGCTCCAGGTTCGATGGAGTCAAATAGTTTCTTGTTGTCTTCAAGATCTTTTTTAATGATTAGTTTTTCGGCGTAGCCCTCGTTGCGAGTTTGATACGCAGGGTCGAGTTGCACCAGTTTCAGCTCTTTGCCTGCAGTGGTTCCCATGAGCTTGAAGAACTGATCAAAAGCTTCCGGCATCAAGTACCAGGAAGGACCCATGTCGAATTTGAAGCCATCCTGTTCCCAGATGTAAGCGCGACCGCCAACTTTTTCACGTGCCTCTAGAACGGTGACCTTCATGCCCGCCTTGGATAGCAACGCCGCAGTCGCTAGACCGGCTATTCCGCCACCAACTACGACTGCAGTTTTTTGACTCACTTAGGCGACACTCCAACCGTGGCTCTTAGAAGTATAAAAATCTTTTGGATATCGGAAACGCGAATGCGCTTTCTGATTAGTTCATTTGCTGGTGTTTTTGAAATCTTGTTGTTCAAGGCTTCGAAGAACATCAACGCGGCTCCAACGGCCCTTTGTGAGCTTGTCGGTAGCTTGGCAAGTGCAACCTTCGACGTGTTCAAGTCATTCCTGATATCTGCCACCAAACGATCGCGCTCCGAGTTGTTGAAATCTTCAACCCGGATGAGTGGAAAATACGAACGGCCAAGTTTGTCAAAGTCGGCAGATAAGTCGCGCAAGAAATTCACTTTTTGGAATGCAGCGCCCAGTGCTCGCGCGCCCGCAACAAACTCAGCCTTTTCTTCATCGCGAACCGAGATTCTGCTGAGGAAAACCTGGAGGCACATCAGGCCAACAACCTCGGCTGACCCGTAGATGTAAGCCTCGAAGCTGCGCTTGTCATGCACCCGCTGAAACAGATCGGTGCGCATTGAATTGAAGAAAGGCTGAATCAGCTCTCGCTTGATGTCGGCAATTCGCGCTGTATAGGCAAAAGCGTGAACAACGAGGTTGGAGCTGAATCCGCACTCCACAGCACGGTAGGTCTCTTGCTCGAGTTTGTCGAGCATGGTGTGCGGGTCAACTCCGATGGCTCCGCCAAGCGCCTCGGCCGCGGCACCGTCGACAATCTCGTCGGCCACCCGAACCAGCGCATAGATATTGCGCACGTGATGCCGGTCCTCTTTACCCAGCAGCTTGGTGGCCCACCCGAAAGAAGTTGAATAGTTGGCGATTACGATAGCCGATGATGCTTCTGCAGCCTGGGTGTACAGGGCTAGGCCGGACTTCTTCTTTGAGTTAGGGGAGCTCACGTATAAAAGATTACCTGTCTAATGTTCAACGAAAATCTCCGAGGGCACTGGAATTTTTGCTGACAAAGTCGGCTTGCTATCCATAACGAACATTAGCTTCGGGTATAGAAAACTTGAAACGGGGACAAAGCATGAAAAAGGAAGCAAACACCACTTGGGATGTTGTCGGGGCTGCCATTTTGGCTCTGGCCATACCTATCTTCATCGCCGTGGGTCTTGGCTTATCGGCCTTGTTCGGCAAGTTCTGATTGACCGCCGACAGGGGTAATTGAATAGACTTATCCCTATGTCTGTAGATATCAAGCCACGTTCTCGCGACGTAACCGATGGAATTGAAAAAACCGCTGCTCGAGGCATGCTTCGTGCCGTCGGAATGGGCGATGAGGACTGGGTAAAGCCTCAAATCGGTGTTGCAAGTTCTTGGAGCGAAGTTACCCCATGTAACCTTTCGCTTGACCGTTTGGCTGATGCAGCAAAATCTGGCGTTCACGCCGCTGGCGGATATCCCCTCGAATTTGGAACAATCTCCGTTTCTGACGGAATTTCCATGGGCCACGAAGGCATGCACTTCTCCCTAGTCTCACGCGAGGTTATCGCTGACTCGGTAGAAACCGTGATGCAAGCAGAACGCCTTGACGGATCCGTATTGCTTGCGGGTTGTGACAAGTCGCTACCCGGCATGTTGATGGCCGCCGCGCGCCTAAACCTTTCATCGGTGTTCCTATACGCCGGATCAATCATGCCTGGCTGGGTAAAGCTCGAAGATGGTACAGAAAAAGAAGTAACCATCATCGATGCGTTTGAAGCTGTTGGTGCCTGCAAGGCCGGAAAGATGTCTGAAGAGGACCTCGGCCGTATCGAGCGCGCTATTTGCCCAGGCGAGGGTGCCTGTGGCGGAATGTACACAGCAAACACCATGGCTTCAATTGCCGAAGCACTGGGAATGAGCCTGCCAGGTTCAGCGGCTCCTCCGGCTGCGGATCGTCGTCGTGATAACTGGGCACACCGATCAGGTGAGGCCGTGGTTGAACTTCTTCGCAAGGGAATAACCGCTCGCGACATCATGACCAAAAAAGCTTTCGAAAACGCGATTGCAGTTCTAATGGCATTCGGCGGTTCAACCAACGCCGTGCTTCACCTTTTGGCGATTGCTCGCGAGGCAGAGGTTGACCTGAGCATCGATGATTTCAACAAAATTGCCGACAAGGTTCCACACCTTGGCGACCTAAAGCCATTCGGACGCTACGTGATGAACGACGTCGACCGAGTTGGCGGCGTTCCTGTTGTTATGAAGGCCTTGCTTGATGCAGGCCTATTGCACGGCGACGTGATGACTGTAACCGGCAAGACCATGGCTGAAAACTTGGCCGACATCAATCCACCATTCCCCGACGGTGTAGTTGTTCATCCGACAGATCGCCCGCTATCAAAGGATGTCGGAATCACTATTTTGGGTGGATCTCTTGCTCCAGAAGGCGCGGTATGCAAGACCGCTGGAATCGGAATCGACACATTTGAAGGACCGGCTCGAGTTTTTGATCGCGAACAATTAGCGATGGATGCAGTTGAAAATGGAACCATTAAGGCTGGCGATGTAGTTGTGATTCGCTATGAAGGCCCTAAAGGCGGACCAGGAATGCGTGAGATGCTCATGGTGACCGGTGCGATCAAGGGTGCAGGCCTCGGCAAATCAACACTCTTGTTAACCGATGGACGTTTTTCAGGTGGCTCGACTGGTTTATGTGTTGGTCATATTTCACCTGAAGCCGTTGATGGTGGACCAATTGCATTCATTAAAGATGGCGACATTGTTCGGATCGATACTGTGAAGCGGACCCTAGATCTTTTGGTTGATCCTGCAGAGCTAGAGTCGAGAAAAGTTGGTTGGGTGCCTCTGAAACATAAGTACACACGAGGCGTCCTTGCAAAGTTCTCCAAGTTAGTTGGGTCAGCTTCCAAGGGTGCGGTCTGCGAATAGCCCTCTCACAATATGAGATCTGCATCTCAACCCTTGACGTTTGAGCCTGATCCATTGGAGAATAAGGTCATGAGCACAACATTTGTGGTGGTGATTTAG
>ERZ650308.1299-NODE-1299-length-13011-cov-5.841927_pt1 | contig 13011 bp, 10 predicted proteins | sample MGYA00376244_ERZ650308 | MGnify/ENA primary metagenome ERZ650308 (study PRJEB26733, sample SAMN07839295) | wastewater metagenome | biome: small river; feature: stream; material: water | place: USA: North Carolina | collected 2016-04-26 ...
CCAAGTCCCAATGGGGAGGAACACTACCTGCTCGTTTGTGGCGAGGGTCGCATGAAAGCATTCAAGTCCCTAGGCGAGACTGAAATTCCAGCCATGGTGATTGAAGTTGATGACGACGATGCTTTCATCATGAGCTTGGCTGAAAACATTGCCAGACGGCAAGGGCGCACCATTGAACTACTCGCTGGTGTCCAGCGACTCAAAGACCAAGGGTATGACAAGAAAGCGATTGCTGAGAAAACTGGTCTCAGCGTTGAATACATCTATGGGATCTTGCAACTTCTAGAGCATGGCGAAGACCGATTACTGATCGCGGTTGAGACAGGAAAAATCCCGCTCAATGTCGCGCTGGACATCAACAAAGCAGACAGCGATGACAAGGCCATTCAAACGGCGCTCCAAGATGCCTATGAATCCGGCCACCTGCGCGGCAAGCAACTCATCCAAGCCAGGAGGTTGGTTGAGAAACGTCACACCTTAGGCAAATCAGTTCGTAAACGAATCAAGCCCCGGGTCACAGGGGAAGTGACCTCATTGAGTTTGATTCGAAGCTACCAACGAGAGGTTGAACGTCAAAAAATGATCGTCAAGAAATCTGACTTCGCACAGCAACGTCTCATGTTTGTCATCGGGGCATTGCGCTCCCTCTTGAGCAATGAAAATTTCACAAACCTTCTAAGAGCTGAGGGACTTGATACCCTCCCCACTTTCCTCGCCGAAAGGGTCTGGCCCACAGGAGCAACTGCATGAGTCAAGTTGCCCTTGCATTTATTCCAGAACCGATGATGGTGTCGTTTGAGAAGCTACTGCCCAGCAGAAAGCTGCCAGAGAACGTAACTACATCAAAAAAATACAAACAAATATTGGAATCGTTGAGATCAGTCGGACTGATTGAACCCTTAAGCATCAGCCCCTCAACAGGAGATGGCTCACATGTTCTTCTTGATGGGCACACCCGAATGCTGGCTATGAAAGAACTGGGACTCGGAGAGTGTCTTTGTCTGATCTCAACGGATGACGAGACGTACACCTACAACAACCGCGTCAATCGACTGTCCACGGTGCAAGAGCACTTGATGATCAAACGAGCGATCAACCGAGGTGTATCGCCAGAAAAGCTGGCCAACAGCCTGAATGTGGATTTGAGCCACATCATGAGAAAGGTCAAGCTGCTCGATGGCATTTGCGCGGAGGCAGCTGAGCTGCTTCGCGACCAGGTGTTTTCAGCAAAACTCAGCGATGTCTTGCGCAAGATGAAACCAACTCGCCAAGTCGAGTGCGTGGAATTGATGATCTCGGCTAACAACATCACCATCCCCTATGCTGAAGCACTGCTGGCTGCATCTCCTGCTCATTTCTTGGTTGGTGAAATCAAGCCCAAAAAAGTGCGGGGAGTTAATGCGGAGCAGATGCTCAAGATGGAACGTGAAATGGGGAACCTTCAGGAGCAGTACAAACTGGTCGAAGAGTCCTACGGTCAAGACGTACTCAACTTGGTGCTTGCCAAGGGGTATCTTGTCCGCCTGATTGAGAACAATTCGGTCGCACGGTACATCCAACAAAACCAACCAGATGTCTTCTCAGAGTTCGTGAACATTGTTGAAACAGTCTCTCTGGATAAGTGAGTCAGGCGATGGGAATTGGAACCTTGGGGCTAGACGCCTCACTGGGTAGCAATGAGTCTACGGAGGATGATTTCCACCGGAATATCCCAACAGCAGACCCGAAATGCCTGTATGGTCTTGTTGGCGATGTCGCACTTGCTGGCAGCGAGGGCAATGAGACCAACCCATTCGCGATTGCACTCAACTTTTTGACCTATTTATCCTGCGCAGTTGGACGCGGGGTTTATCTGCCTGTTGGCAACACGGAGCACCACCCTCGCCTTTTTAGCCTTCACGTTGGACGCTCAGGGCGTGGTCGCAAAGGGGATTCACTCTCCCTAGTCATGAAAATCCATGAAGCCATTGAGTCGTTTGCCCCAGACATCACGCCCCAAGTGCATCGGGGTGGATTGTCATCAAGGGAAGGGCTAGCTGCTTTGATTCACGATGGATTCAAGCAAGGCAGCCGAGAAATTCCAGCCATCGAAGACAAACGGTTGTGGGTGATTGAATCTGAATTTGCAAACGTCCTTCAGCAAAGCCGACGTCAAGGCAACACGCTATCCACCGCGCTACGCGACTGCTGGGATGGGGTATCCATCAAACCAGCGACAAAAACCAACCGGGTATTTGCGAGTAAACCGCACGTTTGTTTGAGCGGGGCCATAACCCCCGACGAGCTGACATCACTCATGAGCGCCAGAGAGTTAAGCAATGGATTTGCAAACCGCTTCTTAATCATTTGGGCTGAACGAACAAGGATCACAGCTTTTCCAAAACCAACAGCACAAGCAAAGGTCTTGAACCTGGCTCAACGAACCTTTGAAGTTTTGGAATTTGCACAGGCAAACAACTACGCTGACGAAAACCAAATCAAGATGGAGATGAGTCCAGAAGCCAAATGGCATTACAGCCATTTGTACCGTGATCAGCTAACTCGCGACCAAGGAGTCGATCGAGTCAACGCCATGCTGGAGCGACGTGCGCCACTACTGCTTCGGTTGGCCATGCTTTTTGCTCTGTGCGAGAAAACAACTCGCATTGGCGTTGCCCACCTTGATTCGGCTAATGCTTGGGTTCAACTTTTCTCAGACTCAATTGAGTTTGTTTTTATGACGGCAAAGGATGCAGCACGCACAACAGAGGCAACATTGCATTCGCAAATGCTTTTAAGCTTCTTGTCTCAACGAAGAAGTGCAACTCGAAGCGAGATTAGCAAGGAGTGTTTTAAAGGTCACGTAAGCAAATCAAAGATTGATGATTGCCTTAGTCAACTACTATCTACATCACCACCGAAGATTAAAGTACAAAAAGTTAAGCGCTGTGACACTCGTCCAGGAGCTCCTGTGCATTCTTACTTTTTGTCCTAACAGGGTAACGCCACACGAGCTAACCCCCCCCTTTACCGACCTTTCGATACTGAGTTCGAAACAATTCGTACAGACTATCTGCCGTCGGAGAAGGCGTCGCATCAGTCACACTACAAAAAATATCGTAATAGATATTGAAAAGTTTTCGATCACGCGATTTATGCCAAGTCCATCCGATGCCAGGCATTGCATTGCCAGCGAGCCTCTCAGTGGCAGAACGATGCAACACGAATGTAAATACATCGTTGTTTATGCTTTTAACCATCGAGAAGGTGAGATCCGCGATGCTAGCAAGTGCAGCCTTATCAACGTTTACAGGTTTTTCTAGCAAAGTACCGTGAGCCATAAGCCCAAGAGCCGTAGCGTTCTTGACTCCCAATTTGCCAAACCGATGTGTACAACAATGACGTAGCTGAAGAATTTGATCAAACTCATCCAGCAACTTCTTTGTTCCACTTGTTAGGGACTTAAGACCTATGTACTTAGTCAACGTTGGTTCAATCACCTTTTGCGTCGAAAAACTTATTTCTTCTAACAATGCATCTGGCAACATAGAACGTTGATGATGCAATGCTGCGGCATACGACAACTGAAGGGGCGCACACAGTAGCTGTGTATAGGGATCACTATGAACCAGCTTTCGGATAAGAGATCGCATATAACCCTCTACAGCCGATGCGTACCCTACCAAAATTAAACGTCCGAGCTCAGGCACAATTTCTTGATTCGCACTAAGCGAACTCCACTGCCTATTTAGCGGAATACAGTTCTCAAGAAACTGGTCAACAGGAGAAACACTCGACTCGACATAGGCAGCATCAAAAAGCGTAGACGTATCGATAGGTTGTCTTGGAGGTCGAACGGTAACAATGATTCCGTAGTTGCTCATTGCTGCCCTCAGGAAAGATAGTCGTCCACGTAGCTATTTAGCACGTCAACAATACGGGCGGTTCTACTTTTCCCAAAGCCGGAGACAGTCAACAATTCAGCTGCAGGATCTTGTTTAGCCAGATAATCACGAATTGTTTTGAAAAATGGCAATTTTTCTTGAATTTTTTTTCGCTGCCACTTAGTTAATCCAGGCACCTCGGAAATAGGCGTATCTAAGCACAAATTAAATGTAGAAGCATCAACTAATTGATTTCCACAAGAGTGGCAAAACCGTTGACTATCTGTAAGTCTTCGCTCTGAACATTTTGCGCACTTAGGGAGGGCTAAATTTAGACTCCCGACAAAGCTCTCACCAACTACAGACGAAAGACTTTTTCTAAGAGGATGCTTAGTTGATTTGTATCGAATACTGTCCAAATTCTCACGGATCGAACCTGAACTCTTTTGCGCAATAAAAACACCGGCACTTAAAAGTAACGTGCTGTGCGGAATGAATTTACGATAGATTCTCTGCGGTGAACCGTGCTTAACATCACCATCATTAAATATGAGGCCAGCCTCAATAAGAAGATTCAAGGTTCGTTCAAGCAACGGAACTAGCTCGTCGGAACGAATGCCATAAGCAAGCCCCTTCTCTTGCCGAGCGAGCAAAGTAACGTTATATATTTTGAGCTCTCTTGCGATTTCATGCACAAGCTTTTCACCAGCTTCTACGATGATTTCCAGTTTAGGAATTTTCTTCCCTAACGTACGAAACTCCGAAATTCGCCCCTCGAGATGCCCAGTAATAATCCGGTTTACACCTTGCTGAGCAGTCCTAAATCCTCCGCGCTGATAGTCTTCGAGCATAGTCAAATAAGCACGAGGAATACCGAATGCTGCAAATTGAAGAAGTGCTCTCACATCTTCCGGAATTTTCTCGAGACCTTTAACGCGTACAGTTGCTATATCGCGCATGATGGTTTCATAATCAGGATCCTCAACAGAAATCCATGCAGATATGGGCGTCGAGTCCTGACCTTGATGAAACCTTGGACTAGTTTCCGTAGTTCCTGGATATACAGAAACCTTCGGGGCAATAGTCGGAGACTTCAACGAGCGAACAATGTCTAAAAACTCAACCAAATAATCTGGTGTAAGAGTCATTGCAGCATCATCAAGCAAAAGCACAGCGAACTTTCTGCCAGCAGCGAGACGTAACTGATCTATTACTTGTTTAGTACGGTCTATCGACAGGGAATCGGAGAACGCTGCTAACTCTTCATCTAATGGTTGATTTCTCTCAAGTCGCGCTGTTAGCGACAACAACCGGTCCACCGGGTAGCCCTGCCCCTCCAATGCGTTATCAATTGCCTCAAGAGCTGGCGTCCAAGCCTCAGCGCTTTCCCTTGCCGACAGGAGAATGCGGGCAAGGACCCAAGAGTGAAAAAGTTGGGTCGCACCTGCGTTGCTAGAAAGAAGTGGCTCCAGCCGAAAGTACCGCTGAAAAGACGAAAAAACTGCAAAAGGCTTGGAATCGCTATCTCTGCATGAAAGCCAAGCAAAACGCATCATGTGCGTTTTACCGCAACCTCGCGGCCCAACGATCGTTCTTAGAGATCGGTTCGTAAGTTCTTGGACGATGGTTTGAAACAGTACTCCAGTACGGGCAGTTTCATTTTGCAAGTCTTCAAGCGGAATGTAGTCTGCGCGTTGCTGGAGTGTTGCGCTGAGCTCTTCATCGATATCAATTAAAACATCTTTCATATGCTTCAGCCTCTAACCGTCATGTTGAGCAGCGAATCAACAGTGATGAATTTAGCGCCGACACCATGGGAAGCCGCACGTAGCGCGTCTCGACCTGCTTCGCTTACCAAATATTTAAACACTCGCTCCTGATAATCCGCATGAATGCGCAAGCGTAAAACACAGTCGGATATCGCTACAAATCCCTTTTCAACAAATGCGACCTTGTCCTCAAGATTGCGTCCAACTCGAGCAATAAGGATGTCGCCAGGGTATGCGAACGATGTATTTAAGCTGGTAGCTTTTGCTTTAGATAACTGAAAAGACCGAGGTACAAATTGCCCCGTTAGACCGAAGTCCGTTGTGTGAAAAATCGGTAAATCGCATTGCTTTCGTTCGCTAGAAGAAATTGAGCCCCGACCTACTGATACAGCGATATCACGAAGAACTAAATGTCTAGCTTTTACACGCGAAGTACTTGACACATGAAACGAATAGTCAAGACGAGTGCCCGCGCGCTCTGCATCAAGATGCAAAGTACCAGTCAGTGATCCGTCGCCCTCAAGGCGTTGAAGCTCAATTTCCTCAGCAGGTTTTCCGTTCTTTGTGAGGACAACAACGTAGGCCTTAGCCTCGGTACCGCAAAAAACCCTCCTAGGGAGTTCAATTACACGTTCCAAATGGTGCGAATTTGCGAGAGTTTTTCTTAATTCAGAGCATTTTTCTCCAGCAATGATTCCATCCGGAAGAATCAATCCTAGCTTTCCACCATCTCGCAGAAATCGCAGATTTTGAGCAATGAACAAAATGTCTGCTGGTACGCTACCGATTCGAGGAAAAACTCCGCTAAGTCCTGCTTCTTCAAGAATTTGACCAAAGTGCTTTCGCCACTTTGGTTTTACGTAGGGAGGATTACACAACGCAGAATGAACTGTCCCAACAGATAGTCCTATTTTTTGAGATAAATGGGGATCAAGGGCGTCTGCAATGTGGTGACTAAACGCAGTATCAGAACTACGAGGCAAATTAAAAGTACCTGCGTTTTTATCGATATCAACTGTTACAAATTGGGCCGCCTTCCAGTGCTTACTGGCCTCACCAACTAAAGCACCATCTCCAGCACCAAGCTCAATAACCACACCCGTTGGTGATGCACCCATGCTGGAAACCAACAACTTGGCGACTCCACCTTGGGTGTAGTAACGTCCAAATGGGTCTGAATTTCGGCGAACTTGGGCGAGTTGCATAGGTCTCATTATCTAGTCATCTTAGTGCAGAACACCAGCAAAGCGTGCTGCACAGTAGCACGGTGAAATCCAATTAGTTCAAACCTAATCAATTGCTACAACCGTATCAAAAAGTCCATAGTGAGTAAGCCCTTCATGGCTCTCAATCCCCGTGTAACGAAGTGAAGCGTCCTCGTATCGTCGGAAAGCAAAAACTGCTTGATTCATCTGCTCTGTGTTGAACACCTTGAGTCTCACAAGAAGATGGAAATCCTGAACGGTCAATCCAGTTACCGTAAGGAATAAATCTGGCTCAAGCTTTGTGATGACATCCTGAAGCGTGTTCTCACGAAAGTCTGTCAGGTACATGAATGCCGGAATACGTGTCGCGAATTTGATCAGTTTTTCTTGAACCAATTTCCGCTTGGACTTGTATTCTTTTTCTTCTTCGGTCAAAAGCTTCTGCTCTTTGGCTGTCAGCTTCTTACCTTCTTTAGCCTTATTTTTGAGTTCTTTAACCTTGTCACTCTTGTTGATGATGGTTTCAATAACGTTGTCGCCCAAGGTCCGCCAACCTTCTATGCGCTCAACAGCAGCCATCGCCTCAGGGTTGTCAAGGATGCGTCTCAAAGTACCGTTGTCAACGTTTACCAACATCGCACTCTCCCACTTGCGGGCTAGCAGAGTGGCGGATGTACCTGCCATCGCAATATCCAAGATGCCGCCTGCATCGATTTGTGTCATGTTGGCACCGTCATAAGCCAAAACGGGCAGGAAGGACACTAAATCTTTCACCGCATGTTCTGGGTTTGACTCGTTTGGAGAGAGTCCAACTCCATATTCGGAAAGCTGTCGCAATGCCCTTGTCGGCGCGAAGTCAAACACAAAGCACACAGGCTTAAGAATCTCTTCTTCGTTCGGGTTATCGCCGTTTGGATTTTTGATTGACCAAGGCGATTGGACACGAAACGCCGCTTGAAAATAAGTCTCTGGTGATTTCAAATTGCGTAGCATCAGAATTGATGACCACTGCGCCACCGTCACGCCTGTTGTTAGTTTGCCGCAAGACAGCGTAATCGTTTTGCTTTCGAATCCGCTACCTATTGCGTGACGAACAGGAGGCAACGCCTCTAGACCAATACCAGCAGAAGTGCCAGCAGCAACTATTACTTTGTAATCATGCCAGAAGGTGTTGTGTCGTTCCTGAAGCAATTTCGCCATTGCATGACATGCTGCAACATTCGGTAAAAACCAAAAAGAATGCTGAAGGTATGGAAGCAAACGAACATCTGAATACGGAAATGGTGGTCGAGTTCCGGCCTTTAAAAATTCAACGGATTGATTTGTGTGTCCACCACGAATGATGTCCAACCATTTTTGAACATCCCCTTTATGTTTGAACTTTGCCGAAGCTTCAGAACCAGAAGCTTCAAAGAAGGCGTTGAGATCAAACTCATCGAACTCCCCACCGCTAGCTACAGCAAGTAACTCATCCGGCATTTGATAAGTAAGCAAACGCATTTGAGAGAGTGCGGCGTAAGGATTGCGTTTTCCAGGGAATTTGGAAGCAAATTCCTCTTTCGCACGCTGCTCATCGGTATACGTCCAATTGAAGATTTGTTCTTCGATGAACTCCCCAGTCGATAAAGCTTTGAACGGCGTACCTGAAAGATATAAATATGCTCTCGTTGTTATCGGCAAGAACTCTGTTTCACTATCAGAGAGTACGTTCAGATCTTCGTTAACACTTTCCAGTTCACCCGCATATTCAAGCTTGGTTTCCTTTTTAGCAACTGCGTCATCTTCACCTTCAAACAGCTCTTTAGCTGTATCGCGCCAAGCACCAAAGTGATACTCATCGAAAACAACCAAGTCCCAATTCACTGTGTGGAGCCATTCATTTCGTGGCTTGACATTGCCAGTTGGATCACGTCCAAGCAAATCTTGAAATGACCCAAAGTAGACGACAGGCTTGTTATGGTCGACTTGCGTCGGATCATTACCAGAAGAACGCGACAGGTACTGCCAACCATCGAAGTCCACATGATTTTCTAAGTCTGTTTGCCACGCATCTTCTACTGCAGGCTTAAATGTGACCACAAGAACACGCTTGGCTTTCAGCCTCTTTGCCAGTTGATATGTCGTGAAGGTTTTGCCAAAGCGCATCTTGGCATTCCACAGAAAACGAGGCGCTGCATTAGGGTCTTCATTCCAGATTGAATGAAAATAATCAAAAGTCTTGTTGACTGCCTCAGCCTGCTCATCACGCATACCAAAAGATTCGTGATGCGTACCGCTAAAACGTTGCCCTGTCCTTAATTCCGTAATAACGGTTTTTACATCTTCAACAGAGCATCGCATCCACTCCAATTCAGAGTTTTCGAAACCCTTTTTTACCAGTGCAGCACGGACTTCATGGTCGGTAAATATTGACCCATCATCTCGTTCAGCCTGAACATCCAACTCAATGGTGAAATTCTTGATAGCTGCAGTTTTGAGTTGCTCTGAAACGCGACGTTTGACGTCACGTGAGGTTTGTCCGACTTTAAGCAACCCCTTGTGCGCAGCATCATCAATCTTGTACGCGTAGATGCGAGGACGAGCATCAGGCCTAGGTGCAAGAATTTCTTCGATGGATTTATTCATCGTCGGAGGCTCCATTAAGGTCCATTGGACGAACAACCTTTTCGATGAATTCAATCTCACCTTCTGAGATGCCATACTTGGCATACAAATCAGCGTCAGTCCAGCGCCTTGACCAATCTTGTGTTGGGACGAAGGTATAGACCCGTCGAGTGGTGTCTTGAGATGGCTTGTGCAACAGAATAAGCAAACGCGTCAAACGACACGACATGTATGACAACGCACTTTCTGCCTCATTCTTCGTATCGAATGGTCCTATGCAGAGATAAGTTTCTGAGCAGATGCTTCCAGGTTCACCAATAAATGGAGTGCTAATGATCCTGTGCGGATATGTATCTCGGTTACCAGTACCCGGGGCAGCTCTGCCGACATAGATTTTCCATTTATCAATCAGATGCGTAGCTGTTGTTATCTCACTTTCCGCAATGTAAGCGGTCCCTCCGTTTTGATAAACGACAAGATCTCCATCTTTTTTCTTTGCATTCCCTCGGAAAAATGTTCTCAACCCAAAGGGGCGCAAAGAACTAACCAACTGATCAAAACGATTGCCATCCTTCAGAATTAATGACTTCGACTTTGGATTCTCTAGCGCCATGACTTTTTTGAGAATCGACAACCCTTCATTGAATCGAATAAAAATCTCAGCGCCTTCTTCAAGGAGGGGGCGCACAGCCGTCGAAACGGGCCAATCTTTAAAGTGCGTTGTAACCTGGCAAGGACCGGGATGATCTTTATTCCAAAGAAAGTAACAAACCCCTCCCTTTAGCCCCACGCCTGGAAAAACGTCCGAAGCACTCAAATAGTCATTAATGGATCGCAAACGTGTATCACCAAGCATTGACTCTCTGAACTCATCCAAGCCTTTTCCACCAGAAAACCATCTTGCTGGAATGATCATTGATAAATATCGCGGTTCAAGTGCTTTTGCTTGCTCGACAAACAACTGATAAATTGGCGCAGCGCTAGTCCCATAACCCCCATCAGTTAATTGATAAGGTGGATTGCCAATAATGACGTCGAACTGCATATCTCCTCCGAACAACTCGACCATTCGAGTTTTTATTTCATCTGTATGAATAAACGCATAAGCGTGGGTTTCTAGGTCATCACCACGATCAAGCGCCGTCTGACTCGCTCCACAGAACGTGCACTTACCATTCACCCATGTGTGCTCGGTGCGCTCGAACCAGATGTTGCCATCATCATTGGGAAACGTTTTAGCAATGGAATGCTTTCCGTGCGCATACTTAGAACAGTACAAACTGCGTCGCGCCAGAAGGCTTGTCAATTGAGTGATGCCAATGCCAAAAATTTGATTCGTCAGAATGTGATCTACACGTTTTTGTAAATCTGGAATTTCATGCTCGAGCCCTTTAGTTAATCGGCTAGTAATTTCACGCAGGAAAACACCAGATTTAGTAAATGGATCGAGGAACTTTGCATCTTTGTTCTCCCAAATATTTGCACCACCGTGGTCTGCTGCCCATTCTTTTGCTACTGCGTCTAACATTCGATTAGCAAGCTCAGGCGGCGTAAATACCTCATCGTTAGACAGGTTAGCGATGCATGTCAAAACATCTGGGTTTCGACCTTTTAAAGTGAAACTAGCTTGACTGCTCATGTGGCCTCCATTGAGCCATGTTCAAAAGCAGCCGCCAATTCGCGCACCGTCATAGGCGGATAGGTTTTTATTGGAGTAAAGATTTCGTGTTTACCAAGATGCGCAAATAGCGAACCTTCCGCATTAAATGCAGACGATCCAGTAAGCACATCAAGTCGAAAGTCTCTTCGCTGAAATTTACCTTTACCGAGATAGCCCCATTCCGCAAATGAAATGTGCTCACCATCTTTTGTACGCATCGTCAACGCATCGCCGTGGACTAGGTTTTGCGATAGAACATGAGATGCAGCGTGATAGAGATCGTCTGTTTCCTCAAGGTTGAGATACTCAGCAAATATTTCGAGTACGTTTGCACGACACTCAGTGATGTTGTCCGCCAAAAGTTCAATGCCATAGATGCACATCAGCGCTAGCAATGCGTACTGCTTTCTATCAAATTCTGACTTGCCGTATTTAATTTCTACAGCAGCAAGCTTGCGACGCATGATTTGTCTGATGAAATTACCACTTCCACAAGCTGGCTCCAAGAAACGGGAATCAATTCGTTCCGATTCATCTTTGACCAGATCGAGCATTGCATCGACCATCCATGGAGGCGTAAAGACCTCTCCGTGATCGACAACGCGTTGTTTTGATTTCACTAATGTCACAACAAAACCTCACTCAGGCGCCACAAGCTTGACGCTCGGGAAATAGCTCTTAAATCGATGAGTATCGCGGGTTAGAACGGGTAGTCCGCTGACAGCGGCGTGTGCGCCAATAAAAAAGTCTCCAAGCACGTTACTTTTAACGCCACCATTGCGGCGGTACTGCACGAAGGCCTTGCCAGCCAGAAAAAGGGCAGGCTTAGGGATTTCTAGCATGCGAAGCTCCATGCTCTCGATAACAGCATCCATGGCTTCCACCGTGGAAAAAGTCAGCGATAGCTCAGAGTAGATGATTGGATTGATCACCAGTCGGTGAACCTTTGATTGGGCCTGCAACTGGGCAATTGACCAATCGGCCCATTCTGGGTCGTTCTCTAGAACATCAACCAACACATTTGTATCAACCAGCATCAGGCCTCGCCCCGCAAGAGTGCCATCAAGTCCTGTGTACGCCACTTGACATCTGCCCTGCCACGCGCAGCCTCAAAACGATCCGCTTTCCGTATTGTGGAAATGTCTGTCCGGTGCAACACCACATCGCCATCGCGGTTGACCGCAAAGTCCAGCTGCGCACCAGGCTTGAGGCCAAGAGATTCACGGATCTGCTTAGGGATCGTGACTTGCCCCTTAATGGTCATCGTTGTTGACATCTTGGCTCCTTTTCTTACGATTGATTTCAACGTAATACTTCCAAGGATACAGCAAAACGGACCAGCTCAATTTAGAAAAAATGGTGGGAATTTACCGTGATGAGTAAGAAGTCTGAAATGCAAAAAAGCCCCCAGCAAGCCTGAGAGGCTTACTGGGGGCTCAATTTAATTGGAGAACCGTAACTGCTGGATATACCAATGCTGGATTTCAAGCAGCATAAGCGTGGTCTGCGTTGCATCCCTGCTAAGTTGCTCACAGCTTACTTTTGCCGAAGCTCCTTCGGGACTAAATACAACGTAGGAGCTGGCTGAAGCAACTCCTGCGGCATTACCGGAAACGGCGGGCAAATCACCTGAGCTGATTTCGGGCTTGTCGAGCACGCGCTCAGACACAACAACGCGACTAGCCAACAAACTAGACTTCTTGCGGTAGTCATCAGAGATCTCCTTAGATATTTGGTTCTCAACTTGAGCCACATCGGCAACGTGTTGCTCTTGCTTTGCTTGTGCGATTTGCACAGTTTGTTTCTCAGAATCCCACTGACGCTGCAGACGGGATTGCCCCATCTGCAGGCCTAATAAAAACGCCATGAGAAGCAGCAGTCCCTTGAGAAACAAGGATTTATTCAATTCG
>ERZ650308.1302-NODE-1302-length-13004-cov-3.798749_pt1 | contig 13004 bp, 14 predicted proteins | sample MGYA00376244_ERZ650308 | MGnify/ENA primary metagenome ERZ650308 (study PRJEB26733, sample SAMN07839295) | wastewater metagenome | biome: small river; feature: stream; material: water | place: USA: North Carolina | collected 2016-04-26 ...
TTAAAGTGAATTATGATATTGGAAATAGCGCTTCTCTTGGTTTTAATTGTTTCGAAGAATTTCAGATGTATGGAGATAAAGTTACAGATATTCATATAAAAGATAGAAAGTTAAATTCTGGCTCTGTTTTATTAGGAACTGGCGATGTTAGATTCGATTTGTTTTTTGAAGCATTAAAATCTATAAATTATAATTCGCCTTTTATTTTACAGGTTTTCAGAGATGATGAGGGCGTTTCTGTATTTAAACAGCAACTGGAAATATTTCAAAATATTATACAAAAATATCAATGAATACAATTGCAATTATATTAGCACGAGGAGGGTCAAAAGGAATTCCAAATAAAAACATTATTGATTTTTGCGGCAAACCTCTTATTGCATGGACAATTGAAAACTGTTTAGAAGGTGGGGCAAATTCTGTTTGGGTCAGCTCAGATTCAGATGAAATTTTAAGTATATCATCTAAATTTGGAGCAAATACCATCAAAAGGCCTAATGACATATCAGGGGATTTTGCAACATCTGAATCTGCCTGGTTGCATGCATTAAATTATGTTGAATCAATTGAAGAGATACAAATTGATTGGATTTTAGCTCCACAAGTTACTTCACCACTTAGAGAATCCTCTGATATTAAAAAGGCGATAGGCTTAGCTCTCGAAAACAAAAATGATTCTTTTTTCTCATGTAGTATTGCAGAGGATTTGTTCTTCTGGCAAAAAAATGAAGAAGGGAATTTGGATAGCATTAATTATGATTGGAGAAATAGAAAGAGAAGGCAAGATATTCCATCACAGTATATTGAAAATGGCTCATTTTATTTATTTAAACCTGAGGTTCTGCGAAGTACAAATAATAGATTTGGAAGTAAAATAGGATTAGTAGAAATGGAATTTTGGAAGATGTTTGAAATAGATTCATTTGATGATTTAAAAATGTGTTCTGCTTTAATGAAGGAGTTTATTATTAAATAAATTACTGTGGAAATAAAATTCTTAGGTAAGACTGTTGTTGTTGTGGGTGGATCTAGAGGAATTGGCTTATCAATTGTAAGGTCCTTTCTCAAATCTGGGGCAAGTGTATATGTCATTTCAAGAACTAAAAATTTAGAGAGTGAGTTAGAGTTAATGGCAAGTTTTGGGGATAGAGTTAACTTTTATTATGCTGATGTAACTGTTGAATTTGATATAATCTCTTGTTCAAAGGAAATTTTAATTAAATGTTTTGGAGCTATTGATATATTAATCTGCAATGTTGGAAGCGGTAAGTCAGGTTCAGATCCAATAAATGCACCAGATGTTTGGAATCAGTCTTGGAATACTAATTTTTCTTCCGTTTTAAATGCTTCAAGAGTATTCTCTCATTCAATTAATAATGGAGGAGCAATCATTTTCATTTCTTCAATTGCAGGAATTGAAAATATTGGCGCTCCTACTGAATATAGCATTGCAAAATCTGCAATTAAAACATTTGCTAAAATTTTATCCCATAAATTAGCGCCAGCTATTAGGGTTAACACTATCCTTCCTGGAAATATTTATTTTGAAAAAGGTACTTGGGATGAAAAGATGAGGGAAAATCCTACTTTAGTTAAAGAAATGATTACCGAGAAAGTGCCGCTAAAAAAATTTGGAGAACCACAAGATATTGCAAATGCTGTATTATTTCTTTCTTCAGATAAAGCCTCATTTGTTACTGGTGCAAGTTTAACCGTTGATGGCGGGCAAACCATAAGTTTTTAAATAGAAAATATGTTTTCATTAAAAGATAAAGTAATTGTTGTAACAGGAGCATCTGGTCTCTTGGGCAGGGAACATATTGATGCCATTGCATCTTTTGGTGGAATACCTGTATTATTAGACTTAAATCAAGATATTTTAAACTCTCAGGTTATAGAATTGAATAACAAATACAATCTAAATTCTAGCGGTTTTGCAGTTGACATTACTAGTGAAATTCAGGTTAAAGAAATTTCTGACCTAATAATAGAGAATTATGGTCGTATTGATGGTTTAGTAAATAATGCAGCAAATAATCCCAAAGTTGAAAATAATAGTGATATTAATTTTTCAAGGTTAGAAAATTTTCCTATCGAAATTTGGCAAAATGATTTAGATGTAACTTTAAAGGGCTCATTTTTATGTATTAAATATTTTGGTTTTTTGATTTCTAAAAATAATAATGGAGGCTCAATTGTTAATATTTCATCTGATTTAGGTTTAATAGCTCCAGATCAGCGCTTGTACAAAATTGATGGCATTCCAGAAGAGCTGCAACCTGTTAAGCCTATTACCTATTCTGTTGTAAAAACAGGTTTAATTGGAATTACAAGATATGTTTCCACTTATTGGGCTGAAAAAAATGTTAGATGTAATGCAATTTGTCCAGGAGGAGTAGAAAACAATCAAAATATGACGTTCATTAGTGAGGTAATAAAAAGGATTCCTTTAAACAGAATGGCAGATAAATCAGAATATAGAGGGTTATTAGTTTTTTTATTAAGTGATGCTTCAAGCTATTTAAATGGTTCAATAATTGCTGCAGATGGAGGTAGATCTGCATGGTAAGTTTAAAATATATTTAGCAACTATTACATTCAAAAATATTTTCATATGATAAGTCAAATTAAATATTTTCTTAGTGGCATTAATTTATTAATAGCTAAATCTTTTTTTTATACTCAATCTAAATTTACAGATATTTTTAGGGATATTTTATACACATTTAGAAAGAGACGTTTTTTTATTATGTCGATGGAATTTATTACAGTTTCAGGGACTTCAAAATTAGATCCCCCAAATTTTGATCTTCAATTAGCATCATCAAGAGGGAATTCTGCGACTTCTAGGTCATTTAGTTATACTTCTAAAGATGTCCCAGAAATCTTTCATGAAATTATTTCAAATAATAAATCTGCAATTGAAGAGTATTTAGGAGATGATTTTTTATTTGAAGCTCCATTGTTTTTTAGGACTATGTCTATTCCAGAAGAATTTGCTAATTATGATATTTATTCAAATGTATGGCATCAGGATTCTCATGATGGAGATTTGTTGTTAAAAATTTTTGTTTTATTAAAAGATGTGACTTTGAATGATGGGCCGTTTATATTTTTAGAAAGAAAAGATACAATTAAGAATTGGAAAGAGCTTAGAGAAAGGTGGAGTTTTTCTAAGTTTAAATACATGTCTGTTTTTCCAGAAGAAAAAAAAGTTATTGGGAAAAAAGGGGATTATTTAATTATTAATACAGCGAATTGTATGCATCGCGCTTCTATCCCTCAAAATGATAGAGATATGGCTCAACTTGCTCTTTATCCTAAATGGCGGAGAAATACGGACAGAAATACTTATAAATTCAATAATAATGTTAAATAATAAAAGTATATTAATAACTGGAGGGACAGGATCTTTAGGGAAAGAATTGACTAAAACGATATTGGCTAAATGGCCAAATGTTAAACGATTGGTAATTTATTCAAGAGATGAGCAAAAGCAGTTTCAAATGGCCCAAGAATTTCCTGAAAATGAATTCCCTGCTATAAGATATTTTATAGGCGATGTTCGTGATTTAGAGCGATTGAAGCGTGCAATGACTGGTATTGATTATGTCATTCATGCAGCTGCTATGAAGCATGTTCATATAGCTGAATATAATCCGGATGAATGTGTCAAAACAAATATCGGAGGTGCTGATAACGTAATAAAAGCATGTTTAGGATCAAGTGTTAAGAATGTTGTTGCGCTATCAACAGATAAAGCATGTGCTCCAATCAACTTATATGGCGCTACTAAATTAACATCTGATAAATTATTTATTGCAGCAAATAATATCAAAGGGAATCAAGACATTAAGTTCTCGGTTGTAAGATATGGAAATGTGATGGGATCAAATGGATCTGTAATTCCATTTTTTATGAAAAAACGAGAATCAGGTTTTTTGCCAATAACTGATGTGAATATGACAAGATTCAACATCTCACTTGCAGGTGGAGTTGAAATGGTTTTACATGCCATGTCGCATGCGTGGGGTGGAGAACTATATGTTCCTAAAATTCCATCCTACAAAATAACAGATATTGCGAAGGCAATAAGTCCGAATAGTGAACTAAAGGTTGTAGGGGTCAGACCTGGTGAAAAAATTCATGAGGAAATGATTACGCCTAGCGATTCATTCAATACATATGATCTAGGAAAATATTATGTAATTCTTCCTACAGAGCCAATTTGGAATTTAGAGGAATTTAAAAAAGTAAATAATGCTAAATTAGTTGAACCAGGATTTAGTTATAATTCTGGAGAAAACTCTGAATGGGAAACAGTCGAAACGTTAAGAAGTTTAATTAAAGAACACCTATATCCTGATTTTGAATTTTAGGCTAAATTAAAATGAACAAAATTATACCTTACGGCAGACAAAATATAATCCAAGATGATTTAGAAGCTGTAGCAGAGGCACTAGTTGGGGATTATTTAACTCAAGGACCTGCAATAAAGGAATTTGAAGAGGCTTTTGCTAGTTATGTTGGAGCAAATTATGCTGTAGCAGTCACAAATGGGACAGCAGCGCTACATTTAGGGGCATTAGCCTTATCAATTAAGCCAGGGGATAAAGTAATTACAACTAGTTTAACTTTTGCGGCTTCAGCAAATTGTATTAGATATTGTGGAGGGGAGGTTGTGTTCGTTGATATTGACCCTAATACTTTTTTAATTGATATAGATAAAGTTGAAACTTTATTGAAAAATTCACCTAAGGGCACATATAAGGGAATTATACCAGTTGATTTTGCCGGTAGGCCTGTAAATTTAGAGCGCTTAAAAAAAATGGCAGATGATTATAGTCTCTGGATTATTGAAGATGCCTGCCATGCCCCAGGGGCTAGTTTTTTGGATTCAAGGGGAGAGTTTCAAAAATCTGGGAATGGGAAATTTGCCGATTTGGCTGTTTTTTCTTTTCATCCTGTAAAACATATTGCAACGGGAGAAGGAGGTATGATTACCACAAATAGTGGAGATTTATATAATAAATTGCTTTCATTGAGATCACATGGTATCACAAGAGATCAATCAAGATTTCAAAATTCAATAATTCAAGCTGGCGGAAATAGTTCCGATTCAATCTATCCCGGGTGGTATATGGAAATGCAAGAATTGGGATATAATTATAGAATCACTGATTTTCAATGTGCATTGGGAGTTAGCCAATTACAAAGAGCAAATGATGGTTTAGAAAAAAGAAATTATCTTGCTAAGAGATATGATTTGGCTTTTCAAAACAAAGAATGTGTAATTAGTCCTTCTCTTGAAATTGACTCAAATTTTAAAGACAAACATGCTTACCATTTGTATGTATTGTTGGTAGAAGACAGGCTTGGATTATATAATCATTTAAAAGCAAATGGAATTTTTACCCAAATTCATTATTACCCAGTTCATTTAATGCCTTACTATAGAAATTTTGGGTGGAAAGAAAGCGATTTACCAATGGTAGAAGATTATTATAGTAAATGCATTAGTATTCCTATGTATCCAACTTTAACTGAAGAGGAGCAAGACTTTGTGATTTCTACAATATTAAATTATTATAAATAAGCATTGCTATTGAAGTGTAACAAATTAATATTAGGCACTGTTCAGTTTGGCTTAAATTATGGTATTAATAATACCCAGGGAAAGCCTGAAAAAGAAGCAGTATTTGAGATTCTTTACAGTGCGTATGAAAAAGGTATTAGGTATTTAGACACTGCTGAGCTATATGGGAATGCACATGATTTAATTGGAGAGTTTCATAAATTAAACCCAACTATAAAATTTGAGATTATTACAAAATTTCCACATGATTTCAATGATAGTTTGGGCCATAAGATAAATATTTATCTAGACCAATTGAATGTTGAAAATTTACATGCTATTTTATTTCATTCATTCGATTCTTATTTAAAACATAAAGAGCAATTAGGAGATATTGTAAAGTTAAAAAGAACAAAATTTAAATATTTGGGGGTCTCTGTTTATACGAACGAGCAAATGAATGAGGTCCTTGACAATATTAATATTGATATTATCCAAATACCTTTCAATTTATTTGACAATTTAAATCTCAAAGGACAATTGTTACAGAAAGCAAAAGCAAAAAATAAAATAATTCATACTAGATCGGCATTTCTTCAAGGATTGTTTTTTATGGAAAAAGACAATCCAAATAATATAAGAATCAAACTAGAAAATGAATTGGGATTAATAAATGATATTTCTTTAAAATCTTCAATTAGTATCGGTTCAATTGCTTTAAATTATTGTTTACTTCAACCAACTATTGATGGCGTTTTAATAGGAGTCGACACTTTGGAGCAACTTAATGAAAATATATTTTTTTCAACGCAAACTATTCCTACTATATATTTAGATCAAATTAACAATATTAAAATTGATAATGTTGAACTCTTAAATCCATCAATGTGGAAGTAAAAACTGTTTTAGTTACGCAGGCTCGAATGGGAAGTACAAGGTTGCCAGGAAAAGTGTTATTGGAAGTAAATAAAACTCCTCTTTTAAAGATACATCTAGACCGTTTAAGCGAGTCGAAAAATGTAGATAAAATTATAGTTGCCACAACTTGTAATTCTGATGATAATATAATTGAAGAACTTGCAAGTATTTGGGGGTATGAAGTTTTTAGGGGTTCCGAAAAAGATGTGTTAGACAGGTTTTATATGGCGGTTAAAAATTTTAATCCAGATTGGGTGGTTCGGGTTACTTCTGATTGTCCTTTAATTGACCCTTTGATAGTAGACAAAGTGATAGAAATAACCCAGATGAATTTAAAAGACTATGGTTCAACTGTCTTAGATGAAACTTTTCCAGATGGCCAAGATGTTGAGGTTTTTAAGTTTACTGCTTTAGAAATGGCTTGGAAGCATGCCAAAAAAGATTCTGAAAGAGAACATGTTACTCCTTTCATAAGAAATAATTCTGATTTGAAAGGGGGAGATATTTACACGTCAATCAGCATTAAAAATGATATTGATTTTTCTAGAATTAGGATGACTGTTGATGAAGAAAAAGATTTTGAATTAATATATAAAATCATTGATGACTTAGGACCAAATAAAAGTTGGCAAGAATATGTTGATTTTATTATAGCAGGTAATCTGACAAATATTAATGGAAATATAATTCGAAATGAAGGGTATTTAAAATCTTTAAAAAACGACTAATATGGGTAAAGGGCAAGAGTTGTATAATAAAGCTAAAACCTTGATTCCTGGAGGAACGATGTTGTTATCAAAAAGGCCAGAAATGTTTTTACCAGATAACTGGCCTTCTTATTTTTCTAAAGCAAAAGGATGTAAAATCTGGGATCTTGATAATAATGAGTTGGTTGATATGTCAATTATGGGTATTGGAACTAATACGTTAGGCTATGGTCACGATGACGTAGACAATGCTGTACTTAAAACAGTTAAGCAAGGGAATATGAGTACATTATCATGTCCTGAAGAAGTTTATTTAGCTGAGAAGTTGATCGAAATTAATCCTTGGGCAGACATGGTACGTTTTGCTAGAAGTGGAGGAGAAGCTAATTCAATTGCAATAAGAATTGCAAGGGCGGCCAGTGGAAAAGATAAGGTCGCGATTTGTGGATATCATGGTTGGCATGATTGGTATTTGTCAGCAAATCATAATTCAGGGGATAGTTTATCAGGACATTTACTTCCAGGTTTAAATCCTAGTGGTGTACCAAAAGCATTAAAAGACACAGTACTCCCTTTTCATTATAATAATTTTGAGGAACTTCTTGATTTAGTAGAAAACCAAGAAGTAGGGGTTATTAAAATGGAGGTTGTTCGAAATTTCGGTCCCGAGGATAATTTTTTACAAAAGGTTAGAGATTTAGCAACAAGAAAAAATATTGTTTTAATTTTTGACGAATGCACTTCTGGTTTTAGAGAAACTTTTGGAGGGATATATAAGAAATACGGAGTTGAACCAGATTTGGCAATGTTTGGAAAAACAATAGGTAATGGGTATGCACTTACAGCTGTTGTTGGTAGAAAATCGGTAATGGAGGCTGCGCAAACCTCTTTTATTAGTAGTACTTTCTGGACAGAAAGAATTGGACCTACGGCAGCATTGGCAACACTTAAGGTAATGGAAGATATTAAATCTTGGGATATTATTACAGAAATCGGCAAAAAAATACAAGCAGGCTGGAAGTCTTTGGCATCTTTGCATGGACTGGAAATTGAAGTTGCGGGCATACCTTCTTTAAGTACCTATACGTTTAAATCTGAAAATGCTTTGGCATATAAAACGTTAATTGCGCAAGAAATGTTGAAAAAAGATATGCTAGCTAGTACTAATTTTTATGCATCAATAGCTCATGAGGATATCTATATTGAAAAATATTTTGCAGAACTTGATAAGGTATATGGGTTAATAAAAAAATGTGAAAATCAGGAATTACAAATTGATAAAATTTTAGAGGGTCCAATATGTCATTCAGGGTTTAAAAGGTTGAACTAGGATGAGGAAATATAGATGTTTGTCGAAACAATCATTTTCATTAAATGAGTATCAAATTGTCCCCATAAGAGATGAAGACAAGTATGATATTATGCGATGGAGAAATGGTCAAATTTATCATTTAAGACAATCGCAACCTTTAACCAAAGAAAGCCAAGACGAGTATTTCAGAGATGTAGTTCAAAAACTATTTGAGAAAGAATATCCTGATCAACTGTTATTCTCCTATTTAGAAAACGGAATATGTATAGGTTATGGTGGGTTAGTTCATATAAATTGGATTGATAAAAATGCTGAGATATCGTTCTTAATTAATAATGAATATGAGTTAAATTTATCATTTCACTGGTCGATTTTTCTTAAATTAATTGTAGAAGTATCATTTAAAGATTTATGTGTACATAAAATTTACACTTACGCATATGATTTACGTCCTAAGCTATATGAAGTTTTAGAGCAAAGTGGCTTTATAAGGGAAGCAACACTTAAAGAACATTGTTTTTTTGAAAATAAATATATTGATGTTGTAATTCATGCTAAAACGAATCAAATGTGATTAGAATTAGAAAAGCAGATATATTGGATATAGACACATATTTTAAATGGGCAAATGAAGATTCTGTAAGAATGCTTTCATATAATTCAGAAAAAATACCCTACGAAGAACATGTAAAATGGTTTAACCACCAGCTGTTAGATGAAAATTGTTTCATGTTCATATTTTCTTCGATTGTTGATTTTGGTCAGGTTAGAATTCAAAAAATTTCGAATACTGATGCAGTTATTAGCATTTCATTAGACAAAAGTTTTAGAGGAAAAGGATTAGGTATTCAAATGTTAATGATGTCGATTGAATTATTTAGAAAATCATTTCCACTAATTAAAATTAATGCATATATAAAAATCGAAAATATTGCTTCAAAGAATATTTTCGAAAGATCAGGTTTTTTTTTCAAAGAAGTACTTATATATAAAACTAGAAAAAGCTATCACTATATTAATTCATGAAAATAAAACATTTCAAAATTAGCAATAAGAGCAAAGTTTTTATAATTGCAGAGCTTTCAGCAAATCATAGTGGCGATCTTAATACAGCAATAGAAACAATAAGAGCGGCTAAAAGAGCTGGAGCAGATTGTATAAAACTGCAAACTTATACCGCTGATACTATTACCATTGATTCAAATAAGGAAGATTTTATAATTAATGATACGATTTGGTCAGGCAGAAAATTACATGAATTATATCAGGAGGCTTATACTCCTTGGGAATGGCATGAACGTTTATTTAAAGTTGCAGAAGAAGAGGGTTTAATTTGTTTTTCATCACCTTTCGATAAGTCAGCAGTTGATTTTTTAGAAAATTTAAATTCACCTGCATATAAAATTGCTTCTTTTGAGATAACTGATATTCCGTTGATAGAATATGTTGCATCTAAGGGAAAACCTATAATTATCTCTACAGGTGTTGCAGAATTAGTAGATATCGAGTTAGCAGTAGAAACATGTAGGAAGGCGGGCAACAATCAAATTGCTTTATTAAAGTGCACCTCTAGCTACCCAGCGCCTATAAATGAAGCTAATATGTGTATGGTACAAGATTTGGCAGAAAGATTTAATGTTATAGCTGGTCTTTCAGATCATACAATGGGTGCAACTGTCCCTATTGTTGCTACAGCACTTGGGGCCAAAATTATTGAAAAACATTTCATTTTAGATAGATCAATTGGTGGTCCTGATGCATCATTTTCGATGAATGAAATAGAATTTACGGAAATGGTAAAATCTATTAGAGAAGCAGAATGTGCAATAGGAGAAGTTAATTATACTCTGACTGACAAACAGAAAAAGGGGAAAGATTTTTCAAGATCACTTTATGTAGTAGAAGATATAAAAGTGGGGGAAAAATTCAATGAAAATAATGTTAAATCGATTAGACCGGGGTTTGGTTTGCATCCAAAATTCTTGAAGGATATTTTAGGTAAAACTTCTGCATCTGATATTGAAAAAGGTGAACGAATGAATTTTAATTACATTTTATGAAGCGTATTAAATATTTTAGATTAATATATCTGATTAAGTTCTTTTGGAATATTCTCAGGAGGAATAGAAAATTCCAACTATTGGGTATTTTAATCTTAAATATATTGTCTGCTTTAGTTGAAATTATTAGTATTGGAAGTATTATGCCATTTATTACTGCGATAACAAATCCTAATAAGTTATTAGGGAATAAGTTTGTGGCATTATGGGCTGATAATTTGATAAATCGAGAGAATTTTATCCTTGTGATTACTATTTTATTTATTTCATTAAATATATTTTCTGCTGTTATAAGGTATGCTACATCATATTTCACAATACGGACTACATTTAATACGGGTTCTGACATAGGTCAAGAACTTTTTAGGGTATCTATTCTTCAGGATTATGAATTTCATACCAAAACCAATAGTAGCAACCTGATAAGTGTAATTAGTTCAAAAGCAGGAACTATTATTACTAATGGGGTTACACCAATAGTCAATATAATTAACAATTTTATTTTATTTACTGTCATTTTTTTAACACTTTCATATTTAAATCCTGAAATTACCTTTTATATAGTTTTGATTTTTAGCTTAGTCTATGGTTGCATAATTTATATATTGAAACCAATTATTAAGAAAGAAGGGGAAGTGGTTTCTCATGAACTTGATGTAACGATAAGGGTACTTCAAGAGGCCTTTGGAGGTATTCGTGAAGTCATTTTAAATAATACACAAAAACAGCAAATTATAAGATATAATTCTAATGAAAGGGAATTAAGGAATTCTCAGAGTAAAAGTGGAATACTTACAAACCTTCCTAAATTTATTGTTGAACCCTTGGGAGTAATTATATTGGCAATTATTTCTTATAATTTATTTACTAATAAATCAAATAATGATCCGCTAGCAGAGTTAGTATTGATTTCTTTAGCACTTCAAAGATTGTTGCCAATAATGCAACAAATGTTCACAAGCTGGTCAACACTTACTAGCTCTATCCCTGCATTAGAGGATGTAAAAGAATATATATCACTTGAGACAAAAATTTCGAACTTCGATGAAAAAAGAAGGATGATTTGGAATGATTCTATTATCCTTGAAAATATCTTTTTTAAATATGAAACTAGAGATAAAAACATATTGAATGGGATAAATTTAGCTATAAAAAAAGGTCAAATTTTAGGAATAATTGGGAAGTCTGGAGCTGGGAAGAGTACAATAATTGATATTATTTCTGGCTTACTCAAGCCAATAAAAGGGGATTTATTTGTTGACGGCATATCACTAAATTCAAGCCAGGAATTGTCAAGGTGGAGGAATGAAATAGCAGTTGTATCTCAGAGAATTTTTTTGCAAGACTGCAGTTTATTAGAAAACATTGCTTTTGGAGTTGAAAAAAATGAAATTGATCGAGAGAAAGTATTAGAAGCAATTGAATTAGCTGATTTAGGCCATACAGTTTCTCAATTGCCATATGGTGTTGAAACTACTCTAGGTGAAAGAGGTGTCTTAATTTCTGGAGGTCAGCTTCAGAGAATAGGTATAGCTAGAGCTTTTTATAAAGATGCTAGTGTTTTGATTTTGGATGAAATCACGAGTGCTCTTGATAATGATACTGAAAATGAGATTTTGAAATCTATCAATAAAATAAGGAATAATTTTACAATAATTATGATCTCACATAAAATGTCAACTCTTAGTATTTGTGATGATATCTATGAGGTAACTAACGGCAGAGTAAGCACTGTTAAATCTAATTAAATGTCTAGAATTTTTAATTTAATTAATTCTATTATATTTAGAATTAAATTTAGGGAGTTATCCTTTTCTAAAAGTTTGTATTTGGCTAGAAATAGCATTATTAATATTGATAATTGTTCAATAAGGGGGGCAATAGAGGTAAATGGCAACTGCAAATTATCGATTGGTAAAAATACTAAACTTAATAAATCGTCAAAACTAGAAGTAACTGGTTTAAATGCAGAAATGAAATTAGGTGAAAGGGTTTCTGTTGATGAGTATTCTGTTTTGGCAACAACTTTTACGATGGAGATAGGTAATGGTGTTACTGTTTCTCGATTTTTTAATTGTAATGGAGATGTAAATATAGGAAATGATACGATGATCGGACCGAATGTTTTTATTTCTTCAGGTTCTCATTTAATTAATTCCAAAGAATCAATAAGATTGCAGGACCAAAATTATTTAACTACAAATGGTAAAATCTTTAGTGATTCAATATCCATTGGAAGTGATTGTTGGATTGGGGCTAATGTTGTAATACTACCTGGTGTTTGCTTGGGAAACGGGGTTGTTGTTGGGGCAAATAGCGTTGTTAATAAGTCATTTCCTGATTTTTCAATCATTGCAGGAGTCCCTGCTAAATTATTAAAAACTAGATCTTAATGATATTGTTTGCTTTTCCGAATAATGAATTATTTGGTA
>ERZ650308.1304-NODE-1304-length-12998-cov-4.758866_pt1 | contig 12998 bp, 18 predicted proteins | sample MGYA00376244_ERZ650308 | MGnify/ENA primary metagenome ERZ650308 (study PRJEB26733, sample SAMN07839295) | wastewater metagenome | biome: small river; feature: stream; material: water | place: USA: North Carolina | collected 2016-04-26 ...
GGAGTTCAGACGTGTGCTCTTCCGATCTTCTTTCGCATGGGGTTAACCGTGACAATTTCAAAGCGCCAGTTGAGAGCAAGCCAATCCTAGTTGAAGAGCTTCCACCGCTGTGGGTCACGGTACGGCGGGAGTACTGCGGGGCAAACCCTAATGCAAAGGCCTGGCTTGGTGAAACAATACGCAAGGTCTACGTGAACGACACCTCGGTTACAATTTGGGCGTCTACACCGACATGTAGGGACAACCTACAGAGCTACACGCCTGACTTGTTGAAGCTTTTCCAAAAGCACAAACCAGGAATTACCGATGTGATCATTCAAAAATGAACTTAGAGAAACCAGGGATTGAAATCGTGGAGGTAGGGCTGTGAGATTTTTCGATAATGTTAAAACTCTTAACGAGTGCCGTCTGGAACTCGAGGTTGAAAACCTTAAGAGTCAACTAGCTCGATATAGTGACCTCTTTGACATTGATCTCCTTGATGACATTCGTCATGGCCGAGAGTTCGGCCTGTACGGTCAAAAATACCGGGCAGTAAAGGTTCAATCAGACAGCGATCGGCTTAATGGTATTGAGAAACGATTGTCACGGCTGGAAAGTAAGATGGTGAAATATGGCTGATATTTTTGGCATTAAGAAACTCAAACAAAAATTTGAGGATGCGGAAACCAGGGCATCAATCGCAGAGGCTTCCCTGAAAGACCTTAAGAAAAGAATTGTTAGTGGGCAACATTTATCTATTGACGCTAATTGGGTTTATGTCGCTCAGCCTGTCTGGCGGCAGGCAAAATTAAGCGATGATTTGAAAGGGGATAATGGTGACTTTGGTTATTTATCGCTAGCTGGCATTTTCTCTGGTCAAGAATACGAGGCCGTTTTCACATTAGTGCCTAAAAAGAAAGATAAGATTAAGGACAAGAAACATGGTTGATCAACCTGAGAATAGGTCGCAATCAGGACGCTTTGTTAAGGGTGTCTCAGGCAATCCAGGAGGCCGTCCTAAGACGATTGAGGAGATACGTGACTTAGCACGGTCGTATACAGCGGAGGCTATGCAATCACTTTTACGCATTGCTACGAGCGCAAAGAGCGAAAGCGCGGCTGTAGCTGCCTGTAACGCAATTCTTGATCGAGGATGGGGTAAGGCTCCTGTGACATTCGGTGATGATGAGCGCAAGGTATTAAGGTCAATGCTTGGGGTGATCGAGAGCTAATGGAGCCTTGGCACTACAAACCTGCTGGACCTGTTGCGCGTGAGTTTCTGCGATGCACGAGCTTTGTTCAAGGGATTATGGGACCTGTAGGGAGTGGGAAGTCTACAGCTGCAGTGATGAAGCTATTGAAGCTTGCTCAGAAACAAGCTCCTGGTCCGGATGGTATACGACACAGTCGATGGGCGATTATCCGCAATACATATCCCGAACTTAAGACCACGACGATCAAGACCTGGGAACAATGGGTTCCTTTGGATATAGGTCGCTGGCAGAGTGAGGGACCGCCTACGCACTTTGTGAATATGGGTGATGTGCAGGCTGAGTTCATCTTTTTAGGATTAGACCGGCCGGAGGACGTGAGAAAGCTTCTGTCGCTTGAGCTTACAGGTGCATGGGTGAATGAAGCTCGTGAGACTCCTAAGGCCATTATCGATGCGCTTACTGCCCGTGTGGGACGTTACCCTGCAAAGCGTGATGGCGGAGCTACGTGGTTCGGCATATTGATGGATACCAATCCGCCTGACACGGATCATTGGTGGTACAAGCTCGCAGAAGAGGGTTGTCCCAATGAGTTCAAGTTCTTCCGGCAACCAGCAGGCGACAGCGAAACGGCGGAGAATTTAGAAAACCTACCCGAGGGATATTACGAACGGGCAAAGCTAGGTAAGTCCGAGGACTGGATCAGGGTTTATGTTAAAGCTGAATATGGATATGTCCGTGATGGCAAACCTGTATGGCCTGCATATATCGACAATCTCCATTGCCAGCCTTGTGAGCCAACCCGGGGTATTCCGATAACAATCGGGATAGACTTTGGCCTGACGCCTGCAGCTGTTTTTACGCAGCGAGACGCCTTAGGTAGATGGAAAGTTCTATCGGAACTGGTTGCTACAGACATGGGTGCGGTGCGATTTTCGGAACTATTGGGTGCCGAAATGCGCGGAACGTATGCAGGTTTTGAGTTTGATGTGATTGGTGATCCAGCGGGCGATAATCGGGCACAAACCGATGAAACCACACCGATGATGATCTTAAGGGCTGCGGGTATTCCAGTTCGGCCCGCCCCGACCAATGATCCTGTGCAGCGCATAGAGGCTGTCACCGTAGCCCTGACCAGACTGATAGATGGCAAGCCGGGCTTCACATTAAATCCGTCATGCAGAGTCCTCCGCAAAGGCATGATTGGGGCATATTCATATCGCCGTATCCAGGTGAGTGGATCAGAGAAATACGCGGACCGTCCTGACAAGAACCAATACTCGCACGTTGCTGATGGTCTTCAATACGCCTTGATCGGTGCGGGTGAGGGTAGGGCTCTGATCAAGCAACCCCAGCGTTACATCAATCGACCAAATAGCTCAGTCAACCTTTACGATCCGCATGGCAGGTGGCAATGAATGAGAAATACATCGAGGAACGCTTTGAGCATGCTGCTAAGACGCTTATTGGATTGCGTAACCTGACCAATAGGGACGTACCACAGCGGGTCAAGACTGCATGGCCTGAGATTGTAAGGAGCTTCTACGAGGCATATGGCTGGAATGCGGCAAGGTTTACCAAGCAGCAACCAACAGCGGCAGACATCTCGCAGCTTGATGAGGTTATTGAATGGTCAATGCTTGTTCCCGAAGGAGACCGTCGTATTCTCTGGGAGCGAGCATTCCGGGTGAAATGGAAATATATACAAGCAAGACTTAACTGCGGACGCACCACAGCATGGGGTGATTGGGTCACAGCGTTAGCAAGATTGTCACTAATGGTGTTTGGTGAACAAAAATCCGAACACTTTAGTTCTGAACATATTGAACAAAACGCGCTATAAATAGATATATGCTTCCCTTTCTACACTCAAAGCCCGTCAGCACCCTGGCGGGTTTTTCTTTTAGCATATGACAAAGATCGAACCGTTATCTATCGATGCCGTAAAGCATGTTGCTTGGCGGATGAGGGATTCGGATCGAACTGAAATATCCGCAATGATGTACAAGCTGGCTCCCGATGAGCTGGCTCAGCATGTCATAGCAAGATGTAAGCATGGATTTGTTGTTAGCAAAGACGAGCCAATAGCAGTTGTGGCAGTCAACGAGACCTGGCCAGGGCGTTACGAGGTCATGATGTTTGCAACTGATAAGTGGTTACAAGTAGCGCTATCAACGACCAGAGAGATTAAGAACAAGCTTATACCGACGATGCTCAAAGATGGCTTGAAGCTGGGATTTTGTTTCGTGCATGCAGAACACAAGAGCGCCTGGGAATGGCTGCAATACTTGGGTTTTGAAGAGCAATGCGCCCTGCCTGAATGGGGCAAGAATGGTGAAGAATTTAAACTAATGGTGTGGAGGCAGTAATGTGCGGAATGTCTGTAATTAGCTCTATGTTGGGTGGATCACAACGACCCACAACCGTTCAGCTTCCAAGTGCTCCATCCGACACTGTGGCCCAAGAGGCAGCTCAGCGGACACGAGCAGCTGCTGCTAAGAAAAGTGGCAGGGCTTCGACAATTCTCGCAGGTAATCAAGACTCTGGATACTCACCTTCTGTCAAAAAGCTCTTGGGGGAATAAATGGCATCGGCATTTGTCCAAGGTACGTTTACGGCCACAGGTGAGTCGGGTTGGGTTCCCTTAAGAGGGCCCTTTGGATTCACGCTGCAAGGTGGTGTTGGGACCGTTCAGCTCGAGAGAAGTTATGATGGTGGTGTTACGGCATACACCATCTCAAAGAATACCGATGGAGATGCAGCAAGCTACACACTGACAGCAGGCCAAGAAGTCGGGCTCGAGGGCTTTGAGCCGGAAGATGGTGTCCTGTATCGGGTGGCCTGCACAGCATATACCTCGGGAACGATTACCTACAGGCTCTCGCAGTAATGCTTAGATCACCGCTTAGAGGTATGGCCGGACAGAGTGGGGGCGGCAGTACTGGACCATTGTTCATACCCGGTGCTCAGTTTGATGGCGTCACGGATTTTATGGTGAATAGTGCGTTTCCCATTCCACCAATCAGCCCCTTTTTGATGGCGCGGTTCTCATTTTACCTCACAGGTGACCCAGGTTATTACAATGTAATATATGCTAGTGGTTCATCCTCTGTGCTGTTCTACATCCACCCCGATGGAAATCTTCAGTTTATCGTTAATGGAATTGGCCAGTATTTGGCTATTCGATCAACAGATCCCATCCCATTTGACTCATGGCAGACCGTCTTATTTGCTTGCGATACAAACCATCCGAGTGGATCAAAGCCAGTCCATTTATGGATCAATGGGATCAACTCACTTGGATTTATAGAGGATCAATATCCGGCATTCACTATTCCCCATTCTTCGTCCGTAACTTTAGGAGCCTTACCTACTGAGAACTTAAAATTAGAGGGTGCGCTTGCAGGGATGTGGGTTGGATACGGTCAGTATCTTGATTTCAGTGATTCTGTAAATCGGCTTAAGTTTACAGACGGATCTGGTAAGCCAAAGAAAAATTTAGGGGTAGATGGTTCGCTACCAACAGGCACAGCGCCTGACATCTACCTCAATCACAACTATCTAAGTTTTCAGACCAATGAGGGAACCGCAGGGGACTTTACAGTCTACGGTGCTCTTTCTGAGCCAGGTTCCGAGGTACCGGCGGCATAATGTCAGATATCAGGTGGTTTCAAGTTACCGCAGCGACAGCTACGGCGGTGGCGGCTGCTTGTGTATTGAAGCAAAAAGACAGCTGGCCGAAAAATCAGGTATCAATTTTCTACAATCAGGCAAAGACCCAAGCAATCCTGAAGGTTGACAACGCCGACCAGAAATGGCGCACAGGCCAGCCGTGGATCACGGATATGACCAAGACCCTTGCTGTATTCGACGATAAGAATACAGCGGCACTAAAGCGAACAATGAATTCAAAAGATTGGAAGTACGACTGGAAGCCGTCATGGGAGCCGATTGATGGCAAGTGATAGCCGCGCGGATGAATTGACCAAGCGCTACACGGCGCTGAAATCGAAGCGGGCTGTATTAGAAACCCATTGGCAAGAAGTTACGGATTATATGGCTCCGTGGCGAACTGACTTTCTACGGGCCACGACACCTGGTCAAAAGCGCGGTCAGTTCCTGCTTGATGGTACGGCTATGTTGGCCTCGGCCAATCTGGGTGCTGGACTATGGGGTATGCTAACGAACTCAGCGCAGCAGTGGTTTACGTTGCGGTCGCAGATTGATGAACTCAATGATGACTATCAGGTCAAGCAGTGGCTGTCCGATGCAGAGGCCGCGAAACGTAACGAATTCGCATCTAATGGCCAGGCCTTTTATAACAAGATTTCAGAATTCTATCTCGATCTTGTTATTTACGGCACGGCGATTTTCTATGTGGAAGAGTTGCCAGGGGGAGAAATCCTCTTTTCCAACCGTAGTTTATCCGAATGCGTGATCGATGAGAACGCTAAGGAACAGGTCGATACGGTAATTCGGTCGTTCAAGCTGACCGCACGGCAAGCCCTACAGAAGTGGCCCAAAGATGTCTCGGAGAAGATCCGTAAAGCGGCACAGTCAGAGCCGGACAAAGAGTTTGACTTCCTGCATGCGGTCCTTCCAAGAGAGGACTTTCTACCGGGACGCTTTGACGTAAAGGGTAAGCCCGTTGCCTCGCTCTACATTGAAATGGAAGAGCGGAAAGTTGTAGAGGAAAAGGGATATCGGATCTTTCCGTTTCCAGTATGTCGTTGGTCTCGGATAGCTAATACCCCTTATGGCGCTGGGCCAGGTATGTACGCGTTGCCCGATGCTAAGATGCTTCAAGTCATGAGCGGGACAGCGCTTGATGCGGCGGAGATGTCTGCCAAACCCATGATCTTGGCTCCGGACGAAATGGGCTTCCGGGGGATCAGGCAGCGTCCAGGTGAGATTATCTATGGAGGCATGAATGCACAAGGTCAGCGGATGTATGACCTTATGCAAAACGGAGCAAACCATGGCCTGACCGAGACAATGTTAGAGCGGGTTCGTATTGCAATCCGCGAAGCATTCCACGCATCACTGTTGATGATGGTCGACCGCGCTAATATGACGGCGACAGAAGTCATTCAGCGTGAACAAGAAAAGATGCGCTTGTTAGGTCCTCATATGGGCCGTGTAACTACAGAGTTGCATGATCCATTAATGGACATTGTGTTTGATATCATGGCGAGGAACGGCAGGTTCCCTGAGCCGCCGGATGTATTGAAGCAGTATCCTGATTTAAAGGTTGAGTATGTAAGCCCGATGGCGAGAGCGCAGCGGTCGAGTGAGGCCATGGCGATTGATCGGACTTTGCAAAGCATTACGCCACTCATTCAGGTCAATCCAGAGGTCTTGGATAACTTTGACATTGATGAAATGGCCCGCACTTACGCGGACATTAATGGTGTGCCTGCTAAGGTCATGAAAGACCCGAAGGCTGTTCAGCAATCTCGTGAGCAGCGAGCTCAGGCTCAGCAAGCTCAGCAATCTGCGGCAGCCATGCCTGAGATGGCAGGGGCTATGAAGGATATGGCTTTAACCGAAAAAGCAGCGGCTGAAGCACAAGCAGCATGAAGGACGCAGCAAGGTGGTTTTTAAATCTCTTTGGGAGCAAAGGGAGCGAAACCGCTATGGCCTTTCGTCGGGTGTTTAGTACCCACGATGGTCAGCTCGTTCTAAAGTCACTGTTTCAATATTGCAATGGTCCAGGCACTTCATTTGTAGCCGGTGATCCTTACCAGACAAGCTTCAACGAAGGTCAGCGTGATGTGTTCAATCACATCATGGGGGCATCGCATTTAAAGCCTGAAGACTTCATCATAACCAAGGAGACACATAGTGGCTGAAGAGAATGGGTCCGTTTCAACGGGCAACCCGAGCTTTGATTGGTCTGCAACCCTAGGGCAAAACTACGAAGCCCATAAACCACTCATCGAAACCAAGAAGTGGTCAGATCCAGGTGCGGTGCTGACAAGTTACAGTGAACTCGAGAAGATGGTGGGGCGGGATAAATTCGCCGTTCCTGGAAAGGATGCATCCCCCGAGGAATATCGAAAGATCTATTCCGCATTGGGGATGCCAGCCGACCCTAAGGGCTACACTTTTGAGGCCCCATCAGACTTTGAACATTACGATCGAAACTTCGTAGATAATTGGTTCCGTGGAGCGGCTCACAAAGCCGGATTAACTCCCTCGCAAGCCAAGGCCCTGCATGATGAATATGTGTCACATTCTCGCCAGGCAGTTACTGCGTTAGCTGAGAATAGCGGCAAAGAGGATAAAGACCTTGATCAAGCCCTTCGCACTAAATGGGGCGGGGATTATGACAAGAACATCAGTATCGCTCAGGCGGCCGTGAAGCAGTTTGGTTTCAGTGCTGTCGATCTCGACAAGCTAGAGAAGATCACAGGATCACCGGCTTTATTAGAAATGTTTGCAACCATCGGTGAGAAGATGGGGACCGCATCTATTGTCAATGGATCGGTGTCCAATAACTCACCACAAGGCGCACTGAGCGAAATTGAAAAGCTTAAGGGTGATAAAGAATTTACTGAAGCCTATCTAAACCGTGAACACCCCGGCCATGCCGAGGCGTTGCGGAGAATGGCGGCATTGAATGCTCGGGCCTTCCCCGATGCAGGATAACCAAGTCAGGCTTGAGTGCCTGAAACTTGCGATTGAGCGACAAGGTGCCCATGACGGACGCCCCGTTCTGGAAATCGCAACTGAGTACTATGAGTGGATCGCCGACAAGTCGAGAGACCCGGCTGTAGGACGTAAGCCGTCAGGTCGAAGCGGACTTTAAACGCTAGGTTAGGGTCCGTTTCAACGGGCAACCCTCCCGGATTCAGCAAACCAAAATTTCAACCTGAACCGATGGAGGGACAACTATGTCCAACCAAATCACTACTGCTTTCGTTAATGAGTACAAAACGGGTATTGAGTTAACCGTCCAACAGAAGACTGCGCTGCTCCGCTCGGCTGTCCGGGTAGAGCCAATGGTTAAGGACCGTGCGTTCTTTGACCAAATCGGTGCAGTTGCATCTACTATTGAAAACACACGGCATGCTGACACCACATATGTAAACACACCGCATAAACGTCGGTCAGTGTCCACACAGCGGTGGAGCGTTGCCGATCTTATCGATGAGCAAGATAAGGTCCGTACGCTTAATGATCCGGCGAATGCCTATACCCAGGCATTTACGGCCGCCCTCTCACGCAGCCACGATCGGATCACGATCGAGGCCATGTTAGGCCCATCCTACACTGGGCAGACCGGTACCACTGCTGTTTCGTTGCCCGCGGGCCAAAAGATCGCCAATGGTGCGACGGGTTTCACCTTGGCTAAGGTCCGTCAAGCCATGCGCATCTTGAAATCCAAGAACGCGATTAATCCGGGTGATGAGCTTTATATCGCTTGGACTTCTTACCAAGAAGACCAGTTCATCGATACGACTGAAGTTAAGAGCGTTGATTACAACACTCAGCGTGTTCTTCTCTCCGGAAATGTTGATGGATTCTACGGCTTCAAGTTTATCCGCATTGAAGACGCAAACGACGGCGTAATCCTGCCTAAAGCAGCAACAATCCGTTCGTGCGTTGCGTGGGTGAAGTCGGGTGTTCTTCTGGGCATCAACAAAGATATCCAAGCACGCATCGATGTACTGCCTGGCAAGAACTACTCGACCCAGGTCTATGCCGCCATGGATATCGGGGCCACCCGTATGCATGAAGAAAAAGTCGTTCAAATCGACGTCGTTGAGAACTAAGGAGTAATGTAATATGGCTATCACTGTACAAAACAGCACTGAGTACGCAAATACTCTTGCACTTCCTCCGGTTCGCAATGGCACGACCGACTGGAATGGACGGCTTCGCTTCCAACGCTTCAACTTCACCCAGACTGGTGGAAATGGTGACGTTGGATCGAGTGCCAACCTTGTAAAGCTTCCTGCTGGTAGAGTGCGAGTATTCCTTGCCCTCTCCCGGATTGCAACCTCTGCATTCGGTGCAGCACGTACCCTTGATTTGGGTTGGGCTGCATATAATGCGGGTGCTGATGGATCTGTTGTTGTGGCCGATCCTGATGGACTAGATGCAGCGCAATCTGTGTCAGGTGCTGGCTCCTACGATCCCACGGGGACTGTAGGTGGTGACGAAACATACCTCTTTGATAGCGCATCCGGCGTTCTAATCACTGCCACGGTAGGTGGTGACACGATCCCGAATAGTGCGACTATCTCGGGGTATATCGTCTACGTTCACGATTAAGGATGGAGCGGGGCTTCGGCCCCGCTTTTTCTTATGGCTGATTCAGAAGTCGCAATCTGCAACCGGGGACTAGACCTAATTGGGGCGGCTCCCATTACCGCTTTGACCGATCCGGGTAAAGTGGCGGGTCTTTGCAATCGAAATTACGGTGTCATCCGGGACCAAGTCCTCCGGTCCTATCCGTGGAATTCGGTTATGCGGAGGGCACAGTTAGCAGCGGAGGTCACGGCTCCCGCCTTTGGTTTTGCCAATCAATTTGCCTTACCCGAAGGACCAGATCCAGCTTATTGCTTGCGGGTCTATCAAATCGAGGGTGAGCTTGAGTTTGATCTTAGATACAAGATCGAAGGTCGGAAGATCCTGTGCGATGAATCAGGCCCTCTAAACATAATCTACATCGCCAGAATAACCGATACTCGCCAGTACGATCCCCTGCTTGATGAAGCTATCGCAGCCCAACTAGCAGTATACCTTTCCACGAACCTGACCGAGAGTGGTTCGCGCACTCAAGGTATGCAGGAGTATATGAAAGAGATCATGCGCCAGGCGCGCATGGTTGATGCCCAAGAGGGTAAACCAGATCCCTTTGTTTCCAGAACTTGGCGGGAGGCTCGTCTCTAATGGGCCGCCTCTCTGTCCCCATTACCAATTTCAATGGGGGAGAGTGGTCACCTGAATTAATGGGCCGATATGATCTTCAAGGCTACGCAAATGCGTGCAAGACCATTAAAAACTTCATTCCCACAATTTTAGGTAAAGCCGATCGTCGGACAGGGTCGCGATATGTTAGTTCAAGTAAGACTGATGGTGTTGCGCGCCTGATTCCATTTGAGTACTCGACTATCCAAGCTTATGTGATTGAGGCCGGTAATCTCTATATGCGATTTTACCGGAATAGAGGGCGATTAGAAAGTCCCACCGGAACCCCAATTGAAATCGTCACTCCATATACTACTGCTGATTTACCCGATTTAAAATGGGTACAGTCGGCGGATGTGATGTATATCGTCCACCCCAGGCACGCTCCCAGAAAATTGTCTCGGCTCACTACAACATCCTTTGCGCTGACAGTGGTAAATTTACGTGATGGTCCCTATCTTGATGAAAATGTGACCGCGACAACCATCACCTTCGCTGGAACTAATGAAGGTGACGCCACCACAGCCACTGCCTCTACTGCAATATTTTCTGCTAGTGATGTTGGCCGCTCAATTCGCATGAGAGATTCTACCAATGCAGGCTGGGCAATCATCACAGGATACACCTCTCCCACAGTTGTAAATGTAACGAACCAAAATGGGATTTTTGGAAGCGGGACAAAGACCTGGCGTTTAGGCGCATTCTCCGCAACAACAGGCTATCCGACATGTGTCACACTGTATGAAGAGCGCTTGATCTTTGCAAATACGACTACTCAACCACAAACGTTCTGGGCCTCTGTGTCTGGTGATTACGAGTTATTTCAGCCGACCGGAGTTATTGGGGCATCTTCGATTGACTTATCGATTAATGCTGATAACGCCATTACCTTTACTTTATCTGATGACCGCGTGAATGCAATCCAATGGATGTCTTCCGGGAATACGCTATTAATGGGGACGACCGGATCAGAAGTCTCGGTTCAAGCGAGCTCATTGAATGAAGGTCTTACTCCTGCAAACTGTACAGCTAAACGTCAGACCACAGTGGGATCAAGCTCTGTTGGGGCGATCCGCATCAATGAAACTGTAATATTCAATCAGCAAAATCGGAAACGGCTCTTTGAGATTGCTTACCGCTTTGATGAAAATGGTTTCAGGTCACGGGAGACAATGATCTTTTCCCCGCATTTGTTGCGTGGCCGGGTCAAGGAAATGGCTTACCAGCAAGAGCCTTATAATCTTATCTGGTATATCGATGATGCAGGAAAGCTATTCAGTGTAACCTATCGGGCGGATCAAGAGGTAAGAGCCCCCGCCCAACAACCAATTGCGGGGGTGAATGCTAAGGTCTTGTCTATCGCCTCTATCATCGGTGATGGTCAAAACGAATTATGGTTATTGGTTGAACGGACCATTAACGGCACAACCAAAAGATATGTCGAGTATCTAAGTTATGAATACGTCCCGGTAGACGCCAATGACAAGGCGACAGCGGTTCATGTAGATAGCTCCTTAGAATATGTTGGTGCAGCAACCACCACTATCTCAGGTCTTGATCATCTTAATGGACAAACGGTCTCTATATGGGACGGCGCCACGCATCCTGATGTGGTGGTTAGTAACTCTGGTTCTATCACGCTTCAACGTCCGATGACGAAGGCTCAGGTGGGATTAAACTTTATCAGTGTTATCCATACTGTACCCATTGAGAACGGTGTGGCGGACGGGTCTTCCTTAGGCAAGAAAAAGCGGATCAACGAGGTCCCAGTTCAATTCAACAATACACTGGGTGGAAAGCTTGGGCCGGATGCGGCACACCTAGAACCGATCCTATTCCGCAATCCGAATGACCCCATGGATAATTCACCTCCATTATTCTCCGGGATCAAGCACGTCTATTATCCTTCGGGTTGGGAAGAGCAACCTGCTGTTTACATTACCCAAGATCAACCAGGGCCCATGACAATCTTGTCTATGGCTCCACGTCTTACTGCGATAGAGGCGTAACATGTGCGGACCAATGGCAGTAGGATTACTTGGTGCCGGGATTTCAGCAGCGGGTTCTTTAGCGAGTGGCTTCGGTGAGTCCAGTGCCTATAGCCAGAACGCTAGGGTCTCGGAACAAAACGCCGATATCATCCGTACCAAGGGTGCCTATGAAGAGCGCCAACAACAGCAACGAGCCAACCAGCTTATGGGTGAGGGGCGGGTTGCGATTGCTAAAAGCGGCGGGACTTATTCTGGATCAAGCTTAGATGTCATGGCGGACAACGCTGCTAAGGCTGAAATGGACCGGCAGGCGATAAGATACAACACTGATATTGATGTGCTTGGTCAGCGATCCCAGGCTGAGATGTTTAAGTCACAAGCTAAGAAGTCCCGGGCCTTAGGTATATTCGGGGCAGGTACCGCACTCCTTGGTGGCATAACGCCATTCATAGACTTTGGTGGGTCGGGGATGAAGGCGACCAAAGCCTTAGCTCCACAAGGCAGCAACTCGTTTATGGCCGGGTTATGGGATAATGGTCTGCAGAGAAACAGACCTGTTAATGATCGCTATCTAAGAATAGGTGGCGCGTAATGCCGCGTATTCCACAATACGAGGAACAAGTAGGGCTAAAAGCGACAGAGATCTCCGCGCGTGAGAGTGCTGGTAACGCCCGTGCCTTTGGAAATGCGTTAGGGAATTTCGGGCGCACTGTTACTGGAATTGGTCTGCAGCTCAAAGATGCTGAGAATGCTCGTAAGAGGGCACAGCAAGCGAGCGCGGTTTCACAGGCCAATGTTATGGCCATGCAAAGAATGTCAGAGTTAGAGTTTGCGGCTGATAAAGATGTTGATTACGCAACTACTAGGACCAGGTTTGACCAAGAAGCACTTAAGA
>ERZ650308.1305-NODE-1305-length-12991-cov-4.441636_pt1 | contig 12991 bp, 9 predicted proteins | sample MGYA00376244_ERZ650308 | MGnify/ENA primary metagenome ERZ650308 (study PRJEB26733, sample SAMN07839295) | wastewater metagenome | biome: small river; feature: stream; material: water | place: USA: North Carolina | collected 2016-04-26 ...
TGCAGACGGACAGGTGCAAACTATTGCTTACTCAGGTGGTGCTGGTCGTATGTTGATGATCGACACAAACAGAACTGATAGTTATATTGCTGTAGGTACTGCTGACAAGCCATTTAAAACTGTTGCTGCTGCCATGGCTGCATGTGCAATTGCAAACCCCACAGGCGTGCTGCCGTATACCTTTGTTCTAATGGGATGTACAGTTAGCGAGAACGTTGACTTTAGTCCTTATAACTTTAATTTTATTACATTTGCTACTACTTGCAGATCAACAATCACTGGAACATTTACAGCAGGCAACAGTTCATTGAAGCAGCTGGTAATTAGAAATATCGAATTTGCAAATACATTTACACTATTAGGTGATGCAACTGCTGGTCAGTTTGCAAACACAAGCATCTACAATGCATCTTTTAGCTCAACAGTAACAGTTACTACAGTTAACAACTTAGCATTCTACGAAGCTGCATTCTTTGGTCCGGTTTATTTTAAGAACTTAAACTACATTTATATCAACGGCGCACAATTCAATGCTGACTTAACTCTTACAGTCGACGACAGCGGTGCAACAGTAGTACCAGCTAACGGTATAAGCCCGATGGTAGTTCTTGGTTTTAACTTTATTGCTAACAACATTTACATGACTAAAGTAGGCGGTGGCGCAACATATATTGTGTTCCAACCACACATGGCAAGATTTGGAACATCAGGCGGCAATTACGCTATTCCTATGAACTTTATATTCCAACCTCAGGGATGTGCCGTACGAGGTACGTGGACTAATAACGGATCTGTTACTACAAGAAATAGCAGTTTCGATATTGCTGTTAGAGGAACATCTCCTGCTTACACAGGAGTGTTAGGTGGAGATAGAATTGTAGCAGACAGCCCGCCTGCTACTAGCAAAGGTGCAGCAGGTGACAGAGTAGGAATGATCGCTGCTGGCGCAGGGTATCTGTACGTATGTACAGCAGACTGGACAAACGGAATACCAGATATTTGGTCCAGAACTGCAATATCCGCTACTACTTGGTAATTTTAGAGAGCACATAAATGACTAAACAAATAATAAACGTTGGCGCAGCAGCAAACGACAAAAAGGGCGATAGCTTAAGGGCAGCATTCCAAAAAGTGAATGCTAACTTTACAGAACTGTATACAGCACTTTCAAGCGGAGTTGGTACTAATATTGCTAATACAGGTAACATTAAATTTGTCACAGACTTTATCTATGACTACAACGGCGTAACTATTGAAAACGCTGACGAAACACACGGAGCTACAGCCGCAGTCATTGTTCCAGCTAACGGTACCACTGATGCGCTACAGGTTAATAATACATACGGTCCAGTAAGTATTACCAGCGGTACAAACAATGTTACTAACTCCTGGAACTTTGGATCTACTGGAATACTAACACTACCAAGTAGCAGTTATTTAGAAAGTACTGATACTAATTTAAAAGTAGGTGCTCAAGGTACAGTTACTATTCGTAGCGATGCCGCAAGCAATCTAACTACAAAAGAATGGACCTTTGGCAAAGACGGCGGTCTAACAGTTCCGAGTCCGCAATCAAGAACATTCCCATTGTCATTTGGTCCTTCAAACTACGTATCAACAGAAGGCAAACCTAATCTAACATTAACTGATACTGCTTGGGCAATAACGGGCGGATTAATTTATAGTCCAGACGGCGACTACTCGCTTGTCCTTGAACATTTTGTTCCGTCAGTAACAAATCCAGGATACGACACAGGCGACACATTTACATTTGATAGCACAGTACACGGCTTAACAGATTATACTTTAACTTTAACATTAACTAACGTAGCGGACTTGGGCCAAGGTTGGACTAGTGAGATAGCCGCAAGTCAACTACCTGATTATCCATCAACAGTTAAATCAAATGGTGCTGTTAAAATTACTGCTGACACTAACAGTTGGGCATTTGGCACAGATGGCAAACTAAAATTACCTAACAACAGTCAGTTAAGTGATGGGACCGATGATATTCGTCTCATTGCTAACTCAAATAAATTAGACACATTCGTTAGGGTGTCATCATTCGACGAAGGGGGCGAGAAGCACTTTGTTCATCTCGTTGCTAATGGAAAAATCTTTAGATTTGACGAAGATGGTAAACTAGCATTACCAGCAGGTGGTGATATTGTTAATAGTAGCGGTACAAGTGTATTAGGTGGAAACGCTAATACCGGTAGCATTACATTTGCTGATATTAATATATACGGTGCGACATCAATGGATTTTCCATTAGGAGGCATTACACTAGTTCCTCATAGAGACGTTATATACACAGACTTCGGTCAGTATGTTGATATCTACCCGACTGTAGGCAACGATGCTCCACACATTCATATTGCCGCGGGCAAAGGTGGAGCAAGCACAGGCGACTTAATCTTAGGCGACGACAACAGTCACGTTGATGTTAATCATAATGGTTACATTTCCGTTAGATCCTACGATAAAGAAAGGGGATATAGTAACTACTGGTCATTTCAATCAGACGGCACACTATCCGGACCAGGAATGGGTACCGTTATTGTTAGTGGATTATCAGGCACAGCAGGAAGCGATTTATATCTAACAGGTGGCGGCAACTTACGCAACTCTACTACACTATACTTTAGTGACGCCGATAGTACTGAAAAAAATACCTACACAGTTGACACTAGCTTATATTACATAAGTAACATTCCTCCAACTGGCGGAGTACAGTTATGGTTTGCCCCTAATCAAGTTGTTTACATTAACAGCATTGTATTAGATGGTAGTAACGCAACATTTACACTATCACAACCAGTAACATTACAAGCAGGTATTGGATATATTGCTGACTGGTATGGCTCTGACGAACACGATGTTATTGTTAACTCTAATAATGGCAACTGGAGATTCCAAAGAAGCGGCGCTCTAGAACAAAACGGGTCATACACAAGATCAAGTTACAGTAGTGTTCAAAATTCCAATCCTAGCGGTGTAGTATGGACAGCCGCATATGATTACATCAGTAGCGTGAAGCTAGTCATACAGTTAGAAACAAACGTAGTGGGCGATAACACTGGCTGGCACAGTCAAGTATGTGAAGCGATCATTGCTTCAAGGGGGTATGCTAATGGCACAGGAGTAGGCGAACCCGTTATGACTGTCTACGGTGTGACTTATACTAGCACACAACCGTTAGCAACATTTACTGTACAGCGTAATGTTACAACTAAAAAGATTGAAATTGTAGCTGCAAGAACAGCAGCTACCACAGACGGTTTATATTTTAAAATCCACTCTGTAGAGATGGGAACGAGCGATTAAGGAATAACAGAAATGGCAAACAAATCATTTGAAATACAAGAATCAAAACTACGTATCGGCGGAGTCGACCTAGAAGCTGGCGCGGCCGGTGGTGTTGTTATTCCTGGTGTTACACAAGCAAGTAACTATCGTGTAGAAGAAGTCGAAGATGCCGAAGATCAAACTTATCAGTTTGCAGCTGACAGTGAAGTAGTGGTGCTTGATGCGGCATTATACAATGCTATCGTTAACGAATTGGCTAACGATCACTTTGCTGATTATACGGCGCCAACAGACGGCGAGGGTTACATCGACGGTATTGAAGTAAACGGTCGCGGAACATACACATCAGCAGAATCTAGTACAGCCGGTGGCAATAACATGTATGCTTATGTTGGCGCTGGAAGTGCCAGCGATCGTCCCCTAGTTCCACAAGACTGGATTCAAATCCCGTTCCGTCCTAAGATGCGAGCTGGTGCTGTTGAAAATGTTAGTGGCGGCAGTGGCAGTAGTATTATTAACGAGGGCGAAAGACTATCTATTAGAGGCGACGGCGAAGTAGTACTTGACGGCCCAGAAGGTGGCATTAATAGAGGAGTCCGCTGGCAATATGGATCAGACAACGGCGGCTACGATAGTTTTATTCGTCAGGATATGTTTGGTTTTACTATTCAGTCATATGCTGATGAAGAAAATCCAGATGGTACTAACATTACTCTTAGAACAGGTGACTCAAACAACATTTGGAAGTTTCAGCCAGACGGTGCCCTAAGATTCCCAGACGGTAGCACACAAACCACAGCAGGTGGCGGAAATGGTCTTGCTCCACAGTTAACCAAAGTTGACAACAAGATTCAACTAAAAGGCACACTAGAAATGGACACAAACCCAGGTGGTAGTGTGTCAACATTGGACAGTGATCAAAGTACAGCAGTATGGTTTAACTCTGCTACAGGCGACAGCAACGGCAACAAATATGCCGTAGGTAATGACGAAAATGGTAATAGTTTCCTAGTCAGTTACAATCCAGACGGTTCTCTACGTTGGAAGTACACCTTTGACAACATTAACTACGGTGAAGGAAACTATCAAGTTATGCCTTACACTATCAAACGTTTTGTGGGCGAAGGCGAACTTATCTATGTAGGCTTTGACTTTTATAACTTTACTGGCGCAGTGGCATTTAGCACAGACGGAACTATTATAAACAGTTGGACTTGGACTGTAGATGGCGGGGCCAGCTTAGATCATCGTGCGTTAGTAATAGATCCTAGCACGGGTAATCCTATTATTGCTGGTAGAACATATGGAGAGTGGAATAGCTTTAATAATGTTCCAGTAGATCAAGGGCTAATAGATGATGGCGTATTGAGCATTAACCGCAGTGATCTGAACAATGTTGCCGATGTTTACCCATGGAGCACAAGCAACTGGAACATTGACATTGACGGCACAACTAACTGGTATATGCCTGCTAAACTCAACGCATTTGTGGCAGTGCCTCTAACTACAGTAACTGGAGTAGGCGGTTACCGATCACTAACTGGTGGCATTGGTCAAATATGGTCTTTCGATGACGGGGCTTTAACAGTTGACAATAGTGGGGTAAACCCAATCCTAACCATCACAGCCGCCAACTGGAGAGCCACAGCAGATTTGAATGCTATACTGGTTCACGGTATTGGACAGACCTACAACCTAGTCCTTAATGTTTCAGACACTTATATTTTCCAAACAACACACAGTTGGACTGAAACAGATCCTGGCGTTAGTGGTGTATGGACTGTAGAAGGTACACTAACCCTGCTAGGTGGCGGCCCTATTAGCACAGCAGTTAATGTAACAAACATTTCTTACGGTACTACAACATTGGTCAATGTTTACTATAACATAAACAGCGATGGTACTAGCAGTTACAACTCAGTTGAAGTACACACCGTAGGTACTGGCTATGGCCAAGGCGATCAGGTAATGATTCCTGGTGTATCATTAGGCGGTACTAACTTAACGTCAACTACAGTATCTTCTTGGGTAACACAAGGTGGTCCATACAGTCTAAGCCTAATCTATGACAAGTCATCGCACCCTGATCTAGGTACAACAGTACAAGCAGGATGGTTGGCCAGCGGTGGTGGCCTATACAATGCTGTAGTAACTTCTATTACAGAATACAACTATAATGATACAACACCTGTTTGGTCTATTAACCTAAATGTAGCAGCCAGCAACTATGACGGTAGCAGTGATGTAACATATAACAACGGCGGTAACGATCTTGCAATGACCTATTATTGGGATTGGAATTATCTGCAAATCAACAGCGGTCTTCCAATACAGAATACAGTTAGATTCTTAATGGATCAACCTCTAACTGGCACTAGTTTTAATATTCGTCAAAGCACAGGTGATCAAGGATTTATCGTTACATCAAACTGGACTATGACCCTAGGTGACGGTAACGATCAAGAGATACATTCTATCAGCCTTGACTCTGTCAACAATATCTTATATGCCACAGGTGATTTTAATACCCCTGGTCAAAATGACTATCCAGTAATAGCGATTGACTCAACTAACGGTGAGATACTGTGGCAAAAGAGCTTTGATGACGGATCAAGTTGGGTAGGCAGTGTCACTTTAGTAGCAGACGGTGCTAACAACTGTGTTTATGTACCGTTTGAAAACGACTATGGTCAAAGTTGTGTTATGAAGTTAGACCTAGATGGTAATTTAGTTTGGTCTGTAAAATTTCAAAACAACAACTGGAACTATTATCCACAAGGTGCTATTGACAGCAACGGCGACTTAGTCCTAGTCGGAACATACAATATCTACAATCCAACTTTTGATCAATGGTCCAACGAACTATTCTTTACTAAACTAAGCAAAACAGACGGATCACAACTTTGGGCCAACAGCCTAACTCGTAATATCTCTCAGAGAAACGACATTTATTTTAACTACGATGTTGATAACAACTGGCTCAACATTGTTAACGATGTTGTATATGCAGGTGGTTATACTTACGATGCTAATAACAACTACAATGTTGGTCTTGCTGTAGGTGTAGCAGCAGACGGAAGTGGTTTGGGCGACTACGATGGGTGGAATTATCACTCTTACGATAGTCTCGGTATCAATGATATCACAGGTGACATGACATTTAGTAACACTGACTATCAACCGATAAATCAGTTAGCTATGGAACTAAACCAATTTAGTTACTCGCTAACTTCAGACCAGCCTAGTTGGTCTACATACTCAACAGCCATAGGTGGTGGTTCTAAAGTCAAGTTTGAAGATGGCAGTGAACAGTCTACAGCAGGCATTTCTCGTCATAGTAAAGACGGTGGTGGGACATCGAAAACACTTTCGGCAAGCATGAACGGCAAGTTCTTGTACTATGATAACAGCAATAACAACAGTAACACATGGTTGTATATTCCGTCTAATGCAGATGTAGAATTGCCAATTGGATTCACAGTTACAGTTATTGTCGGTAACTTAAATGGCTACAGCATCTATGTTAACAATAACGGTAACAGCGATGTTGTTATCTATCACGCAGGATCTAGTGATGGTGTTAATAGTTATTGGATGTTTGCTAGTGACGGTTACCCGGGAATTTATACTATTATGAAAGTTGACACCAATACTTGGATGTTAGCAGGTCCTAATATTCAGGTAGACTAATATGACAATCATACAAAGTCTCATAGCAAGTATTAGCGGAGTAGGGGGCGGTAGTCCACCTCCACCAAGCGGGGCAGATTTCTTTTGGGCAGCTGATAATGACATATGGTTAGCACTTGGTGGATTTTACACTGCTGGGTTATTTTCAAATCCTGCTCCTGCATCTACAGCCTACACTTATCCAGATAACAGTTATACTGGAGTAACTAGAACATTTAGTGGAGAAGAATACTTAATTGGTCCAAACTTAGGAATAGGCAATGCTTGGCAGACAAACGCTATTACTATAGATCTATGGTTCTATCCAACTGCTAACGGTGTACAAATTTTAAGTGAACTAAATGCTCAGGATCCTAACGCAGGCTATCACTATACAGTATTAGAACTAGACAGCAGTGGATATGTTAAGGCAATGTTCTGGCAAGGTGCTCCACAAGGATTTAGTCAAATTATTACATCGTCAAATACTGTGTTCTTAAATCAGTGGAATCACATTTATTTCACAGAGGATACACAAGGCGGGCATACATTTGAATTAAATGGTGTAGGCACTGGTGTACAAAATCCTGTTTATACTAGACAAGGTCCGGGTAGCACTAGCGAATATTTTGCTATAGGTATAAGTGATGCTACTTACATGGTCACTGATAATAGATTTCAAGGAAAGGTCGGCTATCTAACTATTCACGATTATGTAGCACCGTCGACATATTCTAACACAGTTAATAGATTTAGACCTCCGTATTCCAATACTGGCATAACACTAGGTACTAACTGGACTATTGAAATTATTGCTGAACTAACTCCTGCAAGTTTTTGGGCAACATTCTGGGGCAATGAAAACTACAATGCAGGACTAGGTCATTTTGCCTATTTTCAAAACACATCAAGTTTAAATGTAGGTTCAGTAAGTGGTATGGATGCCTATAATGTAACCGGAATTGAAACAAAAGGTTATTGGGCATTTACACACGCAGATGGCGGCAGTGTTAATGTTTACAGAAATGGTGTACTAGTAACTCCAACCGTGTCGGGATATGTACAACCATTCCCTGCTGGAAATACTCTGTTGATTGGTGCTAGACATAATAACGATGGTACCGGAACAACTGATATTTGCACAGGAAATTACTATTATACCAATGTGTCTAACGGAACAGCCCTAGATGCCACGGCTATACAAGCATCTTACGATAGTCTAAAGGGCACTTACGGTCTACCTTAATAAAACGGTAAATATACTAAAGAGAGCGTATTATGACTATTCAAACAATTAACATTGGAAACCAAGTAAATGACGGACTAGGCGATGACTTACGAACCGCTTTTGAGAAGGTTAATGCTAACTTTAACGAAATGGACGGGCAACTAACTGTAACTGCATCAAACGTAGGTTCGGTAGGTTCAGGAATCTTCAAACAAAAAACTGGTCAAGATCTTGAGTTTAAGCGATTAGTATCTGGTAATAAGATCCTAGTAGACGAAGCTGTTGATTCTGTAATAATTAATAACACTGCCCCGGACGCATTTACCAGAATTGACACAAATTCTGGTTCAATGTTAGCTGATACATTCCAGCAGATTACACTGCAAGGCGGAAACGATATTGATGTTACTGTTTTAGGAAGTGTAATTACAGTTAATAATGTTATTCCAGTAACTAAAATTTTACAAACATACGACTTTGGTCCAATTATTGGATCTTACGAAACAACTACTCAACTTGCACTAGCTGCGGCAAATATCGACTTTGGTACTATCGGAGTTCCTGGAAGAATAGACATTGATTGCGGCGGCATTATTTAAGGATTAACAATGGCGATAGTATGGAATACTCCCGAAGGAAGCCTTGGCACCTTAATAGAGCGTGTTATTGTTAACATTCCTTTGTCGGCATCAACTACCGAAACTACTTCAGTAGCTTACTCTTTAATTGCAGGAAATCTTCCAAGGGGGCTTCGTCTAACTAATGGTAGAATTCAAGGAAGTCCAGTTGAAGTAAAAAAATTCACTGTAAGCAGATTTGTCATTAGAGCCAGCGACGGGGTTGATCTCGAAGACCGAACATTTAGTATTTCAGTAGACGGTGCAGATGTTCCAGAGTGGGTCACTGCTGAAGGCTTTTTAAAAGTAGGAAAGGGCGAGGCATTTTTTGTATTAGATAATTCACAGGTTAGCTATCAATTCGAAGCAACTGATTCCGATACCACAGCTGGCGATCAGTTAGAATTCTATATTATGCCCAATGCAGGAGAACTTCCTCCTGGTCTTAGTTTAAGCAAGTCTGGATTACTAAGCGGATTCACTGATCCTATTTTCTCAATAGAGTACAACGCATCTTTATCAGGTGCATACGATAGTGGTGCGTATGACGTTACACCTATCGATATTGTTGAAGCAAAGTCAAATGGTTTTGATAGCTATTTGTATGACAACATAACCTACGACTACGCAGAAATAAGTCAGGTTCCTAGAAGATTAAGTAGAGCATACTCGTTTATAGTTGCAGTATCCGACGGTGCGAATGTTACTAGCAGATTGTTTAAAATTTATGTAGTTACCGAAGAGTTCCTAAAGGCCGACAACAGCCTTGTTCAAATCGACACAAACATTTTTACAGCTGACTCTTCTAGTAACCGTACTCCAATATGGATTACTGAATCTAATCTTGGTCGATTCCGTGCAAATAACTATGTAACAATATACCTCGAAGTATACGATCCTCCTAGTCTATCAGGAACTATTACATATTTCTTGTTGCCGACGAACCCAGACTCAACTCCTAGTCAAATCCCCCCAGGAATGGAACTAGATTCTATTACAGGCGAGATAGCTGGTCGTGTGCCTTATCAAGCTAGAGTTAGTAAGACTTACAAATTTACAATGATGGCTGTAAATTTTCCGTTGTCCCTTAATACTGAAACTTATAATTTAGTAGGTGACTGGAATTCGTCAACTGTGTATCAAGTCAACGATGCTGTGCGTTATCTCGGATTTGTATACATCAATACGATTATCAATCGAAACGTTATTCCTACAAATACAGACTATTGGATTTTAGGAGTTTCGACTTCTGAGAAGACGTTTAGTGTAGACATCATCGGAGAGATCGAAAGTGGTGTGAACTGGGTATCAGATAGCGATTGCGGATCTATTAAGCCTAACCAAGATAGCCAATTATTTGTTAAGGCTGAAAGTTCACTATACGGCGGACACGTTCTTTACGAATTTATAAGTGGAAGATTGCCTCCAGGGTTGGCGTTTTTACCAACTGGAGATATCGAAGGCAAGGTAAAACAATTTGCAGACGATAACGGTCCAGGACTTACTCGATTTTACGAAGTTGAGGGCGGTACTCGAGTATTCAATACAACGTTTGATGGTAATACAACTAGCGTTGACAAAGAATTTAGATTTACTGTAAGAGCGAAGGATAGTGCAAACTCATCTAGCTTAGATAAGACATTCTTAATTACCGTAATCTCAGATAATACAAAGACATTTTCAAATCTATATGTAAAGGCATTCCAGTCAAAAGAAAAACGACTAACTTGGTTTAACTTTATCACCGATGCTACTATTTTTACTCCGGACAGTATGTACCGTTACGGAGACAAGAACTTTGGTATCCAAACTGAAATTAAAATGTTGCTGTATGCAGGTATCGAAAGTACACAGGCAATAAAATACATTCAAGCAATGAGCAGAAATCACTACCGTAAACGATTCCTGTTTGGCGACTTAAAAGTAGCTGTAGCTAAAAATCTTGTTACACAAGAGATCATTTACGAAGCTATCTATGTCGACATCATTGACGACTTAGAGAAGAATAACATCAGCATTAGCCAAACTGTAGAACTCCCTATTAATATCAATAGTAAGGTATTAATTAGTTATGATTCTATTAAAATTAACAGTGACATACCTTTAGTAAGTGATAGTGATCACCAGAGAGTATTCCCTAATAGTGTTAAAAATATGCGAAGAAGATTAGACGATGTAGGTGATCGAGATCGCGAATTTCTTCCGCTATGGATGAGAAGTATTCAAGAAAAATCAACATACGAGACTGGATATGTTAAAGCCCTAGTGCTGTGTTACACAAAACCTGGCAGATCGGCAGAAATTATGGCTAGAATCAAAGCCAGAGCGTTCGACTTTAAGTCTATTGACTTTACAGCAGACCGTTACCTAATTGATATTATAGACGGGAAAATAGAGGATAAATATCTTGCATTCCCGCAACGTGGAGAAAAATTACCGTGAGCAACATCAACTATATAAGCATTAATGAAAACTTTCCTGTAGCAGGGCAAGATAACGATACCCAAGTATTTAGAGACAACTTTGATACTATTAAGACTAGCCTTCGTATAGCTAAAGAAGAGTTATCAACCCTACAAAACAGCGACACTGGTGCTGCATTGTTAAGTCAAGATAACAACTTTCAGTTAAACAAGATTCAAAACGCAGTTCTACAACAAACTAGAGAACAAAAACTAGTTGGTGGTATTTACGAATCAGAATCTGGCATTAACTGGGAACAAGGTTCTTACCAAATCTGGATCATAAATTCAGATGTATTAATGGCGTTTGAAAACTTCCCAGGAGATCCTGTTTACACAGCTGAATCAACTCCTGTCGGACTTGGCAGAATGACTTTAGAATTCTATAACAGTGGCTCAACACCTCGTGATATTACATTTACAACTTCTAATGGTACTGTTATTAAGTCGTTAGGATTTCCAGGATACGCATCCGGAGCTCCTGTTCTAACACTAGGTGCAGAAAATGCAGATAACCCTGTTCTTATTGAAGTTTGGAGACACAGTGCTGAGGTTATCTTTATGCGCTATATCGGAGCATTTGCATAATGTTTCACCCATTTGGAGGCGACCTTTCAGATCTAAAAGATTCCGAAGTTGAAGAGCGCCTTTACGAATTGAACCGTAAGTACTTTGCTGCGGCAAGATTAGGCAAGCCTGAACTGTTGACACAGATCGCTGTTTTTGTTACAATATATAAAGATGAATTCACAAAACGAATGATGATGAAATCTCGTGGGCAAGACAATAACGATCTGGATCAACTAATTAATGTGGAATAAAAACAACAGTATAGAAGAACTAATCGAAGGAGTGATCAAACACGGCCCTGACAATTTAGATCTATGTATTACTGATGAAAACATCCAACAATATATTGACCGAGTTAAAACGGAATGTCTCGGTTATCCAATCCCCCCAAAAGAAATAAACCCAAAACATTGGTTTGTGCCAAAAGACTATTTCCCTAACTTAGTAGAATGGTTACACACTCAATGCGAATCGCAAGAACAGCGAGATAGGGTAGATGAAGAACTAAATCTCTTCATTAAAAACAATATGTACGATGTGCTACATGCAATGAAATATATTGTAGATACGTTAAGAGAAAATAATGTAGTATGGGGCGTTGGTCGTGGAAGTAGTGTTGCTAGCTACGTACTCTATTTGATAGGGGTCCACAAGATAGATAGTATTAAATATAGCATACCAATAGAAGAATTCTTCAAAGGAGAGTAAAATGGGAAAAGTATATAGCAGTGTTAGAGGTAAAGAGATCGATATGGAAAAACTATCGCTCAAGCACGAAACACTACCAGCAGTAGGCAACTTAAAAGTAAATGCCCGCGGTGACGAGATCGGAGCAGGTGGAAAAATTGTTAGAACTCGTGAACAGATCTTACAAGATTACTACAATCAAAATCCAAGAGCAACGCAAGATCAAACAACTCCACCTCGCTCAAAAGGCTAATATGACTTTTGCATTTGAAGCTAAAAAAGTAAAAGTTCGTGCCCTACCAAACGACATATTAGTCACTGATATGGAAATGGGGGAGATGAAAACTTCGAGTGGTATTGTTATTGCTAGCGATGACGGCAAGTCACACGGTATTAAACCTCGCTGGGCTAAAGTTTACAAAGTTGGCTCAAAAGTAGATTACGTTAAA
>ERZ650308.1306-NODE-1306-length-12983-cov-9.814279_pt1 | contig 12983 bp, 15 predicted proteins | sample MGYA00376244_ERZ650308 | MGnify/ENA primary metagenome ERZ650308 (study PRJEB26733, sample SAMN07839295) | wastewater metagenome | biome: small river; feature: stream; material: water | place: USA: North Carolina | collected 2016-04-26 ...
GATATTCCAATAGCAAAGCGGTTAAGGGGTGAATTTATGGTTAATACTGACAAAGAATTTATGTTAGGTGCACGATATATCTTCAATAAAAATATGGGATTAAGGACACACTATGATAGTGATATGGGATTTGGAATAGGTTTATATTTTAATTATTAAAAATCAATTTTATGAAAAAATGTTTATTGTTACTCGTTATGTTGGTTTCTTTTTCATTCACATATGCGCAGGACACTACCAAGAAAAAATTAGTATTCAACCCGAAAAATCCTACTTATGAAGTGGAAGCTACATGTGGCACTTGTATGTACAAAATGGATGGGAAAGGGTGTCATTTAGCTATCAAGTTAAATGGAAAAAATTACTTTGTAGATGGAACTAATATTGACGACCATGGTGATGCACACGATGCGGAGGGTTTCTGTAATGCAATAAAGAAAGCAAAAGTCCAAGGAAACGTCGTTAAGGATAGATTTGAAGTCACTTATTTTGAGTTGATTAAGAAGTGATTTTTGAATTATTACCTGCGTGAGGTCAATCACAATCAAAATGTCCTATTTTATCTATTTTCAAACAAAAGTGAACATTTTAGATATTGATAATCAATAGTGTATTGTGATAAAGATAGATTCATAACCCTGAGGTCACGAGTTCAAATCTCGTTCTCGCTACATGATAATCAAGGACTTACGTTAAATCGTGGGTCCTTTGTTGTTTCTGCGTGAGGTTTGCGTGAGGTTTTGCGTGAGGTTTTTCTCATTTCTTACCAAAAACACGAACCTTTAATGCTGATATTTCTACAGCAGTTAACACCTTTTAGGACTTAGTTGAGTTTACTAATCGCTTCATGTGTATATTCCAAGCTCTATTAAGAAGTATAATTGCTAATTTTGAATCATGGCACTAAGTAACTATGAAAGGATGATCCAATTGTCGGATGATGTATTCTCAAGCCGCACCGATCCCGATCAACTTAACGTAAATGAAAACGTGATGGAGCATTTACAGCTGATACACCCTGATACCATGTCTGAGTATGATAATGGGAATGGTCCTGTTTGTTGGATCTTATGTATACCCACAACGTTAGATTTAATGACCAAGTTTGTGAATCAAAATATATCCGAAAAGGAACTTTATGATTTAACGCCATTAAATACAAAATATGAGGCCATTTATTTATGCTCGGCTTTATTATTGGAAGAATTTCGTGGACAAGGAATTGCACAAAGATTAGCAATTAAAGCAATAGAAAGTATTAAGATAGATCATTCAATAAAGGCACTATTTTATTGGCCTTTTAGCAAAGAAGGGGAAAAGCTTGCCGAAAAGGTATCAAGATTAGTTGGCTTACCCTTACACAAGCGATAATGAAACCAAATGAATAGAATATTTGAAATGACAAGCTATAAATCAGCCACAAAAAATATCATTTCAACGAGTAAGTATAACTAGCACGAGGTTTATCATACTAAAAATTTATTGATCATATTTTTGGACGGAACAAGGCAGGTTTCTTTTTTGCCAAATAAATAATACCTACTTTTTGCTATTTCTATAATAGTGGTTGATTCCAGTGCTGCAAAGTGGAAGTAATTATCTTTATCATGTTTAATTAAAAATAGAACTAGTTGGTTACACAAATTGCATATACCATCGAAAAGTATAATATTCATTTTTTAAGTAGTCCTGATATTTACTAATTTAATAATTTTTATTTTATCAAATAGTTTTATAATTGGATAAACAGGATCAATTTCCCACCATTTAGCGGCAAAGTTGGGTCTTGCGCCAGCATGATGATGATTGTTTTGAAATAATTCTCCTAGCATTAGAAAGTCAAAGAATAAAGTGTTTTTAGAATGGTCTTTTTCATCAGGAAAATTTCTATAACCATATTTATGTCCTGCCCAATTTACAATTGCACCTTGAATAGGACCCATTAAAAAATGAATGGGCAATAATAAGAACATCCACCAATGAGTGGCGAATAGGATGTAAAAGCTAATATACAAAATCGCAAAAAACAACCTGGTTATTGAGTGATCTGCTATTTTATCAATAGTAGGGTATTCGGGAAAATTTTTATCAAACTTAGATTCAACCTGGATTGTGCCAGTTAACACGCCGTTATAAATTTTCCTAGTATGCATCATCATAGTAAAGACTTCTTTAAAAAAATGAGGCGTATGAGGATCCTTTTCGGTATCACTAAACGCATGGTGCATTCTATGAAGTATCGCATAAGCGCGTGCATTCAAATAAGAGGAGCCCTGTGTGATCCATGTGAATATATACCAGAATTTCTCCCAAAATGGAGACATGGTAAACATTTTATGAGCAGAATATCGATGAAGGTAAAAGGTTTGACCGAATAATGAAAGATACCAGTGTAGTAGAAGAAAAGTTAGAATGACCATATTTGTATATATATTGCGAAAATAGTCAATTAATATGACCTTTTTATATTTTGTCTAATGATTTAGAGGCTTATAATTGTTATAACGTACATAATTAAGATATGAGCTTAGATTTCCTTTTTTAAAATATACATACCTCTGTATTCTTCCTTCATTAAATGAAAAGTAGCATCTGATAATCTAAAGGCTCCTACTTGCTCGAAGCCCATTTTTGTATAAAATTTCAGTGCCAATTGAGCGCTATCCATTGCTTTTAAGAAAATATATTTTTTTTGATAGGATTTAGCAATATCTAAGACAAAGTTCATTAAGTAGGTGCCAAGTCCCTTGTTTACGGCAGTAGTGTCTATATATATTCTTTCCAATTCAATACCTTCTTTTTTATCGCCACCTTCTATCGCGGCATCAATATTAATTTTCAAATAACCGGTTGGTTCATTATTTATATAGGCTATATAATGTAAACAATTTTCGTTTTCAATTTCACTAGTAATTTTTGATACTGGATAGGCAAATTCATTGATATACCAGTCCATCCCGCCGTTCATCCACAAATGCGGATAATGATGCACATAAATGCTTTTAGCCAAACTACTTAAAACTTCGGCTGACTTACTATCAATTATTTTTACCTCAATTAATTCCAATGCTTCTAAATGTTATGTATATATCTTTGTGATTATACTTTAACAAAAATAAGGTTTATTAGTATATTGTAAAGGAGATGCAGGGTTATCAGCTGGTTATTATTATTGGAATGGAAATGCATGGGCTACTATCGCAACAGCTGGAGGTAGTGGAAGTTTTGCGGCCTCTTTTTTAAGAGGATCGAGGACTGCAGTTCAATCATCGATAGCTGTTGGAGGAATTGTAAGTTTTTCGGCTGTGGATAATACTTCAGGTCAAGATATTTCATTAAATACTTCTAATGGAAAAATTACTTTAGCTCCTGGAAATACCTATAGACTTATAGCAGCTGTTCCAAATTTTACAGGTAATAGGCCAGCATTCATGTGGTATAATGAAACAACTTCGTCCTATATTGGCAGTGCGACAAATGGATATTCCCCAACTGATGGAGCATCAGGTGCTGGTGCATTTGGCGGTATAGCAGAGGTAATTATTACTCCATCTGTCTCTACTGTATTATCATTTAGATTGCTAAGTTCTTTAAGTAGTGGAACAATAACAGTTGGAGGACTAGTCGATTTCTCTACTACAGGTTCCTATCCTTGGTTTGAAGCACAATTAATTTCTGGCAACGCGCCAGTAACTGGTCAGAGTGTTGATTATGCAATGGCAAATTTATCTACAACACAGTCTTTATCTAGTGCTGGTAATATTGTTTTTAACACAATAGCTGGAACTGGGATAACTTTAAGTAGTGGCGGATTTAATTTAGTTGCCAATAAAACTTATAAGTTGGAAGCTGCGTTGGGAGGATCGTCAGGTGGTTATGCATATTATGCATGGGTTGATAATACAAACACAATACTTCCTGGAGGAAGTATTGGTGCTATTAGAAAGTCAGGAGGGACTGTAACTGACGCTATGCAAGATAAAGCTGTTGTATATTATACACCAACTTCAAACATAACAATTTACTTAAGAGTAATTTCTGTTACTGGTGGAGTCACTGCATATTCACCTTCATCTGCAGTTGCAAATGCTTATTCAAGCACATGGGCAAGTATTCAACAAGTCGGATCTTCCGCAATTATAAACCCATGGACGCTTTCTGGTACAAATACATTTAATACAACTGGGAATGTGGGTATTGGTAATAATGCGCCTTCAACAACATTAGATGTGACTGGTTCATTACAGGTAAGTGGTTCAACTACTTTAAAAAGTAGTTTAAATATTGGAACGGGAGTAGGAGCAGAAGGTGGTGAAATGCAATTAGCATTTGCACAAACTGGTAATACATTAGCCGGAACTGCAGTTGTTATTGATGTTTATCAAGATAGATTAAGAATTTTTGAGAGTGGTGGTAACAGTAGAGGTGTATTTCTTGATTTAGCTAAAGCGCCAAGTGGTGTAGGCGGTGAACTTCTTACAAAAGCAAGTGGAATTGTTAATAGAGGGGTTGATGTAACATTAGGAAATTTGAAAGCTAGAATAGCTGCGACTGGTAATATATCTTTACAATTATCAACTGTCTCTGGAACATACTCGATTTATGGTAGTGGGATATATGCACAAGCCGGAGCGGTCGTAGGTGCAACAATTGACGGATCTGCACCTAAAACGATTTCAACAACACCTTCATATCTTGTTGGATCATACAGTTTTGGAACTGCTGGCTCAACCGATACATGGGTTCTTATGGATACCTCAAATTCAATTGCTTGGAGAATTACAATGATATTAGGGGCAGGCGTGAATAACAATCTTATTTCAATAGAAAGATTATTTTAAATCAACCGAGCCACAAGGGCATAAAAAAACTCCGATTTATTTACGATTTTGGAGTTTTTTATGCTTATTAAAATTAAGGTTTTGAACTGACTGAGACTCGATTTATGAAACAACTTCTGTGTGAGGAATACACCCCCTAAAATCGGTCCAAATAGGTCGTTTTCGGTTTTGTGAAAACATAACGCATTACAAATCAACACCTTCATTTTCTCAAAAAATCTTCATAACCCTGAGGTCCCGGGTTCAAATCCCGGTCTCGCTACAAAGCCTCTCACGAAAGTGAGAGGCTTTTTTAATGCGAGCAGCGTCAAGAGCTCGCTCTTGTAAGCTAGCGAGTATTAAAAAAGCCAACTGAACGCGAAGCGTTTAGTTGAAAGGCTTTGGGTAAATCGAACTTATGGGGATGACAGCGTAGTGAAACGAAGCTGGCCATCCAACAACAATTATTCCAACAATATCAAAACCTCGGCGTGTAAAATTGGAATATGATAAATAATAATTGACCACATAATTTCATTTGAGACTGAATCATAGCCATGAATAATTCTGTTCCTTGTATCTATAATATTTCTAACATTTGAAATCTTAATGGAAGGGTCATGTATGACTATTCTACTTAAAGCTTCTCCAATAATTTCGACATTTCTTTCTATGGCTCTTCTAGTTCTTAGATCATTTAAATAGGTGGAAAATTCTTTAGGGGTGTTTAAAAAGAAACTATCAATTTCCTTAATTGATTTTAATATGTCAAAAAGCCAAGTATTTATTTCATCCTTCATAAACAAGTACTTTGGTTTTGTCCAAAGCTTGTTTGAAATAAGGATTTTTTACTGCATGTAATTCAAGTAAATCTACGCGCCTATTTAATATATTTTGCAATGAAAATTTTAAATCAAAATAATTATCTGCATAATCTTTAATATCAAGATCTTTGAAATCTACAATTAGATCAATATCACTATAAATATTAAAGTTCGATGTAAGAACTGAACCAAAAGCATATAATTTTTTAACTCTGTGGCTTTCACAAAGTACAGTTATTTCATTTTTGTATTCAGTTAAGGCGTTCATGTTTCTGATTAGATACAAAACTACACATTATTCAGTTAAGCCACTAATTTGCTAAAATCCAGCTTCCCTCTTTCACCTCCGCCTCCAATTCTCCCAGATCCCATCCGCAATAGCCGATAAAAAGTTGAATTTCTTGTTGATTGGCACCCCCGGTGTTAATGGCTGCGATCACTTGATCCATATTACCACCCAAATAAAGACCATTGGATACTTGTTCGCCCCCTTCAATAAGATCTGGTCGCTTGTGTAAAACAAAGAGGTGGTCTCTATCAACGGGTCCGCCATCCATTAGTGGGAATGGTTTACTGTGATTGAATTCATTTAATTCATGCAAGGACTTTCCAAAGGTTTTATTGGTTACAAATCCAATACTTCCTTCTTCATTGTGCTTAACAAGAAGAATGGTTGTATGCTCGAAGAAGCTCCCATTCAACGCGGCAGTGCTTTTAATATAAAAACCGGCTTTTAAATCATTCATAAGTTGGTATGTCATTAAAGTATGTGGTTAAATCAATTTCTTAAAAATATACATGCCTCTGTACGCTTCTTTCATTAAATGAAAAGTAGCATCCGATAAACGAAATGAGCCAACTAACTCGAAGCCCATTTTTTCGTAAAATTGTATAGCCAATTTTGCACTATCCATGGCTTTAAGGAAAATATACTTTTTTTGATAAGATTTTGCAATGTCAAAAACAAAGTTCATTAAATATGTCCCCAGCCCTTTGTTAACAGCTGATGTGTCAATATATATTCTTTCTAGTTCAATACCTTCTTTTTTATCTCCACCTTCTATAGCTGCATTAATATTGATTTTTAAATAGCCCACTGGCTCATTATGTATATAGGCAATATAATGTAAACAGTTTTCATTTTCTAGTTCACTTGTGATTTTTGAAATAGGGTATGCAAATTCATTCATATACCACTCCATTCCGCCTTCTAGCCATAAATGTGCATAATGATGCACATAAATACTTTTAGCCAAACAACTTAAAGCTTCGGCGGACGTAGTATCAATTTTTTTTATTTCTATAAATTCCAAGGGTACTATGAATTATTTATTATTACACGTGGTTTTTCTTTTATCGAAAAGAAGTTTATTACTCAAAAATAACAAATCAATCAGGGATTTCAAATTTAAACCACCCGGCGAATATAAAACTCCTGAAATTGATTGCAATAGGTACATTTTGACTTTATGAAAAAAACTAACTATAAGTTATAACACTTAATTTTGAATTATGTCCAAAAGCAACTTTGAAAGAATGATACAATTGTCGGATAAAGTATTCTCAAGCCGCCTTGATCCTGACCAAATAAACGTAAACGAAAATGTGATGGAGCACTTGCAGCTCATACACCCAGATACCCTATCTGAATATGATGATGGAAATGGTCCTGTTTGTTGGATTTTATGTATTCCCACCACACTAGACTTAATGTCTCAGTTTGTCAATCAAAAAATATCTGAAAGAGAGCTTTACGAGTTAACTCCATTGAATACAAAATATGAAGCCATTTATTTATGTTCTGCTTTATTATTGGAAGAATTTCGTGGAAAAGGAATTGCTCAGGGTTTAGCTATTAAAGCAATCGAAAATATCAAGCTAGATCATTCTATCAAGGCGCTATTTTTATGGGCTTTTAGTAAAGAGGGCGAAAAGCTGGCAGAAAAGATATCAGGTTTAACTGGTTTACCATTGTACAAACGATAATTAAAGTCTACCAAATCAAAGAAAATTCATTATTGCATTAATTTCCTAACTTTCAAAAATGAAAAATATAATCAGTCTATTAGCATTCCTTTCTATATTCAATGTTGCGTTCTCTCAAGTTGAAAAAGCTAACTATAAACAGATTTCAACAAAATTTGTCTCTTTTTATAATGATAATAAAATTGACAGCATTGAAGTCCTATTTTCTCCGGAAATGAAAGCTGCATTGCCAATTGAAAAATTCACAGAAGTAGTGGCTGGGCTTAAAGCGCAATTTGGTACAATCAAAAATTTTAGGTTTGTTAGAGAGCGAAATGCAACAGCTTTGTATGAGACATTTTTTGATGTATCGGTAATGGCGATGACCATTAATTTAAATAGTCAAAATCAAATAGCAGGATTATTGTTCAAGCCTTATTCCGAGGCAAAGCCAATTGAAAGAAATACAACTGCCATGCGCTTGCCATTTAAAGGGGAGTGGAATGTCACTTGGGGTGGAGATACAAAAGAATTGAATTATCATGTAGAAAGTGTAGCACAAAAAAACGCATTTGATATATTGATTTTTGATAAAAATGGTTCAACACATAAAGGCTCTGGTCAAACGAATGAAGATTTTTATGCTTTTGATAAAGAACTGTATGCGCCATGTGATGGCGAAGTGGTTTTAGTGGTGGATGGAATAAAAGATAATACACCAGGTACAACAAATCCAATTTATATTCCTGGAAATACGGTTATTATCAAGGCAGCAAATGGTGAGTTTGCATTTTTAGCGCACTTTAAGCAAAATTCAATTGTAGTAAAACAAGGTCAAAAAATTAAATCGGGTGATTTGCTTGGTCGTTGTGGCAATTCGGGAAATTCTACAGAAGCCCATGTGCATTTTCATCTGCAAAATATAGAAGACATGAATATTGCAATAGGTGCAAAATGTTTCTTCGGTCAAATTAAAGTGAATGGTGTGATAAAATCAGATTATTCTCCAGTAAAAGGAGATGTGATTGAAACGGTTAAAATATCTAATTAAGTAATATCTAAAACTGTTTTTTAAATGGAGCCAATTATTACTAGAGTTTACAGCGAAGCTGAATTAATAGGCATACAAGCATTACAACGCGCCAATTTGAAAAATAGTATTAGCGAAGATGAAGCGCTGAAAGAAGGTTTTGTAACAGCAGAGTATAGTATTGAGCTTTTAAAAGCAATGCACTCTATCAGTCCATCAATTATTGCAAAAGACGGAGATAAAGTGGTTGGATATGCATTGGTTAGTACAAAGGCGATTATGGGACAACATGCATTACTGGATGACCTGTTTAATGTATTAGATAGGCTTAATTATAATAATAAGTCTTTGAGCGAAAAGAATGCTTATGTCTTAGTCGGTCAATTATGTGTAGGGAAAGGATATCGCGGGATGGGGTTGGTTCAAAAAATGTACAATCACTTTAGAGAAATCCTAAAACATGAATTCAAATACTTGATCACCGATGTGGCAATAGAAAATGAAAGATCTCTAAAAGCGCATATTAAAACTGGATTTCAAGTGATACATACAATTGATTATGGAGGCGTAAAATGGGATATTGTTTTATGGGATTGGAATAAATAAAAATATATGAAAAAGCATTTATTAATTTTAGTTTGCATCTTTTTAGTACAAAAGTCATATTCGCAAAAGTTCAATGCCGATCTAATTATAAAGGATATCAGTATAGTAGATATTGTCAATAACAAAATTGTACCGCATCAGAGTGTTGTAATTTCCAAAGATGTCATAAAAGCTACAGGGAATTATAAAGTTATTCAAAGTGCTTATAAGGCAAAGTTGATAATAGTCGGAACAGGTAAGTATATCATGCCTTCCTTATGGGATATGCATGTGCATTTTGGTGGAGACACTTTAATTGGCGAGAATAAATTACTACTCCCACTTTACACTGCAATGGGGATTAGCCATGTAAGAGATTGTGCCGGGGATATTAGCGATTCAGTCATTGCATGGAAAAAAGCAATCCAAGAAAATAGATTGGAAGGACCAAGCATTTTCACCTCTGGCCCCAAATTGGAAGGCATTAAATCCATTTGGCCAGGCGATCTAGAGATTGGTACCGAACAAGCATTAAAATTGGCACTAGATTCTCTGCAAAAGCTACAAGTTGATTTTGTAAAAATCACAGATAACACTTTAGAGCCGAATTTATTTTTAAAGAGTATTATGGCGGCAAGAAAAAGAGGCTGGAAAGTGACTGGGCATATCCCTGCAACAATGACTGTTGCTACTTATGCAAATGCTGGTTTATCAGCAATTGAACATATTGGTTATTTACAAAGAGCTGCTTCTGAGAAAGAAGATAGTATTACGAAATTGAGGGCTGACGGAAAAATTAACAACAAAGAGGCCTCAATCTTGTACTTAAATTCATTTAATAAGGAAGTAGCTATAGAAAAATTCAAAAATTTAGCCGCTAATGGTACAGCAGTAGTGCCAACGATTAACGGGAGCTTTAAGACTACCTATTTAGATACTTATGATTTTTCAAAAGACGAGTATTTGAAATACCTGGGTCCAGCATTTAAAAGAACTTATGGTTGGCGTATTCAAAGAGCAGCTAATGATAATGCAGAAGCGATTCAGTTTAGGCATGCCAATTTTGAAGCTGCAGCTAATTTGCTCCCTGTTCTATATAAAGCAGGAGTCACAATTTTAGCAGGTACAGACGCTGGATTCTTAAATTCCTATAATTATCCTGGGCTAGGCATGCACGAAGAACTAGCTATTATGGTAAAATATGGATTAACGCCACAAGAAGCATTGATCTGTTCTGTAGTGAATGGACCAGCATTCTTTGGATTGCAAAAAGAGTACGGCTCAGTTGCAAAAAATAAGAAAGCAGATTTGTTGATTTTGAATGCAAACCCATTGGAGCACATCCAAAATACACAAGCTATTGTTGGATTTTTAAGAAAAGGAAAATACTTAGATAGACAGTATTTAAACAGCTTATTAGAAAAAGTGCAAAAAGATGTCAGTATGTTGAAATAATCATCTTGTATTAGATTGAACTAATTGATTGATTAGTTCGGAAAGGACTCAGATTTAAGCTGAGTCCTTTTTCTTATCTATACACTCTGATTAAGCGGCATAATTATTACAACGTTCAATTATAATCAGCTTCATAACTGATAACCGTCAAGCTTATCATATTACTGAAATAATACTTTCGATGTCCCAGTATTTAAAAAATATTGAATAATTCGAATTTAAAATATTTCAAAAATCGTATATGAAGCCTATTGTAATTATGATTGTTGGCCTTTTATCAGCCACGACTTCTATAAACTGCTTTGCCCAAAGTATAACTGCCTATTCATTTGGATTTATTGGCAATACTGGTAATGTCTCACCTCAATTTAGTGGAACAATTGATATTCAGGGCTCTGAGTGTTTTGTACTAGCAACAGGTGTTAAGACATTGCTGGAAATGGGGGCGGGAGAATATATGAACAATTGTGAAGTGAATGCTTCAGTTTATGATTTGCTTACAATTACTGCAAATCCCAATCCAATAACAGTGTACGCTAATATAAAATTGAATAGGAGGCAATATTTTTCAAATGATGAAAAAGTGCAATTGCAACTTTTTAATCAAAAAGGTTATTTGGTGCAGCAAACTACAATTAATCTTAGCCAACTAAATAATGGATTTGATTTTCAATTAAATAACATTTTAAACAATGGCATCTATTTTTTAAAAGCTTCTAATCCTAATCGATTATTCAAAACATTAACGTTATTAAAACAAGATTAAAATGATAAAAAGATTTATACTATTTGCAATTGCATTGATATATTTTACAAATATCAATGCTCAAATATCGCAAACATCTGAAGGAATTTTATTTCAAGCAATTGCCACTGATTTAGATGGTAATCCTGCAAAAAGTAGAAATATATACATAAAAGATGCAATTATAAAAAACTCAGTGAATGGAGAAGTGCTTTATGTTGAAACATTTCAATTAACCACCTCGCCAACCGGTATTTTCACAATTGTAATAGGGAAGGGTATTCAAAATAGCGGTGTGTCAAGCATTAGCAAAATAGATTGGTCAAATGCCACTTTCTTTTTGAATATAAAAATTGCTATTGTCCCTAAATTAAAAACTGCCTCTTGGGATCCAAATAATAATTACGTAGATATGGGTACGTCGCAATTTTGGACAGTTCCTTTTGCTATGTATGCTCAAAATGTAGCTGGTGCCGATTTGAAATTAAATATTGCTGATACAGCGCAGATGTTGAACAAGAGAATTCAAAGAGACACTGCATTTTTGTCTACTAGAATTAATCAAAAAGAAACTTTATCTAATAAATCTAATAGTTTGATTTTAGATGCGGCTTCAAATGAAAAATATCCAAGTGTTAAGGCGGTTAAGACTTATGTTGATGGATTGGTTTTTTCTAATGGCATTCTTGATCGTAGTATTGTAAGTTCTCAATTAGCAGATAGCTCTGTCACTGATGCAAAAATTGCAAATGGCATAAGTGCTTCTAAAGTTGGTTTAGGTAATGTAAACAATACAAGTGATTTATTAAAACCAATAAGTAATTCAACACAGTTAGCATTGGATACAAAAGTGTCAAAGTCTGACTTTTCTGCTGAGTTGGCGTTAAAATCAAATTCGAAAGATCTAGATTCTCTTCTTGCTTTGAAAGCAAACACAACTGATTTGGATGCTAAAGCAACTAAAACTGAATTGACTAAAGCATTAGCTGATAAGGCGAATAGTACAGATCTTACAACTGCACTTGCTGCAAAAGCCAACACAAGTGATTTAGATTTAAAAGCCAGTAAAACTGAATTGATAACAGCATTAGCCTTAAAAGCAAATTCTGCAGATTTGGATTTAAAAGCATCTAAGGCTGAGTTAACTACAGCACTAGCAGATAAAGCAAATACAGCAGATATTACAACTGCATTAGCCTTAAAAGCAAATACAACAGACCTTGATACAAAAGCCACTAAGACTGAATTAACATCTGGTCTAGCAGAAAAAGCAAATACATCTGACTTGGATACCAAAGCATCAAAGACTGAGTTAACTGCTGGCCTTGCTGATAAAGCTAACACTACAGATGTCACAACGGCGCTTGCATTAAAAGCAAACGCAACTGATTTGGATGCTAAAGCAACAAAGACTGAATTATCTACAGGCCTTGCTGATAAAGCGAATATCACAGACATGACAAACGCACTTGCATTTAAAGCTAATACTTCAGATCTTGATTTGAAAGCATCAAAGACTGAGTTAACTGCTGGCCTTGCTGATAAAGCTAACACTACAG
>ERZ650308.1308-NODE-1308-length-12982-cov-9.833372_pt1 | contig 12982 bp, 9 predicted proteins | sample MGYA00376244_ERZ650308 | MGnify/ENA primary metagenome ERZ650308 (study PRJEB26733, sample SAMN07839295) | wastewater metagenome | biome: small river; feature: stream; material: water | place: USA: North Carolina | collected 2016-04-26 ...
CGAACGGACCTCATTTCTGTAATGCGGATGCAAAAATACAACTATTTTTTAGACGTACAATAGTAAGAAACAAAAAAAATAGATTTTTTTTAGTAGGCTTTCGCAAACAACACTCTACCAGTAGAGTTTGACCCTGAAAAAACACATTTTCCTTGCTCTTCTACTCTATCTAAAGGAATACAACGAATAGTAGCTTTGGTTAAATCTTTAATTTTTTCTTCTGTTTCAGCGGTACCATCCCAATGCGCTGAAATAAATCCACCTTTATTCTCCAAAACATCTTTAAACTCTTCAAAAGAATTCACTTCTGTTACGTGGTTTTTTCTATATTCAAATGCGCGTTGAAATAAATCATTTTGAATGGTTTCTAATAAGTCACTGATATAATTTACAATTCCGTCTTTTGAAACCACTTCTTTGCTTAAAGTATCTCTTCTAGCTACTTCAAACGTGCCGTTTTCTAAATCTTTTGGCCCTACAGCAATTCGAACTGGAACACCTTTTAATTCCCACTCTGCAAATTTATACCCCGGTTTTTGAGTAGTTCTATTATCAAACTTAACTGAAATATGTAATTTTTTAAATTGCGCCATCAAATCATTCACAACTGAAGAAATTTTCTCTAATTCTTCATCAGATTTGTATATAGGCACTATTACCACTTGAATTGGCGCCAAGTTTGGAGGTAAGACTAATCCATTATCGTCAGAGTGCGTCATTACTAATGCTCCCATTAATCGTGTAGAAACTCCCCAAGAAGTTCCCCAAACATATTCTTGTTTTCCTTCCGCATTTGCGAATTTAACATCGAATGCTTTTGCAAAATTTTGACCTAGAAAATGTGAAGTTCCAGCTTGTAAAGCCTTTCCATCTTGCATTAAAGCTTCAATACAATAGGTTTCATCAGCCCCTGCAAAACGTTCCGACTCAGTCTTTAAACCTTTAACTACTGGTATTGCTAAGAAATTTTCGGCAAAATCAGCATACACATGCATCATTCTTTCGGATTCTTCAATAGCTTCTTGACGAGTAGCATGAGCAGTATGCCCTTCTTGCCATAAAAATTCAGCCGTTCTTAAAAACAAACGTGTTCTCATTTCCCACCGCACAACATTAGCCCATTGATTAATCAATAAAGGTAAATCACGGTACGATTGCACCCAACCTTTATAAGTAGACCAAATAATCGCTTCACTTGTTGGTCTAACTATTAGCTCCTCTTCTAGTTTAGCATTTGGGTCAACCATTAATTTACCCGGTTTATCGGGATCATTCTTCAGCCTATAATGAGTTACAATAGCACACTCTTTAGCAAAACCTTCAGCATTTTTTTCCTCGGCTTCAAACATGCTTTTCGGTACAAATAAAGGAAAATAGGCATTGCTATGACCTGTTTCTTTAAACATTCGGTCTAATTCACCTTGCATTTTTTCCCAAATTGCATAGCCATAAGGTTTGATAACCATACAACCTCTAACTCCTGAATTTTCGGCTAAATCAGCTTTGACAACTAATTCATTATACCATTTTGAATAATCTTCTGATCTCGTAGTAAGGTTCTTACTCATATTATATAGTTTGGCACAAATTTTGTTTTCTATTAATTAAACTAAATAGTTTGGCAAAACTAACTATTTTTGTAATGTGCAACAATAAAAAAACCTATAGATATGAAAACTAATTGTATTTCTTTTCCAAAGTTCACTTTTAATTCCATAATTGGTTTTTTAAGCTTTTTATTAGTTACTTCATGCGGATCGTATCAAAATAGTTCCTATTATGATACCGATGGAATTTACGGAACAACCGAAGCAGGAATGCGCAAAAGAGCTATCGCTCAAGAAGCTGCAGTCACTTATCAAAATTATTTTAGTGCGCTTCAAAATACTAAAGACACAACTTCTGTTTTTACAGATGTAGCCAGTTACTCATCTTACAGTAATCAAGAAAATGAGACTGAAGAATCAAACTACCCAGGATGGGGAAGTAATTCTCAAAATATAAATATTAACTACTACCCTAGCAACTGGGGACTATCTATGGGTTTTGGTTATCCTAATTATGGTTGGGGGTGGCGAAATTCATATTATGGTGGTTATTTTCCATACAATTATTGGCACGATCCATTTATGAATGACTGGGGTTATACTAATTTTTATGGATTCAATTATTACCCAAATTATTTTTGGGGATATCCAAATTATAATACACACCCATTTGTAAATTACGATAGAGGAAGATCATATAGCCATAATACTAGTAGAAGAGGATCCAATTATAATTCTATAGACCCATCTAGTAATCAAATAGGAAGAAGGGAAATTCAGAATACGACTTCTAATTACAGTAATCGAAATTCTTACAGTCGTAACAATTCAACTCCAACATTTAGCAGAAATTCAACTAATTTTCGAAATCAAAATTACATTAATAACAATATTGGTAGATCAAGAGAAAATACATCTACCAATACTAATACAACTAGATCGTACTCACCTTCCAGAAATGAAAGCTATACCCCTTCTCGTTCCATGGATACAAATTCATCAAATTCTGGAGGAAGCTATAGTAGCGGGAGATCGTCTGATGGTGGCGGAAGACGGGGTGGAAGATAATCTATTTACCTAATTCTTATTGAACTCAATAATATTTAATCTCAACCTTAAATTATGAAAAAATATATTTTAGTACTGATAACTGGTATTACATTTAGTACTATACAAGCACAAGAAATTAGAGATGCCGTAAGATATTCTCAAGATAATCTTAATGGAACAGCGCGTTTCAGAGCTATGGGTGGCGCTTTTGGTGCACTTGGTGGCGATATGTCTTCGATCAATGTAAATCCTGCAGGATCAGCTATTTTTGCTAACAATCAATTAGCATTTACTTTAAACAATACATCCACAAGTAATAAAGCTAATTATTTTGGCGACACCACTAATGAAAATAATAATTCATTTGATTTGAATCAAGCTGGAGGTGTTTTTGTTTTTAAAAATCAAACTACAACTAGTGATTGGAAGAAATTCGCTATAGCTATCAATTATGAAAACTCAAACTTAAATAATTCTATTTTCTCATTAGGAACAAATCCTAACAACTCCATTGCAAATTATTTTTTGTCTTATGCTAATGGGATTAAATTAAATGTGTTAGAAGGTTCTTATTATGATGAATTAGGCCACGGTGCCCAACAAGCTTTTTTAGGTTATAAAGGTTACATCATCAATCCTGTTAGTGATAATCCAACAAATACTAAATATAATTCGAATGTACCTAATAGTGGAAATTACTATCATGAGAATACTATAACAACTTTGGGTAATAACGGAAAGTTGTCTTTTAATTTAGCAACATCTTTTAAGGATAAGTTGTTCATTGGAATTAATTTAAATTCTCATTTTATAGATTTCAGACAATCATCCCGCTTTTATGAAGACAACGAAGCACCATTAACATCAAACTATACTGTTTCTAGAGTACAATTTAACAACGACTTATATACTTATGGAACAGGATTTTCTTTTCAACTTGGGGCAATAGCTAAGTTATCAAAAGAACTGCGACTTGGAGTTGCATATGAATCACCAACTTGGCTTCGATTAAATGATGAATTGACACAACAATTAATTGCAGTTAGTGCCAACACTACTGAAGAGCTTACACCTGATGTTGTTAATCCAGACATAACTAATTATTACGAACCTTATAAACTTCAAACTCCTAGCAAATGGACTGGAAGTATGGCTTATGTTTTTGGTAAAAAAGGATTAATTAGTGTTGATTATGCTATAAAAGATTATAGTAGCATCCAGTTTAAACCAACAACTGATTCTTATTACAGAACACAAAATAATAAAATGAATACTTTATTGAATAGCGCTAATGAATTACGGATTGGTGGCGAATATAAAATTGAAGCTTGGAGCCTGAGAGGTGGTTACCGTTCAGAACAAAGTCCTTACAAGAATAAAACTACAATTGGCGATTTAAAAGGATATTCAGGAGGTATAGGATATAATTTTGGGGGGACCAAAATTGACCTTGCTTATGCTACATTTAAGCGAGATACAAATGAAGGATTCTTCGAACAAGGCCTTACTGATGGTGCATCCATTAATACAAAAAACAGCACCCTTACTTTGACATTATTGTTTGAATTGTAATTACAAAAAATAAGTCATTTAATAAACATCTTGTACTGAAAAACAAGATGTTTTTTTTAGCCCTGATGGAAGTAAAAATCCTCCCGATTTTTCTGAGGGAGATTGCAACGGACAGCAGGAATAAACACCATAAAAAAAAGAAAGATTTGTGCTCCTTACAATAAAAAACGTAATTTTGCGCACCTTTCAAACTATTGAAAGCATACTACTATGAGAACGAAGTCTTTAAAGAAAAATAAAATCAACGTAATTACACTTGGATGTTCTAAAAACATTTATGATAGTGAAGTTTTAATGGGACAACTTCGTGCTAGTGGCAAAGAAGTTGCGCATGAAGCGCCAGAAGCGGAAGAAGGTAATATCATAGTAATTAACACATGTGGATTTATTGATAATGCCAAAGCCGAATCGGTGAATATGATTTTAGAATATGCCGATAAAAAAGAACGCGGATTGGTAGATAAAGTATTTGTTACTGGATGTTTGTCTGAACGCTATCGTCCTGATTTAGAAAAAGAAATTCCGAATGTGGATCAATTTTTTGGTACAACCGAATTACCTCAACTTTTAAAAGCGTTGGGGGCTGATTATAAACACGAGCTTTTAGGAGAACGATTGACAACTACCCCTAAAAATTATGCTTATTTAAAAATTGCAGAAGGTTGTGACCGACCATGTAGTTTTTGCGCCATTCCTCTAATGCGAGGTAAACACGTTTCGCAACCCATCGAAAAATTAGTAAAAGAGGCAGAAGGTTTGGCACGAGACGGCGTAAAAGAACTAATTTTAATTGCTCAAGACCTAACTTACTACGGACTAGACATCTACAAAAAAAGAAACCTAGGTGAGCTATTAGAAGCACTGGTAAAGGTTGAAGGAATTGAATGGATTCGATTGCATTATGCCTTCCCAACTGGGTTTCCAATGGACGTTTTAGAGATCATGAAGCGAGAGCCCAAAATTTGTAATTATATCGATATTCCTTTACAGCACATTTCTGATTCCATCTTAAAATCGATGAAACGTGGGACAACTCAAGCTAAAACAACTCAATTATTGAAAGATTTTAGAGCTGCGGTTCCTGGAATGGCTATTCGAACAACTTTGATTGTAGGATATCCAGGAGAAACTCAAGAAGATTTTGAAATCTTAAAAGAATTTGTTCAAGAAATGAAGTTTGACCGAATGGGTTGTTTTGCGTATTCTCATGAAGAAAATACTACTGCTTATCTGTTAGAAGATAACGTTCCGGATGAAGTAAAACAAGAACGAGCTAACGAAATTATGGAATTACAATCTCAAATATCATGGGATTTGAATCAAGAAAAAGTAGGACAAACTTTTAAATGTATCATAGACCGAAAAGAGGGTGGTCACTTTGTTGGACGTACCGAATTTGATAGTCCTGATGTTGATAATGAAGTATTAATTGACGCTACCAAACACTATTTGAAAACTGGTGATTTTGCCACAATTAAAATCATTGAAGCCACTGAATTTGATTTGTACGGAGAACCGGTATAGGTTAATTTCTTTTTTTTATATTTGATTCAAAATTAAACCATTAGCTACCTATCATGAAAAAATCACTTTCTATTATTAGTATACTTTTTTTACTACTTACTTATAATTCAGCTTTTGCACAATATGGAGGTTATGGAAATGGCTATGGTGGTGGTTACGGCTATAACGGGCGAATGAGCCAAATGGGCGGAATGGGTGGAATGAATCAACAGCAAGAAAAGCCAAAAGAAATACCCGTAGAAGTGACAGTTGGAAAGATTATGGAGCAATTAAAACCTGAATTACAGCTTGATGCTCTTCAAGAAATTGCAATTGCTAATATCCTAACTGCAAGTATCAAATCGCAAGGAGCAATTATTAAACAAGAAATTAGTCAAGATGATAAGGTTAAAGAAATTCAAACTTTATCAGAACTTACCGACTCTAAAATAAAGCAATTACTGACACAATCTCAAAAAGAGAAATATAAGGCAATGCAAGAGGATGCCAAAAATCCTAAAAAAATGAAGAAAAAAAAGAAAGATAGTAAAGATAGTACTGATTCAAATTAATCTTTTTTTACTGCATGAAAAACTATTTATACACCATTATTGGGATATTGATTATAAGTTCTTGTAGTGTAAATCCTTATCGATTAAGTACTAGATCCTATAAAAAGCAATTGAAAGTATTCCAAAAAACTATTGGCAATACGAATTCAAAACCTCTCCAAAATGGCAATAATCCAAAATGGATAAGCACGGTAAATTTCAATCTTCGAAAACCTAATTTTGTAATAATTCACCACACTGCACAAGATTCTTTACAGCAAACATTAAAAACATTCACTCTAACCAAAACACAAGTTAGTGCGCATTATGTAATTAGCGATGATGGTACTGTAGTTCAAATGCTCAATGACTACTTACGCGCTTGGCATTGCGGCAATGCCAGTTGGGGGAAAAATACGGATATCAATTCGGCATCTATTGGAATTGAATTAGACAACAATGGCACAGAACCTTTTTCAGAAGCACAAATTAATAGCTTGATAACTTTATTATCTCGATTAAAAAAAGACTACAACATACCAACAGCAAATTTTATTGCACATTCTGATATAGCACCCTCTAGAAAGGCAGACCCAAGCTCTTTTTTTCCATGGAAAAATCTAGCAGAATTAGGATATGGATTTTGGCCTGAGCCTCAATTAGAAAAAGCCCCTGATTATTTTAATGTGGAGCATGCCTTGCGAATTATAGGTTATACTACTCAAAATCTTTCTGGCGCAATTAAGGCATTTAAACTACACTATATTCAAACGGAAGTAGACGATACTTTAGATGAAAAAACCATCAACACTATCTATTCTATTTACAAGAAACAATAAAAAAACTGCTCAAATACATTTCGTATCTGAGCAGTTTTTCACTATTTAAAACAAACTATTTTTCTTTAGCATCTCCTTTTAAAAACCATATACCATAGCTAGAGCAAATTGGGAAGCTGATTTTGTAGGATTTCCAGTTGAAGTAGAAAAACTATCTTCTGAAGCATTATCCAATCTAATTTCAGGAATAAAAGTCAACCCGCCTGATTTAAAATTAGCTGATAAGGTAAGAGCAGAAACTGAAGTATCTTCTGTTTTAGATTTAAATGATTCCGCACGCAATCCCAATCCAAAAGAATTAGAAATAGCAACTGATGGATATAATGCTACACCAGAATAACCAGAACCACTTTCAACCCCTGAAAAATCAGCAGCATTTAAACCTAATTTGAATTTTGGCGTAATTTGATAGGCAGCAGTTAAATCTACAATTGTTCCGCTTTCAGATCCAGTCAATAAATTAAAATAAGCTGTAAATCCTTCGGCAGGAGTTACTGATAATTGTGCTCCAAAAGCATTTAATCCAAACTCAGGAGTTGCTTTATAAGTATTCCATAGGTCATTAAACAATCCAACCATTAACCCTACTTTGCTGGAAACTGCATAATTAGCTTTTACCCCTGCATTTTGAAAGGGACCTGTTGTAAACAAATAGGATGTTGAATAATGAAAGTTAGCTAAAGGAGAAATTACCTCATATCCAATAAATGTCCCCATGTAACCTGCCGTCAAGCTTAATTTTTCTGATGCTGCATAAGTAGCATATAAATTTTGAATGTGGAAAGATTGTCCGTCAACATCAGGTATCGATTGTCCAGCTCCTCTTGGACCAAAAGAAACTTCACCAACAAAAGATGTTTTTCCTGTTTTCTTTTTCAAAACTACATCGATCATTCCTAACGAAACTGAATTATGATCAGAAGCAAAACTCGTTGGAATATTTGCAGTCTTAGCAAAATCATATTTCCAGTATGCGTCAGCAGATCCTGAAATTTCTAATGGTGTGTCTTGTGCGAATGCAAATGTACTTGTTAGTACTACAGCTAAAGTGGCAATTACTTTTTTCATGTTTAATCGTTTTAATTTATTTTTTTAATTACTTAAGAAATAAAAAATATTTACTCAGAACTACTGAACTATTTCTCTTTCCTGAAGCAAAATTATCAACTTTTATTAACGAAAAATGAAAAATGATGAACTTTATTCAATAAAATAGGTATTTTTATGAAATTCAAAATAAAATTCACAATAAATGCCGATATACAATTCAAACCGACAATAATTTAAAGTATTTACAATTAAAAATTAAACTAAACCCCTAAAATTTATGGGTTAAATATATTTTTATATTAAAAATACCGATATTAATACGTATTTAGTTGTTTAAATTAATTACACCCCCTTAAAAATATAGGGTATAAATAAAAAAATAAAATATTAAAAAAAAAACCACCTTGTTAGAGGTGGGTATATATTACATGATCCTAAATCGAGAAAATAAACTACAAAACTAGAAGTCCAAATTCCTTTAATGTGGATATAGGTTTTGAAAACCAAAATAATTCAAAGTCTTCCAATTCGTTTTCAAAATCAGCTTTTAGTTCTTGAAATGTGGAAGTTTTTAAATTGGATACCGAAATTATTGGCAGCATTCTAGCAAGCCATTCTCCTTCTTTTCGATTAGTTTGTATGACAATAGTTTCTTTTTTATCATGAAATGTTAATTGCATCATTTCCCAAGTACTTCCTTTTTTAGTTTTCGTAAAACTGCTTATTGTAGGTTTACCGCCCAGCCAAATCACTTTAGCGTTAGGTTTGCAACTATAATTTGTTTCTTCTTCTAAAGCATCGTAAATAAAATCTGGAGGTATGGTGGTTTTGGGAATGGCAAAATCGAACCAATCTTGCAAATCGTAGTCAAGACAAATTCCATGCATAAAATTAAACAATGATTTTTTTAATCCAAAACTAAATTGGTCGTGATCAATTCCTGTCTTATCCGTATAGGTAAGATCATTATTAGCAAAAGTTCCGATAGCATTCGAGTCTTTGACAACCCCAAATTTTTCTGGATACATCCCAACTGGGCTGTGAGCTGTCATAGCAAATTGGTGCCAAAACCCCGATTGTAAAACCCCTGCCTCAAACAATTGGCGCACCATTTCCAAACTATCAACTGTTTCTTGTATGCTTTGTGTGGGATAGCCATACATTAAATAGGCATGAACCATCACTCCTGCCTCGGTAAAATTTCGAGTTACTTTAGCCACTTGTTCAACCGTTACCCCTTTGTCAATCAATTTTAACAATCGATCTGAAGCTACTTCGAGACCGCCAGAAACTGCAATACAACCTGACGCTTTTAACAACAAGCACAAATCCTTGGTAAAACTCTTCTCAAAACGAATGTTGGTCCACCAAGTCACCCCTAATTTTCGACGTAGTATTTCTAAAGCCAACTCCCTCATTAAGGCAGGTGGAGCTGCTTCGTCCACAAAATGAAAACCGGTTTCTCCTGTTTGGGAAATCATTTCTTCCATTCGGTCGCATAAAATTCCAGCAGCGATTGGTTCGTATACCTTAATATAATCTAATGATATATCGCAAAAAGTACATTTTCCCCAATAACAACCGTGGGCCATGGTGAGTTTATTCCAACGCCCATCGCTCCACATGCGGTGCATTGGATTGACAATTTCGATTACAGAAATATATTGATCTAAAAGTAAATCTGAATAATCAGGCGTACCTACTTGAGCTTGTTTATAATCGTGTCGCGGGGAATTATTTATATACACCACTTTGTCATTTTCCAACAAAAAAGTACGTTTGAATTCGGTATTCGATCCAGATTCAATATTTTCAATTATCAATTCAAGAGGTAATTCGCCATCATCCAAAGAGATAAAATCAAAAAATTCAAAAACTCGTTCGTCAGAAAGCGAACGCAATTCAGTATTAGCAAAACCACCTCCCATCAAAATTTTAATTTCAGGGTAGTGTTTTTTAATCCATTGCGCTGAACGAAAAGCTGCATATAAATTGCCAGGAAAAGGAACTGAAATTAAAAACACGTTGGGTTGAATCGTTTCAATTTTCACTTTCAGAATAGAAAGCAAAAGCGTGTCGATATAGGTTGGCTGTAGTTGTAAGGCTGCGTACAATTCATCAAATGAATTAGCTGATCGTCCCAAACGTTCTGCATAGCGACTGAATCCAAAATTAGGATCAACACATTCTACAATAAAATCTGAAATATCTTCTAGATACAATGTAGCTAAATGCTTGGCTTTGTCTTGAGTTCCCATAGTACCAAAAGCCCAATCTAACTCTTCTAACTGTGCAAATCGAGACGCTTCGGGTAAGAAATCTTCTTGGCAAATTTGGAGTGCCAAAGTAGGATTCTTTCCTTGCAAAAAGGCGATAACCGAATCAATAGTTTTAATATACTCGTCTTGAAGTGCAAAAATGCGCCATGCATTTTCAGACCAAGTTTCAATTTGAGATGTTGAACTTGAGGTTTCAAATAAATCAGCTAACCCTTTTTTCGAAAACAAAGCTAAAATAACTTCTATTCCTAAATCAGCCTGTTCTGACGCTATATTTTTGGTATTCAAAAAACCTTTTATATAGGCTGTTGCTGGATACGGAGTATTCAGTTGAGTAAACGGTGGGGTGACAAGAAATAGTTTTGTTTTCAAAGAGGTGATTTTGAAGTGCAAATATCGTTCAATATTATGTCTTTAGATTAAAACTGATGCTCTTTTTTGCTTATTACCCAAAGCGAAATTACCGAAATAACTGCTGCTGCAGAAAGATAATATCCAACGAAAGCTAAACCATAGTTGGTAGCAATCCATATGGCAATCATTGGGGCAAATGCAGCTCCAATAATCCCAGCTAAGTTAAAAGTCAAAGAGGCGCCTGAATAACGAACTTTTGTAGGAAACAATTCAGAAAGAAAAGTTCCCATTGGACCATAGGTAAATCCCATCAATGCCATTCCCAAACACAAAAAGAAAGTAACCAAAGTCGTGTTTCCTGAATTCAGAAAAAACGAAAAGAACAATCCGAAAATTGCAATAGCTACCGAAGCATAGAGTAACATTTTCCGACGACCAATTTTATCTGCAATTACTGCAGAGACAGGTATAAAACCTGCAAAAAACAAGACCGAAAATAATTGCATTAATAACGCTTCTTTATTAGAAAAATGCAATTCTTTAGTATTCCAATTCAGCATAAACACCGTCATTAAATAGAATACCACAAAGGTGGTAACGGCAGCAAAAGTGCCAAAAAGCAATTCTTTTCGATACAATTGCAACAAGGTCAAGAAAGGCAACTTCACTTCCTCCTGATCTTTTTTAGCATTTTCAAAAGCAGTGGTTTCAGTAATTTTCAAACGAATATAAAAACCAACCAAAACTAATAATGAACTCGCGATAAAAGGAATTCTCCAGCCGTATTCTAAAAAATCTTGAGCACTCATGGAATTAGTCAATAATAAAAAGGTACCTCCTGAAAGTATCAATCCAATTGGCGCTCCCAATTGAGGAAACATTCCATACCAAGCTCGTTTATGTGGTGGTGCATTTTCGATAGCCAACAACACCGCTCCTCCCCACTCGCCACCTAAACCAACGCCTTGACCAAAACGGCATAGCATCAATAGAATTGGAGCAGTAATTCCGATACTGGCATAACTAGGTAAAAATCCAATACAAACAGTTGAAATTCCCATAGTCAATAAAGCAACCACTAAAGTAGTTTTTCGTCCCACTTTATCTCCATAATGTCCAAAAACCGCAGATCCTAGCGGACGCGCAAAAAAAGCAATCGAGAAAGTTGCTAAAGATTGTAACACCGACGTAGTACTATCGCTCCCCGGAAAAAACAATTGTGGAAAAACCAACACGGCTGCATTGGCATAAATATAAAAATCAAAAAACTCAATTGTAGTTCCGATTAAACTTCCAAAAAGAACATGACGTAATGAATTCTGAGGTTGCGCAGTAGTGCTCATAAAGTTTGGTTTTTGTCAAATTATCAAACGAGCATAAAAATGCTACTATTTTTCGAAAGCCACAACTATTTAGTTCCAATATTTTTTTAGTATTTTTACTCCAAACAAAACCCAACATGCCAACTGACTGTATATCCTATCAAAATTCAGGCTATTTTTCCTCTTTAATCAACGACTATTTAGATCGAAAATCCAGTCTAAATTCTCTATACAATCGGTTTCCAACAATGGAAAACTTCGAAGGGCAAATCGCTGAAAAAGAGGCTAACTACAATCATGACAATCGAAAATTATTGGTTAGTGTTTTACAAAAGCAATATCAAAACATCAAAATTTCTAAGGCTACTCAAAATAACATTTTGGCTTTGGGACAATCCAATACGTTTACTATCACTACGGGGCATCAATTGAATTTGTTTAGTGGCCCCTTGTATTTTTTATACAAAATCATTTCCACTATCAATTTGGCTTCCGAACTAAAAACAAAATATCCCCAGTCGAATTTTGTACCCATCTATTGGATGGCTACCGAAGACCATGATTTTGAAGAAATCAACTATTTCAATTTCAAAGGCAAAAAATTCCACTGGAACAAAGACAGTTCTGGACCTGTTGGCCGATTATCAACTGAAGGATTGGATGCCGTATTTGAAGTTTTCGCACAAGAATTAGGCTCAAGTAGCCATGCACAAAAAATTAAAGAACTCTTTCAAAAATCGTATTTAGAACACGCTAATTTGGCTGAATCCACTCGATTTCTAGCCAATGAACTTTTTAGCGACTACGGCTTAGTAATCATCGACGCTGATGCTGCCGATTTAAAACGGGTTTTAATTCCATACATCAAAGACGAACTAGAAAACCAAACATCGTTCAAAGAAGTTACTGCAACTA
>ERZ650308.1309-NODE-1309-length-12976-cov-9.839254_pt1 | contig 12976 bp, 9 predicted proteins | sample MGYA00376244_ERZ650308 | MGnify/ENA primary metagenome ERZ650308 (study PRJEB26733, sample SAMN07839295) | wastewater metagenome | biome: small river; feature: stream; material: water | place: USA: North Carolina | collected 2016-04-26 ...
CAGACGAATATTCTTGGTAGATGGGGACTAGAACTGCCAAGATAAAACTTATCAGCGTCAATAGCTCCATAGTTTTTCGACTGAGTCCAATGCCTGAATCTTGATCCTCAAAATCGAAACTGTGAGAACCATCTGGATTGATACCCAATGCGGCAAGCTGAGATTCGATCCCCTCTTGCCCCAATACTTTTGCTAGTGTTGCAGCTGATGCGAAGTCGATCATCGGTAGGTTGAGCCTGCCAAGTTGATCTTGCAAAGCATTTAAAGGGCGCATAGCTTCCATCAACGCATTTGGTACGGCCCAGTGTTTGTTTACCTCATAAAAACTCTTCATCATTTGCTGAAGCCCTGTGCTCACAGAAGCATCAGCCATTAGCTTTTGAGCATGCTCAACCGCAGCCATGTTTTTCATCTGAAAGCTGCGAAGGAATGCTGAAGAGGCGTCAGCCAAAAAATCTGTACGGATACCAGCCAACGGATCTAACATCTTGCGAATACTCTGGTCATGTACTTTTTGAGCATCCTGCATCTGCTTAGCTATGCGAACAGCAGTCGAATCGTGATCTACCAATTTTGCATATTGCTCGGCCAAACTACGCGTTGTAGATAAAGAATTCATCCATGAAGATCGTTCACGTTCCAGCCTTGCGATTTGAGCGACTACTGAATCGCCATTCAGAAACTCTTGTAATCTGGTCAGCTCCGAAACTTTCATGCGTTCGCACCTTTGCCAAATAATAGAGATGACTGGACTTCACACATGGAATTTTCTTGATGCATGACAAAGGCAATGAAGTCTTTTCGCACTTGGGGGGCGTAGGACTTAAGGTTGGATTTGTTCATGGGAAATTTACAGCGTTTAGTCAGTAGTATCTAAAACGGTCACTGGATCCGGGCACGCTGACCCGACTGGATGACAGCAAGCAGTTCTGCCTTGAGGAGAGCCAAGTAGTCGTCAACGTCAGACTCGGATTCCAAATAAGTCTTCCCACCAACTTCTGTTGATCGAACAACCTTGATGGGGCGCGATTGTGGCGCTGGAGGAGCTGTAGGCGGAAGGCTTGTTTTTCCGCTGGTCTGTTCAGGCGTTTTGGTGTCGCCCGCTGGCGGTGTTGGAGCTTTGGATTTTTCAGCTTGGGCCAGTTTGTCCATCACCTCGTCGAGCAAGTCACCGGCGCGGTTCTGCAAAAACAAAATTCTGGGAATGCTGCTAAGACCTGACAGTTGAGTCTTCAGGTCTTGCAAGGGCTTGAGCACGGCATTTCGCAAAGCTGCTTCAGCTTGAGCGACCTCTAGTGCCAGGGTGGCTTCAGCTATTTTGCTGTCGATGGCCTCGAGCGCTTTGGTACGGCGCTCGGCGGCCAAGGTGTCGTTGACCTTGTCTACCGTGGCCAGCAAAGCTTCGATCTTGTTAACTTGGCCGTAAGGGGCTTTACTGGCGTGGATACGCTCCAGCTCCGCTATGGCAGCAGCGGCAGCGGTGTCTTTGGCCAGTTCGGTGTGGTTGTCGGCAAAGCCAGTCATGGCTTCGAGCATGCGGCTCCAAACGAGTGACTGAGTCTTGTAGAAGCTAAGTACGTCGTGCGTGTCTTCTACCAAGTCAAGCCAGTCATTTTTGGCGGCCAGCAGCGCCGATATAAATTCAAACGGATCTCGAATAGCGAGTTGTTTGTCGATAGTGAGCAGCGCACTGGTGATTTCGGTCAAGCCCGGAAAGTGCTTTTGCTCAGCTTTACTTTTGGCTTTGTCAAGGTCGGTTTTGAGCTGCACCAAGTTGTCACGAAACATGACTACCAGTGCGTCTTCATCTTCGGGTGGCAGAGTAGCAAACAGGTCTTTGTGCAGTTCGCGGACTTTGCTACGTGTGCCCGCATCGGCGGTTTTGCGCTTGAGCAACGAGACTTGTTTGAACCGCGCGGGTTTGGTCAGTGGTTCAATGGCAGCTTTGGAGTCGAGGTCGTTGCCTTCCATGACAAGCTTGATCTCACCGGCCATGAACAGTCGAGCGATCAACAAGACGGTTTCAAGGTCTGGACGCCAGCCCCAAGGCGCGCCTTCAAAGCGACCCACCACGTCAGACAACAACACCCGGCCCACGCTGGCAGCCACTGTGAGGTATTGGCGCATTTCGGCCATAGCTAGAGGGTTGCCCTCTTCGCCTAAATTGGCAATGCTGGTCTGGCCCACGCTGTCAGACGACAACACGGCACGTATTTCAGCAGCGGGATCCGGTTGACGCACTTTGATGTAGCCGAGCTTGCTATAGGTGTTTGTAACCAGATAGTTAAGCAGTTCGTCGATCTGTAGGCTAGGCGACTGACCTTTGATGGTCGGCTTTTGTCCCAAAGCAAAGAAGTCCCCGCCGTTCATGGATGCAGTCAGCTGCAGCACCAAGCGGCTACGACGTTCTCTGTTTTCTTCCTTGCGGTCAAGCAAGATGCGCTTGAGCGCGGGCGTGGCGGCGTCGGACTTAGGGCCAATGTATTTTTCGATTTGCAGGTAGGTGCGCAATTCCAAATCAACGCGAGCATCGTTGGCGATGCGGCAGATGGCTTTACCCTGCCCTTCTGCACTGCGTCCAATGCATTTGGCATCGTTCATCAGTTCGTATTCGGCCCCCACAGGAGTCAACACTTCGAGCGTGAGTGCGTGGTTAGCTTGCTTGAAGGGTGAGCCATCCAAAAATCGATTGAATTCGTAGTCGCTCTTGGTATCGCGGTGGCGGACCTTGGTCTGCCCGCTGAGAATCTCGTCAAAGATGATTTCAGCAACGAGGCGACCGATTTCGGTAGAGGACACCTCGACCGATTTGATTTCTTGCGAAACGTCTCTCTCTTCGTTGGTCAGGAAGAACCACAGATCGCCATTGCGGCTAACGAGGTTCTGGCGTTCCAGTCTGTTGAGACTGGCTTCGATGTCGCGTTTGAGGGCGAGCTTGTCGGCATCAATACGGTCCAGACACAGTGTGGCCAGGTTATCGATGGTGCCTTTGACTGCTTCAGCGTAGCGAATCAGGAACAGGGCACGCAGCAGCTTGAGGTCGAACTTTTCAAGGCCAGGGTTATCTGACGCTTGATCGATGGCACGCTTGACGGTGGAGTCCAAGAAGCTTTCGATCGACGGGTAAAAGTCGTACAGCGGCACCAGGATGTCGGTGCCTTTGTCACTGTTGAGCATTGCCGCAGTCTGGAAGGCGTCGAGCATGGAGCGCTCGCCTTTGGCCAGATGTCGACCTGTAGCACCCACTTTGCGAATGGACTCAAAGATTTTTTGCAGCAGTTGAAACTGGTACGGTGCGAACGGATAGTGCGTGGCAAAGTCTTCAGCGTTTTGAAAGCGCTTGAAGGCAATGGCGTGATCGGCAAACGAAAGCTGGTTGTTGATGATGTCGCCTTGTGCCTGCCAAACAGCTTCGAGCTGGGTGCGGGCTTCAGGGGTTTTCTCTAGCAAACGATGAGCAATGACTTCGTCAGTGTTGGAACTGGACAGCGACAGGCGAGTATGGAAACGACCCTGAATTTTGGAGAAGTCGTTGGTGCGTGATTGGTTGGCTTCGCCCAAAGTGGCATCAATGTCTTCCTGACTTGTGACGATGACCCAAGCGCGGCCTTTGCATCGTGTGCCCAGCTGCTCGGTGATGGTTTGCAGGTTGAGCATGAGCTGGGTGTTTTGCCCAATGAACTGCCCCACTTCGTCCACCAAGAACACGACACGATGTGTAGAGCTTTTGGTTTTGAGGTACTGATTTACCAGATCGGCAAAGCTTTCGATGTTGATCTTGTAGCTGTCACGAGCGTTGTCAAACCACTGACCTGCAGACTCAGCACTCATGCCGAGGGCTTGGCCTAGTCCTGCGATGACTTCGTCGCGCATGAAGTCCACTGCGTCACGCTCGGCCTCCCAGGTGCTGCCGCTGGCGGTTTGAAAGGCTTGTTTGAAGGTGTCTAAAACGCCTTTGCTGATCAGGTAGCGTTCCATTTCGGCCACATGGGGCGCGTCACCCGAGAGACCCTGCATTTCGTTGAAGACACGCAAAAAGACTTGCAAGATCGCATCGCGGTCGTCCTTGGCATCGGCTTTAGAGTCGATATTGAAGAGGATGACATCAGTGTCACCCGCAACGGCACGGCGAATGTCGCCCAACAGCATCGGGTCTTTGATTTTGGACTCAAAGAACTGAACGGCTTTTTGGGTGTCTTGACTCAGGGCGTTGCGGGCGTCAATGTTGCCCAACAGGTATGACAAGATTTTGATGAAGTGCGATTTACCGCTACCGAAGAAGCCGGACACCCACACCCCCATCCGAGAGACAACGGCGGGATCGTTAGGGTTAGCGGCTGTGGCTAGATAAGCGTCAAAGAACTTGCGCAGATATTCAGTCACCTGTTTAGTGGCGACGTATTCGTCGAGTTCTTGCCAGATGCTTTCTTCATCGCGCTGGTCAGCTTTGATCACGCCGTTGATCGGGCGGTTGATGGGCTTGACAAAAAGGTCTTTGATTTGCATGGGGTTTCCCGATTTTTTATTGGGTTATTCAAGACACGAGGCGGAAGGCACGGTAGTAGTTGTCATCTGTGAGCGTGTTGAACAGCTTGAGTGACAGTCCGTCATACACGCCCGGATACAGCATGAGCAATGGTGTGTGGCTCATGTGCGGATGCAATGCGGAGAGCAGCGTGTGTGTACGCAACATGGGATAGACCGCTCCGACGCCTTTGATGATGAGCAAGTCCAAACTTGCGACATCTGTTTTTTCTGCCAATCGTGCAGCCAAGCGGTCTTCTTTCAGGACAGAGCGCAAGGACGCCAACAAAGCGGCATCGCCTTTACGGGTCTGCATTTCGTAGGCCTTGTCCAAGAGATTGCGCTCTTTGAGGATGGCAATGACTTCATCAAACAGATCAATTACCGTGAATTTGAGATCTGGGCGTTGGCGTTGGATGCCCGGCGCGATTACATCGCTAAGCCATTTCCGCATGTCCATTTCGCGCTCAGCGGGGTAGTCGAATATCCAGAAGCCAATTTCGCCTCCTGCCCCACGGTTATCCAACACATCGGCAGACAAAAGTCGGGGCAACACTTGGTTCAAGCGGTCATCAAAACGGTTGGTCATTGGCTGAACTCCATACGAGCCAGGGTGTCACGAGCGCCAAGGCGTATCAAGCAAGATTGCAGTTTGGGATGAAGCATAGGGGGCGTGAGCTGCATGTTTTTAGTGCTGTCAAGGAATTTGGCTTCGACCAGAATGCGAACGATGACCTGAAACATCTTGAGTCGTGTGGAGGCCGCCCAACGACTCACTGCTTCGTCATGGTGCGCGCAATCTGACAAAAAAGCTTCCCACTGTCGGTGACTGAGAGTGCGTTCCAGTTGCCTCAGATCAGAGGCATAGACATCCCGCATGAAGTCGGCCATCAATTGACTGTGGCGCAGTGCAGCAGCCATGAGCAATTGGCCGCACAGTTCAGCATCGCTTTGGATGATCAGGCGAAGTGCTTCTTCATCAAGCGTTTCCAGCCGCTTGCGAATCAGCTTTGCCTGTCTTTTGGCGGTGGCTGGTTTTTTTTGCAAGATGTTGTCGCGAACGATGGCGTTGTCCCAATCTGCTTGGCAGGGCTGACTAAGCATCAGTTCAGCAATGCGGCGACTTTCTGGGATGAGCAGTGAACCCGCTGAAATTTCGGCGTTGTAGAGACTCACTCGTCGTCCCCTTCCAACACAAATCCCGGTGCAAGAACTGCACTTTCAACGCCATAAAGGGCCTTGGGATTTCTCAGCCAAAGATGGTGAGAACTTGGATCAAGACTGTGATTAGTGGACGAGTCAACTGACCAGCGACGAAGTACGTAGCCAGCCATGGCTGCACGCGTTTTAATTTTCAGAACACCGTCGATCATTCCGAAATCCAGCTCTGCAGCATCTGGCCACTGCATGTTGGGATGCGCTGCCAGTTGCAGCTCAACGATGCGAGTCCATTGTTCGTCTGCAGCGATTTGCTCATGATCTTGAGACTTGCTATCTAAAGCAACAACGTGATCAATACGAGTCAGAACGAAATCACCAAAGGTTTGTTTTTTCCGATCAAATGCTCTCAAGTGCAGACGCAAACCGTTATCGGCTAAAGCAACAGGCACTACTTCTCTTTTGCTGACCCCAGATGAGGCAGAGCTGTAATTCATTGATATCGGCTTTCGGGCACAAATTGCCCGCGTCAATGCCGCCAAGGTCTCAAGATTGGGAACAAACAAGTTTGGGGGACTCTCAAATACAGCATGCTGCTTCAGCCCAAGCTCCAAGCCGTCACCAAAGCCGTGAGCAAGCCATGACAAAACACGGTCCGGTCGCATTTCAAAGACCGGCTTAAATTCTGGCGTCGCCACATAGACCTTTTGCACAAGGTCATAGTGCAAGTTGTGGGGTGCCATCTCTTTGTACAAACTAATGTCTCTTGAAACGGCAGCTGGCTTCACACCAAATCGATTTTCGATGTCTGAGCGACGAAGCTCACCCGTGAAATACAGCCTTAGCTCTAAATGTGCAAGGCGCTCTCTTTGCACTTGTGACATTTCATCAGACTGCATGAGATGTTTCTAATATTGACGACATATTCGATCATCCTATCAGACACGGTCATCAAAATCAGACGCACACCTTTCTTTTTTGAGAATGAAGATCGACTGGTGACAGCTGTTGCCAAGCAGCGGTTTGTGCGGGCTTGCCTGTTTGATAGCTGGCCCGCCCCGCTCCACTTTGAAGGCCATTAGTACGCCTACTGGGCATCTAACAAGATAGCTCCAGGGCAATAACGACCAAAGCGATCTTCCTCTCTGAAGACCCTTTCCGGCAAAGCGTTAACAACAACACACTTATTTAAGTGTGTTGTTGTTAACGCTTTCAGGGTCTCTGTGGCTGAACAAAGATTGGCAACTTGAAATTTTGAAAAAATTTCGACTTCACCCTTAACAAAACAAAAAAGCCAGCGATTTCCTCTGATAGGACCAGACGCAATAGTGCGGATTGGCCTTTAAAAAAGGAGTCTTAAATGACAACAAAATCGCTTACCTTCACCCTAGGTAACACTTTAGAGAGCGCTGCAGTAGGAGTTGCACTACTTACGCAGAATCCAAATCCACGCTCTCCTGCCTTTGCTCTTCACGAAATTTTTAGGCTGCTCAAAGAGGCAGGAATGCTCACACACAGGTGGGAACTTGTTTCCATAACCAACAACAAAATTGAAGAAGTCGTCCGCGATAAAGTCACTTGGAATGAGAGAGATTGCCACTGGCAACTTGGAAAAGGGAAAAATGTTGCGTTCGAGGAAATTGCACAAGCTGCAGTACGCTGGTACGTCAATGACTGGGATTTCAAACGCCACGTACGCGATACAGAGGTTGAATACCCAGAAGATTTTGGAACATTACTTTTTGAGAGCGAATTTAAGCATTTATCCGCTTCACTGATGCCTGCGAAGGATGAGCTGACAAGGCGCATCTTGAAATCGCCGAATCACAATTGTTGCTTTTATTACGTAGATGTGATTCCACTGGATGACAACGGATTTGCAGCTGAGTTTGGGCGCTTCGACAAGCCTGAGTATCACCGAAGACTAGGTCAATCTAAAGACTTCTGGCGCCTAGAAGTTGAGACTGTTCTGCCACAACTAGAGGCTGCAAAAGTCCTAAGTTACACGGTTCATCACATTTCATCCAAGAAGGGGGTGTGAGATGAAACATTTCGACATCTTCACAGATATCAGCGGTAAGTCTTCGGAAATTTTGGATTTACTCGGAATCGATCAGCGTGCACGCTTCAAACATGTGCATTGTCCACTACCAGACCATGATGATCGTCACCCTTCATTTCGTGTAGATCAGAAAACAGAGCGTTTCATTTGCACTTGTTCGCCAAGAGGTGGGTCCATGATTGATCTAGTCATTGGTATGGGCCATGCATCAAATTTTGTGGAGGCTACTCGATGGCTACGCAAAAATCTCTTCGGTCACGCACCGCATTACAAACGGATCAGTATCCCAACGAACTTTATTTCAGCTACAACTGACACAAAAGAAGCGGCTGACCGGACTGAAATCCTGCGGGTTTTATCGAAATGTGTAGGGGTACCACCTTTGCACCCGTATGTCGTAAAGAAAGGGATTATTCCTCTTTGCGCCATGTACGAACCAATACTAAAAAACCTTGTGATTCCGATTCACGACAAGGATTACGAGTTACAGGGCATCGAATACATCGACAGACAAAACAACAAGTTCTGCGTCGATGGGACTAAAAAATCAGGCAATGGGCTGGTCATTGGAGATGCAGATGCAAGTCCAATCTTATGCGTCGTAGAAGGGTGGGCAACAGGCGTTTCTATTCACTTAGCACTTTCTGGATTGCCAGTGCTTGTGACATTTGGCGCATCGAATTTAAGCGCCGCACGAAACTTCGCGAGTGATAAGCAACAGGTTTGGTTTTTTGCTGACAACGACTCTAACGGGTTAAATGCCGCAAAAAGCGCGGCGGAGCACTTTGGTGAGAACGGCTACGTCTTTTCATCAAAGTTGGCTGACTTTAACGACGACTATGTCGAAATTTTCAACGAAACAAAATTTGATCAGCTGCGTCATGCAGTTCAAAACGCTAGAGGTATTAAATGAACAACAAAAATCTTTTCGAATCGTTCTCAGGCAGACCTCCACACCCGTATGGAGATGTCGGAATCGACCTAATCAAAACAAAGCGCATGCCAGCAGCACTCGACTGGCTAGACAAACCCTTGGATTTGCGTGAGACACATCGCATCGCGTCAGAAAAAATTGACTATGCCATTTCGCCAATATTTCAAGCTGGACGTGCCGCTTTAATTACGGGGACTGGTGGATCGTCAAAATCAACGCTCCTTAAAAAGCTAGCAATAATCGTCACAACTGGTAGATCTGACCTTGGGTTAAGTGTCCAAAAAGCCGGTAAGGCCGTTTTGATTCTTGCAGAAGATACCGCTGAAGATGCACACAGGAGCCTTGAGGCAATCTTCCAGTCAATGAATCTAAGTGAAGAAGAAGTTGCACTAGTCCATGAACGGCTTTACATCTTTGCTGCAGCTGGTAGAGATTGTGTGATCGTCTCTACCTCAGATTCTGTTGATGATAAAAAACCACAACGTCTTGAAAAACTACTTCAGTTCATCATGCAACTTGGTGATGTACGCCTAGTAGGACTAGACCCAGCTATTGCGCTCTCTCGAGGACGCGAACTGGATGAGGTAGCACAACGTGACCTGGCAAATGCCGTTGAAAAAATAGCAATAACGACCGGTGCCTCTGTCATCGTCATTAGCCACGCCGCAAAGTCGATCCAGTTCCAACAGGAAATTGGCTCGCATGCAAGCAGAGGCAGTGGAGCAATTACAGATGCATTCAGGCTCGAGTTGTTAATGCGCGTCATGACAGCCAAGGAAGCCAAGTCGTTTCAGATCGACGAGCATCAAAGGCATCGGTATGTTCGAATGCAAGTCACAAAAGCGAATTCACTACCGCCAGAATTGATGCATCCAGCATGGCTTGAAAGGATCAATGGAGGCGCTTTAAAACTTGTAAAGTTGGCGCCTGCCTCAGTGACGCGAACACGTGGTGCACTCGAGCTTTTTGTCGAGGCAGACCCAGAAACTGGTGAGCTAGTACCAACCTCTATGTCTTTTTCAACGTGGAAGCTAAAAGCGTTGGACGCAGGCCTGTTAACTGGTGCGACAGACTCTGCGCGAGATATGTCTGCCAGACGGTTGCTTGCGACGATTAAGAGTTCCAAATGGGTTGTGGACACTCAAGGAATTTGGAAACCAACAGAGTTAGGAGTGAATGAAATTTCACGCTGAAATTGCTGCAGCCATCTCGAGCTAGATTGATTGCGAGAGATCGGCTGAGCCTTTTTGGGTGTGCTCTCAATGTACCTTCATTGAAGGAATGCATTTTCCATAGGCTCTCCACCCTTGTGCCAAAGAGTGGAAAATTCAGAGATCGATTTCATGGAAACTGGAACTTCATCAGCTGCAGTACGTCCTCTTGGATCAACGAAATCACATCGGAAGACTCGTCGACAGAAATTCCGGTTGTGTAAGACACCACATTGACTTCTCTCTGACTGTGTCCCATGACTGCAGAGCGAATGTCAAGTTGCACACCTCGCGTTTTAAGGTATTCATTGAAAGAGCGACGCATATCGTGAGCATTGAGTTGTTCAGCAGTCTGCCCACCAAATAGTTTCTTGAAGCGACGATTGGCTTTTGAGATAGCTGATGAATAGTTATCTCCTGTATCCCCTTTAAATCCCATGTTTTTGTTCTTCTTCAAGTAGTCCTTGAGGGCATCAAACAAAGGTCTTGGCAGCGGCACCTGTCGAACTCCGGCGACGGTTTTATCGCGTGTGATGTCAATCATGGGGGTGCCGCTAACACTGATCATCAAATCTTCTTCTTTGAGTCGTGCAATCGAAGATGCACGCATTCCTGTAACGATGGCAGTCATGAGCAGGAGATACATATTTGGTGCTTTTTCGCGAAACTGCTTGTAGTAGTCGCCATTGAAAATCACTTCTACGCGCTCAACAGAACGAATTGATTTTTTCCCGTTCCTCTTGCGCTCGGCACTTGAGACAAGCGGTTCCCAATAGTCAAATGGGTTATCACCGCGGTAGCAACGCTTTAAGAGCATCTTGCTGTAGACAGCTTTCAAGTGCCGAAGTCGTTCAGACACTGTTTGTCTTTTTAGAAATTGCGGCGTGTTGTTTTCGGTTGTTTTTTTACTCTTAGGATCTTGCTTTTTGACTCTAGGGCTAGGTGTCTCCAACATCGTCATCTCGATATGAACCACATCATCTGGCTCTATTTCATGCAGATAACAATCACCACACACCTCAATGATCTTATTCATTCTGGACGTGTAATCTTTGATAGTTTTAGAGTTGTCAGTTTTATCGTCGAAAGAATATTTGATGTAAAGCTGATTGGCTTGTGACAAATTCAATGGAAGCCCGGTGTGATAGAGACTCTTCACCTCCTCCATCTTTTCTAGCTCTTTGTCTCGCCCCAAAACATCTTGCACCTGCATCAGCTGCTGGTTTGCAGCAACAACATGAACGACCGTTTGAGCGGGAGCTGCGGTAGCAGCTGGCGCTGTCTGAACAACTTTGTGTGCAAGTGGATGAAGAATTTCAGCATCTTTTAACGACCGAAGATTGTTCATCAATGCTTCATGTTGTTCTGGCGTATCAGCTTTGAAAATTCCATTCGGCAAGTCCATCATGAAAATTTCTTCTAGGGTTTGCGAAGTTGCTTCCAAACCATCAGTCGCAACCTTTTCGGCGTACTGCTTCATCAGCCCTTCTTTGTTAAGGAACTCAAGCAACTCGTTTTTGTTGGCGTCATCAGTACCGGGTTCCGCCTTAATCTGTCCCTTTGACATATTGACGAAGTAGCCGAATGGATTTGTCATTCGAAGGTCCCTTTTAAGCGGTGTTGTGACGTCTAAGTCTCTTTACTTGGATACCCAAAGCCAAGGTACTCTAGCAATTCAACCTGTTTGGGGCAGATTTTTTCTGCCAGAAAGTCTACTGAAGGTGGATCAGCATAGACGCCGGTCGTCATCGATTCATCGACATGACCAAGAATAGCACCACAGATGTAGCGCTCGACTTGGTTCGTCAACAGGTACTGGTTGAAGCTTTTGCGAAATGCGTGAAAGCTCATTTTTGTATAGCGCTTGTCATAGCCATGCACTTTCATGAAGGCTTTGAGCGGCTTGTTAAGCTGGTCTGAGTAGCCCTTACCGTCTTCCCTTTCTGGCAAGCCAAAGTCATCATGGTCATCGAAGAATTGACTTAATGCACTGAACAGCAACTCAGGAATGGGAATGTCACGATTCCCGGCAATCGTCTTGTCGTTGCTAATATCGATATAAGGTGTTCCATGCATGCTGCGCTTGAGGTCAGCCGCGGTCAGCCGCGCAACGCTTGATACCCTCATACCTGTTACTAAGCCGACCATACAGATCAGATAGATCTCCGGACGCTGCCTACCAAAGCGCAGGAACTCCTCCCCGCCGAACACCACTTTCAAGTCGTTGTAAGCGAATGGCTTGGTGCCAGCTTTGCGCTTCTCGCGCTTGGAGACTAAGTTTTTGTCAGACGCTGGATTGGGGCCTGGATGGCGACCATGCTTGATCAGAAAGTTGATGACTGCTCGGACATAGCCTGTTTTGTTGTCGATTGTGCGAGGGTCGTTTCCCGCGGCTGAACGCAGGTGAATGATGAGATTGCTGATGTCGCGTTCTGCCAAAGTACGGATGTCACGATCACCCCAGAACTCAACCATTTCTTTGCCATAGCTAGCGTAGTCGTTTTGGGTTACCAGTCGCAGTTTTTTGATTTGCCCGTATTCGGCAAACACCGCGGACAGCTTGTGCTTCTCATGATCGGGCAATTTGACGCCTCGTCGACCCAAAAGGTTTTGTGATGAGTTACCAGCATTGATCGAAGGCGCTGAAACTGCCGGGACACTGCATGCAATGCCCAACGCCTGATCTGGCGTCAATGAATTCTGTTGATTATCTGCATCGCTTGATTGCGGCCCTTGCATCGTCCATGCGTGCGCAGCAGGCTGGCTGTTGGCGAGTTCGCCGGCCATGAGTGCCCCGAGCATCTGGGTTGCACGGACTTTGGCAAGGTTCGGATCGAGAGTACGAAGAGAGCGTTTGACTTGTCGTCCAGCAATTCGGACGTGAAGAACGAGTGTGTTTCCGCGGCGATAAACCGGAAATTGAATGTGCATGTTAGTTCTGCCTGCTACCAGAACTGCTACCACCCTCGGTTTACTCTACCGATAGAGCAGAAAAAAAGCCTTCTAAATCAACGACTTAGAAGGCTTTTTCGTTTTGGCGGAGTGGACGGGACTCGAACCCGCGACCCCCGGCGTGACAGGCCGGTA
>ERZ650308.1313-NODE-1313-length-12962-cov-14.211513_pt1 | contig 12962 bp, 9 predicted proteins | sample MGYA00376244_ERZ650308 | MGnify/ENA primary metagenome ERZ650308 (study PRJEB26733, sample SAMN07839295) | wastewater metagenome | biome: small river; feature: stream; material: water | place: USA: North Carolina | collected 2016-04-26 ...
CACCTTCAAATTTGATTTGACCAATGCCTTTGAAATATTCTTTTTGACCAATGATGACACTCATGATATATAATGCTTAATGATTTTGACTAGTAAAGGCTCAAAACTACATAATCTACCTATTATAAACAAATAAAATTTAGCACAGATTAGCACAGCTACAAAAATCAAGAAAAATTCCTATTTTGCATAAAATAACCTTATTCAACATGCTTAAAAATCTACTAAAGCTTGTCGCTCTGACAATTATATTATTGCCAGCGAAAGCCCAAACCTCATTTAATGCAAACAATAGATTCGAACAATTAGAGTCGACTTTACCCACACCTAACTCCTACCGGACCGCGAGTGGTTCTCCAGGTAAAGACTATTGGCAACAACGCGCGGATTATGACATCAAAGTCGAACTAGATGACATCAATCGCAAAATCATTGGATCGGAGACGATTACTTATTACAACAATTCGCCAGATGATTTGCCCTATTTGTGGATTCAATTAGACCAAAATCTATTTGAAAAAAATGCTCCTGGCAAAACGACCAAGACTGGTGAAATCAAGAATGGCATCAGCGCTAGCGCTTTTCAGGAGTTGACAAACCCAAAAGATTACGGATATAAAATCACAGCCGTGAAAGACATGAAAGGCAATCCTTTACGTCACACGATCAATCAAACGATGATGCGTATCGACTTACCTACCCCTTTGAAATCGGGTGCTTCGGTAAGTTTTGGCATTGATTGGAATTACTTGATCACGGAATATTATGGCCGTTCTGGTTATGAGATTTTAGGCAAGGAGAACATCGCGAACTATTTCATCGCCCACTGGTTCCCCCGTTTAGCGGTATACAATGACGTGTATGGCTGGCAGCACAAGCAATTTTTAGGCCAAGGAGAGTTTACCTTGAATTTTGGAAATTATAAAGTAGCCATCACCGCTCCTAATGACATCGTGGTGGGTGCAGGTGGAGAATTACTAAACCCTAATCAGGTGATGACCGCTACTCAATTAAAGCGTTGGGAGCAGGCTAAAACGGCGACTCGTCCGGTGGAAATCGTGACACAAGAGGAAGCGATCAAGGCAGAGAAAAGTGTTCCCACTGGAAAGAAGACCTGGGTTTTCAAAGCAGATAACGTGCGTGACTTCGCTTTCACAGCTTCTCGTAAGTTCATTTGGGATGCGATGCAAGTGGAGGTAGAAGGTAAAAAAGTGTGGGCGATGTCCTATTATTCGAAAGAGGGAAATCCACTTTGGGGTAAGTATTCGACGATGGTGGTAGCACATACGCTTCGCTCTTATTCGAAGAGAACAGTGGCTTATCCGTATCCAGTAGCTATTTCTTGCCACGCGACAGCAGGTGGTGGAATGGAATATCCGATGATTTCCTTTAATGGTGGTCGTCCTGAGGCAGATGGAACGTATACGGAGAATGTGAAAAACGGAATGATCGGTGTGATTATCCACGAGGTGGGTCACAACTTCTTCCCGATGATCATTAACTCAGATGAGCGTCAATGGTCTTGGATGGATGAGGGTTTGAACACGTTCTGCCAGTATTTAGCGGAGCAAGAATGGGATCGCAATTTCCCAGCACGCCGTGGAGAGCCACAGACGATTGTTCCTTACATGCGTTTAGATTCGAAGAACCAGGTGCCTATTATGGCGAACTCGGAGAATATTATGGATTTTGGCAATAATGCCTATGCCAAACCTGCTACGGCCTTAAATATCCTGCGTGAAACCGTCATGGGTCGCGAATTATTTGACTACGCATTCAAAGAATATGCGCGCCGTTGGGCTTTCAAACAACCGTATCCAGCTGATTTTTTCCGTACTTTAGAAGATGCGTCAGGTGTGGACTTGGATTGGTTCTGGAGAGGTTGGTTCTATGGAACGGAGCCAGTGAACCAGTCCATTGAGACCGTAGAATGGTTCGGAATCGATACACAAGATCCAACAGTTAAAAAGGCAGGAGATAAGGCAGTGGCTGAAGCGAAAGCAAAAACGATGTCAGCCATTCGCAATAAAACCGACATCAAGCGCACGGTGGTAGAAGAGAATCCAGATTTGACGGATTTCTACAATACCTACGATCGTTTTGCTCCTACGGAAGCAGATAAAAAGAAATACCAAGACTATATGGCGTCTTTAAATGAGGACGAAAAGAAATTAGTGACGGAAGGCAAAAACTTCTACGTGGTGAACTTCAAAAACAAAGGTGGCTTACCGATGCCAGTGATTGTTAAATTGAGCTATGAGGATGGTACGGATGAGGTATTGCGTTTCCCTGCGGAGGTTTGGCGCTTGAACGATGTGACAGCGAAGAAGATTATTCCAACTTCGAAGAAGGTCGTAAAGTGGACGCTTGACCCATTCTATGAGATAGCGGACATCGATACGGAAGACAATTCCTTCCCTCGCGAGCCGGCACAACCTACGAAGGTCCAATTGTTCAAGATGCAAGGCAGAACCTACAGCGGAGGGCCTAACCCGATGCAAGAAGCCAAGAACGCAAAAGAGAAATCAGGAGCGGTGACTGGATCGAAAAACAACTAAAATAGAAAAGCCCCTTTTGCGAGGGGCTTTTTTTTATTCTTGATCGATTAGATTCAACTTCGAGAGATCCAACTCCGTCCTTTGGTTTCGGCTGAAATACATGGGGAGGAATTTAAAGCCAAATTTAAAGTCTTTAATGGCATAGGAAGCGCGCGCCACCACCACACTCGAATAGACTTCATCAAAGCCAGTCAGGTAAGCGGATATTTCTGGTTGCAAGTTGACGATATCTTTTTGGGATAAACCAAAAAACGGACTATGTTCATCAATCGGATGTACGACCGTCCAATTCAATACTAAACTATCTACGTGGCTTCGCTCTAAGTTTAAATTAAAAAATTGGTAGCCCTTATTTTTCGTCACGATACGTGCATTCAATCTTACCTCCGCATTCGTTAAAAGGTGATCGTCTTTGTAACAAACCAGGCGAAACATCAAGGCATATCCCTCTTTATACTTCGCATACACCAAGCTCTCCGAAAAGCGAATAAAGGAGCGCGGGCGTGAAAAACGGCCATATAAAAGACCCGCCGCGATGGCAAAAGATAGAAAACCAATCAACGATTCTACCGCCGCAATCCAGTTCGTTAACTCACCCACCGGATTCACGCGGCCATACCCAACCGTCGTAAATGTCTGCGTCGAAAAGAAAAATAATTCCTTGATTCTCCCCCAAAAACGCACCTTCTCCACCCCTTCTAAACCCGATGGCCCTGCTAACCAATAGAGCGCCGTGAAGAAGCAATTAATCAGAAAGTAAAAGATGAAAATGATGCTTAAGAAGCGCCAACGAGGCATCGTCAGCATGCTTTGGTAACCACTCGCCCGATCCCGAACGCTGATACCAATTCGTTTGATATTAAAACTCCCGTCCTTGTTGACCATTCGGCCACCCATATCCGAGGTTCTTTCCCCAAAACCCGTGTCTTGATTTACGTTTTCGATCATAGTCTATTAAACAAACCACAATTTAAGCGATGCAATCACTAATACCAAAGCCAAAATCCATTTCACCTTCGTATTCGAGGCAATCGCCGCACCCCACCTAGCTCCTAAAAATCCGCCCACCAGCGAAGCCCCTAACCAATAGATCATTTGGGATTGATCCAAAGGAATCCAGGTTTTCAATCCAGCTAATCCAGAAACGGAGTTCACGAAAATAAACAAGGCAGAAACGGCCGCTGCCTCTTTTAAAGAAGCCCATCGAAATAGCAATAAAAGCGGGCTCAAAATAATGCCGCCACCTATGCCAATCATTCCTGAAAGTACCCCGATGGCTGATCCTGTGAATATGCCTATTCCTAAATTTAGTTTTTTAGGTGAGTCTTCTTTTAATACGACTACCATTCGAATCACCGCTAAAAACAAACAAGTACCCAGAATCTGTTTGTAGGTTGAATCGTTTAGCGGTATTCGCGCGCCAATAAATGCGAGGGGTATAGACCCCAGGGCGAATGGCCAAAACAGATTCCATTTAAAATAGCCTTGGCGATAAAAAGCAATAAAAGACATCAATGAAACGCCTAAATTCAACAACAAGGCTGTTTGTTTCATCACGGGGGGAGCGATGGCAAACAAGGCCATCACCGCTAAATAACCACTGGCCCCTCCGTGTCCTACGGAAGCATACAAGAAGGCCATGATACCCAGCAAAACGATTAATTCCACGCTATTTTCGAAGAGCTAATTGGAAATAAATGAACATCTTTTCCCAGTCCGCCACGCGAATACGTTCTTCCTTAATTCTAGAAGCTGGTAAAGATTTAATTTTCTCAAAAAGTCGAATGTAATACTCATAGGCCAGTAAACAGCCTTTGCGAGCGACGTCAGGCAAGCGGTGAATCCCACGCAAACCTGCATCAAAATCGAGCTGAATATCCGCTTCAATTTCTTTTTTCTCTTCATCTGTGAAGGTCGTGAAATCGATTCCAGGGAAATAAACTCTACCTCGTTCATCGTAATCGGAACGGATATCCCGAAGGAAATTGATTTTTTGGAAAGCAGAACCCAGCGCACACGCATCTTCTTTTAAGGAATCGTATTGCTGCGCATCTCCATCACAGAAAACACGAAGACACATCAGTCCCACCACCTCTGCCGATCCATAAATATATTTTTTGTACTCTTCCGGATTGTAATCACGCTTCGTTAAATCCAACTCCATGGAATACAAAAACGCATCAATTAATTCGCGCTCCATCCCAAACTTGTTCACCGCCCACTGAAACGAATGAAGAATGGGATTTAAACTAATTTTCTCCTCGATCGCCCGGTAGGTATCCTCTCTAAAACGTTGCAATAAAGCGGCTTTATCGTGGCTATGAAAGGTATCGACAATCTCATCTGCTAATCGAACAAAGCCATAAACGGCATAAATAGGATCATGCACTTTTTCATCCAAGGTGCGAATTCCCAGAGAGAAAGAGGTCGAATAAGCTTTCGTTAGCAACTTACTCGAGGCCAGAGAAACCTCTAAATATAAATCCATATTATCCTTTTAATTCTTTATCGACTTCCGTCGCTACCACGATCCCCGAAATCAAGGAAGGAGGAACGCCCGGGCCTGGAACCGTTAATTGTCCTGTATAATACATATTATCCAAGTGCTTATTTTTCAAAGTAGGCTTCAAAATCGCCGTCTGCATCAGCGTATTCGCTAATCCATAGGCATTCCCCTTGTAAGCATGGTAATCTGATTTGAAATCTCGGTGCGCATACGAGCGCTTATACACGATGGAATCACGAATGGAAACGCCACAATGCGCCTCTAAACGATCCATCAATTGCTCAAAATACTTCTCTCTTCCTTCCTCGGTATCTTCTAAATCCGGAGCTACCGGAATTAATAAAAAGATATTTTCACAACCTTCAGGAGCCACCGATGGGTCCGTCACAGAAGGTGCTGAGGCATAAAATAAGGGATCTGAAGGCCAAGCCGGATCCGTGTAAATCTCGTGTGAATGCACCGTGAAATCACGGTCAAAAAACAAGTTATGGTGTTTTAAATTAGGCAAGCGCTTCGAAATACCTAGATAAAATAGGAGCGACGAAGGGGCCATCACGCGCTTGTCCCAATAAGCTTCGTCGTAATTACGCAAACCGTCCCCTAGTAATTCTTCCACGTGGTGATAATCTGCACCTGCCACCACGGCATCTGCTTCGATTAAGCCAGCAGCAGTTTGGACGCCTTGCACTTTTCCATTTTTGATATCAAAACCTAGGACCTCCGAATTGTAGGCAATCTTCACCCCTTTTTCTTCGGCTAATGCCACCATCCCTTTTACGATGTTGTGCATACCGCCCATCGGATACCAAGTACCTAATTTGATTTCAGCATAATTCATTAAGGAATACATCGCTGGTGTATTCTCCGAAATCGCTCCTAAAAAGAGGATGGGAAACTCCATCAACTTCAATAAAGTGGGCGATGTGAAGAATTTGCGAATGTGCTTGTAGAAGGAGGTAAAGACATCAATCCGTACGGCGTCTACCAACAATTTCAAGCTCAAAAATTCCGTGATTTTACGAGAGGGCTTCCAAACAAATTCCTGGATTCCCACCTTGTATTTATAAGCTGCTTGCTCCATAAAGGAATCTAGCTGAGCCCCAGAACCCGCCTCATAGGATTCAAAAAGTGTTTTCAAATCAGCGTAATTCGCTGGCAAATCAATGGTCTCTGTTTCTGAAAGAATAACAGAATAAGACGGATCTAAGCGTACTAAATCATAATAATCTGACGGCTTTTTACCAAAACGACCAAAATAGGTCTCGAAAATATCCGGCATCCAGTACCAAGAAGGACCCATGTCGAAGGTAAAACCATCGGATTGAAACACCCGAGCTCTGCCGCCTGCGTGGTCGTTTTTTTCTAGAATTTGGACTTCGTATCCTTTTGTGGCTAGTTCTGTCGCGGCCGAAAGACCGGAAAAACCTGCTCCTATGACGATTACTTTTTTCATACTAAGCTCTAATTTAACAAATATACCAATCTTTCTGAAGGGTGAAGGGCTAAAAAGAAAAAGCCAGATAAAATCTGACTTTTTAACTCCTTCTGTTAACCAAAAAACTAATCAAAACCTATAACATACTTAAGCATACATGTGTAAATGATTTTTCAAATCACGTCTTGCCATAAAGATTCTATTTTTAACCGTTCCGATAGGCAAATCCAATTCTTCAGCGATTTCGTGGTATTTGAAACCCTCGAAATACATCATAAATGGAACGCGGTACATAGCATCGATTTTCGCTAAAGCGGATTGAATGTCTGCACTGATAAAGGAGTTCACTGCCTCATTTTCCTGCAGTGACTCCATTGAGTTGATGAAGTGTAAATTATCTGTTGTGTCGATGAACGTGTTACGGCGCACCATACGTTGGTATTGCGTGATGAAGGTGTTCTTCATGATCGTGAACAACCAAGCCTTCAGGTTAGTCCCATCCTGGTATTTCTCCCGATTGGTAAAAGCCTTTACTAAAGTGTCTTGCACTAAGTCATTCGCGTCGTCTCCGTCTTTCGTCAAACGCAAAGCGAATGGGCGTAAAAACTTCGAAAACGTGCCTATTTGGTAAGTAAACTCTAAAGCTGTCATATTCCTGAGTGATTTTGTTCAACAAATTTATAAAAAGATTAAACAAAACAAATATTTTGTTTAAAAAATTTTAAAAAAGATTAAACAAAAGTTTTGTAGCCTTAGGAAGCCCGTTCATCGACACATCGAATGCATTCATCTTTTAGGTATTGTAGGATTCGCAAAAAAGCCCTTTTTAATCTATCTTTAAGCCCTATTATCCCTATGAGATACTTAATTATCCTTTTCGTATTCCTTTCATTCAGTGGCTTTGCACAGACTTCCTGTCATTGTTCGCTGAAGGGAATTGTAGCTTCTAAAGAGAACAAAGAGAAGGTTCCCGGCGCTTATGTCTATATAAAAGGTACAAATAAATCCACCGTCACTGATGCTAATGGCTTATTTCTGATCAAGGATTTATGCCCAGGAAAATACACCTTGGTTTGTCAAATGGCCAGTTTTGACCCCATTGAGACGACTATCAACCTCACCGATGAGCACGAGGAAGATTTTGAATTGAGTGCACATGATGAACATTTACAAGAAGTATTTGTCCAAGGCAGAAAGCAAGAAATTACCTCCCAATTAAAAACACAATTGTCTCAGGAAGAGCGGTCTCAACGAGACGGCTTGTCTTTAGGCGAAATGCTAAAGGGATTAACGGGAGTCCAAAGCTTACAAACGGGAAGCTCCATTTCAAAACCCGTCATTCATGGATTACATTCCAGCCGCGTGATCATATTAAATCAAGGAGTTAGACAAGAAGGCCAAAACTGGGGCAGCGAACACGCTCCCGAAATCGACCCTTTTGTTTCTAAAAACATTCAGGTGATCAAGGGCCCAGGTGGTTTGCGCTATGGAGGCGATGCCATTGGAGGAATCGTCATGCTAGAGCCGGATGCACTACCTGATTCATCCGCTCTTCATGGTTCAATTCAAAGTATTTATTTTACCAATGGTCGTCAAGGGGTTGTTTCTGGGCTTTTGGAGGGAGGTATTCCGAAGGCCAAAGGCTGGGGATGGCGCGTGCAAGGCACCTTAAAAGACGGAGGAAATGTACAAACGGCTGACTATTACCTCAGCAATACAGGCGTAAAGGAGGAAAATGTCTCCTTGGGTTTTGGGTATAAATCGAATCACTTGGGGGCGGATTTATTTTTAAGTCGCTTCCATAATGTGATTGGCATCTATGAAGGTTCTCACATTGGAAACATCGCTGATTTAGAGAATTCAATCGCAAGAAGCAGGCCATTAGGTGCTTTTACACCTAAAGAGTTTAGTCGACGAATTGAACGACCGAATCAAGATATTTGGCATGATTTAGGAAAAATCAAGGCTTATTACCACTTAGCCTTTGGGGCCACCTTGCGCGCAACCGTGGCTGCGCAATCCGACGAGCGCTGGGAATTAGATGTGTTAAGAGCCGGAAAAAATATCAATACACTTCGCTTTAATTTGAATACGCATAGTGGCGAATTTCTGTACGATGAAACGAATACAAATAAGCTGTGGAAAGGGCAATTCGGATTTACTTTCTTAGACCAGGGAAACATTACTTCGGGCAATCGAGTGCAAAATCCAACGCTAACGACCAGTTTACTTCCGAACTATAGTCTTCAAAATATCGGTGTTTTTGCGCTGGAAAGACGTGCGACAGAAAAATGGGAGTTCGAGGCGGGCTTTCGTTTTGATGTAAAAGAAATCGAGACGCACCGACCTAAGATCAACTTTTCGCCCATCATTCTCCGCAAGAACAATTCCTTCGATGGATGGTCTGGAAGCTTAGCCTATACCTACCATTGGAATCTGGTAGCTGAATCTCAAATTACGGTATCTCGCGCTTTCAGAGCCCCGGGAGCGAACGAATTATTCTCCAATGGCGTGCATCACGGTGCTGGTGCCTATGAAATTGGCGACCCAAATCTACAAGGAGAGTCTGCGGTCAACGTAAGTTTCAGTACAAACTTCAAGCCAGAAAAGTGGGACATCGAGCTAGGATTGTACTCGAATCAAATTCATAATTTCATCTATTTAAAACCGCAGGTGCTGAATAGTGCGGCCGTTTATGCCACGACGGTTCGCGGTGTATTCCCGATCTTCAGTTACCAACAGGTGAATGCCCGTTTTCAAGGGATTGATTTTCAAGCGGGATACCTGTTGACGCCGCGCTTGTCGATCCAACAGAAAACGAGCATCGTTCGCGCTTTTGATACAGAGAATGATCAATTCTTAGTGGGGATTCCAGCAGACCGCTTTGAATATATCGCGCGCTATGCCTTCAAAAAATACAACCAATATGTGAGTGCGGGCTTAACACAAGTCGCGAAACAAAATCGTGTGGAACCAGGATCTGATTACGCGAACCCTCCCGAAGGCTATTTTCTGGTGAATGTCAATTGGGGAATTAATCTGCATTCGTTCGAACTAAATCTGCGCATTTCGAATGCCTTGAATGCAGCATACCGCGACTATTTGAATCGATTCCGCTATTATGCAGACGATCAAGGACGCAATATCAGCCTGAAACTAGGGTATCATTTCTAGCGACGAAGCCAGGATTCTGGGTTTTGGCGCACCGTATTTTTCCAAACCTGGAAGTTAATCTCTGCCGTTCCATCGTCATCCGAAGCAACCGATCCAATACGCTGACCCGTTCTCACGCGCGTCCCCACACTCACTGACACGTTCGCCAGTTTACTGTATACCGTGAAGTAATCACCATGTTGAATCGCGACTACCATGTTAATACCTGGAATATTCACCACGGATTGCACCACCCCATCATACACCGAGTGAACCGGCGAACCTGGGGAAGTTTGAATATCAATACCATTGTTATTGATCATCACCCCTTTCAATAGCGGGTGTTTGTGAACGCCGAAATGATCCGAAATAAAACCAGACGGTACCGGGAATGGCATTCTACCACGCAAGGCAGCAAAGGAACTGGCTAATTTCGCCTCGTCCGCGTTCATGTAATAGGTATTACTTTCGATCTTTTTCTCCTCTACTGGAGCTGGAGCTGGTTCCGCTTTTGGTGCTTTTTTCGTTTCAGCCACCACAGTTTTCTTCTCCTCCTTCGTCGAAGCTTCTTTTTTCTCTGAAGGTTTCTCAGATGGTTTCTCCGCGACAATCTTAGTAGTCTCTCCCTTCTTCAACACAGGCAACATGGGCTTAGCAACTTCTACCTTCTTTACCTGACGTGCCTGACGAAGCTTCCGCTCTCTTTCAATACTTTTTTGGATTTCCCGCTGTACGATTCCAGCGATCAAATTATCCAGTTTACGAACCGCTAATTTCTTGCGTTCTAACTCCGTTTTCAGTTTCTTTTCTTGCTGCGTTAAAACCGTCACCACTTTATCCTCCTTCGTTTTCAACACCTCTAATTTCTTCTTCTCCCCTTCCTTTTCCACTAACACTTTCTTCTCCTCCTGTTTCTTGTAAACAACTTTTTGCTCTTGCGTCATTAAATCCTGACGCGTCTTGTAAATTAAATCCGCCTGCTTCTTCCGATTCGCTGAATAATGGCGTAGGTAATCAAAGCGACGAACGAACTCGCCTAAATCATTCGATAATAAGAGAAAACTCATCTTGTTGTAAACCGTGGATGACTTTTGGGCCTCATAAATCATCAAAGCATATTCCTTCTTCAAACGCTCTAATTTCGCCTTCAACACATCCCCCTCTTCGCGCAATTTTTCAGCCTCCTCAGCTAAGATTTGCTGGTTTTGCTCGAGTACCGAGATTTGCTTTTTCTGAACTCCGATTTGCTCTTTTAAGACATTCAATTTCCCAAGCGACGCATTTTTCTTCTTCGACGTACGCGAGATGATGGAATTCAGCTCCTTGATTTTGGATAAATTATCTTTCTTCTGTTGCTCTAATGCGGCTTTTTTGTCCGACTGAGCGATGGAATTAAACGCAAATAAAAGACTGACTATAAAAACGAAATATCTCAAGGTGTTAATTCTTTAATAGTTTAGCGGGTACTTTAAAAGGGAATTCCAAAGGGGTATCTAGCAATTCCACTTTGGAATATTTAATCGTAATCAAGGTTTGATTGACTTGGTTCTGTTTATTTTTAACATCCAACGTAATCGAGCTGGAGAAAGGGAAAAGCGCAGAGTTTAGCGAGGCAAAATCCTCGTAATCCAAGGTCATTTTATTCGAAGAAGGTACATCGCTCACCGATAATTTCTTTAGTTTGCGATTAGGACCCACCCAATTATTGACTTCCACGTGCCCCTCTTGTTGTTTAACTAAGAAGTTTTCATTTTCGCGAACCACGCGGCGCGTGTTATTTTTCTTGTAAGGTTGATTGCCTACAATCATGTTTTGGAGCAAATCATAGGACACTTTAAATCCTAGACTCGTACTTAAACTATCGTAGGTCAGATTCGTGTATTCGTTATTAATCTTGTGGTAGAACTGTACCCGATCCTTCGTGAATAAAACCGCTGCCCCGGAGATCATCGAAACCGAAATATTTGCCCAGATGACAGAGTCCTTCTTCATCCGGATATCGACGATGTAATTATCGGTATTGTTTTTTGTCTTCCAAACGACCTTCGACTTCGCCTTTAAATAGGTAAAACTCAAGTCATCTGAAGCGGATTGTTGATCTAGGTTTTCGGCTGGAGGAGCCACCACTACTGGTGTCGAATCCACCCGAATGGTATCGGTTTTGACCTCCTGAATCACGGCCACTGTCGCCTTAGGAGCGCAGGCGCCTAACAGAAACAAGAAAACAAGACCGTAAATACTCCGCATAGAAATGGGTATGAATATTCAAAAATAGCTCAATTTTCGGGAATTTGACGCATCTGAATCTTTTTATCTACAGATTGCCTGCCGGGTTCTAGACGAAGTGCCTCCTTCCAGGCCTCCACGGCTTTATCCACTAGTTTTAATCGAAAAAGCACATCGCCATAATGTTCCCACAAAGTAGCTGACACATTTTCTCGGTCTTTCAGGGCTGCCTCCATGGCCACGCGTGCCTCCGGATAGCGTTTCAACTCATATAAAACCCAAGCCCGCGTGTCTAAATAGGTGCCATTTTTCGGGTGGTCAACCACTAATCGCACGGAAAGCGAATCAGCCAAGGCTAATTTCTCCTTGCGAATCGAGAGGAAATAACTGTAATTATTGAGCACGTGATCATCTTTCGGATTCGCTTTCAAGGCCTTATCGAAAGCTGCATCGGAAGCCGAATTATTTCCCAATGCTTGGTAAGCATCCCCTAAAATCGGATACACCCAGGCTGCCATGTGCGGGTAATTTTCGAGGGCCTCGAGGGCATGCGCCACCACTTGATCCTTTTGATTTAATTCCCAATCTAATTGAATAATGCGCACCCACAATTCCTCCTGCACCGGCCCTAAATCGGCTGCTTTTAAATAGAAGGTCTTTTTCTCTGCGAGGTCTTTGCTTTCGTCTCCTTTCGATAAGAACACGAATTGCTTCACTCGGATCATATCCGGTTCTCCATCGAGGCGATGGTCATCGTAAGCTAAGAGCTTTTCGAAACAGTCTAAAGCCTTTTTGAATTCTTTATTTGCTAAGAGCAAGTCTCCATAGAGAACCCCGTAATCGAAGGAATAAGGAGATAACAGGTGTGCCTTTTCGGCGTTGGTGCGGGCTGACGTGAGTTGTTTTTCGGCGAGGTAGCTTTTGGCCAAATAATAAAAAACCGCCGGCTCCTGGGTTTGCACCTTCGCCAGTTTCTCGAAAACCAAAATCGCCTCCGTAAAATCCTCCTTCATGTAAGCGCGCATCCCATCGACCATCAAGTCTTCTGATTGCGCCTGCATTTGGAAAAACCCACCTAGAAGTA